>Ga0187780_10000799_pt1 | contig 23425 bp, 21 predicted proteins | sample 1015_Q2_SP10_20__FD_132429 | JGI IMG/M metagenome (GOLD analysis project Ga0187780, IMG submission 132429) | Tropical peat soil microbial communities from peatlands in Department of Meta, Colombia - 1015_Q2_SP10_20_MG | ecosystem: Environmental > Terrestrial > Soil > Wetlands > Peat | place... | reverse complement strand
GTCCCAGACGGGAACTCCTCGCCTGCTCCACTCCGGCCGCGCGGTCCTGGGCGGGGTCGCAGGAGCTGGTCCACTCCGGCCGCGCGGTCCTGGCCGGGGTCGCAGGAGCCCGGCTCGCCACCTGGTAGCCGGTGCCGGGGCAGGCTTCAGTCCTGGCCTTAGGTTGGGATATTTTCGCGTTTCATGGGCACGCGGATCTGAATGGGTGCGAGCGTTGCCGGAGCAGCTTAAGCAGGCAGGAAGCTGGTGAATCCGACAAGCGACTCGGAGCCCCGAAATTGTCGCGATAGGTGGTTGCCACGTCTTCTTGTCTGCAGGCATATCTTATGAGGAATACCCTAGCGGGTCAATTCGATCGAAATCGCCGCTGCGTTATCGCTGTGTGCCGAGGAGTACCGAGCGCCGGTTATCGGCCGCTATTCGGTGATCAGCTGGTGATATCTCCGCTCGTGCTCTCACGCAAGACTTCCGACGGAACATGCGAGGACCGGAGATAAGGATTACCAATTCCAGCAGTACGCGAAGATGATAGCTCGGGAGATTTGACAGCTGCAAGACGCGGGAACTAGAGTACGTCGAAATTATCGAGGCAGTAGTCCGAGAGCTGCCTGGGGGAGGCAATAGGCAGAGCCTAGCTCGCATTCGTGCCTGCTATGCTGAGCAGGAACAATGAGCAGATCTCCGGCATTTTCATTAGCGAAATCGGCGGTATCTGCCATGAACGTGAGGGATTTGTGGAGCCTTATCCCTAGCGGCCGGATTTACTTCTCTGCCATTCTCAGAGATGGGGTTCGACGCCAAGCCCTCAAAGAACTTAAGGACAGCTTGCCGGTCAGCTGGCGACTTCATGCGATTATGTTTTTCTCGTGGATGACCTATTGCGCGTCCCGATGCATGCACCAGATGACAACATCACTCCCTCGCGATCTGCCACCGTTCTGAGGCGTCTGATCACGCCATGGGAGTACCGACACCTCCGTGCCGTCGCGGGCGTGCGCTTTGCCGCCGGCGGCTTTACTCTCGGCATCGGGACCGTTCTGCTCTCTGTCGGCCATAGCGCGGGAACTGGCCAAGAGCGGCGCAAATGCTATGGGTGGGCAGCGTTCTTTCTTGTGCTTGCGGCGTTGCAATTCTCGGGCGGCTATCTGGACATGACTGTCGCCAGCTCCGCACCTCCCCGAACCTGAGCCTGCGCTACTCGCACGGGCCTGGTCGAAGACGTTGCGGCCGCGGGCTCGAGGGTGCTGGCCCTGGGCGCGGTGAAGCTCGACGGCGAGAACGTTTATGCCGACCCGGCAGGTCACCCGTTCTGCCTGATACCGCGGCCTCGGTGGGCGCCGCCCATTCCTGAAGACGTCTTAGCTCACTCGCCGCGTGCAGCCAACAGGAGCGAGACTTGAATGCTCATCTTACGCCTTGGCTCGGCGCGTTCCCCGCTATGGTTTTCGGCGTTCTGACGTCTGCCATCCCGCTCTTGAGAGACCCTGCCGAACCTGCCATAACCAAGCCGTCACCGGTGCCGATATTGAACCGGGCCTGTCCGCGGGCCAGGCTACCGTCCGCAAAGTGGCCCGGGGCTTAAGTCGGCCGGGCTGAACGTGCGCAGGACCAGGCCGGTGCGCGGCTTGGGCCCGAACGAGGTGGATTTGCGCGGTACCCGCTCGCCGTGGGCGGCGATCTGGATGACGTCCTCGAAGGGCGGTGGATTGGAGATGACGGCCGTGCCGCCCGTGCTGGACGCCGCGCGGACCGCGTCGGCCGCGTCGTGATTGATCAGGACGTCGCGCTCGCTGTCGGCGATGCCCCACAGGCGGCCCATCAGCAGCTGCTGCAGCACCGACGCGTCCAGGTCCCGCCAGGCCGCGGAGACCCCGGCCGGCATCGACGTCGCGGCCTGCACGGGGTCGGGGTGGCTGAGCAGCCAGAAGCCGGGTGCCCCGGCCTGCTGGGATGCCCCCGCCAGCAGGAACGCCGTCCCCTCGGCGCGGGCTGCGGCCAGATGTCCGAGCGCGTCGGCGGGCCCGGTCCCCGCGGGCAGGTCCTGCACGGTGAACGCGGCCTTGGCGAGCTCGGCGGCGGAGCCGGGCGGCAGGCCGGGCAGGATCCGGTGGATCGCGCCGAGCCGGGGCGGGTAGGCGTCGGAGTCGACCAGGAGCGCCAGCCCGTAGTCCCAGGGCCCGGCGCCCCGCCCCGCCGCTCGCATGTCGGCTTGCAGGTCGAGGTAGGCGGCGTACCGGTGGTGGCCATCGGCGATCAGGGCGCGGCGCCCGGCCAGGTCAGCGGCGATCCGGGCCTGCTCCGCCGGATCGCCGAGCCGCCACAGCCGGTGCGTCACGCCGTCCTCGGTCGTGATCGACACCAGCGGCGCGCGGTCCGCCACCACCTGGTCGATGATCTCGCTGACCGTACTCTGGCCGCCTTCGGTCGCGGTGCCCGCCCGCTCGAACTCTCCCCTCGCGGGATCCGGGCCGTCAGTGACCCGGGTCGCCAGGTCTGCGGCGCCGCCAGCCCGCTCGCCGTCGTAGATGAGGAAGATCGGTTCCAGGTTGGCCTGCGTCGCGGTCATCAGCATCCGGCGGTCGGCGACCAGGCCGGGCAGGACGCCCTCGTGCGGCAAGATGCCCGCCGAGTCCGGCGAGCCCAGCCGGACCAGGCTGATGATGCCCCGCTGCCGCCATGAGGCGGCCCGGTCCGCCTGCTCGTACAGATACAGCGCGGGCCGCTGGTCCTGGATCAGCACGCCGGCCGACAGCCACTCCCGCAGCAGGCCAGCCGCGGCCTGGCTCGCGCCGGCGCCGGCGCCTGGCAGGATGAGACGGACCACGTTGTGCGGATCGGCCGCCCGCAAGTGCTCCAGGATGCCGCCGCTGATCACGTCGTACGGTGGTGAGATGACGTTGGCGATGTCGCTGACCCGGTCCCGGGCATACCGGATGCCGCGGAAGGATGCCAGCACGAGGCCGGAACCAGAGTCGGACGGAAGGGTCTGCACACCATGTCAGAAGGATCGAGCGCGAGCGGTGATTCCCGCGCGGAGGAAAGCATCCCCGGCCCGGACCTTCCGGCAGACGACGTACACGCCTGGTACCGGCGCGGGATGGACCTGCTCGGGCGGGGCAGCCCGGCCGCCGCGGCCCAGCTGCTGCAGCGGGCCTCGACCGCCGAACCCGCCTCCCGCAGCGTGCGGGAAGCCCTGGCCCGGGCCCAGTTCGACGCGGGCAGGTACGCAGAGGCGGCGGACAATTTCCGGGTGATCGTGGAAGCGAGCCCGTCGGACGATTACGCGCATTTCGGGCTCGGGCTCGCCCTGGCCAGGACCGGGAATTACGCCGGGGCGGCCGAGTACCTGGCCCTCGCCGCCGCGATGCGACCCGATGCGGTACATTACACCGACGCTCTGCGATCGGTGCGCGCCACGTTGCGGGCCAGGGAAGATGCCCGCCGGGCCGACCAGGATGCGCCCCCGCCCGGCACACCGGAGGACGGGACGGAGGACACCCGATGACGGACGCGGCGAAGGCGCCGCGCGGCTCTTCCGATCCTCTCGACACGGTCTACGACGTCGCCCTGCTCGACCTGGACGGAACCGTCTACCTGAGCGGCTCCGCGATCCCCGGGACGGCCGAGGCGCTGCGCAAGGCCGACGCGGCGGGCATGCGGCTGGCTTATGTCACGAACAACGCCTCCCGGACGCCTGCGGCCATCGCCGCGCTGCTGATCAGTTTCGGCGTACAGGCTGCGCCGGACGACGTGGTGACATCCGCCCAGGCTGCGGCGCGGGTGCTCGCCGAGCGCCTCCCCTCGGGCGCGCCGGTCCTGGTTATCGGCGGTAGCGGCCTGCGGCTGGCGGTGCGGGAACGCGGACTGCGTCCGGTCTCCACGGCCGCCGACCGGCCTCAGGCGGTGGTCCAGGGCTATTCGCCCGACGTGAGCTACCCGCTGCTGGCCGAAGGGGGCCTCGCGGTCGCCGCGGGGGCCTTGTTCGTCGCGTCTAACGGCGATGTGACGGTGCCGAGCCGACGCGGCAACCAGCCTGGGAACGGCTCGCTCACCCAGGTGATCGCGACCGCAACCGGCATCCGGCCCCTGGTGGCCGGCAAGCCCGAACCGCCGCTGCACCACGAGTCGGTGCTGCGGACCGGCGCCAAGCACCCGCTCGTGGTCGGGGACCGGCTGGACACCGACATCGAGAGCGCGCACCGGGTCGGCGCGGACAGCATGCTCGTCCTGACCGGGGTGACCAGCCCGGCCGAGGCGGTTCTCGCGCCGCCGCCGCAGCGCCCTACCTACCTGGCCGAAGACCTGACCGGCCTGCTCGAACCGCATCCCGGCGTGACCAGCCAGGACGGCGCGTATTGCTGCGGCGGCTGGACGGCGCGCCAGGGCGGGGGCCGGCTGGAGCTGACGGGCGGCGGGGAGCGGATCGACGGCTTGCGCGCGTTGTGCGCGGCGGCCTGGGCCAACGGCGGCATTACCGGGGGATCGGTGCGATCCGCGATCCAGCGCCTTGATGCCGCCTGCTGAAATCCGCCGGGCCGGAGCACGAAGCAAGCCGCCGGACCCGCCCGGGAGAGATCGGACTTTGTCCTCGCCCGGGTAGCAAGGGCAACGACCCACGGTAATGTGCCGGGATACAGCCTCCCCAGGCCACCTACCGTGTATGCTGTCCGCCATGCCAGGCCGCGCGGTCCGCGATCACGGTCACCACCAGGGTGCCACCGCGACGATGACGCGCGTGTTCTGTCCTTCGTGTTGTCGCTGACAACGATCCTCAGCTGACCGTTGCCATCCAGGGGCTCAGGCCCGCCCCTCGCACACGAAGGATTTCCGTTGACCGCAGAGCTGACCGCAGACATGGCCGTTGCGCCGGAGATCGCCAGGCTGGCCGAGGCCGTTCTGCTCGTTCCCGCGCAGCCAGCAGAAAACCGGAGCAGCCCACTGACCTCGGGCCGCCCGGACAGCTCAGATGCCGCCGCGGCCGCCCCGCTGACGCTCGGTGCGCTGGCCCGCCAGCTGCGGGCGATCGCCGCCTCCCCGGAACGCTGGTGGGGGCTGGTCCGCTTCGAACCGGATCGTTCGGTCCAGATAACAGTGGAGGAGTGCGCGTCGTACCAGGCCTGGCTCGTGATCCTGCCCCCGGGCGACGCCGGGCACGGCTGTGACTGCGACGTGGCGACGGTGATCGCCGGCGAGGCGACCGAGGGAGCGCCGTCCAGCGCTGTCCTGCGCCCAGGCGCGCTGCGGGTGCACGGCCAGCGGCACGGACTGCAAGGCCGCGGGCCGGGGTATTCAATCAGCCTTCATGCTCGCGCACATCGTTCCGCCACAAGGAGGTAATAGGCTGGATGGGCCGTGGTGGCACCTTCAGGACGTGCCGCCGGAAAGGACTCATCCGATGATTGAGGTACGGGGGCTCGTTAAGCGATACGGCGACAAGGTCGCCGTCAATGACCTGTCATTCGATGTGGAGCCTGGCCATGTGACCGGCTTCCTCGGCCCGAACGGGGCGGGCAAGACCACCACCATGCGGCTGATTCTCGGCCTTGACTACCCGGAAGCCGGCACGGTCAGGGTCGACGGCAAGCAGTACGTGACCCTGGCGAACCCGATGCGCGAGGTCGGCGCGCTGCTCGACGCGAAGGCCGTGCACGGCGGCCGGTCCGCCTACAACCACCTGCTCTGCCTGGCCCAGACCAACAACCTGCCCAAGCGCCGGGTGGGCGAGGTACTGGAACTGGTGGGCCTGACCGATGTGGCGCGCAAGCGCACCAAGGGGTTCTCGCTCGGCATGGCGCAGCGGCTCGGCATCGCCGCCACCATGCTGGGTGACCCGGCCGTGCTCATGTTCGACGAGCCGGTCAACGGACTGGATCCGGAAGGCATCCTGTGGATCCGGAACCTGATGAAGACGCTGGCGTCCGAGGGCCGGACGGTGTTCGTGTCCAGCCACCTGATGTCGGAGATGGAGAACACCGCGGACCACCTGATCGTGATCGGCCGCGGCAGCCTGCTCGCGGACTGCACCATGGACGAGTTCATCGCCCGTAGCTCCGGCCAGACCGTCCGGGTGCGCACGCCGCAGCCCGACCTGCTGGCCAAGGCGGTGTCCGAGGCAGTGCCGGAGGGGGGCGGCCCGGCCGACGCCAAGGCCACCGCCACCGCCGCGGCCGACGGCTCGCTGACCGTGCACGGGCTCACCGCGGCCCGGGTCGGTGACATCGCGTTCGAGCAGGGAGTCCGGCTGCACGAGCTGACCGTGGTCCGCGCCTCCCTCGAGGCGGCTTTCATGGAGCTGACCGCCGACAGCGTGGAGTACCGGGCCGGCCAGGGGCCAGGGGGCCAGGAGGACCAAGAGATCCAAAGCGGGGTGCCCGCCGACCGCCAGCCCGCTAGCGAAGGCCAGCCGGCCCTGGACGGTGCCACCGGAGGCCAGCCTCCCGTCGAAGACCGGTACAGCGTCGAGGGGAGGATCTGAGATGGCGGCCACGACCCAGACCCGCGCCGTAGTCCTGCCTCCTCCCGCCGGGCGGGCGGGCTTCGGCGGCACGCTGCGCTCTGAGTCCACCAAGATCCGCTCGGTCCGCTCGACCTACTGGACGCTGCTCGTGCTGCTGGCGGTCAGCGTCGGGATCGGGGCGGCGATCACCGGCGGCACGGCGGCCAACTGGTCGCACATGGCGCCGACGGACCGGGCCACGTTCGACCCGACGCAGGCCAGCGTCGCGGGGCTGTTCTACCTGGGCCAGCTCGTCATCGTGGTGCTCGGGGCGATGACGCTCACCGCCGAGTACTCCACCGGGATGATCCGCACCTCGCTGACCGCGATGCCCCGGCGCTTGGTGGTGTACACCGCCAAGGCCGTCGTGTTCGCCTGCATCGCGCTGGTGGTCACGTTCGCGGCCGCGTTCATCGCGTTCTTCCTCGGCCAGTCGCTGCTGGCCAGCACGCACGACACCGCGACGCTGTCCCAGCCGAACGTGCTGCGCGCGGTGGTCGGCAGCGCGTTGTACGTGACGCTGTGCGGCCTGTTCGCGTTCGCCGTGGGGGCGATCCTGCGGCATACCGCGGCTGCCATCACGACCGTGATCGGGCTGCTGTTCGTGATACCGATCCTCGCGCACCTGCTGCCGCAAAGCTGGTATCAGGACCTGGAGAGGTGGCTGCCGGATGCCGCGGGCCGGGCCCTGTCGGTCACGGTCGGGCCGCAGCCCCCGCACCTGTTCTCCCCGTGGGCCCAGTTCGGCGTGTTCGCCGTGTACACCCTGGTCCTGCTCGTCGTGGGAGCCGTCCTGTTCCGCAACCGCGACGCATGAGCCGGCCGGCGAAACGCCGGCCCGTCACGGCAAGGTCAGGATCTCGTAGCCGTCCTCGCTGACCAGGATGGTGTGCTCGAACTGCGCGGTGCGCCGCCGGTCCTTGGTCACCGCCGTCCAGCCGTCCGGCCAGATGTCGTACTCGATCGTGCCCAGGGTCAGCATGGGCTCGATGGTGAACGTCATACCGGGTTCCATGATCACGTCGCTGTGCGGGTCGTCATAGTGCGGCACGATCAGCCCCGAATGGAACGTCCGGCCGATCCCGTGCCCGGTGAAGTCCCGCACCACTCCGTAGCCGAACCGGCGCGCATAGGACTCGATCACCCGGCCGACGGCGTTCAGCGGCCGCCCCGGCGCCACCGCGCGGATGCCGCGCATCATCGCCTCGTGCGTGCGCTCCACCAGCAGCCGCGATTCGGAGTCCACGTTCCCGGCGCAGAAGGTCGCGTTGGTGTCCCCGTGCACGCCGCCGATGTACGCGGTGATGTCAATGTTGACGATGTCGCCGTCGTTGATCACCGTGTCGTCGGGTATCCCGTGGCAGATCACCTCGTTCAGCGACGTGCACAGCGACTTCGGGTAGCCGCGGTAGCCGAGCGTGCTGGGGTAGGCGCCGTGGCTGACCAGGAAGTCGTGGCCCACCTGGTCCAGGTAGTCGGTGGTAACGCCGGGGGCGACGTGCGCGCCGACCTCCTGCAGGGCCTGGGCGGCCAGCTTGCCGGCCACCCGCATCCGCTTGATGATCTCGGGCGTCTTGACGTCCGGCTCCCCGGTCCTGGGATGCTTCTTGCCCACGTACTCCGGCCGCGGGATGTCCGCGGGAACCTGGCGGGCGGGGGAAAGCCGGCCCGGTTGAAGCACTGTCGCCATGTTTTGCGAGTCTATGTGCATGGACAGTGAACCGGGAAAGCGATGGTGGTACAGCCTGAGGTACCACGCCGTAGAGGACGACGACGGTCCCACCCCGGGCAAGGACCGGCTCGGTCCCTATCCCACCCCGGAGGCGGCCGCCCACGCGCTGGAGGACGTGCAGCGCAGGAACGAGGAGTGGGACGCGCAGGACTGACCAGGGTGGACCGTTCGCGCCGCCGGGAAATATAGGCTGGGGGCGTGAGCGAAGAACTGCCTGCCGTGGCCGAGGCCCGGATGCAGGAAATCCGGCGCAGCGGTACGTGGGGATCCGCGCTGACATCGGACGAGTTCGCCGCGATCCGTAGCGTGGGCTTCGAGCCGGTCGGCCAGGTGCTCGGCGCCGCCGTGTACAACATCGGCTACACCGGCGCCTATAGCTGCCCGGGAGCCTGGGGGACGTGGGGCGGGTACGGTATACCCGCCCGGACCGTCACGCAGGTATCCTCGCAGGGCGGCTTCGGGTCGTTCGCCCCGCTGGTCAGGACGATGTATGAGTCGCGGCACAAGGCCCTCGACCGGATGACCACCGAATGCGCCGAGCTCGGCGGGCACGGAGTGGTGGGCGTCCGGCTGACCATCGGATCGTTCCCCGCCGGCGGGCTGGAGTTCAGGGCCATCGGCACCGCGGTCCGCGCGCCCGGCGTGCCTCCGATATCGGAGTGGTCCCACCGCGGGACACGCCGGAAGACGCCGTTCACGTCCGACCTGTCCGGGCAGGATTTCGCCAAGCTGATCATGAAGGGCTGGGTGCCGACCGGGCTCGCGCTGGGCATCTCGATCGGGTCCCGGCACGACGACTGGATGACTGTCGGCCAGACCCGCTGGGGTTCGGGAAACGCCGAGGTCACCGGCTGGACCGAGCTGGTCAACGACGCCAGGAACGATTCACGGGAGCAGCTGGAGAAGGACGTCAGGCGCCTTGGCGGCGAGGGCGTGGTGATCGCCACCATGGAGATGCGGGTGCGCGAGCGCGAGTGCCCGGCGATGGAGGGCCGCCGCGACCATATCGTGGAGGCCACCACGATCGGCACCGCGATCGCCAGGTTCGCGCCCTCCGAGCAGCCGCACGGCCCCGGCCACAAGGTCCTGGCCATCATGTCGCTCGACCCGCAGCGGCGCCAGGCGGCCAGGATCCGGATATAGATATAACAGGCATAGGTCGATAAGGGCGTAGCTGGCCTTGTAGGAGAGAGAATGACCGACCAGGGAAACATAGCGACGGAACTGGATGCCGCGGGCGTCCCGCAGGATGCCATGCGCCGTCTGGCAGAGCTGCAGCCTGACCGGGCCGGCTCGATCTTCACGTCCGACCTGTCGGTCAACGAGTTCCTGCTGGTGCGCGAGGTCGGGTTCCGGCCGCTTGGCCTGGTACTCGGCAGCTCCATCTACCACGTCGGGCTGCAAGTGGGCCGGTGGGGGAGGAACCAGGAACTCGACGTGCTGTCCCAGGCCATGTACCACGCGCGGGAGCTGGCCATGACCAGGATGGAGGCCGAGGCCGACGCGCTGCGCGCCGACGGAATCGTCGGCGTCCGGCTGGACGTGGAGATGAAGGAGTTCGGCGCGGATATTGCCGAGTTCATCGCGGTGGGCACGGCGGTCAAGGCCGAAGAGGGCGCCGGCGGCGGCGGGGTAGACAACTGGCGGAATAACAAGAACCAGCCGTTCACCTCGGACCTGTCCGGCCAGGACTTCTGGACGCTGATCCGGGCGGGTTACGCGCCGCTCGGCATGGTGATGGGGTCGTGCGTGTACCACATTGCGCATCAGCGACTCGGCGCCAAGATGGGGAACATCGGCCGGAACGTGGAGATCGAGCAGTTCACCCAGGCCCTTTACGACGCCCGCGAGCTGGCCATGAGCCGGATGCAGGCCGAGGCCGAGGCCCTGCACGCGGAGGGTATCGTCGGCGTCCAGCTGCGGCAGCATAGCCATACCTGGGGCTCGCACACGACCGAGTTCTTCGCCATCGGCACTGCCGTGCGCCCGCTGCGCCCGGATCACATCATCGAGCGCCCCACCATGGTCCTGAGCCTGGATTCCTGAGCCCGGCCGGGTTCTACGAGGAAGGCCCGCTGACCACGTCCAGCAGGTGCGCGACCCGGTCCCGCAGGCCCCGGATGCCGGGGCGGTACCGCTGGTAACCGGGCATGCCGGGCTGGCCCGCGCGGCCATCGGGGCCGGGCTGCGCGGCCACGCCGAACTCCTCGTCCGCCACGCGCGCGTCCCGGCCCAGGTCGCCGCACGCGGCGCTGATCAGGTGCTGGGCTATCCCGAACGTCATCAGGCCGGGAACCCCGGGACCGGCCGCGACCGTCATCGCCTCATGGGCCAGCGCGTCAAGCTCCGGATCGCCCTGGTCGAGGGCGAAGATCGTGGCCCCTACCCGCCGCGCGTCGCTGACCCGCTCCAGCAGCGGGACCGGAGCGGTCGTGGGGGTCACGACGAAGAGCGTCTCCCCGCGCCGGGCGGCTTCCAGCCGCTCCAGGCCCACCCGAAGGTGCGCAGGCGCGCCCGCCGGTACCCGCCAGCGCACGAGCGTCGGCATCAGCTCGGGGATCCCGGACAGCCGGCTTTCCTCGTCCAGGTGAGCGGTGAGGTGCCAGGGCTCCTCCTCGGGCGTGCCGACCAGGAGCAGCCCTCCTGGCGTCTGGGTCGCCTTCCGCAGCCCTCGGGCGAACGCACGGGTCCGGTCGAGCCACCCGGTGGGAGCTAGCATCGCACGGAGAGTGGCCACCTGGTTCGCGTCCACGTATCTATGGTGCCCTTAATAGTCCGTACGCGCAGCCATATCCGCACGGACAGTTGCTATCCGCCCGAACCCGCAGGTGCCGTCGTAGGCCCCCCGGCCGGTCGGCGAACGGGTCTGGCAGGATCAGCACATGACTGAGCGCGAAGCCCCGCACGTCGCCGGGCTGGTTATCGGCATCCTCGGCGGTACCGGCGACCAGGGCCGCGGGCTGGCCTTCAGGTTCGCCCGGGCCGGGCACCCGGTGATCATCGGCTCCCGCAGCGAGGAGCGCGCCCGGGCCGCCGCCGACCGGATCGGGCACGGCGTCCAGGGCATGGCCAACCGCAGTGCGGCGCGGGAGGCGAGCCTGGTGATCGCCGCGGTCCCGTACGAGGGCCACGGCGAGCTGTTGTCCTCGCTCGCGCCCGACCTGGCCAACAAGATCGTGGTGGACTGCGTGAACCCGCTCGGCTTCGACCATCACGGGGCCTACCCGCTGCCCGTCCCGGAGGGCAGCGCGGCCGAGCAGGCCGCGGCGCTGCTCCCCGACAGCCGGGTGGTGGCGGCGTTCCACCACGTGTCGGCGGTCCTGCTGCTGGATCCGGAGGTGGAGACCATCGACCTGGACGTGCTGGTGCTGGGCGAGAACCGGCATGCCACCGACGTGGTACAGGCCCTGGCCGCCCGGATCCCGGGGATGCGCGGGGTGTACGCGGGCCGTCTGCGCAACTGCGGTCAGGTCGAGGCGCTGACCGCGAACCTGGTCTCCATCAACCGCCGTTACAAGGCGCACGCCGGGCTCCGCATCACCGACATTTGAACCCCATTTTCCCGAACGGGCAGTGGTTCCCCGCCACCGCACCTGCTTCTTATCCGTGGTCATCGCCCTCATGGGCGGCCGTACCGAGCCTGGCTCGTGCCCGGCGGGTGCGACCGACGGTTACGCTGGTCACTGAGCCACTGGCCCGTGGTCTTCACCTAGACATCACCCAGACATCACCTGCGCGCCAGGGTCTGTCCAGCGGGCGGCCGGTCCAGGCAGCAACGATGTGGTGCCAGCCGGGAAGGAAGACGATGCCGCGGACGAGGAAGAACAACAGGAAGAGCAACCGGCGCGGGGCCACCGCGGCCAGGACGGCTCAACCGCGGGCCCGGCGCGACGGGGACCAGGCCGCACCGTCAGGCCCGCCGACCCAGGAACCCAGCCCGCTGTCGGCCCAGGCGCCCGGCCCGAAATCTTCGAGCAACGTGCCCCCCGGCCTGCGCCCGGCCCGGGCGCCCGGCCCGAAATCCGCAAGCAACGTGCCCCCCGGCCTGCGCCCGGCCCAGGCGCCCGGCCCGAAATCCGCGAGCAACGTGCCCCCAGGCCTGCGCCCGGCCAAGAACTCGCCCCCGGACCTGCGCCCGGCCAAGAACTCGCCCCCGGACCTGCGCCCGGCCAAGAACTCGCCCCCGGACCTGCGCCCGGCCAAGAACTCGCCCCCGGACCTGGTTCCGGGGATGAGCGAGGACGCGAAGCCAGTCCCGGCGCTGGCCAGCCCGCCCGACCTGGCCCCGGTCCGGCCGCGGGACAAGAAGGCCGAGGAGTCGCCGGCAGACGCGGGACCTGGGACATCGCCCGCCAGTACCTCGGACGGCCTGCCCGGATGGGCCGCGAAAGCCGTTGAAGAACTGCTGACCGTGACCTACTGGCTCGACCCCGGCGAGCAGGGCGACCCGTTCACTGCCACGATCCGGTTCTCCGGCCGCCGGGCCGGAGTGACCAGGAGACCCCAGCCTGGCGACACCTTCTGGCAGGAGGAAACCGTCGAGGGGATCGTCCCGGGAAGCGGGCCGGTGGCGGTCACCGCGGAGGTCCGCGGCGTCAACTCCGGCGAGTGGACCGTGACCGCGCGGCCGGTCGCGCGGGTCAGCCGCAGCCCTTACCGGCCCTACCCGCCCCCCGGGGACGGCCAGCCAGGTGCCCGCCGGGTGCCGTGGCCGAGGCGAGTGGTGATCCCGGCTGATCCCGAGGCTACGGTCCATACCGCCTCAGTGCTGCGCGCCAAGGTCCCGGGGATCGTCCGGTTCGCCTACGCGAGCCTGGTGACCCTCGGCGTGCTAACCGGGCTGGGCCTGGAAGCGTTGCTGCTGACCCACGGCCACTACGCGCTGTTCCGCCCGGTGCTTTTCTCGGTGATCGCGATAGTGGCGGGCGTGATCGGCGGGAAAGCCTGGTACATCGCGGTGCATCGTGGCCGGAAGTTCGACGGCTGGTGCATCCAGGGATTCGTGGCCGGCGCGGCCGTGGTCGTCGCCGCGGCCGCGATCGCGGGCCCGGGCATCCCGGCCGGGGCCTTTCTGGCCGCCGCCGCGCCCGCCCTCCTGATCGGCATGGCCATCGGCCGGCTCGGGTGCTTCTGGGCAGGCTGCTGTACCGGGCGGCCGACCGCGTCGCGCCGGGGAATCTGGTCATCTGACCGCCGGGTCGGCTGCCGGCGAGAGCCCGCGCAGCTGCTGGAGGCGCTGGCCGCGCTGATCAGCGGATTGGCGGTGCTGGCCGTCGTCCTGGCCGAGGGCCTCGCGCGGTCGGGTCCCGTGGCCGTCATCGGCCTGGCTGTCTACACCCTGTGCAGGCAGTTCATCCTCGGCCTACGGGCCGAGCCACGGGTGTGGCAGTACGGGCGCTGGGTGACCGCCGCGGCAGCGGCCATCGCGCTGATAGCGGGCGTCGTCCTGCTCGCGCGAGGCTAACCCCCCGCCCGTGCTTGGTCTGGCGCAGCTCCCCCCCGGGCGGACTGGCACCCGCCGGAGCCAGGAAACGATCAGGGTGCTTGGGTGAGGTGGCTGTTCATGCGACTACAGACCCAGCGGAGGTATGGCGTGGATATCGGAATCGGCCTGCCCAATACCGTCCCCGACACCGACGGCCGGACGCTCATCCAGTGGGCCAAGAATGCCGAAGAGGCCGGGTTCAGCACGCTCGGCACGATCGGCCGGATGGTGTTCCCGAACTACGAGGAACTGATCGCCCTCAGCGCCGCCGCCGCGGTCACCACCCGGATCCGGTTGACTACGGCCGTGCTGCTGGCGCCGCTCTACACGAACTCCGCGTTGTTCGCCAAGCAGGTGGCCTCGCTGGAACGGCTTTCCGGCGGGCGCCTGGTGCTCGGCCTTGGCCTGGGCGGACGTGAGGATGACTACACCGCCAGCGGGCTGACGACACGGGCCCGGGGACGCGGCCTGGAGGAGCAACTGACCATCATGAAGCGGGTCTGGTCCGGTGAGGATTTCGGCACCGCCGGCGGGATCGGGCCCGAACTCGCCCGGCCCGGCGGCCCCGAACTCATCCTCGGCGGCGCGACCGAGGCCAGATAGGCCTGCTCGCCGGCGCGGTCGGTCTGACCTGACCAGGCCGCGAACCCGGAGTCCCCGGCCTGGCTCACCTCATGACCCCGGACCTGCAGGCTCGGCGTAGGCTGCGGGGAGGGAGATGTCATGAGCTTTGATCACATCCTGGTTGAGCGCTCCGGCGCGTACGCCACCATCACGATGAACCGTCCGCAGCGCCGTAACGCCCTGTCGCTGGAACATATGCGCGAGCTGATCACCGCGTTCGCTGACGTCGGGAACAGTGATGCCCTCGGCATCGTGCTGGCCGGCCACGGCCCGGTGTTCAGCGCCGGGCATGACTTCGCTGAGGTGGCCGATGCCGACCTGGCGGGCGTCCGCTCGCTGCTGATGACCTGCACCGAGCTGATGACGCTGATCCAGCAGGTACCCCAGCCGGTGGTGGCGCGGGTGCACGGGCTGGCCACGGCGGCCGGGTGCCAGCTGGTGGCCAGCGCGGATCTGGCCGTGGCCAGCGAAGACGCTGGCTTCGCCGCGCCCGGCGGCAAGGGCGGCTGGTTCTGCCACACCCCGATGGTGGCCATCGCCAGGAACATCGGCCGGAAGCGAGCCGCGGAGATGGCCATGTCGGGCGACGTCATCGACGCGAGCACCGCCCTGGACTGGGGACTGGTCAACCAGGTGGTCCCCGCGGCCCAGCTCGACACCGCGGTCCAGGACCTCCTGGACCGGGTGACCCGCGGGTCGGCTGACAGCAAGGGCATCGGCAAGCAGGCCCTGTACGCGCAGATCGACCTGGACCAGCCCAAGGCCTACGCCTACGCCATCGAGGTCATGGCCGCTACCAGCCAGCTGCCCGACGCGCGGGAGGGGATGCGGGCGTTCCTGGACAAGCGCAAGCCGCACTGGCAGCGGGGCCGGACATAGACCTCATGGGGACCCGTATAGACCCATACAGGTCCGATATAGCACCATTTCGCCCGCTGTCGTGAGCGTTACCCTCCGGGCGACGGGGAATGATCGCATAATGGCAGCGACTGCTGCCCGGGCTTCGTGGAAGGACTGCGCCGATGGCCGATGATGAGCACAGCACATCTGGCCTGGTTCCCGGTTTGGTCCAGGAATTCATCAATCAGCTCCGCGCGGCCACCGAGAGACTGGAGAGCCTGGCGGGAGCCGCTATGCACGTCTCGACGAAACCCGGCGCGCTGGTGTTGCCTGGCACTCTTTCCGCGGCGCAGCTGACGTCGATTGCCGACAGCATCGCCGCGCAGCGACGCAGCATCGAGGCGCTGAAAGCCCAGCTGTCCTCCTTTGATGAGCAGCTTGCGGTGCTGGAGCAGATCCTCGGCCCGTTCACGGAGTGGAGCAGGACCTGGGCCGAGCTCGAGGACAGGCTGCTGCGCCTGGGCCGCAAGCCGGAGACCGGAGCATAATCGCGTCGGCCGCACGGGTCTCAAGGAAATGCCGTTCAGGGTAATTCTTGAATTACGCCTGGTGACCTGTGGACAGGCTGTGAATAGGGCCGTGGATAACGATCGTGACATGCGGATAACGGCCCGCATTCTGTGGATATGATGTGGATATCAAAAAGCTGGAAAATAATTAAGGAAAAACCCTTGCGCTGCGTTCGCTGAGCCGGTAAGAATACATTCACCGTTGGAAACGGGCACCGCCCCGGGGGCGACTCCTGGACGTGGGAGAGGCCGGGAAACCGGTCGCTCGCGCGGGTACCCGGTCCTGGCGGATGGCCTGCGGCACCGGGGAAGCCGGGCAACTGGCGGATCTGGTGCGGCGAGGTCAGGCAAGGCCCCCTCCATCTCATACATGGAGGGGGCCTTTCCACGCTATACGGCGGGCTAACCCATCGGGTAGCGGTGGAAGGCGATGGCGTACTCGCACCCGGCGCCCAGGCCGATGTAGCCCGCCAGGTTCCGCAGGAACTCGTCGGGATCGAAGTCACGGCCCAGGCCGTCGAGGTAGGCCGTATGCTCCCGCAGCGACGCGATGCCCGCGTCGATGGTGGCGGTGACATCCACGAAATGAGTCGGGTTGCCGGCCGTGGCCACGTAGGCATCGCGGATGCTGCTAGTCGGCGGGCCCGCCTCGGGGAACACCCACTCGTTAGCGGCGTCCCGGCACGCATCAAGCACGGCCAGCCCGACGGCACGATGGTCGGCATGATTGACCGGGCCCTCATCACCCCAGGTGAGATCGAAGCTCGTCGTTATCACCACCTCAGGCCGCAACCTGCGGAACGCGGTCGCCAGATCGCGCCGCAGCGGCACCCCGTATTCCACCAGCCCATCCTGATGGTCGAGGAACTCGACCGCGGTCACGCCCACCGCCTCCGCGCTGCGCCTCTCCTCTTCCATCCGCAGCGGGCCGACTTGATCCGGAGGCAGGCCAGCGATACCCGCCTCGCCCCTGGTGGCGAGCAGGTACGTGACCTGTTTCCCCTGCCCGGTCCAGCGGGCTACCGCGGCGGCAACGCCGTACTCGAGATCGTCGGGATGAGCGACCACCGCGACGGCCCTGTCCCAGTCCTCCGGCATCGGCTGCATCAGCCTCCTCCTTTCTCCTCGCGCGGTACTCTCGCCACTCTGTCACATCGCCATGAGAGGGTGATGGATCGAGCCCAGGTCCGGGCCGATGCCTGTTCCAGGACCGCGGCGGCCGGAAGGGATGAGCCAGCAGTGACGACAGCATCCGACATCTCCTGGAGCGGGCCGGCCGGGACGTTCAACCTGCGGGTCGCGGCCGCTCCCGGGGACGCCCTTCAACACGTCGTCCTGGGCGCGGCGTGACTCATCCCGGCAGGGCCCCTGATCCGGGCCACGCCGCTGGCCGACGCCGGACTTCAGCGGTAGGAGTGCTCCTCATCTGGGAAGGTGCCGCTGGTGACGTCGTCGGCGAAGGCGGCGGCGGCCTCGCCGAGGACGGCGGCCAGGTCGGCGTACTTCTTGACAAACTTGGCCGTGCGGGGGGACAGCCCCGCCATGTCCTGCCAGACCAGCACCTGGGCGTCGCAGGCCGGGCCCGCGCCGATGCCGACGGTGGGAATGCTCAGCGCCTCGGTGACCCGGGCGGCCAGTGACGCCGGCACGCACTCGAGCACCACCGAGAACGCGCCCGCCGCCTCGAGCACCTTGGCGTCGTGCAGCAGGCGCTCGCCGTCCTCACCGCGGCCCTGGACCCGGTAGCCGCCGAAGGCGTTGATCGATTGCGGGGTCAGGCCGAGGTGGGCCATCACCGGGATCCCGGCCGCGACCAGGTCCTCGACCTGGTGCGCGACCCGCTGCCCGCCTTCCAGCTTGACCGCGTGCGCGCCGGCCTCCTTCAGGAAACGCGTCCCGGCGGCCAGCGCCGCTCCCGGGGACGCCTGGTAGGAACCGAACGGCAGGTCGGCCACGACCAGGGCCCGGCTGGTGCCGCGCACCACGGCGGCGGTCAGCGGGATCAGGTCATCCACGCTGACCGGGATCGTGGTGTCGTGGCCGTAGACCACCATCGCGGCCGAATCGCCGACCAGCAGCACCGGAATCCCGGCCCGGTCGAAGATCCCGGCGGTGAGCGCATCGTACGCGGTGAGCATGGGCCACTTCTCGCCGCGGGCCTTCGCGGCAGCGATATCGCGAACGGTGACCCGGCGCCCGGTACCGGACCCGCCGTACAGCGGCTCGGGAGTGGTCCGCTGTCCTGTCGCGGCCATCGCTGAAGCATCCTGTTGTGACATAGTCGCCAGCCTCCATGTCTCGTGTCGCCCTCGCGGCGTACCCGGACGCATAAATGATCGCATGCCAGCGGGATTGAACGGTATGGCCGTTCGCCTCTGGAAGACTGGGGCGATGGTTGACTTCGCGGAGGTGGACGCCCTGGCGGCGAGCTATCAGCAGCGCGGCGGGCAGCCCGGACTGGCGTACGGGATCGTGATCGACGGCGAGCTCGTGCATGCGGGCGGGCTCGGCGAGCGGCACCTCGGCGGGCCGCCGCCGGACGCCGATACCGTCTTCCGGATCGCGTCGATGACGAAGAGCTTCACCGCATCCGCGATACTCGCGCTGCGCGACGAAGGCGCGCTCAGGCTCGACGACCCGGCCGAGGCGTACGTCCCCGAACTGCGCGGCTGGCCGCCGGTCAGCCCGGACTCGGCGCGCGTGTCACTCCGGCACCTGCTGACCATGACCGCGGGCTTCCCCACCGACGACCCGTGGGGCGACCGGCAGCAGGGACTCCCGTCGGCGGAGTTCGGCAAGTTCCTCTCCGGCGGCGTGCGGTTCAACTGGGCTCCGGGCACCCGGTTCGAGTACTCCAACCTCGGCTACGCGATTCTCGGCCGGGTCATCACCGCCGTCACCGGCGTCGCCTACCAGGACCACATCCGCGATGGTCTGCTGCGTCCCCTCGACCTGACCCGCACCGGGTTCGAAGCGGCCGAGTTCGACGCGCTGGTGCTCGCCCGCGGCTACCGCCGGGTGAGGGAGGAGTGGCAGGGGAGCCCCCCCATTATCGGGGGGTCCAGGGGGGTCGCCCCCCCGGATCAACAGAGCTGGTCGGAGGTGGAGCCGGACCCGTGCGGCGCGTTCGCCCCGATGGGCGGGATCTTCAGCTGCGTGCGGGACCTCACCCGGTGGGTGGCCGGTTTCGCCGGCGCGTTCCCGCCCGGTGATCCCGAGGCTGGCGGCGCGCATCCGGTGCGGCGCGCCACCCGGCGGGAGATGCAACTGCCGCAGGTGCTGACCGGATGGGACAAGCCGGCTGGCTTCCCCGGGGACACCACGCCCCCGCTTTCGGCCTACGGCTTCGGGCTGTTCGTGGAGGACCACCCCGCCCTGGGCCGGGTGGTCAGCCACAGCGGCGGGTACCCGGGATTCGGCAGCAACATGCGCTGGCACCCGGCCACGGGCACCGGCGTGATCGCGCTGGGCAACAGCACCTACGCGGCGATGATGACGCTCGCCGCCGTGCTCCTGGAGACCGTCCTGCGGCACCGCGAGACGCCGGCTTTCGGCTACTGCGTGGCCCTCGCCCCAGCTGAGACCCAAGGGGCCCGAGGTGGCCAGGAGGACCAAAGAGTCCAGAGGGGCCAGGAGGACGAAAGAGTCCAAGGGGCCCAGGGGGGCCAAGGAGCCCAAGGGGGCCAAAGGTTCCAAGGGGTCCAAGGGGTCCAAGGGGTCCAGGGACTCCAAGGGCCCGCACGAGCCCGGCCGACCGGGCCGTGGCCGGAGACGCTGGCCGCGCGGGACGCGGTCAGCGCCTTGCTGCAGTCCTGGGATGACGCCGAGGCGGCCCGCCTGTTCTCGCCCAACGTGGCGCAGGACGGGCCCTTCGCGGAACGGCGCCAGGTCCTGGCCCTGATCCGCGAGCGCATCGGGGACTTCCGTGACGACCCCGTCCGGCGTCCCGAGTTCGACACGCCCGCCCAGTGCCGGTGGTGGCTCGCGGGGGAGCGCGGCGTGGTCCAGGCGCAGATCCAGCTCAACCCGGAACGGCCGCCCCGGGTGCAGTCCCTCACGCTGGCCGTTCCGCCCGCCGTTGCCTCGCCGCTGCGCGACACGCTCGACGCGGTCCTCGGCTGGCTGAACGGCACCGACCGCGGCTGGCCGCCCTCGATTCCGGTCGCCGGGACGGTGGACGCCGGCGTGCTGGCCCGCCGCCTCCGGATGGCCGCCGCCTGGGCCGGCGAATGCCGTCTCGGCGCGCACAAGGCGGGCGACGGCACCGCATCGGTCGCCGTGGAACTGGTCGGCGAGCACGCCACGCTCACCCTGACCCTGGTCGCCGACCCGGCATCGGGCCTGCTCCGCCAGGCTGACGTGGCCCTGTGACACCCCTGGGCCCCCGGAGCAGTCCGCCCGGCCACGTGCCCGTTCCGGCGGTCCAGCGAGGGACGAAGCAGGTGAGCGGGGGCAGCCACCACTGCCCGTTCGGGAAAAATGGGGAAGATCACCGGAGCGGGACCGGCAGCGAGGTCACAGGCCGGGCCCGAATGTGACCTGGACCACAAAAAAGCCCGGGCAGGCCCGGAAATAGATTCCGATACGAGGCTGTTCCGTATCGATAGTTGCGGTGCCCGGAAGCTCTGAATACGGCAACACGCCGACGGTCCTCAGCCTTCCCGGTTCCGCGCACAAGCTTTCCGCGGGAGCCCCGGGTTCGCCCCAGGGCGACACAGCAAGTGATCCGGAAGGGACACATGGACACGCAGACCATCTACCGTCGCCGCTGGGTGATTCTCAGCGTGCTGATCGTCGGGCTGCTCGCCATCGTTATCGACAACACGGTCCTTAACGTGGCGCTGAAGACTATCGCCGAGCCTCGCGGGGGCCTCGGCGCGAGCCAGAGCCAGCTCGAGTGGGCCATCAACTCCTACACCCTGGTGTTCGCCGGGCTGCTCTTCACCTTCGGCGTCGTCGGGGACAAGATCGGCCGCAAGCGGATGCTCATGATCGGGCTCGCGCTGTTCGGTATCGCCTCGCTGCTCTCGGCCTACGCACGGACGCCCGAGCAGCTGATCTTGGCCCGGGCCGCCATGGGCCTGGGCGGCGCCGCGGTCATGCCGCAGACGCTTTCCATCATCTCCAACGTCTTCGACCCGGCCGAACGGCCGCGGGCGATCGGCCTGTGGGCCATGGCGGTCGGCATCGGCGTCGCCACCGGGCCGGTGCTCGGCGGCGTGCTGCTCGACCACTTCTGGTGGGGCTCGGTCTTCCTCATCAACGTGCCGGTAACCGTCCTCGGCGCGATCGCGGCCGCCATCCTGGTGCCGGAATCACGCAACTCCGAGGCCGGCGGGATCGACTACGTGGGCGTGCTGCTGTCCATCGCGGGCCTCGTGCTCCTGGTGTACGGCATCGTCCAGGGCGGGGACATCGGCTCCTGGATCCACCCGACCGTGCTCGGCCCGATCGCGGGCGGCCTGATCATCCTCGCGGCCTTCGCGTGGTGGGAGACGCGGATCGCGCATCCGTCGCTCGACATCCGGCTGTTCCGTGACCGGCGGCTGTCCGCCTCGGTGGGAGCGATCGCGCTGGTGTTCTTCGGCATGGGCGGGGTCTTCTTCTTCACCAGCTTCTACCTGCAGAACGTCCGGGGCTACAGCCCGCTGGCGGCAGGCCTGCTGACCGTGCCGTTCGCGGTTGGGCAGCTGCTGCTCGCACCGCGCAGCGCGGGTCTGGTCGGGCGCTACGGCGCCAAGGCCGTCGGCGCCACCGGCTTGTTCGTGATGGGCCTCGCCCTGGCCGGCTACGCCACGCTCGGCACGGCCACGCCGATCTGGGTGCTCATCATGCTGTTCGCGATCCAGGGCGCGGCGATCGGCGTCACCATGCCGGCCGCCACCGCCGCCGTCATGGACGTGCTGCCGCGCGAGCGCGCCGGCGCGGGCTCCGCGCTGACCAACATCTCCCGGCAGGTCGCCGTCGCGCTCAGCGTCGCCGTCCTCGGCTCGATCCTGGCCGAGTTCTACCGCAATGCGCTCAGCCCGTCGCTGGCCGGCCTGCCCGCCGCGGCCCGCGGGACGGCGTCCTCGTCGATCACCGCGACCCAGGCGGTCGCCCAGCAGCTCGGTGCCGCCGGACGGTCGCTGCTGGCCCCGGCGAACGACGCGTTCGTCCACTCGATGCACATCACGACGCTGGTCGCGGCGCTGATGGCGCTCGCCGGCGGATTCGTGGTGGTGCGCTGGATGCCGGGCCGTTCGCGGCCGGCCGTGCCAGCCGCGCCGGCTGCCGATCGCGCGTACGATGCCGAGCTTGCCATACTGAAAGAAGACATGCTCAACACCGCCGACCGGGAGGGGTGACGAGCACATGGAGCCCGTGACCGTGCTCGACCCGGACACCGGATCCGGGCCGGGACCTGGTGACTCCCGTACCGCGGGATCGGCGGGTCCCGGCCGCCGACCCGGCCGTCCGCGCAGTGAGCAGGCCGAGCAGGCGATCATCGAGGCGACACTGGACCTGTTCGCCGAGAAGGGGTTCGAGGGAGTCTGCGTCGAGCTGGTCGCCGCCCGGGCCGGGGTGGGCAAGGCGACCATCTACCGCCGCTGGCCGAACAAGGAGGAGCTGCTGCTCGCCGCGCTCGGCTCGCTGAAGTCGCCGCTGCCCGACCCCAAGGGCGTGTCGGTCCGGGATGACCTGGTGGCGATGGTCGAGGTGATGTGCGCGGACAAGGCCGACCCGAGGAAGGCACGCCGGTACGCGCTGCTGCTCGGCGAGGGGGAGAAGTACCCGCGGCTGATGGCGCGCTACAAGGAGACGGTGGTCGAGCCGCGGCGCGAGGTCATCCGGTCAGTCATCCGCCGCGGCATCGAGACCGGCGAGCTGCGCGCCGATACCGACGTCGAGGTCGCCGTGCTCGCGCTGAGCGGAACCGTGATGGCCCGGGAAAAGTCCGCGGACCGGATGTTCAACGGCGACTTCGCGGCTCGCGTGGTTGACGGGCTGCTGCTCGGGCTGGCCGCCCGGACCCCGCGCTGAGGCCGGCGTGGCCGCCGGCCTCAGCGCGCTAGCGGACATCGGCCATCCCGGCGACGGACGGCGCTGCTGCCCTGAGCGCTGGGCTCAGCTAGTTCGACGTGCGCATGATTTCCCTTCCGCGCCCGGCCGGCGCAATCGCTGGATTTGACTGAGCCGATGCGGCACCACCTCACGGTGCCCTGCTCCCGCTGGGCTGGAGGCTCCGGCAGGCCTGGCTCGCGGCGGCGAATTGCTGCGCGGTGGTCCTGAGGGTGTCCATCGAGACGTAGCCGACCCCGGTCTCCCCGGCCAGGACGTAGTGCGGGTTCGGATCGGGGAATTGCGGGATTCCGTGAGAGCGCATGCAGGCCGCGTACTTCTGCAGCAGACCGAGAGCCTGCTGTGCCTGCGCATCGGTGAGAACTCCGCCGTTCGGGAGCAGGTTCGCGCAAGCCTTGTTGGCCGACAGGTTTGGGCGGAGGCCAGATCGATGTCGCCCGTGAAATACCCGTCGCTGGTGGGAGCGGGCCACGAGGGCTCGCCGTGGGTACGCATGCATTGCGCGTAGGCCACCGCTGCCTCGTAGGCGCTCGACGCTGTCGTGGCCGGCGCCGCCGTCGCGGGCGCGGCTGTGGTGGGTGCGGCCGTCGTGGGTGCGGCCGTCGCGGGGGCCGCCG
>Ga0187780_10000797_pt1 | contig 23446 bp, 20 predicted proteins | sample 1015_Q2_SP10_20__FD_132429 | JGI IMG/M metagenome (GOLD analysis project Ga0187780, IMG submission 132429) | Tropical peat soil microbial communities from peatlands in Department of Meta, Colombia - 1015_Q2_SP10_20_MG | ecosystem: Environmental > Terrestrial > Soil > Wetlands > Peat | place... | reverse complement strand
GGTGTTCTCGGCGAGCGCCCTGTACTTCGTTTCTCCGGTCAGCTCAGAGAGCCTGAGCAGGTTCATGGCGGCCACGGAGTTCCCCGAAGGGGTAGGCCCGTCGTAGCTTTCCTTGGCCTTGGGGAGTCTCGTCTCTCTGCTCGAAAAGAACCCTCCGGCTTCCGGGTCAAGAAACCCCTGCAGCATCTCCTCGGTGATCTTAGTGGCCTCCACGAGTATTTTCGGGTCCGAAGTGGCTTCGAACAGGTCCACAAGCCCTTGGACGAAGAAGGCGTAGTCCTCGAGCGCCCCTTCAATGCCCGCCTCCCCACCCGCGTAGCGCCTGAGCAGCCGTCCTCCCTTGTGGCATTCGGACAGGATGAAGTCTGCCGCCCTTTCCGCAGATTTCACATATTCCTGGTCGCGCGTGACTGCTCCTGCAAAGGCGAACGCCGAGACCGCGAGTCCGTTCCATGACGTCACTATCTTGGTGTCCGTGGGGGGCTTTTGCCTGGCGCTTCTGGCATCGTAGAGACTTCTCTTCCATCCGCTCGCTTCCGCAGGGACTTCGGCGGCTTCGGCCAGGTGTAGAATCGACCTCCCCCCTTCGAAGTTGCCGGCATTGGTGATTCCATACAGTTTGCAGAACCGGCGCGCCTCATTCTTGCCCAAGCTCGATTCGACTTCTTCCGGAGTCCAGGTGTAGAAGACCCCCTCTCCGTCGGCGCTGTCGGCATCCTGAGCGGAGTAGAACCCACCTCTCTCGGACTCCATTTCGCGTTTCATCCATTCGAGAGTTTCTCTCACAACCAGTGCGTAGCCCTCGTTCTTGGTTGCCTGATAGGCTTCGCAGTACGACTTCGCCAGTAGCGCGTTATCGTAGAGCATCTTCTCAAAGTGAGGTACCAACCATGTGCGGTCCGTGGCGTACCTGTGGAATCCTCCTCCAAGGTGATCCCTGATTCCGCCCGCCGCGATGGCGTCGAGGGTCTTCGTTGCCGCCTTCATCGCAAGGTCCTTTCTCGTTCTGAAGTGATATCTCAGCATGAAAGAGACAGACAGGGGAAGCGGGAACTTGGGCGCCAACCCGAAGCCTCCATGAGTCAGGTCGAAGGAGGACAACAGCGTCTCGTAGGCCCCGGTCAACAGGTCTTTTGACAGCTCGCCGCCCTTCGTGGCCGCCTCCTCGCGCAGCGAGGAGCTGACCCTACCCGCCGTCTCAAGGGCCTCCTCCCTTCTCTCCTTCCAGACCTTTGCCACGAACTCTAGGACCTGCTTGAAACTAGGCATGCCGTACCTCGGCTCTGATGGGAAGTATGTGCCCGCATAGAACGGCTCCAAGTCTGGAGTGAGGAAGATGTTCAGTGGCCACCCGCCACTTCCGGTCATCGCCTGCGCAGCGTTCATGTAATAGGCGTCGACGTCGGGCCTTTCCTCTCTGTCGACCTTGATCGGAATGAAGTTCTTGTTGATCATGTCGGCGGTGTTCTTGTCTTCGAATGACTCCCTCCGGAGAACATGACACCAGTGGCAGGTCGAATATCCTATGCTCAGGAATACAGGCTTGTTGTCGTTCCTTGCCTTTGCTAGTGATTCTTGACCCCAGGGGTACCAGTTCACTGGATTGTACGCGTGTTCAAGCAGATAGGGGCTCTTTTCGCCTATCAGACGGTTTGGTTTCCTTTCGGACAAGGGACCCGCGCGCCTGCTCGGTGCTCTTGAAGGTTTCCCGAGCGAACAGTCCTCCCCTGGCCGAGCCATTGAGCGCAGCTGGGGGAGGTGGGAGAATCCTTAACATATTGACCATCAAGTATTTGAGCATGTCGACCGGCGCCTCTGGGCCGAGGACCATTGCCCGAGTCTCCGGACTCTGAAATCGAACTCTGGCAGAGCATCAGGACCATCTACCGGGCCGTGCTCAACAGGCTCAACGCAAGACTGCGCAAGGAAAGAATCACATTCTCCCAGTATAGTGTCCTTCTGGCGCTCTCTCGGAACGGCCCAATGCAGATGAGCAAACTGGGGGAAAACATGCTCGTGGCGCCGGCCAATGTGACCGGACTCGTCGACAGGATGGAGAAGAAGGGCTACGTCCGGCGAAGGAGAGGAGTGAAGGACAGAAGGCTCTACGTGATAGAGTCGACAGAAAAGGGCTCTCGCATCTTCAGGAGCATCTCTAGCAGATTCATGCTGTATGCCGGCAGCCTGGGGTCTACCCTCACGCGGGCGGAACTGAACTCTACCCTGGCCGCCCTCCGCAAGGTGAAGGCCGAGGTAAGGGAACCCGCGGAGATCTAGGCGAAAGCATGCAGTACAAGTGGACGGTCCTCACCGTCACCACTGTCGGCGTCCTCATGAGCGGGATCGACGGCCGAATAATGATAGTCGGTCTCCCGACCGTCGCCGCCGCCCTCCGGGCTGATGCTGAGCAGGCCATCTGGTTCACTCAGGCCTACACCATCGGGAGCACCGTCGCCTTACTCTTCATCGGGAGGGTGAGCGACATGTTCGGCAAGGTCCGGGTCTACTCTCTCGGCTTCACGCTCTTCACGATTGGATCGCTTCTCACGGCTCTCTCAAGCAGTCCCGACGCCTTCATCGCTGCAAGAATCGCCCAGGGGCTCGGCTCCGCGGCACTCTTCGCCAACAGCGCCGCGATAATCACCGACGCCTTCCCCTCGGGGGAGCTGGGGACAGCCCTGGGGATCAACATGATCGCCTTCAGGGCGGGCGCGATGGGCGGCCTCACGATAAGTGGAATAATCCTGGCGTTCCTGGCTTGGCCGTTCCTCTTCTACGTGAACGTGCCCATCGGCATATTTGGCACGCTGTGGGCCATGAGGCGACTGAAAGACGCCCGCAGGCCCGTAAAGGCCACCCCTATGGACTGGCCCGGGTTCGTCACCTTCACCTTCTTCATCTCCGCCTTGCTCCTGGCCCTGACCTACGCTGCCTACGGCCTGGGAGACTTTTGGTTCTCGGCCTCGCTACTTCTCGCCTCTCTGATTTCGTTGGGCCTCTTCGTCCGCGTTGAACGTTTCAAAGAGCATCCGCTCCTCGACCTGAGGCTTCTCAGAATCAGGGAATTCACCGGAGGCATAATCACGCAGCTTCTCAATTCGATCGCCTGGAGCGCCTTCATGCTGGTCATCAGCCTCTACCTCCAGTTGGCACAGGGGTACACCCCCATCGAAGCTGGCATTGCGCTTCTGCCGTTCGACGTTGCCTTCTTGGTAGTCGGGCCCGTCAGCGGGAGGCTCTCGGACAGGTTTACGACCCGTCCGTTCACGACCGCCGGTCTGGTTGTCATAAGCCTTGACCTGATACTCTCCTCCACCATGGGGATTTCAACCCCCTACACGACGGTCGCTCTCTATCTCATGATTGGAGGGGCGGGGCTGGGGCTCTTCGCCTCCCCTAACATGAGCTCCATCATGGGCTCGGTCCCTGAAAGAAGGAGGGGGGTCGCATCGGCAGTCCGCGCCACCTTCTTCAACGTCGGGTATACCTTGAGCCTCAACCTCGTGATTCTAGTGATGACCTTCAGCCTCCCCTTCGCGAGGATAACCCAGATCATCTCCTCCGTCAACCCGGCAGCGTTGACCGTGGCGGAGAGGACCGCGTTCACCGATGCGATAAACCACGTCTACCTGCTCATGGCCGTTATCAACACCGTGGCCATAGTGCCCTCTCTGCTCCGGGGACCGAGGGCCGCCGCAGATTCAAATACGAGCGAGCAGGGCGAGGCGGAACTAGTCAAGAATGCCGCTTGAAGCCATCGACGGAATCAGGGAGAAGATTCAGACCCCTCGGGGCTCGGCGACGCTTTTCAACATAATGAAGCTTCGGGAGATGGGCTATGACGTCGGCCGCCTCCCCTACTCTATCAAAGTCTTGCTGGAAAACGCAGCTAGACACTCCGGCCATGTCGAGGGTGCTCTGGAAGCCGTGCACTCCTTGGCGAACTGGCCGAGGTCTGTCGGCGGGGAGGTGCCTTTCATGCCGTACCGTGTCCTCCTGCAGGACTATACGGGGGTTCCCCTGGTTGTGGATCTCGCATCATTGCGTGACGCGGCCGTGGCCGCCGGCATCGACCCCGGGCGAATCAACTCCAAGGTCCCGGTCGACCTCGTGATTGACCACTCGATTCAGGTGGATGCGTGGGGGAACGACTACGCCTTCGCCACAAACCTGGAGAAGGAGTACGAGCGGAACGGCGAGCGCTACTCGCTGCTGAAGTGGGCCCAGTCTGCATTCAAGAACATGAGGGTCTTCCCTCCCGGGAAGGGTATCTGCCACCAGTTCAACCTGGAATACCTCTCGCAGGCCGTGGCGACCGGAGATCAAGCCGGAGAGCTGCAGGCATTCCCTGACACCCTCGTGGGAACCGACTCGCACACGACAATGGTGAACGGCCTGGGAATCCTTGGCTGGGGGGTCGGAGGAATCGAAGCCGAGGCGGTCATGCTCGGCGAGCCCTACCATATGCCGATACCAAAGGTCCTCGGCGTGAGGCTGACCGGCAGCCTCAAGGAGGGAGTGACGACGACGGACCTTGTGCTCGCGGTCACAGAGGTGCTCCGAGAGAAAGACGTCGTGGGGTCGTTCGTGGAATACTTCGGAGACGGGTACGTGAGACTCACCGCCCAAGACCGTGCGACTCTCGGGAACATGTCCCCTGAATACGGCGCCACGGTTGGGTTCTGCCCGATAGACGAAGCCACTCTCACATACCTAGCCGGCACGGCGCGTCCTCCGGCCCACGTCGATTTCGTTCGAAGATACACGAGAACGACAGGACTCTTCGCCGACGGAGCCGAACCGAAGTACACCGACGTAGTCGTCGTGGACCTCGACAGGATAGAACCATCGGTGGCTGGACCACGCAACCCCGATGAGAGGCGGTTGTTGCGGGACGTCCCTTCGTTCGCCAACGAGCTTTTTGCCGAGAAGAAGGGCAGGGCCCTGCCAGACGGCGGGGTCGGGGACGGATCTGTCGTAATCTCCGCGATCACCAGCTGCACCAACACGTCGAACCCGACAGTCATGGTTGGGGCCGGCTTGCTGGCGAAGAACGCCGTCGAGATGGGTCTGACAGTCAAGCCCTGGGTGAAGCCGAGCCTCGCACCGGGCTCCACAGTAGTCACGGACTACCTGCGGAACTCAGACCTGCTTCGATATCTCGCAAGGCTGGGGTTCGCGCTCGTTGGCTACGGCTGCACCACATGCATAGGGAATAGCGGTCCGCTTTCTCCAGACGTCGAGAAGGCGGTCAAGGCCAACGACCTCTACGCTGTGGCGGTGCTTTCTGGGAACCGGAACTTCGACGGTAGGATTCATCCCCTGGTGAAAGGCTCCTTCCTCATGTCTCCTATGCTCGTCGTAGCCTACGCTCTTGCCGGCAACATAGGATTCGACTTTTCCGGCACGCCGCTCGGAACCGGAAAGGGCGGGGAGCCCGTGTTCCTGAGGGACATTTGGCCGAGCCTTGCGGACATCAGATCTACTGTCGAGAGGTCTCTGAGTTCAGACCTCTACTCTCGGCGGTACGCCGACGCGATGACGGGGGACGACCGCTGGGAGGCGCTCGCGGCCTACGAAGACAGGGTCTTCCACTGGGACGGGGACTCGACCTACATCCGGCACCCGCAATGGGTGGAACCCGGGAAGGGATTCCCGGCGAAGCGCGACATCATCGGCGCCAGGGCGCTGGCCGTCCTCGGAGACAAGGTGACGACTGACCACATCTCCCCGGCCGGGACCATCCCGGTGGACAGCCCCGCGGGGATTTACCTCGTCAAGCATGGGGTCGAGATGATTCGCTTCAGCTCCTATGGCTCGAGGAGAGGGAACCACGAAGTCATGGTGAGGGGCGGGTTCAGCAACATCAGGCTGAGAAACGCGATGGCGGGAGGGAAGGAGGGCGGGTACACCAGGCACATCCCTTCGGGGAAGGTCATGCCCATCTACGACGCGGCAATGCAGTATGCCACGGAGGGGGTGCCTCTGGTCGTGCTTGCGGGAGGCGAGTACGGCATGGGGAGCTCCAGGGACTGGGCCGCCAAGGCTCCGAAGCTCCTTGGCGTGAGGGCGGTCATCGCAGAGAGCTTCGAGAGGATACACCGCAGCAATCTCGTCGCCATGGGGGTCCTGCCGCTGCAGTTCAAGGAAGGGGAGAGCTGCGAGGCCCTCGGGCTTACCGGAGATGAGACCTTCGACGTACTCGGAGTCGAGAAGATGACAGGCCCCAAGCAGTGGCTCGACGCGGTTTCAAGGAAAAATGGCAAGGAGAAGCGCTTCAGGGTCCTCTGCCGCGTAGACAATGGGACGGAGATGGAGTACATGGTGAAAGGGGGCGTCCTCCCCTTCGTGTTCGACAAACTCCAAACTTCGGTTCACTAACACAATTGTTATAAAATCGACCAAGAGGCTCGGGCGGAGATTGCAGAAAGACCTGCTTGTCCACATGAACGGCTCGTTCGTCGAGAAATCCAAGGCGACGGTGTCTGTCTTTGACCACGGTCTTCTCTACGGAGACGGGGTCTTCGAGGGAATCAGGGCCTACAGCGGGATCGTGTTCAAGCTCGAGGAGCACATCGCCCGGCTGTACGACTCGGCCAAGGTCCTCCGGCTCAATCTCCCAGTCTCTCCTCGCGAAATGTCGGAGCGCGTGTTGGAGACGCTGCGCAAGAACCGGCTCAGGGATGCCTACATCCGACTCGTAGTCACCAGGGGCCCGGGCGACATGGGGGTTGACCCCGCCAACTGCGTAAACCCCACCCTCATCATAATCGCCGAGCCGATGGCCACCGTTCTGGGTCCTCGTGAGCCGAAGGTCATTCGCCTCGTCATTTCCACTGTGAGGCGTGATGCCGTCGACGCGACGACGCATGAGATAAAATCGCTCAACTACCTGAACAGCATACTTGCAAAGATGGAGGCGAACAACGTCGGCGCGGACGACGCAATTCTCCTCGACCGGCGGGGTTTTGTCTCCGAGGCCTCAGTGACCAACCTCTTCATCGTCAAGGACGGGAAGCTGGCGACCCCTTCATCGGCCGCGGGCATACTGCACGGAATCACTAGGGCCAGAGTGATTAAGCTCTGCTATGACCTCGGCCTCGAAGTCCAGGAACGCGACGTGACCCCCTTCGAGGTCCTGACGGCGGATGAGGTCTTCCTCGTCGGAACGAAATCCGAGATCGTTGCGGTAGGCTCGGTGGGGGACGTCAGAATCGGAACAGGGGCAGCAGGGCCCGTCACCCGGAGGCTGGTCAAGGAATTCAGCAAGCTGGTCCAGAGGCCAGAAGAGGGGACTCCCATCTACGGTGTGGAGAAGGTCAGGGCCTAGCGTCCAAGGCCTTCACTCTTCAGACTCGTTCTTCTTTATCGCTGCCTTGACGAGCTTCCTTATGAGAGGGGCGGGGACTTCCCTGTCGAACGGAATGTGGATCGCCGACTTGGTGGTCCCATAGCCGGCCAGGTCTCTCTCGTGTTGGTCCACGAGGGGCGGTCTCAGATAGAGCCCGATGTGTTTCGACTGCAGACCGAAGAAGACAAGCGGCCCCTTGTAGGTGTATGCAGGCATCATGTAGTTGATCCGTTCCTCGGCATCTGGCGCCGCCTCCCTTATGATCGCCCGGATCTCCCTGAGCTTGCCCTGCAGTTCCTTCGGTGCCCATGAGATGTACTCGTCGACGTCCCTTGCCCGCTCAGTCGTAGGCTGGTTTGGCGCACCGTGGCTGTTTAATCGTTCCTATCTCCGAAACCCAAGAGGGTTAAGGCAGAGAAAAAGACTGACACTCTGGACCCCGCAGTGACCTGCCCAACTGAGCTCACTTGACGGCAAGGGCGCGATTGCTCGGGAACAACGGAGACAGAGAATCAAAAAGGACCCCGAAGTCTTAGGCTCGGCCGTCGGTGTCTCTTTGGACGTGGCGAACCGGCGAGTCGCAGGCGTCTCGCTCATTCTTATCGGGCTCTGGACTACGATGCTAGGGTTGCTTTGGAACCAATTCAACCTCCAGGACGAATTGCCTCGCCGTGGGCTCGGAGGAGGCTGTGCGGCGTCCCTCCTCCAATACTACTGGACGGTTTACGAAGCCTCAACCCTCCTCATGGTCATGGGAGTCGCGGCCGTCTGCTTCGGTGTCCTGCTCATTAGGGGCGGGAAGTGCCAGTCTGGGGTTCGGGCACCGCAGAAAAGTCAGCAGAGACCCCTCTCAGAAACGCCTAAATACGCGCCTTGAAACGCGCTCGATTGGGCCCTGCGCAGTGTATTGTGTTCGCCACTTACTGCTTACTTTGAAAGGTGAGAGGTAGCCGTGCCAACGGCGAAGAAGACGACGACAACGAGAAGGCGGAAGGTCGAGGATGAGGTCCCCGCGTTCAAGGTCAGCACGCACTTCCTGATTCCGAAGCACGAACTTCTTACGAAGGAGGAGGCTACCCAGGTGCTCGCCGGCTGCAACGCCACGGCCGCACAGTTCCCCTACATCCTCTCAACTGACCCGGTCGCCAAGGAAATAGGCGCCAGGCCCGGAGACCTGGTCAGGGTGACGAGGAAGAGCGAGACCGCGGGCTCCAGCGTGTACTACCGCTACGTGGTGGAGGCATAGAAGTTGAGCAAACAGATCCAGCGCTCGAACTCGTGGATCGTCCTCCGCGACCTTCTCGAGAGGGAAGGAGTCGCCCGGCAACATCTGAACAGCTACAACGAGCTGGTCTCCAAGGGGCTCCAGAACATCGTCGACGAGATTGGCGAGGTGGAGGTGGAGACGGTCAGCACCCCGTACAAGATAAAGTTCGGAAGAATCACCATCGGCGCCCCGCGAGTCGTCGAAATTGACGGGTCGGTTAGCAGCATTCTTCCCATGGAGGCGAGGCTCAGGAACCTCACCTACTCGGCTCCCATCCTCCTTGAAATGACGATCGAAGAGGAGGGGCTACCGAGGGACACGACCCGCCAGCACATAGGCGACCTTCCGATCATGGTGAAGTCCGAGCTCTGCCAGCTCTCCAACAGGACTCGGGACCAGCTGATTGAGGTAGGCGAGGACCCCAACGACCCTGGCGGCTACTTCGTGATCAACGGGGCCGAGAGGGTCATAGTAGGACTGGAAGACCTCTCCCCCAACAAGATTCTGGTCGACGCTGAAAAGGTCGCAGGCGCGACCACGTACAAGTCCAGAGTCTACTCCTCAGTGGTGGGATACCGCTCCAAGCTCGAGCTGACCCTGAAGCAGGACGGCGCGATAAACGTCAAGGTCCCGAGCTGCCCAGTCGACCTCCCGTTCGTAATCGTCATGAGGGCCCTCGGAATGAAGTCGGACAAGGACATCGCCGACGCCGTCTCGCCAAAGATGGAGATCCAGGACCTCCTGGAGGTCTCCTTCGACAAGGCGAGCGAGGCCCCGACCGACAAGGACGCCCTGGTCTTCATAGGCAACAGGGTCGCCCACGGCATGCTGGAGGAGTTCAGGGTGAAGCGCGCCCTGTCCATGCTGGACTGGGGGCTGCTTCCGCACCTCGGCAAGACGGAGGACAGGCGTTTCGACAAGGCGATGTTCATGGGCGAAGCAGTCTGCAAGCTCCTCGAGCTCAGGCTCGGTTGGATCGAAGCTGACGACAAGGACCACTACGGCAACAAGGTGATCAAGTTCGCCGGGCAGATGCTGGCAGACCTGTTCAGGACCGCCTTCCGGAACCTCGTCAGGGACATGAAGTACCAGCTGGAGAGGACGGGGCAGAAACGCGGTGGCAACGTGGTCGGGGCAGCCATCCGCACCGGGATAATCACTGACAAGCTGAACAACGCCATCGCCACTGGCAACTGGGGGCGCGGAAAAGTCGGCGTCACCCAACTCCTCGACCGGACCAACTACCTCAGCACCCTCAGCCACCTAAGGAGGGTCCAGTCTCCCCTGAGCAGGAGCCAGCCCAACTTCGAGGCCAGAGACCTTCATGCTACTCACTTCGGGAGGATATGCCCCTCGGAGACCCCAGAGGGGGTGAACTGCGGACTGGTGAAGAACCTCGCCCTCTCCGCCATCATCTCGGTTAGCGTCCCCACCGCGGAGGTGGAGGAGAAGCTGTGGGAGCTCGGCGCGAAGCAGATCAGGGACTCCGACTCCAAGCTTCAGACAGGCGGGTGCAGGATATTCATGGACGGCCGCTTCCTCGGCTACGTCGACGACGGCGAAAGGCTCGCGAAGGCCTTCAGGAAGTTGAGGAGAGAAGGGCAGATCAACCCCAGTGCCAGCATTCTCTACGTCCCCCCACTCAATGAAAGCGCCTACCCCCGCCTCTACATCAGCCTGAGCTCAGGCAGGGTACTGAGGCCTCTAGTCGTGGTGGAGGGAGGGCGACCGCTTCTCACGGCCGACCTCATCGGGAAGGTGGACGTCGGCCAGCTTTCCTGGAGAGACCTCGTCGAGCAAGGGAACTTGGAGCTGATCGACGCCAACGAGGAGGAGAATTGCCTCGTCGCGATGAGCGACGAAGACCTTTCGACCAAGAACAGCCACATGGAGCTCTTTCCAGCCTCGATGTTCGGCATCGCGGCTTCGATCATCCCCTACCCGGAGCACAACCAGTCTCCGAGGAACACCTACGAGTCGGCCATGGCCAAACAGAGCCTCGGGTTCTCTTCGCCTACCTATCCGATCTCTCCGCACGTCAGACAGCACCTGCTCGTCAGCCCGCAGGCGCCCGTGGTCCGCACGCGCACCCTCGACCTGCTCAAGATCGACGAGAGGCCCCTTGGGCAGAACTGCGTGGTGGCAGTTCTTTCCTTCGAGGGATACAACATCGAAGACGCCATCATAATGAACCGCTCCAGCGTCGAAAGGGGGCTGGCCCGGTCGTTCTTCTACAGACTGTATGAGGGAGAGGCGAAGCAGTATCTGGGTGGCATGAGGGACACCTTCGAGGTCCCGTCGGCCGAATCCAACATCAGAGGGTATAGGGGGGAGAAGTTCTACCGGCTTCTCGAGGGGGACGGCGTGGTCTCCCACGAGTCCCAGGTGTCCGGAGGGGACGTCGTCATCGGGCGGACCAGCCCTCCCAGGTTCATGGAGGAGTACAAGGAGTTCGAGATCAAGGGCCCCTACAGGAGAGACACCTCGGTCGCGGTCAGGCCGTCTGAGGCGGGGGTCGTCGATTCCATCTTCATGACCGAGAACGTCGAGGGCGGCAGGATGTTCAAGGTCCGCGTGAGGGATATGAGAATCCCGGAGATCGGGGATAAGTTCGCGTCGAGGCACGGGCAGAAGGGGGTCGTGGGCCTCGTCGTCCCCCAGGAGGACATGCCCTACACTGCGGAAGGGGTTGTCCCGGATGTCATAATCAACCCGCACGCCTTCCCGTCTAGGATGACCGTCGGCCAGTTCATCGAGTCGATCGCGGGCAAGGCGGGAGCCCTGCGCGGATCGCCCGTCGACGGGTCGGCTTTCGCCGGCGAGCACATCGAGGACCTCGAAAAGATACTGAGAGGGAGGGGCTTCGAGGCCACGGGGAGAGAGGTGATGTACGACGGCAAGACCGGCAAGAAGTTCGCGGCTGACGTCTTCGTCGGAGTCGTGTACTATCAGAAACTCCACCACATGGTGGCAGACAAGATTCACGCCAGGGCGAGGGGTCAGGTCCAGATGCTCACGAAGCAGCCGACAGAAGGCAGGGCGAGAGGAGGTGGCCTGAGGTTCGGAGAGATGGAGAGGGACTGCCTCATCGCCTACGGGGCCTCCATGGTCCTCAAGGACAGGCTCCTCGACGAGGCGGACAAGACCGAGATCTACGTCTGCGAGAAGTGCGGTCTCATCGCGTTCTACGATGCCAAACAGCGGAAGTATACGTGCAAGGTGGACGGTGACCAGGCTAGGATATCCACGGTGGTCGTGGCCTACGCGTTCAAGTTGCTCCTGCAGGAGATGATGAGTCTGAACATAGCGCCGAGGCTCCAGCTGAGGGACAAGGTGTAGACCATGTCAATGGAACAGGCGCTCAAGACCATCGGCGGGATAGACTTCGCTGTCTTCTCCCCCGCAGAGGTAAGGAAGTACTCGGTCGCAGAGATTACGCAGCCCGAGACCTACGATGAGGACGGAATGCCCGTCCAGGGAGGGCTCATGGACAGCCGCCTCGGGACCCTCGAGCCCGGGCAGAAGTGCGGAACCTGCGGTTCGACGGCAGGGAGGTGTCCGGGGCACTTCGGCCACATCGAGCTCGCCGAGCCGGTGCTCCACATCGCATTCGTCGACGAGATCAACAGGCTGGCACAGACGACCTGCAGGTCGTGCGGGAGGATCCTGCTCCCTCAGGCGGAACTCGACGCCTACAAAGTCAAGATTGCAAACAAGACCGACTTCACCCCGACCATGCTTGAAGGGGTGGCAAAGGAAATCGTCACCAAGGCGAAGAAGGTCAAGCTCTGCCCCCACTGCGGCAAGCAGCAGTACCAGATCGAGTTCACCAAGCCGACCATCTTCCACGAGATCACGGAGGAGGGAGGAGCGACCCGTCTTCTCCCCGTGGCCATACGCGAAAGGTTGGAGAGGATAAACAACGAGGACCTCGACCTGCTCGGGTTCAACTCGAAGGCGGCCAGGCCCGAGTGGTTCGTGCTCCAGGTCCTTCCTGTCCCGCCCCTCACGGTCAGGCCGTCGATCACCCTCGAATCCGGCATCAGGTCGGAGGACGACCTCACCCACAAGATAGTCGACATCCTCAGGGTGAACCAGAGGGTCAGGGAGAGCAAGGAGTCCGGGACGCCGCACCTCATCGTCCAGGACCTCGTCGACCTGTTGCATTATCACGTCACGACATACTTCGACAACGAGGTGTCAGGCATCCCGCAGGCCCACCACCGCTCAGGGAGGCCGCTCAAGACGCTCAGCCAGAGGCTGAAGGGAAAGGAGGGCCGCTTCAGGGGCTCCCTTTCGGGCAAGCGGGTCGACTTCTCGAGCCGCACAGTCATCAGCCCCGACCCAAGCCTCGACATCGGCGAGGTCGGAGTCCCGTTCGAGGTCGCCAAGAAGCTCACCATCCCTGAGAAGGTCTCTCCGGCCAACATCGAGGGGCTGAAGCAGCTCGTCATGAGGGGGCCGTTCGAGCACCCGGGTGCCAACTATGTGATCCGGCCAGACGGCGTGAAGATTAGGCTGGACTTCGCCAGCGACAGGAAGGCGTTGGCCGATTCGCTCGCCCCGGGCTACATCGTCGAGAGGCACCTGACGGACGGCGACGTCGTCCTGTTCAACAGGCAGCCTTCGCTGCACCGCATGTCGGTCATGGCCCACTTCGTCCGAGTCCTCCCTTACAGGACCTTCAGGCTTCATCCGTCAGTCTGCCCTCCCTACAATGCCGACTTCGACGGCGACGAGATGAACCTCCACGTGCCGCAGAGCGAGGAGTCGAGGTCCGAGGCACTTATGCTGATGAAGGTCCAGGACCAGATCCTCTCGCCGAGGTACGGGGGCCCCATAATCGGTGGCATCAGGGACTTCATCACAGGGGCGTTCATGCTAACGAGAGACGAGACCTTCCTCACCGCCGGGGAGTTCTCGAACCTTGCCCTGCTCGGCGGGTACGAAGGAGACCTCCCCGAGCCGGCAAAGAAGGGCTCCAAGCCGCTGTACACCGGCAAGCAGCTCTTCTCGCTCTTCGTGCCGAAGAAGATGAACTACGTCCTCACATCGAAGTGGGCGAAGTCCTCCAAGTCGGGGTCTTCCAACGACGTGGTGATCAAGGACGGGGTGCTCATCTCTGGAGTGGTCGACAAGGCGGTGATAGGGGCCGAGGAGCCAGACAGCCTCCTGCATCGCATAGCGAAGGACTACGGAAACGAGGAGGCGAGAAACTTCCTAAACTCGATTCTGAAGGTCCTAAAGACCTATCTCACCCGCAGGGGATTCACCTACGGCTTCAACGAGCTCGAGCTCCCCGACGAAGCGAAGAAAGCGATCCGGGACACGCTCGACGAGGCCTACCGGAACGTGTTCGACCTGATCAAGAAGTACAAGGCGGGCCAGCTCCAGCTCACGAGGGGGCTCTCTCCGGAGGACTCGCTGGAGGCGTACATAGTCAACGAGCTCTCGCGCGCCAGAGACAGGGCCGGGAGGATTGCCGACCGCTCGTTCCCGGCCGAGAACTCCGGGATGATCATGGCCAGGACCGGTGCCAGGGGCTCCAGCCTCAACGTCGGGCAGATGACCGCGGCGCTCGGGCAGCAGTCGGTCAGAGGAAAGAGGATCGAAAAGGGGCTGAGGGGGAGGGCACTGAGCCACTTCCCGTGGAACGACCAGTCTCCCGAGGCGAAGGGCTTCGTAAAGAGCAACTACAGGGAGGGACTCTCACCTACCGAGTTCTTCTTCCACGCCATGGGCGGGAGGGAAGGGCTCGTGGACACGGCCGTCAGGACGCAGCAGAGCGGCTACATGCAGAGAAGGCTGGTCAACGCCCTCGAGCACCTGAAGGTCGAGTACGACCTCACCGTGAGGGACCCCCACGGCCACATCATCCAATTCCTCTACGGCGAGGACGGAGTGGACCCCGCAAAGAGCGACCACGGCAGGCCCATCAACCTCGACCGGCTCCTTGAGACAGAGGAACTCCTGAACAAATCGAGGGCGAAGCTGGACGCCGAGACGGTCGAGAGGCTGATGAAGAAGTACCAGCCTGTACTGAACGAGCGGCTCTTGAAAGAGCTCAATGACAAGCTGACGGGCTCATACCTGACGGAAGAGGGCGCAAAGGAGTCCCTTGAGCGCGTCGCGGAGGCCTTGGACTACTCGAGGGTTGAGCCAGGAGAGGCGTCGGGCATAGTCGCCGCGCAGTCGATAGGAGAGCCAGGAACTCAGATGACCCTCAGGACGTTCCACTTCGCTGGTGTCAGGGAGAGGGACGTCACCCTTGGGCTCCCCAGGCTGATGGAGCTGGTCGACGCTCGGAAGATACCAGCGACCCCGTCCATGGACATCTACTTGGACAAGGAGCACGGTGGGTCCAACGAAAAGGCGGTGAGGGTCGCCAAGGAAATCCTCTTCACCAAGGTTGGAAACGTAGTCGAGAAGAGCGAGGTCGACCCTACGGAGGGGATCAAGCTGTACCTGAGCGAGCAGATGATGCTGGACAGGGACGCGAAGGCTGACGAGGTCGCCAAGGTCATCGAGACGGCCAAGAGGAAGGTCCAGATCGAGAGGGGAAAGATAATCAGGGTCAACATGGAGAACGCGGACCTCTCGATGCTCTTCACCTTGAGGAACAAGATCCTGAACATGAAGCTCAAGGGAATCCCCGGGATAACCCGGGTGACCGTGGTCAAGGAGGGGGAGGAATGGTTCATCCAGACCGCTGGCTCCAACCTTGGCAAGGTGGTGGCCGTGCAGGGGGTCGACCCTACGAGGGTCTACACAAACAACGTCCACGAAGTCGCCCAGGTCCTGGGAATCGAGGCCGCGCGCTCCACTTTGGTGAGGGAGGTCATGAGCACTCTGGACGAGCAGGGGCTCGAGGTCGACATCCGCCACATCTTCCTGGTTGGGGACCTGATGACTTCTAAGGGCTACATCCAGCAGATTGGAAGGCACGGCATCGCAGGGGCCAAGAGCAGCGTCTTGGCGCGGGCCGCGTTCGAGATTACGGTGCCGACCCTCGCTGAGGCTGCGGTCAAGGGCGAGACCGAGGACCTGAAGGGAGTGACTGAAAACGTCATAGTCGGGCTCCCGATCCCAGTTGGGACCGGGATGATCGACCTCTACATGAGCTGATGCGAATGGATACGGCGCACTTATCCAAGGTCCTGAAGGAAGCCATGAAAGGGGGGAAGTACACCCTCGGCGCCAAGGAGACGATCTATGGCATGAAGGGGGCTAAGGCCCTCCTCCTATCGAGTTCGGTCCCGACTGACCTCCTGACCAAGCTGAAGGCGGAGGCCGCGAAGCACGACGTCACGGTGGTGGACCTTCCGGTCACGTCGGCCGAGCTGGCGCGGATGGTGGGGAAACCGTACAGCGTGTCAGCCGTTGCCCTCAGGTCAGTCAGCGAGGCAGACATCAAGCAACTACTCAGGTGAATATCGCTTGCCAGAAATCAGACTCAGCTCGGAGCAGCTCTCCCTGATCTCCATATTCCACAGCGTCACTGGAGCGACGGCCCGGGACTGCGTGATCGACGAGAAGCTCAACAGGCTGATCTTCGTGGTCGCCAAGGGCCAGATGGGACTAGCGATAGGCAAGGAAGGGGTCACGGTGAAGAAGATCGAGCGCTCCATGAGGAGGCCGGTCGAGGTCGTCGAGTGGGCCGACGCAGTGGAGGAGCTCGTGAAGAATGCTCTCGGCGCCAAGTATGTCCAGAGGGTGGAGGTGGCCGACAGGCCCGACGGGACGAAGGGGGTGGTCGTCTACGTGGACCCGCGGAAGAAGGGGGCGGTGCTGGGTCTCGGCGGGAAGAACGCCGAGAAGTTCAGGATGCTCGCGAAGCGCTACTTCGGCATCTCGAACGTGCAGATAACCAGCGAGCTCTGAACTCTTTTATAGAGTGAGAGAAGGGCGAGGATGAAATCATGACAGGCTCCCCCCGCGGAGAGTTCGCAGCGAGGCAGGTCTCCCTGAAGCGTCAGCGGCTCCGCTGGGCCAACAAGTGGTACAAGAGACGAAAGCTGGGCCTCGACTACAAAGCCGACCCCCTAGAGGGCGCCCCTCAGGCCCGGGGGATAGTGCTCGAGAAGGTCGGGGTCGAGTCCAAGCAGCCCAACTCTGCCATCCGCAAGTGCTGCAGGGTGCAGATTGTGAAGAACGGCAAGCAGGTCACGGCGTTCCTGCCGGGTGACGGCGCACTGAACTTCGTCGACGAGCACGACGAAGTGATGCTGCAGGGGATAGGGGGTTCCATGAAGAGGGCGATGGGGGACATCCCAGGGGTCCGATGGACGGTTTTCAAGGTCAACGGCGTTTCGCTTAACGAGCTGGTCTACGGCAGAAAGGAGAAACCGAGGAGATAGCCATGAGCAGGCAGTCTCTCGAATACCCCAACCTCCTTCTTTGGGGGAAGTGGGACATGACCACAGTCAGGATTCAGGACCCGGGCCTCCAGAACGTCATCAACCTCAAGCCGCTGCTCATCCCCCATTCAGGAGGGCGCCATGAACACAAGAAGTTTGGCAAGACCAGGGTCAACATCGTCGAGAGACTCGTCAATCAGTTGCCTCATTTCGGCAAGAAGTACGCCAAGAACACTGGGAGGATGGGGGGCAAGAAGCAGAAGTCGATGAGCATAGTGAAGACAGCCTTCGCGATCATAGAGCTGAAGACCGGCCAGAACCCAGTTCAACAGCTGGTGAGGGCAATCGAGAACGCTTCGCCGAACGAGGACACCACGCGCCTCAGCTACGGCGGCGTCGTCTATCACCAGTCCGTCGACATCTCTCCCGTGAGGAGGGTCGATCTCGCCCTTCGCTTCATTTCGGAGGGGGTGAGGGAGGCGGCGTTCTCAACGTCGAAACCGGTGGAGGACGTGCTGGCCGACGAGATAATAGCGGCGGCAGCGGCAGACGGAAACAGCCACGCGGTAAAGAAGAAGAACGAACAGGAACGCGTGGCTATGGCTTCGAGGTAGCTCCCGCCCCATCATCCGGCTTCTTCCTCATCGCCATCCCTCTCAGCTCTTCCTCCATGTCGGGAGGCTCCGAGATCATCTCCTCTGGCCTCGAAAGGAAGAGCCTCATCAGCTGAAGCACCTGCGGAGCCCTGAACCTCTCCAGCTTGTGGGACATGGTGAACCCGTAGCGGGGGTCTCGGGCCACTTCGGCCATCACCTCGAGCCTTGACGTCCGTATGGCGTCCCGAAGCAGGTAGCCCGCCTTCAGCTGGGTGACCATGTCGTCTTCAGCGTAGACTATGAGCGTCGGCCTTCGGAGCTTCGGAAGCCTCCCAATCTGTTCCTTTCCGTAGGCGCTCGCGACAAGCACCAGAGACCGGACGGTCTCGGGCCACGTGAGCGCAAGCTCGAGCGCCACCTGCCCTCCCCACCCGGCCCCCACGAGGTTGACCATCCCGATCGCCTGCCCATCGAGGAAATCCTTCATCACCTGCGCCTGGGTCGCATAGTCCGGAGTTTCCTCCGGGGCGCTTGACTTCCCGTACCCGAGGAGGTCGGGCATGACCAGGCTGTACGTGTCCGCAAGGGGGAGGATGGGTTCCCATACGTGCCAGTCCTCCCTGTGGTCGCTCCCGTGGAAGAGCACCACCTTCTCGCCCTTCCCGGCAGACGCGAAGTTGACCTTGAACTCGCCCACGTCGGCCACCCTCTCGGTCGCCTGCATCTTCGGGCTACCCCTCTTCCTCCCTTTTCAAACCTTTTCGTGGTCGCCACGACTACGGGAGGAAAGACGCGCCGAAGGCCGTCCGGTTCGCCTGCAGCAGGTCCCCGGAGTCCAGAATCCCCTCCCTAAGGAGGAATTCCATCTCGCCCCTCAGGTTGGTCATGAGCATTTCCGGGCCGTCCGTGTTTATCGTGAACTTCACCCGGTGGGACTTCAGGGCCCTGAACACCCTCCGCAGCCCCTCCGTCCCCTTTACGACCCGCGTGTTCAGGTTGGACGACGGACAGACCTCGAGGGTGACCCCGCTCGACCTGACGAGCTCCATGGTCTCTTCGTTCTCCGTGGCCCTGACGCCATGGCCGATTCTGTCGGGGGAGAGATGCCGTATCACCTCTCTCACAGACTCGTGCCCCTCGTCCTCCCCTGCGTGCACCGTTAGCCCGAGCCCCTCCCGGGCTGCCCTCCTGAAGAGGTCCCTGTAGTCGGAGTACCTGAAGCCCCTGCTTGATGACCCGGCCATGTCTATCCCCACCACGCCGCGTCTGGAGTACCTCACCGCCTTGTCCAGGAGAATCTCGTTCAGCCTGTGGCTGAAGGTCCTGTCGAGGCAGACTATCAGCCCTGTCTTCACAGGGTACTCGAGGGACGCCCTGTCTATCCCCCTCACGGCCGCCATCATTATGTGGTCCAGGTCCTGCTCCCCTCCCCTGTTCCTCTTCATCGGGTTGAACCGCAGCTCCAGCAGCGTGATGTTGTTCTTCCGGTAGGCTCCCGCGATTGTCTGGTAGACGGACCTCTCGATGGCGGTCGGGCTGGACTGGATAAGCTCAGTCCACTTGAACATCGCCAGGTAGTCCCTGAAGGACTTCACTCTCCCGGAGCCCGCCGTGATGAGCTCGACGAACTCCCAGTAGTCCTTGGTCGGCAGCCTGATTCCCTGAGCGTGGGCAATCTCCCACATTACGGCGGGGTCCACCGAGCTACCGAGGTGCACGTGGAGCTCGGCCAGCTTGGTCTTGGGGGTGAGTCCCGGCAACGCGATCACTGCGGCTCTATGGTGGCGGGCGGCTTCGACGAAACGGAGTAGGCGACACTGACGACCCCTTCGACCTCGTTCGTAATCCTGTTCGACATCCTCTGAAGCACCTCAGCCGGGAGCCGTGCCCAGTCGGCGGTCATCGCGTCCACAGACTCGACCACCTTCACCGTGACCTGGCGGCCGGTCTTTCTCTCGTCGCCGAGAACCCCGGTCACGCTGTCGTCCCCCACGTACGCGAAGGCCTGCCAGACACCATCGTAGAGCCCCTCCTCAGCCAGAACCTCCTCCACTATCCTGCTCGCCTCCCTGCAGATTCCGAGCTTCTGCGGGGTGACCTCCCCGACAACCCTCACCGCCAGCCCTGGGCCGGGGAACGGGTGCCGCTGGATGACCTTCCGGGGGAGACCGAGCAGCCCCCCGAGGGCCCTTACCTCGTCCTTGTACAGGTCTTTCAGCGGCTCGACGACCTTCATCGAGATGTCACGGGGGAGCCCCCCCACGTTGTGGTGGGTCTTGATGACCGACGCCGGGGCCGATGACCTTCCGCTTTCGATCACGTCCGGATACAGGGTTCCCTGAGCCAGATGGGAGAAGGGGCCCTCTCTCCTGGCAAACTCCTCGAAGGCGTCGGCGAACGTCTTCCCTACCACCTTCCTCTTCTGCTCGGGATCCGAGATCCCCGACAGCGCCGCCAGGAACTTGGCCGAGGCATCCACGAAGGTCACCTTGACTCCGAGGTCCCCCCCGAGGAACTCTTTCACGTAGGCCCCCTCTCCGGCCCTCAGCAGGCCCGTTTCGATGAATACGCAGGTCAGCCTGTCCCCTATCGCCTTCTGGAGAAGCGCCGCTGTCACGGACGAGTCCACTCCCCCCGATACCGCGCACAGGACCCTCCCCTGCAGCCGGGACAGGCTCTCCACCGATGACTCGAGGAAACCCTCCATGCTCCACTCTCTAGCCGCCCCACAGACGTTGAAGACGAAGTTGGCGAGCACGGCCTGCCCCTCCTCGGTGTGGGAGACTTCCGGGTGGAACTGGACCCCGAACTGCCTACCGTCGTCAGACGCCACGGCTGCGTAGGGCGAGTTGTCGCTCCTCGCCATCGTCTTCAAGGACTTGGGGAGCCTGGTCGCAGCATCGGTGTGGCTCATCCAGCAGGAGAGCCTCTCCTTCTGCACACCGGCGAAGAGACCCCGTTTTTCGACTATCGTGACACTGGACCTTCCGTACTCCCTCTTCTGGGACCGGGCGACCTCACCCCCGTGGGCCCTGACAAGGAGCTGGTACCCGTAGCAGATTCCGAGCACTGGGACCGTCCCGTCGAAGAGCCGACCGTCGGGCTGCGGCGCGCCGAGGGCGTAGATGCTTGCCGGCCCCCCGGAGAGGATCGCTCCGCTGACCCCGAGCTCTTTCAGCTTCCGTGTCGTCGTGTCGAATGGCAGGAGCGCCGCGTAGACCCCCAGGGCCCTGATCCTCCTGCAGATCAGGTGGGAGTATTGCCCGCCGAAATCCAGTACCGCTATCCCCCCGTGAAGGGAGGGAGCTTTCGTCAACCTTCCTTCTTCAGCTCCAGCGAATGGGCCCCGAGTTCTTGGGCCCCTGTCGGAGTCACGAGACCGAACCTCGCGAGCCGCCACATCTCCTCGATGTTCCTCGCCCCGGCGTAGCCGAAGGCGGCCTTCAGGCCGTTCTGCATCATGTCGACAACCTCCTCTGCGGCCCCCGCGAGGGGGACGTACGCCTCGACCCCTTCGTCCAGCCCCTTGGCGGGGACGGCGTACCTGTCGACTGCAAACCTCACCTTGCGTGCGGCAGCGCTCGCCATCCCCCTGTGCGTCTTGAATTTCCTCCCTCCTCTCGTAACCACTTGGCTCGGCGCTTCGTTCGTCCCCGCAAGCATCGACCCGAGCATGACCGTGGACGCCCCGGCCGCGAAGGCGAGCGCCGCATCCCCAGGCCCCCGGATTCCACCGTCGGCGATGACCGGAATCCTCGCTCGCCTCTCGGAGAGGGCGCTTGCCACCTCGGCCACGGCATAGAGGGTGGGCGCTCCCACCCTGGTGACCTCCGAGGTTATGCAGATGGATCCCGACCCTATCCCTGCCCTGAACCCGTCGACCCTAGGGAGCTCGTCCAGAGAGTCGAAGACAGAACGCCTCGTCCCGACGTTCCCCGCGATGAAGTCGGAGGTCAGGTCCGGCAGAAGCTTCTTCGTCGCCTTGAGGACCTTCGAATTATGGAAGTGCGCCACGTCGGAGACGAGGAAGTCGGCGACTCTGTCAAGCTCCTTGCACCTTTCCGGGTCAAGCGGGGAGACGCTGGCACCCACGAGGGGTCGCCCCTTCGCGTCGAGGCTTCGCGCCTGCACCTTCGCAGCCTTGACCTTCTTGATTTGACTGACCTGGTCCTCGAGCGACATGTTCCTGTGTATGGCGCCGGCTCCTCCCAGCCTGGCCATTTCCAGCGCCAGCTTCCACTCGGTGACCGTGTCCATCGGAGAGGAGACGACAGGGAGGCTCAACCCAATCTTGCTCGTGAGGCGGGCAGAGAGGTCGATCTCCTTGGGCTCGGCTTCGCTCCTTCCGGGCAGCAGGATGAAGTCCCGGAACGTGAACACGTTAGTGGCCGAGTCTAGTTTCGAGAGATAGCTGTCTGGCAAGGCACGCACCTTGCCGAAAGACGACTTACAGCGGGGTATAAGAAGGCTCGCCCGTGTCACGAATCTTTGACCAACCTGCCTGGCAAGGGCCTCAGGGAACCCTTAATTCGAGAAGTCGCGAAATCGGGGCTGGCATGAAGTCCGACGACTCGATTGTCTCGCCGGACTCTCTTCGCCCCTACCTGGCCTCGGTGAGCAAGGTCAGTTCCGACGAACTTGTGATTCCCCCAAGGCTGATCATGACTGTCCACCACGGGATCTTCGACGCCGCCGGGGGACGCATCAGGTCCCGGACCCTGCCCTGGTACTATGGGGGCAGGCTCGCCGTCGGTGCTTCTAGGGGGGTAAGACTTGCGGTGCTGCACTCCTTCATGGGCGCCTCGGCATCCTCCATGATGCTTGAAGAGATGATTGCCTTCGGAGCGAGACTGGTGATAGAGGTTGGGACCTGCGGCGCGCTCGTCCCTTCGCTTGGACCGGGAGACCTCATCGTAGCCGACGAAGGGCTCTCTGACGAGGGCACATCCGGCCACTACTTCGAGGGCAGGACTCGCTTTTCAGCCTCGGAAGAGCTATCGGCCGGCCTGAAGGGCGCGCTCAGACGCTCCCGAATGAGCTTTCAGACGGGCGGGATGTGGACTACAGACGCTCCCTACAGGGAGACGAGGTCGAAGCTGAGGAAGTTCGTCAAAGCGGGCGCAGTGGGAGTGAACATGGAGACATCAGCCCTCCTGGCGGTAGCGGAGTACCGCAAGGTGAAGGTTGGCTCAGTCCAAGTGGTATCAGACCTCGTCGGGGAGAAGAACTGGACTCCCTCATTCCACGAGAAGATTGTGGAATCCAGGTCCAGGGCGGCAGCCCTTGCTGCGGTGGAGGCGCTGGCGGGGGCTGGGCTCTGAACGACCATGTTTGCCGAATGGAACCGAAGTCCACAACCATTATTTATCCGCCGAGGGCGTGAAGGCTGCGCTAGAAATGAGCTCGGACCCGTCTTCCTTCTTCGGCGGCCTGACCCGCGGGTGCATCCGCGACGACTGGGTCGACGACGGGAGCGCCGTCCGGGAGAGCGTGCTCTTCACAATTCTCGGAATGGGCTGCAGCGTCCTGACCCTCTACGTCCTGTCCGTGCTCGGGTTTTTCGTCTAATCTTTTCCACAAACCCGTGAAGGAATCCTACCCTCCGCCCATTTACCGACTTCGGGAGCCCTATCACGTATCGAAACAACATGGGACGAAAAGCCGTGCTGTTCGGATTCTGGCTCCTGGGATACGCCTTGGGCTTCTTCGCGTGGCTGGTTAGGGCTCCGGTGATCAACTTCATCATGAGCCTGGGGCTCAGCGAGGAGGTAGCTGGGGCGCTCATCACGGGACTCGCGGGCTCGATAATGATGCTCGTCGGGGTCATCCTCTGGAGCTACCTGTCATCGAGCTGACCCGCCCAAGCCCGTCCCCC
>Ga0187780_10000796_pt1 | contig 23459 bp, 18 predicted proteins | sample 1015_Q2_SP10_20__FD_132429 | JGI IMG/M metagenome (GOLD analysis project Ga0187780, IMG submission 132429) | Tropical peat soil microbial communities from peatlands in Department of Meta, Colombia - 1015_Q2_SP10_20_MG | ecosystem: Environmental > Terrestrial > Soil > Wetlands > Peat | place... | reverse complement strand
TCACCAATGCGGCCGCCAGGATGACCAGGCCGGCGACGCCGGTGAGCCACGTCGCCTTCGCGCGCTCCCTGCTGATCACGGCAGTCATTTCGCCTCCCTGGTTCCCGGCATGACTAGCTGTGCTCAGGATGCCCGGCCGCGCGGTGGCTGTCAGTCCCCTGGCCGACACCGTTGGTGTCGGCTTTCCGACACCTCATCGCGGCGGGGAACCGGACCGCGAACAATAACGGTGGACGTCCAGATAAGAAAAGGAGAGCTTGCCGTTATCCGGCCGTCGTGATCCGGCGAGATCGCAGACCCAGAAACAGAAACCCCGCAGCCTGGCCTGGCGCAGCCCGCGAAGCAGGCGGCGGCACAAGAACCCCAGGGCCTTACCTGCCCGGTGTCGGCGGCCGTAACGGCCGCCGACGATCGCGGCGCTGTTAGCCGAACGCGCAGTGCGATACAGCGAGGCGCTGGAAGAGGGGCCAGCATCGCCGTTCGAGCGACTCTTCCCCCCGAATGCCGGCAGATGATGGCGACAGCAGTATCGGCGCGACAAGCACTCATGCGTGAGCGCGTCGCCAATGCCCGCATTTATGCAAATCATGCATAATCTTGCATGATTTAGTCTGCGCGCTTACGTCGCGGCGGCCCATTGCTGCGCCACCTATTCGTATAGGCGAATAGAGCCAGATCGCCGAATGGGTACCTGGGGTGTGCGGCTTTCAAGAACGCTCGACCGCGCTCATAATGGCCGATTCGGTGAACGATGGAAGCAGGTGCAGCAGGATGCGTAGATCAAGGAGTGTCGGCTGGTCGTCCTGCAACTACGGCCTCTTACCTGTCACGCTTATCGCTGCTCAGCGAGGACATCCGCTTCCAAAATTAATGGCGATCACTCCCGTTGCAAGGCCAACCGCGAGCGAATCAGCTACCGACGCCATCGCCGAGACTGCGTAATGGACGGGCACTGTCAGCTCGCATCTGCCGTCGACAGGATCCCACAACCGCACCGTCTTATCGTCGCTGTCCGCGGTAGCGAGCAGGGTACGGTCCCCGGCCTGCACCGCGCACACCGACACCACCTCTCCCTGGTGGCCTTCCAGCACGCGGACCTGAGACCCGTCCGCCAGATCCCACAAGCGCACCGTTCCGTCGTAGCCTCCGGCGGCGAGCAGGGTGCGGTCCCCGGCCTGCACCCCGCACACCGACGCCACAATGTCCTGGTGGCCTTCCAGCACGCGGACCTGAGACCCGTCCGCCAGATCCCACAAGCGCACCGTTCCGTCGTAGCCTCCGGCGGCGAGCAGGGTACGATCCCCGACCTGCACCCCGCACACCGTGCGCCACCCGCCCCAGCAGTCTTCCAGATCTCTGACCTGAGACCCCTCCACCGGATCCCACAACCGCACCGCAAGGTCGATTTCGCCGACGGTGGCGAGCAAGGTGCGGCGCCCGGCCTGCACCGCGCACACCGTCTTCACGATGTCCTGCGGGCCTTCCACGACGCGGACCTGGTGGACGTCCAGGACGCTGACCTGAGAGCCATCCACCGGATCCCACAGCCGTACCGCACTGTCGTAACCGCCGACGGTGGCGAGCAGGGTACGGCGCCCGGCCTGCACCTCGCACACCGCCCACACCCCGCCCTGGCCAGCGTCCAGGACGCGGACCTGAGACCCGTCCACCGGATCTCGCAGCCGCACCGCCCCATCGGTTCCGCCGACAGCGAGCAGGGTACGGTCCCCGACCCGCACACCGCACACCGCCAATACCCCGCTCTCATGGGCTTGCGCCTCTTCGTCTGGGGAAGTGGTGCTGAGGTCCCACAGCCGCACCGTCCCCTCGTAGTCGCCAGCGGTGGCGAGCAGGGTGCGGTCCCCGGCCTGCACCGCGCACATCGTCTTCACGATGTGCTGGTGGCCTTCCAGGACGCGGACCTGAGACCCGTCCACCGGATCCCACAGCCGTACCGTCCGGTCGCTGCCGACTGCGGCGGCAAGCAGAGTCCGCCGCCCGGCCTGCACCGCGCACACCGCCCACACCGCACCCTGGTCGGCGTCCAGGACGCGGACCAGAGACCCATCCACCGGATCCCACAACCGCACCACCCCATAGCCACTGCCGACCGCAAGCAGGGTCCGACCCCCGACCTGCACCCCGCACACCGCCTCCACGATGTCCTTAGGGCCTTCCAGGACGCGGACCTGAGACCCATCCACCGGATCCCACAACCGCACCACCCCATAGCCACTGCCGGCGGCAAGCAGGGTCCGACCCTCGACCTGCACCCCGCACACCGCCTTCACCCATCCCTGGGGGACATCCAGGACGCGGACCTGAGACCCGTCCGCTGGATCCCACAGCCGCACCACCCCGTCGTAGCCGCCGACGGTGGCAAGCAGGGTGTGGACCCTGGCCTGCACCGCGCACACCGCCACCACCATCCCGCCCTGGCCAGCGTCCAGGACGCGGACCTGAGACCCGTCCACCGGATCCCACAACCGCACCGTCCCGTTGCCGCCGGCGGCGAGCAGGGTCCGACTCTCGGCCTGCACCGTGCACAGAGCCTCCACCCCGCCCTGGCCGTCTCCCAGGACCTGGACCTGAGACCCGTCCACCGGATCCCACAACCGCACCACCCCGTCGGTTCCGCCGACAGCGAGCAGGGTGCGGTCCCGTGCCCGCACCGCGCATACCGCCTGCACCCAGCCTTGGTAACCCCGCAGAGTCAGATTCTCGCGGCTGGGTGCCGTGACCGACCACTGCGCACAGTACGAAACCGGCCACCGGCCGCCACGGTAGGCGGTGCCGAGACCGTCCATGGCCTCCGTCACGCTGAACATTGCCGCGCGTTCGGGCGGGTCGGCGGGTACGGCCTCGGGAGTGAGGCCCAGCAGCCGGGCCCGGTCCCGGGCGGCCGAAGATACCGCCTGGTCAGCTACCCGCAGCACCCTCCGCAGATCGGAATGGAGCAGGTAGGCATCATCAGCCAGCAAGTCATCAACGAGTTGTCCGCGGGCCGCGTGTCCAGGCAGTGACCGCAGGAGGTACGCGGACGCGTGTGCCCACCCCTTGTCCCGGCCAGCGTCCAGGAATGCGCGGGTTAGCTCTTGTTCCCCTTCCTCTCGCGTGATCCTGCTTGAACCGCCGACATCGAGCAAGGCATCGTTGAGAGCCTGGTGGAACAAGCGGAATACCGAGCCCTGCCGGTCCTCTCCTGAAGACTCAACGAGGAAGCTGGCCGCCTGGGACCGAGCGAACCCGCGGAGTTTGCTTTCAGGCACATCGCCGTATCCCAGCGCCCGGACAGCCGTGCCCCACAAGCCGGCCGGAAACCCGGGCGCCTCCGCGAATGCCAGCGCGGTCAGCAGATCTGCAGGCTTCGGCAAGCCTTCAACGTCTGGTATGTGCGAAAGATATTCGCGCATCGCGTTGCTGACGTCTGGGCTGAAGGACAGGGACTCCGGGTCTATAGGTGCCTCATCGAACAATCCGTGTTCCCGCGCGGTCAGCCCGGCCACCAGGAAATTCCGTTTTGACAATTCCGCAATCCCGCGTGCCACGGGCCTGGCGATCTTGTCGTCGGCGTAAGGGTTGCCGTTCCCTTGACGGTCGGCTAGCTGCAGTGTCGCCAGGGCATAATCCTCAAGGTCCTTTCTGGCGAAGAAATGCTCGTCATCGAGGTCTACCAGTTTTATTGAGCTGCCGAATTTCCCCAGCAGGCTGTCCCCTGCGGCATCGGTTCGCCGTGTCCCCACGACCACCTGCGCGCCCACATCCGCGCACTTCTGGGCCATCGGCAAGATGATCTCGCGGATGATGGCATGAGCCTCTTCCGGGGTACTCGCCTCGTCGAGCGCGTCGATGATCACATTGAACCGGGCAGGTTTCGGACGGGATCCGCCACGGGAGATGCACCGTTGCGCGAGCGCGCGGCGGAGCGCAGGGATGAACTCCTCGACCCGCTCCGGCAATCCCGCAGATGCGGCCCGCGCCACTTCTGCCGCGACTTCGAGCGCGGTCTTGCTCTTGGCATGAACGGCGCACCGCACCGACCCTGCTGTCGCCCGGATCCCGTCGTCCGATGAGGGGAATTTCCCTGCCCGGCCAGAATCTGCGGTCGTCACGATCCGCGCGAGGACTGCGGACTTGCCTGCCCCCGGCGCCCCTGTCACGACCATGACATGCCGACTGGCCAGGTCCCGGTCGAGCCACTTCGCGATTTCCCGCAGCGCGGTTTCCCGGCCCCGGAACCGGGACCGGCTGTCACTGCCTGTGCTGTCGCCTCGTGCTCGCGGCTCCCAGTGCTGTTCCGCCTCGGCGTCGTGAGCCAGCGACCACCAGGCCAGGCCATCCAGGGTCTCACCTGGCAGGCAGACGTTTGCCTGGCGGAGGGTGATCGCACGGCCCCCTGGGTCTCCGGCCTGGGTGACCCCGTGCGTCACGGACTGGGTGACTACGGCTACCACCGCCTGGTATTCGGCCGACCACACGCCACTGCCGCTGAAGCCTTTCTGCAACGGATCACCAGACATCCAGTCCAGCCTGATCCAGCCCTTCCCCAACGCGGCACCGACGGTCCCAGAGGCAGACTCCCCGATCGAATCACTCGGGAACCCGAGCGCCCACCACCGCGTCGACCTCATCTCGTCCTGACCAGGGCACCGCAGTGGAGCAGGGCCCACTCCTGCAGGCAGCGGCCCGGTGAAGTGGAGGACTGCAAGGTCATCCTCCCGCGTGCGGGAGGCAGGAAATGCGACATGCTGCACCGGCAGCAGCATGCCTGGATCGCCTTCACTCTTCGGAAAGGCGATCCGTACTTCCTGACCCTCGACCCAGCCGGTCTCCTTATCGAAGCGGCCGACGACATGCGCGCACGTAAGAATGCGCCGCTCATCGATGAGGATCCCGGATGCCGCCAGATCGCAGTTTCCTACGTTATTCGTCGTGTAGATTGCGGCAGTCCACGAATCTGCCCCACGATGTTCCCGATCATCCACGGCTGCTAGCTGCCAGTTGTCGGCTGCGACTCGGCCTGTTCCGTGTCAGGAGTCCAGGTCAGGGTGACCTCGAAGTGCGCCTCAGCCTTGGCGTTCGCGATACCCCAGTTCGCACCGCCTGTGGCCACGATCCCGAACCTCAGCTCGACAGAGCCTGGCTTGATGTCCGTGATCTTGTCAAGAACAACCTTCGCGGCCCTTACCGCAGGCTCTACCGCATCCTCAATCGTCTCGACGGCTTTATGGGACCTGCTCGAGTCTTGGTAACGGCTGGACCCGCCCCGATCGGCAGTATTGATCAGGGACGCGGCCTCGGTATCGATTAGAAACGTGGCCTCAGTGGAGTCATCTACCCGGTACTTCACAGCCTGCAACGCCATCGCTGCGATCCCTTCGCTCGTGCCATCATCGTAGAGCCGCAAACTTCCACGAAGAGCGACATTGAGCTTTTCTCGGTAACCGCCATGCGTTCTACATCTGGAGTCTGAAGTGGCCCGAGAGCCTCGAGCCCGAGGTCGGCCTTCGATGGTGATGGGCAGGCCCGAGTCGAGATCCGGCTCCGGGATAGTACGCTCCGGTCTTCTGGAACAAGGGGGTGCTTCCATGCCCTAAGTCCGCCTCGTCGGCGCATCATGCGACGCACTCGGCATGAACGCATCCCGTGCGCCGACGAGAGCTATCGCGCGCCGGAGCGCCCGTTATATAGGCCTCAATCAGGGGTGGCAAGCGTCCTTGAGCCGACCCATAAGGCGGGTCGGTGCGCGGTTATCAGGACGCTGGCCGACCGCTCAGCAGCCCCAGTTTGGCCAAAATAATAGTCGTCCGGGACGTATGTTTATGTATCGGCATGTTTGAGGTGAATGTTCGCTTCTGCCGCTGCGGGGGCGAACCCTCGGCTGCCACAGAGGTGCTGTTCGGCTCAGGTGGAATCGCCGTGGCGTTCCGTCAGCGCGCACATCAGCGGGCTCTGCAGCCTTGAAGCCGGCAAGCCGCTCACCCTCTTGGCGCGCTGTGGTGGGAGGTCTTTCGGAGACACCCGGTTGACGGCCGTGCGAGGCGGGGTGATGCTGGCGGCTGTGAGCCGGACCGCTGATCACGGGGTGCGCGGCCGCCTGCCGTGGGACTGGCTGGCGGACTGCGCGGGGTGCGGCTTGCGCGGCGTGGTGGTGGCCGGGCCGGGCTGCGGTCAGGCTCATGGCTACGGGATAAGGACGGACGAGCCCGCCGGGAGAACCCGCAGATGGCTGCTGCGCTGACCGGGGTGGTGCCGGTGGTGCCGACGATCTTCCACGACGACCAGGCCGTTGACCTGGGCGGCACGGCGCGTGTCGTGGACTACCTGGTGGACGCCGGGGTGGGCGGGCTGTGCCTGCTGGCCAACTATTCCGAGCAGTTCTCGCTGACCGACGCCGAACGCGACGTGATCGCCCGCACGCTCCTGGAACGCGTCGCGGGACGGCTGCCGGTGATCGTCACCACCAGCCACTACAGCGCCCAGGTCGCCGCCGCGCGCAGCCGCGCCGCCCAGGACATGGGAGCGGCAATGGTGATGCTCATGCCGCCCTTCTTCGGGGCCACCTTCACGGTTCCCGGGCCCGCGGTGATCGAGTACTTCCAGCAGGTGGCGGACGCGATCCACATCCCGGTCATGGTGCAGGACGCGCCCGTGTCCTCGACGCCGCTGCCGGTCAGCCTGCTGGTCGACCTGGTCCGGCAGGTGCCCCAGGTGCAATACGCCAAGATCGAGGTGCCGCAGTCCGCGGACAAACTGCACGCGCTGGTCACAGCGCTCGGCGGGGACCTGCCTGGCCCGTTCGACGGGGAAGAGTCGGTCACGCTGATCCCGGACCTGGACGCCGGGGCCAGGGGCACCATGCCCAGCTCGATGGTCCCGGCCGAACTCGGCCAGATCGTCCGCCGCTACCGGTCCGGTGACCGGGCCGGCGCCGTGACCAGCTGGGAAGACCTGCTCCCGCTCATCCACTTCGAAAACCGCCAGTGCGGCCTGCGCGCGCAGAAAATCCTGCTGGCCGAGGGCGGCATCATCGCCTCGGACCGCACCCGCGCGCCCTTGGGGCCGGTATCGCCCAGGACCCGCCGCGGCCTGATCGAACTGGCGACACTACGCGACCTGCTGATCCTGCGCTGGGCCCGGTGACCCCGCTTTGTCGACGGCCCGAGCCGATGATCAGATGCCCACCCGGAACGGATCTGCGAACCGGCCTGGCTCGAATGCGGGCACACTCGCATGACCCACAGCGGGAGCTTACCGAACTGACCTCAGTTCCAGCGGGTCCTTCGCGACGTCCACTGGCGCCTGGTGTGGACAACTTCTCCATATGCCGCACACCTGGCTTGCACCCGGGCTGAACACGGCCGGAGTGCACTGAAGGAGCAGAAAGGGCGGCGCCGACTCCGGACCACGGCCGGAAGGAAATCAGGGCATGGCCATACTTCACATCGAGCACCCGATCAACGACTTCGGCACCTGGAAAGCCGCGTTCGACCGCTTCGCGGAGGCGCGCGAGAAATCCGGTGTCCGCGGCCACCGTATCCTGCGCCCGGTCGATGACACCCGCTACGTGGTCGTCGATCTGGACTTCCAGACCGCTGGCGAAGCGGCGAGGTTCCTGGACTTCCTGCGGACAAGGGTATGGAGTTCTTCGCAGAACGCCCCAGCCCTCGCTGGTACCCCGCAGGCGAGAATCCTCGAGCCCGCTGACGTGGCGTCGGGAACCTGATACCCAGCCTCAGGCCCGGTTGCGGGCCTGCGCTGAGGGCTTCGTTAACCCTTGTCGGCGCCATGCGCATCGCCGATGATTGCGGCCATGGCCACGACCCGGCGAGCCGACATGTTCACCGCGGACGGCAAGCCGTCTGACGACGACCCGCGTGAGAACCGGCCAAGGCTGGGCGACGAGCGCGTCACGCTGGTCGAATCCCTGCGCTGTCTACGCCTCACCTTGGAGCTGAAGTGCTCAGGTCTTGATGCGGAGGCTATGGCGCGGCGTTCCGTCGAGCCGTCGACGATCTCGCTGCTGGGGCTGGTGCGGCACCTGACCGAGGTGGAGCGTGCGACGTTCCGGGTGATGATGGCGGGCCAGGACGTGCCCCGGCTGTTCTGCTCCGACACCGACCGTGACGGCGACTTCGATGGTGCCGTTCCCGACCCCCAGGTAGTTGCGCAGGCATGGGACGCCTGGCGTGCGGAGGTGGACTTCGCCACGCGGTTCGTGGCCCAGGCGCCCAGTCTCGACATCACCGGCGAGGATCCCTTGAATCAGCATGGCAGCGGCGGAGGGCCGGTGTCGCTGCGCGAGGTGCTGGTCGAAATGATCAAGGAGTACGCCCGCCACATGGGTCACGTCGACCTGTTGCGCGAGCGGATCGACGGACGCATAGGCCAGTAATGATCATGGGCAGGGCGCGCCGAACCCGCCGACAGGACGCCCCTGGCGCCGGGGCGGCCAGGGGACGCGGTGCGCCCCGGAACGGGTCGCCGCCACCATCGTCAAAGCCGCCGAGCGTCCCAACCCGCGGCTTCGCTACGTCGGGCCGGCCAGCGCCGGGCCGCTGATCGCACTGCTCTCCTCGCTGCCCAGCAGGCTCGCCGACCGGGCAAAGCAGCGCGCGCTCAGCGCCTCCTGACCACCCCACGCCAACCCGGCGACCATTCCCGGCGGCCCGCCGACAGCCAGGTCGCGGGAGGCATTTATGTGAGGACGCGGGAAGGATGGTGGCTATGGCTCAGGTACGTATTGCCCATACAGCCGACCTGGGTGCCGTCACCCTCGCGGCGGCACGGGCCCTTTTGTATGACGTCTTCGATGACATGACCGACCATGACTGGGAGCATGCCCTGGGCGGAGTGCACGCCCTGGTGTGGGAGGGGGCCGAGCTGGTCGGCCACGCCTCGGTGATCCAGCGGCGGCTGCTGTACGGCGGCCGGGCCCTGCGCACCGGCTATGTGGAGGGCGTGGCGGTGCGCGCCGACTGCCGCGGACGCGGGCACGGTGCGGCCATGATGGACGCGCTCGAACGGGTAGTGCGGGGTGCATACCAGCTGGGCGCCCTGGGCGCCACCGACGCGGCCGCGGCCTTCTACGCGGCCCGCGGCTGGACGCTATGGCGGGGACCGTGCTCGGCGCTCACCCCGTCCGGCGTCAGGCGCACCGAGGAAGACGACGGCTGCATCTATGTCCTGCCGCTGGAGCTCCAGCTGGATCTGTTCAGCGAGCTGACGTGCGACTGGCGCGACGGCGACCCGTGGTAGAGCCCTCGGTTCGCCGACCATGCCCGCCGCTGCCGCTACGCAGCTGACCAGGAGCTGTTCGCTGAGCTGGAGCTCGCGGTCATGGATTGCGAGTGATCTCTCGACCAGGACTGTTGACGCAACCAATCGGTTGCCATAAAGTAGCAATCGATCGGTTGCTATTTTCTGGAGGGTGTCATGGGTTTTCCTGATCGCATCGAGCGGACCGTGGAACTGGCTCACCCGCCGGGCCGGGTGTGGACGGTGCTGACCACGGCCGAGGGGCTGGCCGCCTGGTTCGGCGACGAGGCGGCGATCGACCTGCGGCCGGGCGGGGCCGCCCGGATGCGGTGGACCGGCGAAGGGTTCACCGCCGAGATGCGGGTGGAACGGGTGGAGGAGCCGAGGGTCTTCGGGTTCACCTGGCCGATCTACGGGCTGCCCGCGGGCGATCCGCGCCGCACCTACGTCGAGTTCACCCTGGAGCCGGCCGGGGCGGGCACCCGGCTGACGGTGGTCGAGAGCGGGTTCGCCCAGCTGCCCGAGGACGCCTACCGCACGGCCTATGACGGCAACACCGGCGGCTGGGCCAAGGAGCTGGCCGAGCTGGCCGGCTACCTCGATGCCGCCTGACCCCCAGCCGCGCACCGGGCCGGACGTCGAGGCAGTCGCCGAGCAGGTCTTCACCGCCCTGGCCGACCCGAGCCGGCGCACCCTGTTGGCCGCGCTGGCCTCGGGCGGCCCGGCCACGGCCACCGACCTGGCCGCCGTCTTGCCGATCACCCGGCAGGCGATCGCCAAGCACCTGGCGCTGCTGGCCGAGGCCGGCCTGGTCACGGCCGAGCCGGGGGAACGGCGCCGGGTGCGGTACCGGCTGCGGTCGGCGCCGATGCGGGTGGCCCAGCAGTTCCTGGCCGCCCTGGCCCGCGACTGGGACAGCCGACTCGACTCGTTGCAGGACCACCTGGACCGGTCTGCCGGACGGGCCCGCCGCGACCCGACTCGACGACAACCCGAGGACAGCATGGCTGATCACGGAGGCGGCTATGACGGATGAGCCGGGGAACGCGAGGTGGCCGGAGGCAAGCTCGGCCGCTGTTGCGGGCGCGAGGCCAGCTGCGACGGCAGCCGCCCTGACGGGACACTGGGGCTGGCCGCCGTGTGCCAGGTCGTTGGGGTAGGTGTCCGTCAGGCCGCTCCGGATCTCGGCGGGTAGACAGGACCAGGACGGCGGGGCGAGAACACCGCTCTTGAGCGTCTAGGGATTGGGCGGGCCGAGGTAGGGGAACCTGGTCAGCAGGTCGTCGTGTGGCTTGAGGCCGGTCGGGGGGACCTTGCCGTTGGTCAGCCAGGCGAACCGCAGGCTGTACACGTCGTCGGTGGGGACGCGGCCGTTGGGGTAGGTGGCGGGCTGGTTGCGGTCGTAGTGCAGGATGTCCGGCAGTACCTGCAGGGCGGCCGCCTTGGCCTCCTCGGGCGAGTAGCCGCCGGCGTGTTCCAAGATCGCGGACCAGGGGCCCAGGTAGTTAGCGATGTCGTCGGCCGGCTGCCGGGCGTTGAAGAGGTTCTTCTCGCCGTCGGGGTTGATGAACGGGTTGATGGTGGGGTTCCCGCCGCGGTCCAGCTGCTCGAGCGTGCCGTTGCTGCGCCGGCTGATCGAGGCCCAGACGCCGATCACCGGGCGCATGCCGAGCAGTTCGTTCGGCACCTCGAGCGCGATGGAGTCGACGTTGTTGCCGGCGAAGTCGTCGTGCCCGGTCCAGGCGAATCCGTGCAGGGCGCCTTCCACGTCGGCGAAGAACGGGTCGCTGCGCAGCCCGGCGAACAGCCGGATCGGGCCGCACCAGACGGGCTCGGCAGAGCCGTCGAAGCTGACCGGCAGGGACGCGGTGAGCCGGTCCCCGGCCGGCTCGGGCTGGCGGGCCGCCTCACCGGTGGCGTACCAGCCGATCCCGGTTTGCCGGCCGTTCTCGAACTCGGAGAAGGTGAAGGTGAACGCGACGTCGGCGTGGTTGTCGCCGTCGGTGTCGACGTTGATCCGGTAGACCGCGTCGGGGTGGAATTCCGGGCCGGTGACCGGCGCGGGGATCGGCGGCGGGGCGCTGGTCGGGTTCGAGTCGATGATCAGCACGGTCTTGCCCGGGTCGTCGGCGGACCGGAAGACGAACAGGTCGGTGAGGTCCAGGCGCCGGTCGTCGCCGGGAAACTTGAGATTGTCGGCGCTGAAGTGATTGGACACGGTGGCTCCTTGGGTGGTGGTGATGGTGTGGCGCGCCTAGTAGCGGAGGAAGTCCAGCAGCGCCTGGTTGACCTGGACGGCGTGCGTCCAGGGGATGGCGTGCGGGCCGCCGTGGATTACGACCAGCTGCAGGTCCGAGATCAGGCCGGGCAGCCGCTTGCCGGTCTTGTCGATCGGCAGGACCTGGTCTGCGTCGCCCTGCACGACCAGCATCGGGACGTCGATCTTGGCCAGGTCGGCGCGGAAGTCAGTGGTCCAGGTGCCGATGCAGGCCACCGCGGCGGTGGCTGAGGCGGCGGCGGCCAGGTTCCAGCTGGCCTGGTAGGCCTGGTCACTGACCAGGGTGCCGCGCAGCTCATTGATGTTGTAGAAGGTGTCCAGGAACCCCTTCATCCACGCCGGGGTGTCGGACTGGGCGGCCCGGACGAACCCGTCGAACACGCTGTGTGGTACCCCGCCGGGGTTGTCGTCGGTCTGCAGCAAGAACGGCGGGATCGGGGCGACCAGGACGCCCTTGGCCACCCGCCCCGACCCGTAGCTGCCCAGGTACCGGGCGACCTCCCCGGTTCCCATCGAGTGGCCGACCAGCACCACCTCCGACAGGTCCAAGGTGTCCAGCACGGTGGCCAGGTCGGCGGCGAAGGTGTCGTAGTCGTAGCCGACGGTGGGCTGGCTGGACCGGCCGAACCCGCGCCGGTCGTAGGTGATCACCCGGCACCCGGCGTCCAGCAGGGCAGGGACCTGCTTGTCCCAGCCCCGGCCGCTGAGCGGGTACCCGTGGATCAGCACGACCGGCTGGCCGGCGCCATGATCTTCGTAGTAGATCTCGATGTCGCCGGAGTTCTCCCGGCCGACAATGACTTTGGGCATGAGGCTTCCTTCCGGTAGGCGGGCGTGACCGGCGTCCGCGTTGGCGCGCCGGATGCGGGCCGGCTTGATCGGCAGGGCTGGTGCCGGCATCAGTATCGCGCTCCAGGCGACGCGTCGCGCCCGTGGTAATCACGGGCCGGTTCCCCTGGCCTGCGACCCAGGTCCCGCCAGTGGTCGCGCCCGCCGGCCGGACGACGGCTGGGACGGGCAGCCCGTCGAATACCCCACACTCGCTCCGCCGCCCGAACAATGCGTGCGACGAGCTCACGGGCCGCTCGAAGCCGCCCACTTCCTCTGCGATCTGCACCCGGGACCGTCTGAGGGAGCCCGAACCCGAGCGCAGGTACGACAAGGCGGTGACGGGACGTTCGGTCGGGACCGCCGCCTCCGTCAGTGACCGGCGGTCTGGCCGCCGTCGACGTGTAGGATCTCGCCGGTGATGTAGGGCGAGGACTCCAGGAACAAGATGGCGTCGACCACGTCGGCGACCTGGCCGACCCGCCCCAGCGGCGGAAGCCGGTCGCCGAGCCCCTCGTAGCTGCCGGCCGGGTACACCGGCGTCTGGATGATGCCGGGCGAGACGGCGTTGACCCGGATGCCGCGCGAGGCGTACTCGACGGCCAGGGACCGGGTGGCGGCGGCCAGGCCGCCCTTGGTCAGGGCGGCCAGCGCCGCAGGTGCGCGGGAGTTCGCGACCTCGGCTAGGGTGGCCGAGATGTTGACCACGTGCCCGCCGTACCGGCTGGCCATCTCGGCGATAACGCGCCGGGTCAGCCAGAAGAACCCGGTCAGGTTGACCCCGACCAGCCGGGCGTAGTCCGCGGCGGTGTAGTCGGTGAACGGCTTGGAGATGAACACCCCGGCGTTGTTGACCAGGGTGTCGATGCGCCCGAACCGGTCCAGCGCGGCGTCGGCGATCCGGTCGGCGGTCGCGGGCTCGGCGATGTCGCCGGCCACGGTGAGCAGGTCCGGTTCGTCCGACGGCTTGATCGTCCGGGCGGTGGCCACCACCGCCCACCCCCGCCTGCGGTACCCGGCGACCAGCCCGGCGCCGATGCCTTGCGAGCCTCCGGTGATGATGGCGACCTTGCCGGTCATGACGTCCGCGCCGGGTCGCTCGGGTGCGGGGTCAGCGGCGTGGTCTGCACGGTCATCCAGGGGTCCAGCGGCAGTGACCTCAGGATCGCCCGCATCTCGGCCGGTCCGGCGGCCTGGTCCGGAGTTCCCTCCGGAACGTGCGTGGTCATGGTGACCAGGTACTCCATGGCGGGCTCCTGCTGGCGTGGAAGATGAACCACTGTCCGTTCGGAAAATCTTTAATCATACCGAACGGACAGTGGTGTTACGGTCCGCATGCGGCAGTGCCCTCGGGGAGGCGGCCTCGGCGCCGCCGCGACTGGCCCTGCTGTTCCACCCTCGCACGCCTCGGCGGCCCGACGCGCCCGTGAAGGACCCTGGACCGGTACCGTGGTCCGCTGGGTCGTAGCCCCCGTGCCCCGGCGGCCGTCGGTCGCCCCCGCTAGGCCTGCGAGTCCGCCTCCTCCAGGCTGGTCATGGCCCAGCGCAGCTCCCGGCGTGAGCTGACCCCGAGCTTGGTGAACACCTTGCGCAGGTGCCATTCGACGGTCCGGACGGACAAGAACATCTGGGCACCGATTTCCTGGTTGGTATGGCCCTCGACGACGAATCTGGCGATACACGCCTCCTGCGCAGTGAGCTCGCTGACCGTCTGGACCGTTGCTTGCGCACCGTCTCCCCCGTGGCCAGCAGCTCGCGCCCGGCCCGTTCGGCGAACGCCCCGGCGCCCATCCTGGACAGCATGTCGTACGCGGCGACCTAGTCGTGAAGGGCGCCTGGGAGGTGCCGCAGGCGGCCAGGATGGCGCCGAGCAGCGGCAGCGACAGCCCCACCGCGGTGCCGCGCCGGAGGAATTCCCTCCTGGACAGGCGCCCGGCCACGAACTCGTCGATGACGTGCTCCTGGATCGGTCCCCGTCCTCGGCGAAGATCATCAAGCCGCTCATGATCGATGTCCATGCCACTGCCCTGCCCACAACAGCCTGCGGAGGTCCGCATTCCCCGCAGGGGGACCCGGTCAGGCCAGGGATGGCCGACACCGCAACCTGACACCAGTCCGCCCACACGTTCAGGCCTTTCACGCCGCCAGCCTGGTATCGCCGGCGGTGACCGGGGCGTCGGCTAGCTCCTGCCGGGGCCGTCGCGCCCGGCGGGGCAACCCCGGCCAGCTCGACGCGCCGCAGTCTCCGTCTTTGCCTGTCGCGGACCAGGGTACGGCCAGGGTAAGCCGCCAGGGTGAACGCCCAGGGATGTCACCGGCGCGACGCGACGGCCCGATGCGCGACCGTGAGGCAGTACCACGCGTGAAAGGGGATCCTCGTGAACTCATCTTCCACCCCGGAAGGCCCCGGCTCGGTGTCCGGGGCGCCGCACCTCCCGGACGGATTCACCGGCACGTTCACCAGCCGGTACGTGGACACCGGGGACCTGCGCCAGCACGTGGTCACCGGCGGCGACGGCCCGCCGCTGCTGCTGGTGCACGGCTGGCCCCAGACCTGGTACGCCTGGCGCCTGGTCATGCCCGCGCTGGCCGGCGACTTTACCGTCGTCGCGCCCGACCAGCGCGGGTGCGGGCTGTCCGGCAAGCCCCCGGGCGGGTACGACACCGGCACCCTGGCCGGGGACCTGGTGGCGCTGATGGACGCGCTGGGCCACCGGCGGTTCGCCGTGGCCGGCCACGACACCGGCATGTGGATCGGCTACGCCCTGGCCGCCGATCACCCGGACCGGGTCGCCCGCCTGGCCGTCGCCGAGACCCCCCTTCCGGGCGTGTCTGCGTCCCCGCCCCTATTCGCTAGCTCGCACGTGAACGACCGGCTGTGGCACTTCGCCTTCAACCGGCTCGCCGAGGTGAACGAGCAGCTCGTCACCGGACGGGAAGAGATCTACTTCGGCTGGCAGTTCGCCACCAAGGCGGCGAAGGAACTGCCCGGCTACGCCGTCCGGCACTACGTCGACACCCTCGCCGCCGATCCCGACGCCCTGCACGGCAGCTTCGCGATCTACCGCGCGCTGGACATCACCATCGCGCAGAACCAGCAGCGCAAGACCCGGCGGCTGAGGATGCCCGTGCTGGCCATCGGCGGCGCGGAAAGCCTGGGTGAACAGGTCGGGGACACGATGAAGCTCGCCGCGGACGACGTGCAGAGCCTGGCTATTCCTCGCTGCGGCCACCACCCTCCCGAGGAGGCCCCCGCGGAGACGCTGGCCGCGCTGACCGCGTTCCTGGCCCCGTACCGCGACGGGCCGACCCCGGCTCACAACCCCGCTTCGCATGCTGCCGTGGACTAGACGTGGCCCAGAACCGATCCAGCCCGCTGCCGAGGCGCTGACCTGGGAACAGCCGCAACAACTCTTTCCGGAAGAGGTTCCGGCCACTGCGTAAATCGTGCCCTATCGTCAGGCAGTCGCACGTGTGAAAGGAGATCCTGACACCGGGCCCAGGCCGCGGTCGGGCCGGACGAGGAGGTGGCCGCTGAGCTGGAGCGGTCGGCCGCGCGGGCGCAGGCCCGCGGCGGTCTGGCCGCGGCCGCCGCGTTCCTGGAGCGATCGGTACGGCTGACTGCCGACCCGGCGGCGCAGGCCGAACGCGTCCTGGCCGCGGCGATGGCCAGCATGCAGGCCGGCGCGTTCGGCAAGGCCCTGGACCTGCTGGCCACGGCGGAGGCTGGACTGCTCGATGAGCTGCAGAGCGCCCGGGTGGACCTGCTGCGCGGACAGGTCGCGTTCGCCTCTGGTAACGGCAGCGGTGCTCCCCCGTTGCTCCTGAAGGCCGCTAGGCGGCTCGAGCCACTCAACCTGGAACTGGCCCGCGAGACTTACCTGACCGCCTGGAACGCGGCGTGTATCACGGGGCATCTCGACGGAGGGATGGTCCTGTTTGAGATCTCCCGTGCCGTCCGGGCCCTCCCTGCGCCAGGCGGTAACCCCCGTCCTCTCGACCTTCTGCTCGACGGCGTCGCTCTGCTGATTACCGAGGGACACGCCGCCGCGACTCCGACGTTGCAGCGAGCAGCGAAAGCATTCGCCGCCATCTCCGTGGACGACGTCCTGAAGTGGGGCTGGGTGGCCACGGCCGCCAGCGCCCTGATGTGGGACGACGAGGGCACGCGCGCGGTCTACGCGCGACAGGTCCAGCTGGTCTGCAATGCCGGCGCGCTCGCGCACCTGCCGCTCTACCTTTCGAGGTTGGCGATCGCAAGCGCATGGATGGGCGACTTCGCGGGTGCTGCCGCGCTCATCGCGGAGAGCGACAGCGTGGCGGCGGCGACCGGCAGCCCGATCGCGTCGTACGCCTTGCTGAGGCTCTGGGCGCTGCAAGGAAGGGAAGCTGAGGCCGCCGCACCGATTGCAACAGAGATCGAGCAGGGCCAGCCCCACGCGCAGTGGGCGGCCGCGGTCCTGTACACCGGCCTCGCCCGCTACGAGGAGGCGGCGTCGGCGGCCCGGCAGGCCGCCGCGAAAACCTTCGACCCCTGGGTTTCCATGTGGGTGCTGCCCGAGCTGGTCGAGGCGGCGGCGCGGATAGGGGACCCCGACCTCGCACGCGATGCGCTCGAGCGGCTGGCCGCGACGACCCAGCCCTGCGGCACCGATCTCGCGCTCGGCATCGAAGCCCGCTGCCGGGCGCTGCTGTGCGACGGGGCGGCCGCCGACGGCCTGTACCGCGAGGCGATCGACCGGCTGAGCCGTACCCGGCTGCGGCCGGAGCTCGCCCGCGCGCATCTGCTCTACGGCGAGTGGCTACGCCGCGCACGGCGGCGCGTCGACGCGCGCGAGCAGCTGCGCACGGCCCACGACATGCTCGCTGCGATCGGCATGGAGGCGTTCGCCGAGCGCGCGCGCTGGGAGCTGATCGCCACCGGCGAGACGGTGCGCAAGCGCAGCGCCGAAACCGTCACCGCGCTGACCGCGCAGGAGGCCTATATCGCCCGGCTCGCGCGGGACGGCCTGACCAATCCGGAGATCGGCGCCCGGCTGTTCCTGTCCGCGCGCACGGTCGAATGGCACCTGCGCAAGATATTCACCAAGCTCGGCATCGGCTCCCGCCGGAAACTGCACGCCGCGCTGGCGAGCCTCGGGCAGGACGGCCAGCCGACCTAGCCTACGGGCCCAGTGACCGGCGACCTGGCGATTTCGGGGCGCCGCCGATTTGCGGAATCTCGCCTGGGCTGGCGGGATCCGGGCTGGGCTGGCGGGATCCGGGCTGGGCTGGCGGGATCCGGGCTGGGCGCGAGCTACCGGCAGTCAGCCCGGCGCGGCCAGGAATGCCTCGACGTCGGCGGCGAACTCGGCGTGATGCTGGAACAGGAACCCGTGGGCCGAGTCGGGGTATATCTTCACCCCGGCGTGCGGGATCAGGCCCGCGAGCAGGTACGAATAGTGCGGCAGGATCATCGGGTCGCTGTCGCCGTTGGCCACGAATACCGGCATGTCGAAGGCGCTGAGCCGCTGGAGCAGCGCGTGATCGGGGATGCCCCAGGTGCAGACCGCGTCATACTGCGCCTCGCGGGTCGCCCACGTGGTGGCCTGATCCCGGTCCTGGGTCCTGGCGGATATCCGCCGCAGGGTGTCCTGGCCCGCTTGCCGGCTGGACGCTGACCGGGTGAAGAACACCTCCAGGTAGCCCTCCGGGTTGGGTTGCGGTCGGCCGACCGCTTCGATGACCTCCGGCGCCCAGCCGTGCATGCCGGCTGCCCCCTGGGGGGCTGCGGAGGCCAGAACGAGCCTGCGGACGATGGCCGACCGCACCAGCGCGATCTGCTGCGCGACGAAGCTGCCGATGGAAAAGCCCAGCAGGTCTGCCCGGCTGAACCCCATCACGGCCAGGAAGGCGAGGGCATCGCGCGCCATCTGCTCGATGGTGTCCGGTGTGATGCCGGTGGAGCCGCCGACTCCGGCGTTGTCAAACGTGATGACCCGCCGGGCCTGCGCTAGCGTGTCGATCAGCGCCGGGTCCCAGTTATCGAGGTTCCCGCGGAAGTGCTGGAGCAGCACGAGCGGCACCCCATCCTGGCCGGCGCCGGTGTCGCGGTAGGCGTAGTCGACGCCATTGGCGGCCCGGACCACTTCGTTCGGCAGCTCTGAATATCCCGTGGTCATGGCCGCTCACCCAATCCCTTCGTTAGCTCCCGACGTCCGCCACTTCGGCGAACGCGACCCGGCTGACACCGGCCGGGGCACGACGACCTCGGCATGGCCCGGCATAGACGCGTCCGGAACCGCTGCCCGCAGCCCGCGGCTCGGCGAGGCCGCGGCTGGCCTGGGGAGAGGACGCGGCTGGCCGGGAGATAGGCCATCCTATGACTCCTCCGCGGGCAATACTGGCTATCTGCCGACCGACACTGCAATCACGATGACGGCCCCCAGCCGTCCGCCGCACCCGTGACATTGTCTGATCGTCGGCCCAGCCTGCTCCCGTCGCGATCGCGGACTCCGCCGTTAACCTCGTCGGACCTGGATTGCTCCTCGATGATCAACTGGGAGGTTGGGAGGGTCGCAAGTGCCGCGAACCGTCCTGAACCTCTCCCCTGGGCCGAAGAGGAGAGCCTGGCCTGGTCCCCGGTCGGGGATTTGGGCGGTCGAGGTGGTAAGTCACTGGCCAGGTCCGTGCCGAGGTCGCGGCCCCGATCCCGCCGCCCGGGGCACAAGGTGATACCAAGCCGACCTGCCCCGATGAGATCCGATTCAATCCAATCGACTCGCAGGACCAACTCGGCTTCGCTGTAGCCGACGTGCAGCAGGTTCGGCAGAGGATCGTGCGGGCCGATGGGGTCGACGAAATCGCGCTGAAGGCACTGCGTAATCAGGACTGCGGTCATCTTCGGGATATCAGGGAAGAACCACGAGGCCGCGTGAGCTGGCCTATCGCGGGCATCGGGCGGATATTATCACGGCGTTCCATTGCCGGGTGCGACGGCTGACTTCGATGATCTTCGTGACGGCGCGGCTGCGGGCTAGCCTGTGAGGTGATGGCCCAGACGGATGTGATCTTGACGCCCGACCAGCGGGTGCGGGTGTTCATTTCCTCGACGCTGGAGGAGCTAGCTGAGGAGCGGGCGGCCGCACGGCGGGCGATCCGGCGGCTGCACCTGGTTCCGGTGTGGTATGAGTCCGGTGCCCGCCCGCACCCGCCGCGCCGCATGTACCGGGCCTACCTGGACCAGAGCCACGTGTTCGTCGGCATCTACTGGCAGCGGTACGGCTGGGTGGCGCCAGGGATGGAGATCTCGGGCCTGGAGGACGAGTATCGGCTGGCCACCGCCAAGCCGATGCTGCTGTACCTCAAGCGCCCAGCTCCCGATCAGGAGCCGCGGATGAGGACGTTCCTCGACAGCATCCGCGCGGCGGGCACGGTGTCCTACCGGGCCTTCGCGACGCCACGGGATCTGGAGCGGCTCCTGGCCGAGGACCTTGCTGTGCTGCTGAGCGAGAGCTTTGCGGGCGCGACGATCGGCGCCCGAGCGTCGCCAGCTGGACAGGGCGAGCCCGCAGTGGCGGAGCTGCCGGCCGGGACGATCACGTTCTTGCTGACCGATATCGAAGGATCGACGCGGCTGTGGGAGGCCGAGCCGGACGCGATGGAGGTGGCTCTGGAGCGGCATAATCGTCTTCTTGCCGAGGTGATCGAGGGGCATGGTGGGGTGGTGGTTACCTCCCGCGGGGAGGGTGACAGTTTGTTCGCTGCCTTTCCCAGCGCGGCCTCCGCGGTCGAGGCGGCCGGCGTCGGCCAGCTTCGCCTGAACGGGGAGGCGTGGCCCGCGGGCGCCGCGCTGCGTGTCCGGATGGGGCTGCACACGGGGGAAGCGCATGTTCAAGAGGGCGACTACGTTGAACACGCGCCGATCAACCGCTGCGCCAGGGTGAAAGCCGCCGCGCACGGCGGGCAGGTGCTGCTCACCAAGACCACGCACGACCTCGTCGACGGGCGGCTGGGCAGCGAGTTCGGGCTGAAGCGCCTCGGGAAGTTCCGGCTGCGCGATCTGGCCGAGCCAGAGCTCATCTTCCAGCTGACTCACGCTGACCTGCCCGCTGACTTCCCGCCGCCCGTCGCGGCCGCGGAGCGCGCAGGGAATCTGCCGTTGCAGGTGAGCTCGTTCATCGGCCGGGCCCGCGAGTTGGAGCAGACCGCGGCCGCGCTGGGTCAGGCCCGGGTGGTGACCCTGACCGGGCCGGGCGGGGTGGGCAAGACCCGGCTGGCGTTGCAGGCCGCCGCCCACGCGGCACCGCGGTTCGGAGATGGCGCGTGGCTGTGCGAGCTGGCACCGATCCGCGACCCCGCCGGGGTGGATGATGCTGTGGCCGCGGTGTTCTCGCTCGCTGCCCGGGCTGGCCAGGGCACCCGCGAGACGCTGGTGGAGTTCTTGCGCAGCAAGGAGCTGCTCCTGGTGCTCGATAATTGCGAGCACCTGCTCGAAGCGGCGGCGGCGCTAGCCGACAATCTTGCGCGGTCGTCTGAACGGCTGGTGATCCTGGCGACCAGCCGGGAGGCCCTGGGGATCGACGCAGAGCGGCTGGTGCCGGTGCCGCCGCTGGGGCTGCCCGGCCCCGGCGCCGATCTGGCGGCGATCACGGATGCGGAGGCGGTGCGGCTGTTCGTCGACCGCGCGGCAGCGGTCAAGCCCGGGTTTGAGGTGACCGCCGGGAACGCGGCGGCGGTGGCCGCGGTGGTCCGGCGCCTGGATGGGATCGCGCTGGGGGTGGAGCTGGCGGCGGCCCGGGTGCCTGCGATGACCCCGGCCGAGCTGGCCCGTCGGCTGAGCCGGAGTTTCGCGGTGCTGGCAGCTGGCCGGCGGGGGGCCACGGCACGTCATCAGACGCTGCGGGCCGTGATCGACTGGTCCTTTGGGCTGCTGTCCGGGCCGGAACAGGCTCTGCTGGTCCGGCTTGCGATGTTCGCCGGCGGCTGCACCCTGCAGGCGGCCGAGGCGGTCTGCGCCGGGGAGGGCATCGACCCGGCCGAGGTATTCGAGCTGCTGGCGGTGCTCGTGGCGCGGTCGCTAGTAGTGGCCGAGGAAAAAGGGCTCGAGACCCGCTACCGGCTGCTGGAGACCATCCGGCAGTACGGCGAGGAACACCTCGACCAAGCCGGAGAGACCGAGCGGTGGCGGGCCCGCCACGCCGGCTATTATGCGGACCTCCTCGGACGGGTCCGGGAACATGCCCACGACCTTGACCAGGAGGTGTTCTGGGCGGTCCGGCTCGGCACCGATCAGGACAACCTGCTCGCGGCGTGGTCGTGGGCGATCGGCGCCGGCAACGTGGGCATCGCGTTTAAGATCCTGGCGGGCTTCGCGCCGGTCGAGGTCTGGAGCACATACCCGCTGGTGCTCCCCGGGAGCGCGGCTCTCGAGTTGCCTGGTGCGACTGAGCACCCGGGCTACCCGCTCGCCTTGGCGGTCAGCGCACTGTTCGCCTCCATCCGCGCGGATGAGACCGGCGCTGAGGAGCTGTGCCGACGGGCAGCCGATGCTAACGCGCGCCGGGACACCCCGGACTGGCGGGTCGAGGAAACCATCGGCGCCGCCCGGCATAGCATCGCGGTTACTACCGGTGCGTTCACCGAAGCCGCCCGCCTCGCCGAACAGGTCGCTGGCATCGCGCGGGCAGGCGGCGACCTCGCCGACGCCTCTGCTGAGCTCAACTTCGCCGCGGCCGATCACCTGCTTGTCGGTGACGACGACAGGGCGGTCCCGCTGGCGAACGAGGCGCTCGCGCTGGCCCGCCAGGTCGGCGCCCCGGCCCTGATCGCGACCAGCCTGCTGGCCGTGGGCGCGGCCGTAGCCGAAACCGATCCCGGCCGGGCCCACGCCTGCCTGCGCGAAAGCCGCGAGCTTAGCGGCGCGCTCGGCTACCAGAGTGCCATCGACCTCGACTGGGCGGCTACGATCGCGGCTTTCACTAACGACCAGGCCACCGCGCTCGAGCTTGGCCGCCGCGCCATCCAGGCCCTTCAGTGGGGCGGTGACCGCATCCGGATGGGCCTCGTCCTCCACATGATCGCGGGCGTGCTTGCCGCTACCCGGCTTGATGCTGCTGCGATCCTCCAGGGCGCCGTCCAAGCCCACGCGGTTGGGATGCCGGAGAGGATTGTTCAGGTAGTTAACCCGCACCTAACGGCAGCGCTGGGCGAGGAGCGGACGCAGGAGCTCCGTGCCCGCGGCGCGGACATGGACTGGGACCAGGCCGTCACCTACGCCCTCACCCAGACCGCGCAGGCCCTCAGCGAACTCGAATCCCAGACCCAGCCATGAGCAAGCTGCCCTGGGTTGGCACGGCCTGCGATGGCGGCAGCGCGGCACGGCCAGATCCGCATGATACCTTCCTTCAGGGGTTCAGGAACTGGCGCCACCCGCCCGGCAGGGTGGTCTGGCCCACCTCGATCAGGTGCCCGTCGGGGTCGCGCATGTAGCAGCGGATCTCGGTCTTGTGCTGTTTGGGTGGCGTGAGGAACTCGGCGCCTCGCGCGCTCCACTCCCGGGTGATCTGCGCCGCTCCTCCTGGTCATCTCGTGGTACCAACCGGAGGAACCGCTGTCTTACCGTGGACACATGACCGCCTGGGGCAACCTGCCGCCCGCGCTGCCGCCGCACGGCACAGTGCTGGCCTGGGCCCGGGGCTGCCGGTGCGAGGAGTGCGAACGCGAGCACCAGCGTTTGGTGTCCGAACTGGCAGTGCGACGGCCGCCGAGGCTTCCCGCTCAGCCGGAACCCCGCCAGCTGGACGCCGATACCCTTGCCCGGCTGGAACCGGCGGTGCGCCAGTCCGAGTGCCCCGTGTGCGGCGCGCTGCGCCATCAGCGGTGCCGCAACCTGGCGTTCCCCCAGCATTTCGGGCCGACTCATCCTGAGCGCCGAGCGGCTCGTGACCGGGGTCGCGACATTACGGGCAGCTAGCGTACCGGCGCCCGCGATGCGCCGGCAGGCCCACGTCCAGGGCGAGGTCGAGGGCGGGACTGGAGTGGGTGAGGGCGCCGACGGACAGGTAGTGCACGCCGGTGCTGGCCACCTCCCTGGCGTTCTCCAGCCGTAGGCCGC
>Ga0187780_10000795_pt1 | contig 23480 bp, 18 predicted proteins | sample 1015_Q2_SP10_20__FD_132429 | JGI IMG/M metagenome (GOLD analysis project Ga0187780, IMG submission 132429) | Tropical peat soil microbial communities from peatlands in Department of Meta, Colombia - 1015_Q2_SP10_20_MG | ecosystem: Environmental > Terrestrial > Soil > Wetlands > Peat | place... | reverse complement strand
GCGAGCGTCATGTAGCCGCCGGTCAGCGCCTTGCCAACGCACATCACATCAGGCGTCACGCCGGCGTGCTCGCACGCGAACAGCGCGCCCGTGCGTCCGAAGCCCGTGGCGATCTCGTCGAGCACAAGCAGCAGGCCATGCTCGTCGCACACGCGCCGCAGCAGCGCAACGCACTCGGGCGAGTGAAAGCGCATGCCGCCCGCGCCCTGCACGACCGGCTCAGCGATCACCGCCGCGAGCTCATGCGCGTGCGCGGCCGCGAGCTCGCGCACGTCCGCGGCCCAGCGCTCATCCAGCCCTGCGTGAAATCCGTCCGGCGGGCGCTCAGCGAAAACGTGCTCGGGCAGCACGTCCGCGAACAGGCTGTGCATGCCTCCGACCGGGTCGCACACGGCCATCGCACCGGTCGTGTCGCCGTGGTAGCCGCCCCGCACGGTCAGCAGCCGCGTGCGCCCCGCGCGCCCCAGCGCGCGCTGGTACTGCACGCATAGCTTGATCGCCACCTCCACCGACACCGAGCCCGAGTCCGCCAGGAACACGCGCTGCAGACCGTCGGGCACGAGCTCTGTCAGCTTCTGCACCAGGCGCACCGCCGGCTCGTGCGTGAGTCCGCCGAACATCACGTGCGCCATCCGCCCGAGCTGCTCGCGCACCGCGTCGTCGAGCACGGGGTGGCGGTAGCCGTGGATTGCGCACCACCATGAAGCCATCCCGTCGATCAGCTCGCGGCCGTCCGCCAGCCGCAGACGCACCCCCTGCGCCGAGACCACCGGCAGCGGCGCCATCGCCGCCGGCAGCGCCCCGTACGGATGCCACACGCGCTCGCGGTCGAGCGCGAGCAGCCGCTCCCAGTCGGTCAGACCTACCTACTCTTCGTAGAGCGTGAAGTCGCGCTTGCGCGCGCCGCACACAGGACAGAACCACGTGTCGGGGATGTCCTCGAATGCCGTGCCCGCGGGAATGCCCCCGTCCGGGTCGCCTTCCTCGGGGTCATAGATGTAGCCGCAGGACTCGCAGATCCAGCGCTGAAGGGTCTCCCCGTCCCGGGACGATGCGGTCGGTGCGCTCATACGCGGATGGTCTCCCCTGCCGGGGACGATGTCGTCTCGTTCATGCGCAAAAGGGTAGCGAGCGATAGGGTCAGCCGGGTGGGCACACCTGAGCCAGGCCAGGCATACAACGCGGGGCCCCCGACTGAGCCGCGCCAGGCCGCGACCGTGATCCTGCTGCGCGGCGACGCCGAGCAGCTCGAGCTGCTGCTCGTCAGGCGCACGCCCAAGGCGCGGTTCATGGGCGGCGTGTGGGTGTTTCCCGGCGGCGCCGTCGACGCGCAGGAGGGCGACGGCGACCAGGCGCATCGCCTCGCCGCCATCCGCGAGCTGAGCGAGGAGGCCGGCATCTCCATAGCGGACCCAGCGGCGCTCGTGAAGTTCTCGCGCTGGATCACGCCAGCCGAGGTGCAGATCCGCTTCGACACGCACTTCTTCCTCGCTGTGCTGCCCGACGGCCAGGAGCCTCGCATCGACGGCGAGGAGTGCGTGGACCTCGGCTGGTTCACGCCGGCCGGCGCGCTCGACGCCTACCGTGCGGGCGAGATCGAGCTGGTGTTCCCGACGATCAAGCACCTTGAACAGCTCAGCGAGTTCTCCTCAGTCGCCGCGCTGATGGCCCACGCACGCGAGCGCGACGTGCAGCCGGTGCAGCCGCGCGTGCTGCTCCCCGTCCCGGGACGATGCGAGGGCGAGGTCGCGCGCATCGTGCTGCCCGGCGAGCCGGGCTACTAAGGAAGCGTCCATGACGGCGCGGAGCGCCGCCTGGACTACGAGTCAGCTCTGCTGCTGCTGCTGCTGGGCGTCGATCACGTGCGTTACCGCGTTGATCAGCGCCAGGTGCGTGAACGCCTGCGGGTAGTTGCCGAGGTGGCGCCCAGACGAAGCCTCGAGCTCCTCCGCGTACAGCCCGAGCGGTGAGGAATAGGACAACAGCCGATCGCACAGGTGCTCGGCATCGCGATGCTCACCGATCTCAGATAGCGCTGAGACCAGCCAGAACGAGCAGATCAGGAAGGTCCCCTCCTCCCCGTGCAGACCGTCGTCGGTTTCGCCCGTGCGGTAGCGCAGCACCAGGCCGCCCTCGGTCAGCTCATCGCGGATCGCCATCACGGTCGCGCGCACACGTTCGTCCTCCGGGCCGAGGAAGCGCACTAGCGGCACCAGTAGGTTGGACGCGTCGAGCGCGTCCGTTTCGTAATGCTGACGGAATACGCCGCGGCCGTCGACGCCGTGATCGAGGATGTCCTCTCGAATCTCGTCGGCAAGCGCCTGCCATTCTTCGGTGCGATCCGCGTGCCCGCGCCGTTCGGCCAGACGCGCACCGCGGTCCATCGCAACCCAGCACATCAGCTTCGATGAGACGTAGTGGCGCGGCTCGCCACGCGCCTCCCAGATCCCCTGATCGGGCTCCCTCCATGCTGCTGCCGCGCACTGCACCTGGTCGGCCAGCACCGGCCACAGTCGCTCGGGTATGTGGTCGCGCTTCTTGGAGTGCAGGTACACCGAGTCGAGCACCGCGCCGAACACGTCGTTCTGGCGTTGGTCGAAGGCGCCGTTGCCGATGCGCACGGGACGCGCGCCCTCGTAACCCTTGAGATGGTCGAGCGTCGACTCGCTGAGGTCCTTCTGGCCCTTGATCCCGTACATGATCTGCAACGAGCCGTCCTCGTTGCGCTCCATGTCGGCGAGGTACTGCACGAAATCGTCGGCCTCCCAGTTCAGCTCCAGTGCGTGCAGACCCCACAGCGTGAACGAAGCGTCACGCATCCAGCAGTAGCGATAGTCCCAGTTGCGTTCGCCGTGCGGGGTCTCCGGCAGCGAGGTCGTCGCGGCGGCCACCAGCGCGCCGGTAGGCATGAACGTGAGCCCCTTCAGCGCGAGCGCCGAGCGCTGCAGGTGAAAGCGCCAGGGATGGTCGGGATAGACGCCTTCGGCCAGCCATGTGCGCCAGAAGTGCGCCGTGCGTTGCATGTTTTCCTCGGCCTGCTCGACCGTGTGCGGTCCACCGCGCTCCTCTGTCCACGACAGCGCGCAGAAGCACTTCTCACCTTCACGCATCGTGTGCCGGCCGTGCGCGCGATTGCCCTCGATGCCCATGCGGATATCGCTGAACAGCCTGAACGCGGTCACCTCATCGGTCGCGTCCATCATGCACACGCGCTCCTCCCCCTCCCGGGGCGATGAGCCGTTCTGCACGACACTCCAACTCGCGGCGTTCGCGCCATAGTCGAGCATCGGCTCGCACACGATCTCCACCTGCACCTCGCCCTGAATGCACTCGATGATGCGCACCAGCAGGTGCTCGGCGTCGTAGTCGGTCGGAGGACGCGTGTGGCTGGAGCCGTGCTTGTTGTCGTGCCACGGGCCAATCGTCAGCGCCTCGACCACGCGCAGCCAGCCCTGCGGCGTCATCCACGTCGTCTCGACGACGTTCGTGCCGGGGATGTAGCGCCGGCCCGCGGGCACGTAGATCCCGTACGGGCCCACGCGCCAGCTGCCCGCGCCACGGTCGAGCATCGCGCCGAACACCGACGGCGAGTCGAAGTGCGGCAAGCACATCCACTCGATCGAGCCGTCGGATGCGACCAGCGCGCACGTGTGGCAGTCGGACAGGAAGGCGTAGTCGGCGATCGGCGGAAAGGGAGAGCTGATCGACGTGCCGTCGTGGCCGAGCGCGCCGCCCGAGGGGCGCACGTCCCACTCGGCCGAGGAGGCGCGTGAGGGACTCACCACTCGGTCCGCTCGAACTTTGGCCGCTCCACGCCTTCGGGCAGAATCTGCTCTTCCTCCAACTTGTCGAGATGTGCCGCGAGTGTCGCTGTCGCGAGCGGCAGCAGCGTCTCAGGAACCTCCGGCCAGACGGCCGCGAGCAGTTCGTCGACCGTGCGACGACCTTCACCCAGTGCGGCTATCAGGCGGTTTTCGCGGTCGATGCGGTGTGCGAGGTACTCTTCCAGCTTGACGTGCGCGTCCCACACCGGCGGTCCATGACCGGGACACAGCACGTTGAAATCTTCGCGCAGCCGCAGGCGTGTGAGTCCCAGCAGATAGCCCGCCATCGCCCCGCGGTACGGGCTGATGAACACGCTGCCTTCGCCCAGCACCGCATCGCCGATGAAGCACGCGCCGTCGCCCACGAGCGCATAGTGGTCGGCCGAGTGCCCCGGCGTGGCGACCGACTCGAATGGGCCGAAGCGCACGTGTTCGCCGAGCAACACGTCGACCGCGCCGCGACCGCCCGCAACCGGCGCCGGGTAGCGCTCGATCAGCACTCCGACCGCCTCGGTGTGATCGTGGTGATCGTGTGTGAGCGCGATGCCGCCCAGGCCGCCGCGAGCGTCGAGCGCGGCGAGCACCTTGCTGACGTGCTCGTCCAACAGCGGCCCGGGATCGACGACCCACGCGGGCTCACGTCCGACTACCCATGTGTTCGTGCCCGAGAGCGTCAGCTGGCCGGGGTTGGCGGCGCGCACTCGCAGGATGTCGTAATGGGTGAGCAGGTCGGCTTCCGAGCCCGCCTCCGCCGAGTCGCCGTTGGCCCCCGGCTGAGGTCCCGGATTGCCCATATCCGGCGTCGTCATGAGCGCGACGTTAGCTGACCGTGCGGCCGAATCGACTGCTCGAACATTTGCGATTACGACATATTCGATATCTACTGGATGTTCGCCATCACGTGCTTGACGACCGTGTAGTCCTCAACACCGTACATGCTCAGATCCTTCCCGTATCCCGACTCCTTGAAACCCCCGTGCGGCATCTCGGAGACGAGCGGGATGTGGTCGTTGATCCACACGCATCCGAAGCGCAGCGCCCGAGAGACCCGCAGCGCACGCCCCACGTCGCGCGTCCACACAGACGAGGCGAGGCCGTAGCGCGTGGCGTTCGCCCACGCGATCGCCTGCTCCTCGTCGGCGAACTGCTGCACGGTGATCACCGGGCCGAAGATCTCGCGTTGAATCATCTCGTCGTCTTGGCGCAGGCCGGCGATGACCGTCGGTTCCAGATAGAAGCCCGACCGGTCGGGCGACTCGCCGCCGGTGACGATCTCCGCATGATCGGGTCGCCGTTGCAGGAAGCCCTCCACGCGCTGCAGCTGACGCGCGGAGTTGACCGGCCCGAGCGTCGTGTCCGGCGCGAGCGTGTCACCGATCACCAGGCCCTGCGCCTGCGCGGCCAGTCCCGAGACGACGTCGTCGTAGACATCGCTCGCCGCGAGCACGCGTGTAGCCGCGGTGCAATCTTGGCCCGCGTTGTAGTAGCCGGTGCCCGCGATCGTTTCGAGCGCGCTCTCCAAGCTGACGTCGTCGAACACGACCACCGGCGCCTTGCCGCCGAGCTCGAGGTGCACGCGCTTGAGGCTGTCCGCGGCCACGCGCGCGAAGTGCTTGCCCGTGTCGACCGAGCCCGTCAACGCAAGCATGTCCACATCGGGGTGATTGATCAGCGCCTCGCCCGTCGGCCGGGCCGGACCCATCACTATGTTCAGCACGCCCTTCGGCAGCACGTCCGCCGCCAGCTCGGCTAGGCGCACGGTCGTCATCGGCGTCGTCTCAGCCGGCTTGAGCACAACCGTGTTGCCCGCCGCCAACGCCGGCCCGAATTTCCAAATCGCCATCATCAGCGGGTAGTTCCAGGGCGTCACCTGTCCGATCACGCCGACCGCTTCGCGCCGCGTGAACGAGGTGTAGCCGTCCATGTACTCGCCGGCCGCGCGGCCCTCCAGGCAACGCGCGGCGCCCGCGAAGAAGCGCAGGTTGTCGGCCATCACAGGAATCTCGTCGTTGGTAGCCGCTTCGATCGGCTTGCCCGCGTTCAGCGCCTCCATGCGCGCGAGCTCCGCGCCGTGCTCCTCGACCAGGTCTGCCATCGCGAGCAGCGCCTGCGCACGCTGCGCGGGCGTCGTGCGTGACCAGCTCTCGAACGCGCGGCGCGCTGCGGCGACCGCGCGGTCGACGTCCTCAGGGGCCGACACCGGCGCTCGTGTCAGCTCCTCGCCCGTCGCGGGGTTGAGCACCGCTTCGGTATCTGCCCCGGCGCCGATGCGCTCCCCGTCGATGAAATTGCTCAGCGTCTCAGTCGTGCTCGCCATCGTCCGTCTCCTTTCAGCCCGCCGCCGACACGCTCAGCCCGAGCGCCTCGGCGACCGCCGGATGCATGATCTCTCCACCCTGCACATTCAGGCCCATACCCAGTCCCGCGCTGCTCTCCAGGGCGTCCTCGACGCCGCGCTCGGCCAGCTCGATCACATACGGCAGCGTCGCGTTGGTGAGCGCGTAGGTGGACGTGATCGGCACCGCCCCGGGCATGTTGGTCACGCAGTAGTGCGTCACTCCGTCGACCTCGAACGTCGGCTGCGAGTGCGTCGTCGGTCGCGAGGTCTCAAAGCAGCCACCCTGATCGATCGACACGTCCACCAGCACTGCGCCGCGCTTCATCAACCGCAGCTGCTCGCGACTGATCACATGCGGCGCGCGCCCGCCGTGCACGAGCACCGCGCCGATCACCAAATCGGCCGCGGGCAGCATCTCCTCGATCGCGAGAGTCGAGGAATAGACCGTCGAAGCGCGCCCCGCGAACGCCACTTCGAGCTCGCGCAGGCGGTCGATCGAGCGGTCGAACACGAACACGTCGCCCTGCATGCCGATCGCGATGAACGCCGCGTTCATGCCCACCACACCGCCGCCGATCACAAGCACGGTCGCCGCGGCCACGCCCGGCACGCCGCCGAGCAGGATCCCTCGCCCGCCGAGCGGCTTCTCGAGCATGAACGCGCCGGCCTGCGTCGCGATCTTGCCCGCGACCTCGCTCATCGGCGCGAGCAGCGGCAGGCGCCCCTCGGCATCCTCGACCGTCTCATACGCGATGCACGTCGCACCCGAGTCCATCAGGCCACGGGCGAGCTGTGGCTCGGCCGCGAGATGCAGGTAGGTGAACAGCGTCTGCCCCTCGCGCAGGCGTGCGACCTCCTCGGGCTGGGGCTCCTTGACCTTCAGCACCAGCTCCGCCAGCTCGAACAGCGCGTCGGCGTCCGCGACGATCTGCGCGCCCTGCGCCTGGAACTGCTCGTCGCTCATCGCGCTGCCCACGCCCGCGCCCGCCTGCACGAGCACGTCGTGACCGCGTGCGGCCAGCTCGCGCACGCCCGCCGGCGTGATCGCCACGCGGTACTCGTCGGTCTTGACCTCGGTCGGGACTCCGATCTTCATCTCGACAACTCCCTTCCTCGCAGTGCCAGCCAGAACTCGATGCGGTCGCGCGCGTTGGAGAAGTCACGCCCGGTCAGCTGCTCGATGCGGCGGATGCGGTAGCGCAGCGTGTGCCGGTGGCAGAAAAGCGCGTTCGCAGCCTTCTCCCAGTGCCCGTTGTGCTCGATGAACACGTCAAGCGAGCGCACCAGCTCTTCGCCGTACTCGCCCTCGCCCTGTTCGATCGGCTCGAGCACACCGCGACAGTACGAGCTCAACGCGTCGTCGTCTTGCAGCGACAGCAACAACTGAAAAGCGCCGAGATCTGCGTATGACGCGACCTCGGGTGCGTTGCCGTTGCGCAGGCGCACAGCCTCCAGCGCGCAGCGCGCCTCGTGGAAGGCCATGCGCAGGGCGTGCGTGGCCGTCGGACGCGAAGCCGCCGCACGCACCTCCCCCGATGCGCCGAAGCGCCCCTCGAGCTCCGCGCGGATCTTGCGCGCAAGCACGAGCGGCTCGATCCCGTCGGGGTCGATCACCGCGCACAACAGCCCCGCGCGGATCGCGACCAGACCAGCCACACGCTCGCGCTGGAGGATCCGCTCGACGAGCGCGGCCGCGGCCGTCGCGTCGGGCGGGCGAAACGCGAGCACCGCCACCTGCTCGCCGATCCCGAACGGGCGCAGCCGCGCCTGCAGATCCTCGGGGTAGAGATGGCCCGTCAGCAGCTCCGCCAACACGTCGCCGACCATCGTGCGCTGCAGCAGTTCATAGCGTTCGTCGAGCAGCTGTGTGAATGCGCGCTCGGTGATCGCGATGAACGGCAACTCATAGGGCACCTCGAACAGCGGGAACTCGCGCTTGCGCGCCGCCGTCAGGAGCGCCGCCGGCAGGCGTTTGTGCGCGAACCCCGTGCCGAAGCCGAGGCCCGCGATCTCGTGATCGGCAAGACGATCGATCAGCTCCCGCTGCGCCTTCGGGCCAGTCAGCTGGATGCCCGTAGTCAGCAGCAGCTCGCCGCCTTTCAACCAGGGCGTGGGATCGGGCAGCTCGGTGCTGTGCACCCAGCGCACGTGCGTGTCGGCGGCCTCCTGCCCGCTGACCAGCTCCAGGCCCAGCTCGCCGATCAGGCTCGCGACAGTGAGCTCCATCGCTCCATCCGCTCAGACGCCTCGCTCAGCACCGGGCGCAGGATCGCCTCGATCTCTTCGAACTGCTGCATGCCCGCGATCAGCGGCGGTGAGAGCTGCACGATCGGGTCTCCGCGGTCGTCCGTCCTGCAGATCAGACCGCGGTTGTACAGCTCGCCCGAGAGGAAGCCGCGCAGCAACTCCTCGGCTTCGTGGTGATCGAAGGTCTCCTTCGTGTCTTTGTCCTTGACCAGCTCGATCGCGTGGAAGTACCCGGCGCCGCGCACATCGCCGACGATCGGCAGGTCGCGCAGGCTGTCGAGCATCGCGCGGAAGGGCCCCTCGTTCTCGCGCACGTTCTCGCACAGCTGCTCGCGCTCCATGATCTCGATGTTCGCCAGCGCGACCGCGCATGCGACCGGGTGCCCGCCGAATGTGAAGCCGTGGTTGAACGTCGCCTTGCCGTGCAGGAACGGCTCGGCCAGGTGCTCGCCCGCGATCACGGCGCCCAGCGGCACGTACGCCGAGCTGATGCCCTTCGCGGTCGTGATCATGTCCGGCAGGTAGTCGTAGCGTTCGCATCCGAACCAGTGGCCCAGACGGCCCCACGCGCAGATCACCTCATCTGAGATCAGCAGCACGCCGTGGCGGTCGCAGATCTCGCGCACGCGCTGGAAGTAGCCCTGCTGCGGCGTGAAGCAACCGCCGCCGTTCTGCACCGGCTCGAGGATCACCGCCGCGACCGTCTCCGGACCGGCGAATTCGATCGCCTCCTCGATCGCGTCCGCCGCCCAAAGCGGGTCGCGGTCCTCGGCCCAGCGGTAGGAGTTGGTGTTCGGCACGTGCACGCCACCCGGCGTCAGCGGTTCGAAGGGCACGCGCAGCGGCGTCAGCCCGGTCGCCGTCAGCGCGCCCATCGAGGTGCCGTGGTAGGCGAGGTTGCGTGCGACGATCTTGTGGCGCCGCGGTTCGCCCTGCGCGGCGTGGTAGGCCTTCGCGAGCTTCCACGCCGTCTCGACCGCCTCCGAGCCGCCCGAGGTGAAGAACACCCGGTCGAGGTTGCCTGGCGCGAGCTGCGCGACGCGCGTCGCCAGTTCGATCGAGCGTGGGTGCGCGTAGCTCCAGTTCGTGTAGAACGCGAGGTCCTTCATCTGCGCGGCCGCCGCCTCGGCGAGCTCGGGGCGGCCGTGGCCGATGTTCACGCAGTACAGCGCCGAGAGTCCATCGAGGTGGCGCTTGCCGTGTTCGTCGTACACGTAGCAGCCTTCGCCGCGCACGATCACCGGCACCTCGTGCTCCGCATAAGAGCCCATCCGCGTGAAGTGCATCCACAGATGCTGCTTGGCCTGATCCTGCAGATCACCAGACATCAAAGACCGCCCTCTCTCGGTCGCGTGACTAGACACTGAGGACAACGCTACCTCCTCACAATGCGCCGCTCAATGCGCTGCGTGGTCAACAAGGTACCTGTTCATTGTACGCCACGTCCAACTCCGAGCGCTCGTTTTGGGAATCGCGCCCATTGTGTACGGCCGATCGGGGGCGTAGCTTTCGTCACAAGGGGACCAAAGTCCCCCGAATAGCCAGAGAGGAGCGCCCGATGGCCACCGACAGCGTCGCAGCACCCGAAGCTCGCGCCTCTTCGGGAGTGATGGACAAGGGGCTGAAAAAGGGCGCAATCGGCTACGTCTCGAACATCGTCATCGGCGTCGCCTCGACCGCTCCCGCCTACTCGCTGGCGACGACGCTCGGCTTCATCGTCGCCGTCAAGGGCGTCGGGGTGCACGCGCCCGCAGTGATGCTCGTCGCGTTCCTGCCGATGCTGCTCGTGGCCGCGGCCTACAAATACTTCAACCGCGCCGACCCCGACGCGGGCACCACGTTCGCGTGGACCACGCGAACGTTCGGCCCGGTGACCGGCTGGATGAACGGCTGGGCGATCTTCCTGGCCGACGTCGTCGTGATGGCCTCGCTGTCGGACATCGCGGCCGTGTACACATTCAAGCTCTTCGGCTTCACCGAACTCGGCAACTCAAAAGCGGCGATCATCGTCGCCGCGGTTCTGTGGATCGCGATCATGACCTGGATCTGCTACCGCGGGATCGAGCTCTCCGCGCGCCTGCAGCAGTTCCTGCTCGGCGCCGAGGTCATCATCCTCGGTCTCTTCTCCATTGTCGCGTTCGCCAAGGTCTTCGGCAGCCATCCACCGAGCGGCTCGATCAAGCCGTCGCTGTCCTGGATCAACCCCTTCGCGATGAACATCGGTGACCTGACCGTCGCGCTGCTGCTCGCGGTGTTCATCTACTGGGGCTGGGACTCCGGCGTCGCGGTCAACGAGGAGTCCGAAAACCCGGCCGAGGGCCCCGGCAAGGCGGCGGTCGTCTCGACGGTCCTGCTCGTGCTGATCTACGTCGTGGTCACGGCGGCGTCTCAGTCCTTTCACGGCACCGGCTTCCTGACCAATGAAGCCAACCAGGAAGACGTGCTCAGCGCGCTCGGAACGGGAGTACTGGGCAGCGGTCTGGACAAGCTATTGATCATCGCCGTGCTCACCTCGGCGTCGGCCTCGACGCAGACCACGATCCTGCCGACCGCCCGCACGACGCTCTCGATGGCCCACTGGAAAGCGGTCACCAGCCTGCTCGCCCGCATGCACAAGCGCTACTTGACGCCGACCGTCTCGACGCTCGGCTTCGGCGTGCTCTCGGTCATGATCACCGTGGCGCTGCTCCTGGCGCACGGCAGCGTGCTGGAAGACTCGATCACCTCGATCGGCTTCCCGATCTGCTTCTACTACGGCTTCACCGGCGTGGCCTGCGGCTGGTACTACCGCCGCGACCTGATGGAAAGCGCGCGCAACTTCCTCATTCTAGGCCTGGCCCCGCTGATCGGCGGCCTGATCCTCTTCGCGGTGGGGATCAAGGCGGCGTTCTACTACGGCCACGCGGAACACGTCTCCGGCACGCCGATCCACCTGTTCGGCGTCAGCATCACGCTGCCGCTGCTCATGGGCATCGGCGGCATGGTCCTCGGCTTCGTGGTCATGCTCGTCTCGCGCCCGTTCTTCCGCGAGTACTTCTCGCGCAAGACGGAAACCGCACCACCCGGTCTGCTCGAGCAGACACCGCCGAGCGGACCTGTGCCGGCGCGCGTCGACTTCTAGCGCTCAGCCCGCGGCCGGGAGGCGAGTGATCCCTGTCACCGCGTCGAAGCCGCGATCGAAGCTGAGGATTTCCTCGATCTGGTTGCGACGCATGACCGCCACGTGGATGGCGTCTCGCGCCGACATGGACGCGTGTGCATGAACGACGTCCTTGGCGGCGAGCACGTCCGCCTCCTCGATCGACAGCACCTCGTCGACGATGGCTCGGAGGGTTTCGAACGCGACCTCCAGCTGCTCGCGGCGCTCCGCTGACGCATAGCGATGGAGAAGCTCCTGAAAGACCTCGCTGCTCGTCACCAGCTGCCGTCGCTCGACAGCCAGTCGCTCGAGCTCGAGTTGCGCATCGCGCTTGCGAGCTTCGTCGTTCCCAATGAGATACATCGGGATGTTCGAGTCGACGAAGATCAAGCTCCGTCCGCGCCCTGCAAGGCAGCCTCGATCTCAGCCAGGCGCGAGGCCTCCATCTCGACCAGCATCCTGTCGACGTCGGGCTCGACCGGGAAGCGGTATCTGGCCGCCGTGCGGATGGCCGCCAGCTTGGCCTCGACGTCGCCGGTCGACACCTTGCGCTCAGCCGCGCGCAGCGATTGGCGTGCCCACTCCGAGGTGGTCAACCCCAAGGTCTGCGCGGTGCGCTCGAAGCGCTCCAGCTCCTCATCCTTCAAGACCACCTGCAAGCGCTTACTCATAGCAGTAGTATAACGTACTACTGTACAGCAGGCAGCTCCACCTGCCCGTGCGGTGAGCCGTACTGCGCGAGCAGCCCCAGAAACGGCTTCGGCGAGAACGCCTCGGGCCCGAGCACGCCCGTGCCCTTCCATTCGCCGCGGTCGAGCAACTCGAGCGCAACGGCGGGGTTGACCGCGGTCTGCCAAACGACCGCCTGGCTTGAGTACTCGCGCATCGTCGTCTCGTTGTCTACGACGTGATAGAGGTAGGTCGAGCGCGGCTTACCGTCAATGCCGGTGCCCGTCACCCAGGTGCCCGCACAGGTGCGCCCGCTCATGCGCTCACCGAGCGTCGCCGGGTCGGGCAGCGCGGCCGCGACCACGTCGCGCGGCGCGACCTGCACACCCCGCACCGACACCGGCTCGGTCGAGTCCAGGCCGAGCTTGTGCAAAGTCTGGAGCACGTCGATGAACTCCTGCCCGAGGCCGTACTTGAAGGTCACGCGCTCGCACTGCACCCAGCGCGGGATCAGCACGACCTCCTCGTGCTCGACGTTCACGCATTCCACGCGACCGATGCCCTCGGGAAACTCGAAGACCTCAGGCTCGGAGAACGGCGCGGTCGTGTAGAAGCCGCGCTCGCGCTCCCAGATCAGCGGCGGGTTCAGGCACTCCTCGATCGTCGTCCAGATCGAGAAGGTCGGCGCGAACTCATAGCCTTCGACCACCAGGTCGGCGCCGTCGCGCACGCCCACTTCGTCGATCTTCGCAAACAGCTCGTCGGCCGCGTAGCGGGCGAACACGTCCGAGAGGCCGGGCTCGACGCCGATCCCCACCAGCGCCAGCAGCCCCGCCTGCTGCCAGCGCTCGTGCTCCGGAAGCTGGCGGTCGCCGAGCATCTCGCCCGGCAGCTCGTAAGGGCGCTCGGGGTGCGGGTGCGAGAGCGTCATCGCCATGTCCAGGTAGGTGACCTTGGCGTCGAACGCCGCGCCGAAGATCGGCTCGTTGAAGCGCGGATCGCACGCGTTCAACACCGCATCCGGTCGCACGCGCCCGATCAGCTCGGCGAGCTGCTCGCGGCTTGACGCATCGACGCGCTCGGCTCCGAAGCGATCGGGCTCACCCAGACGCGCGCTCGCCGCCTGCGCGCGCTCGAGCGCGACGTCGGCCATGACCACGTGCTCGAATACCTCGCGGCGCTGCGCGATCGCAGCAAACGCCGCGCCCACACCACCCGCGCCCACGACCAACACTCTCATTGCGCCTAGTCTGACGCAATCGGAAAGCCCCAGATGTCACAAGCATGAACCGGCCCTGCTACGCAATGCAGCAGACGCCTCCCGTATGCTGCGGCGATCCGCGCGGTTTCGAACACAAGCCGACCATGAGCACCGGATGAGCACCGGCCTTCCTAGCCTCCCGCGCACGCTCCACGGACCGCCCGGCGGGCCCGACGAGGAGCGCACGGCGCGCACGCGCGCCCACAGGACCGGGGCTCGGGGCGGGCGTGGAGTGCGTTGGGCGCCTTCGCCTGAGCTGGGACGCACAGAGCTCGCGCTGGCCGCCGCGGCCGGCGTGCTGCTGGCGATGATCACCAGCTGGCCGCTCGTGCTGCACCTGCCGAGCCGCATCGCGCCCGACCTGGGCGACCCGGTGCGCACCGCCTGGCAGATCGCGTGGGTCGGGCACGCGATGCTGCACGACCCGCTGAACATCTTCAACTCCAACGCCTTCTACCCGCACCCCTTCAGCCTCGCCTTCTCCGATTCGCTGCTCGGCTATGGCCCCGCCGCGTTCTTCGGCTCGGGCACCGTCGCCACGCTCGTCCGCTACAACCTGCTGTTCCTGCTCGCGTGGTCGCTGTGCTTCTTCGGCGCCTACCTGCTCGCGCGCGAGCTCGGGCTCGCGCGACTCGGCGCGACCGCCGCCGCGATCGCGTTTGCGTACGCGCCCTACCGCGTCACCGAGGCCGGTCACCTGCACGTGATCTCCTCCGGCGGGCTCGCGCTCGGGCTGTTCCTGCTGCTGCGCGGGTACAGGCGCGGCTCGCGCAAGCTGGTGCTCGGCGGCTGGCTGCTGTCGGCCTGGCAGATCAGCCTCGGCTTCACGCTCGGCCTGCAGTACGCCTATCTACTCGCCATCCTCGCGTTGATCACGTTCGTGTACTGGTGGCGCGGCCGCCTGCACCCGGGTCCCGCGTGGGAGCCCTCGAGCGAGCGCTCGCAGCCACCCGCCCGCCCCGGAGGGCGCATCGTCCCCCACGCCGACGCCGACCCCGGCTCGGCCGTGCGCACGCGCGGTGGCCCCCCAGTGCGTGGACCGCTCGTACCCCGCCGCCTCTTGGCAGTGACGGTCATCGGCATCGCGGTGCTCGGCGCCGTCACCGTCTATGAGGCAAGGCCCTACTTGCGGGTCGCCGCTATATACCCGACCGCGAAGCGCACGATCAAGGAAGTCAAAACCTACTCGGCCGGTCCGGCCGCGCTGCTCGGCGCCTCCTCGGAGAACCGCGTCTGGGGCTCGCTGACCTCCGGCCTGCGCGCGAAAGTCAACTCCAAGAACGAGAGCGTGTTCTTCCCCGGCGGGCTGATCCTCGCGCTCGCGCTCGTGGGGCTCACCGCTAGCGCGTACACGCGCCGATTGCGCATCGGCCTGCTGATCGGGATCGTCACCTGCTCGATCCTCGCGCTCGGCCTCGGGCTGACCGGCGCCGGCTATCCATATCGCCTGCTGTTCGACTATGCGCCCGGGTGGGATGGCGTGCGCGTGCCCGGCAGGGTCTTTACGCTCGCCACGCTCTTCTACGCGCTGCTCGCCGGCGCGGGCGCACAGGTGATCGTGCAGCGGCTGCAGTCGTGGGCCGGTGAGCGCCGCCCACGACGCGCGGCCGGCGGGCACGCTCCCGCGCTCGCGCTACCGGCGCTCGGACTGCCTGCGCTAGCGGGCGCCCTGCTCGCACTCGGCATCCTCGGCGAAGGCGCGGGCCGCCTCGGCCACCCGGTCGTGCCGCAGCCCGCGAACGCCGAGATCGGCCTGCCAGGCCCGATCCTCGACCTGCCCACCGACGGAGCGCTCGACCGCGTGTGGCAATACTTCTCGACCAACGGCTTCCCCAAGATCGCCAACGGCGAGAGCACGTTCGACATACCCGCCGAGGACGACCTGCGGGGCGGCATGAACGGCTTCCCAGACCGTGCCAGCGTCGAGAAGCTCCGCTACTACGGCATCCGCACGGTAGTACTGCACACAGTGCTGCCCAAGGGGCTGCCGCCCGAGCAGGGCTGGGTATATCCCGAGCCTCCCTATCCCGCGGCCGCAGCGCGCAAGCCGATCGCGGGCCTCGGTATCACCCGCCGCCAGGTCGGCTCGGTCGTGATCTATGAGATCGGGCCTGGGCCGAAGGCGCTGCACGGCACCGATCAATGAGCACGCGACGCCTGGCGCTTGTGGCGATCCTGCTCGTGGGACTCGCGTTCGCCACGCTGATCCAGAGCTTCTCGTGGAATCAGGCATCCCACTATGACCTGATCCGCGCGCTGAACAACGACAAGACGACGATCGACCCCTACCAGGCGAACACCGGCGACAAGGTCACCTACAAGGGGCACGTCTACTCCGCGCGCGCGCCCGGGATGGCGCTGTTCGCGCTGCCCTTCTACGACGCGCTGAACCTCGTCGACGCCGAATCGTGGACCGACTCGCACATCGCGCCGCCCAACCATCCGGGCGACGAGATGATCTACCTGATCGGGCTGTGGGCCAACGTGCTGCCGGGCCTGCTGTTGCTGCTGCTCGTGTGGCGCGTGGCTGACCGCTTCGAGCCGGGCTATGGCGCTGCGGCCGCGGTCGCGCTCGGCCTCGGCACGCTGGTGCTGCCGCTGTCCACGCTGCTGTTCTCGCACGTATTCACCACGTTCCTCGCCTTCGCGGCGTTCACGCTGATGCTGTACGAGCGCGATGGCCCGCCCAGCCCGCTGCTGCTCGCGCTCGCGGGCCTGGCGATGGGCTACGCCTTCAGCTCGGAGTATCCGACGTTCTTCGCGGCGCTGATCCTCGGGCTGTTCCTGCTCTCGCGGCGCGACTCGCGCACGCTGCGCGCAGTCGCGAGTCGCGGCGGCGCGTACCTCGCCGGCGGGCTCGTCGGCATCGTGCCGCTGCTGCTGTACAACCACTACGCGTTTCATTCCTGGACGCACCTCGCCTACTCCGACGTGCCGCGCCAGCAGAAAGGCTTCTTCGGCATCGGCGTGCCGAGCCTGCGCGTGCTCGCGACGCTGCTGTTCGACTCACGCGGGCTGCTGGTCATCTCGCCCGTGCTGATCATGGGCGCGATCGGCACGGTGCTGCTGTACAAACGCGGCAAGCGCGCCGAGGCGCTGACGATCGGCGGCATCTGCGCCTGCTACCTGCTCTACAACTCGGGCTACTACCTGCCGTTCGGCGGCGGCTTCATGGGCCCGCGCTTCCTCGACACGACGCTGCCGTTCCTCGCGTGTCCGATCGGCATCGCACTCAAGCGCTTTCCCGCGCCCACGATCGCGCTCGCCGGCGTCTCGATCGCGACCACCGTGATCGCGACGATCACCCATCCGCTGGTCGGCTATGAGAACGAGACGGTCACCTGGATGCACTTCCTGAGTCAGGGCCTGTTCCAGCCGACGATCGCCTCCGCCTACGGGCTGGGGCGCAGCTGGGGCGGCATCTGGCCGTTCCTGCTCGCCACCGGCGGGGCCATCGTGGCGGCCGCCTGGGCCACGCCGCGGCTGCGTCTGACCGCGTCCAGCATCGGCATCGGCCTGCTCGCGCTGCTCGGCTGGGCGCTGTTCGCGGCGCTCGCACCAACGCTGCTGGGGATCGACCACGCCGGGCTGGTCAGCATCTACAGGGCCGGCGACCACACCGCCCTGAACCTGAAGCTGCACTCGGGCAGCACCTATCCGCTGAAGACGCTTGCGCCTGCCGCGGCCGGCGCCGGCCTGCTCGCGCTGCTCGCGATGGCGCTGCTGCGCAGGGAACCACCGTCGCGCCGCGAGCGCCGTCCACCGCTCGGCGCTGGATCACCTCGCCAGCGGGCGCTGACGGGCACCTGATCAGACCGTCTGCGGCTACCGCGCCGCCCTAGCTCACCGAATTTCCAGGATGGACCACTAGTTCTTTGCCACGTGCACGCCACATTTGGCCGCGTGCAACTCGCGGCAGACCACCACGTAACCCTCACGTGGCTGTTCATGCGCGTTGGTCAAGCCGGCGTCGAAGTGTGTCGAGTTGGTGCCGCCGTTCCAGTCGTAGATGTACAGGCGCTTGATCTGAGGTTCGGCGGCGGCGACCCTGAACATGAATTCGAGCACCTTCGCCGCGCGCCTCAGCCCTGAGCCGTGGATGTTCTTAAAGGAGTTCGCGAATTTGACGATCCCGCCGGTCTCCGTCAGCCACACCTGGCCGCCGAACGCGCGCACCAGGTCGCGCGTGCGCCAGCCTTCCAGGCGGTTGACGTCCGAGTAGTTGTGCAGCCCCCAGATGCTCGGCATGATCGTCTTCAGGCGGTGGACCTCGCGCTTGAATTCGGCGATGTATTCGAGCGTCGAGGAGATGAACTGCTGGTCGAGCACATCCAGCCCGATCACCGTGCAGCCCTTGCACACGCGTAGCAGCGCCTGGTAGTACTTGGCCGCTTCCACCGCCGAGGGGCTGGAGAAGACGCCGCGCTCGTTGCCGCGGTTGGCCTCGTCCCAGGATTGGTACTGCCTGACGTGCGGGAACAGCCGCACGAATTTCTGCACGTCGTGCTGGTAGGCGGCGATGCTCGGCATCTTCGTCGGCGTGTACTCGGAGTGGTAGAAGGCGACCAGCACCTGCTGGTGGGCGGCTTCGGCGGCGTCGATCCATTTGGTCGCCAGCGCCAGCGAGTAAGGACGGACCGCCGTGTCATAGGGCGTGATCAGGCGCACGATGCGTGTGTGCAGCCGCTGCCACAGCGGATTGCCGAACATCGACGCGTCCTCGTCGCCGATGCCCGTCAGGAACGAGTTGGCCGCGTGCGCACGAGAGCGTGCCGCGTGCGCTCGACTCGGGGCGCCGGGAGCCGCCCCGGCCTGCCCGATCACCAGCGGCGTGAGCCCGGCACAGAGGAGCGCGACGGCGACAATCGCAAGGAGACGACGGGATCTGGTCATGTCGATTCGCAACAGCCTAGCTGGCCGTCAGTCCGCGCCCCGCTCCGCGAGTTGCGGGTCCGGGACGCCCTGCGCGCGCAGCGTCGGATCGGCGACGATCCGTACGTCCACCCCCGGCAGGCCCCGCAGCAGGCGCATCAGCAGCGACCGCTCGGGGTTGCCGCTGAAGCGTGAAAGCCCGCGTCGCTCCGACGGCGTGCCCATCAGCACGTAGGTCGCGCCGATCGAGCGTGCGACGTCGGTCGCTACGGCGGCGACGTCTTCGCCCTCCTCGACGCGCAGCCGCGCGCCGAGCATCGCCGTCAGGCGCCGCAGCTCCTCCAGGCGTGCACGGTCCTCGGAGCTCGGTGGACGGCCCGGCGGCCGCACGATCAACACGTCGAGCTCCGCGTCAAGGCGTTGGGCCGAGCGCCACGCCCGCCGCACCACGTGATCGGAGTGCTGCGAAAGCGTCGCCAGCGCGAGCAGGCGCTCGGCGATCGGCTGCGGGCCTTGTGTGGGCGCCGCCGGCAGGCCCTCTTCGTCGCGACGCACGATTGGCGCTGGCGCGCGCACGAGGCGCTTGACCTCGACGTCCTCGGCGACCTGGCGCAGGGCGGTCTCGCGCAGCGCGGCGAGATTCTCGATCTTGAAGAAGTTGTTCAGCGCCGCCGGCACGCGCTCGGGGGCGTAGACCTTGCCCGCCCGCAAACGGCCGATCAGCGCCTCGGGCGTCAGGTCGATCAGCACGACCTCGTCGGCCGCCTTGAGCACCTCATCGGGGATCGTCTCGCGCGTACGCGAGCCGGTCAGCTGCGTGACCTGGTCGTTGAGGCTCTCGAGGTGCTGCACGTTGACCGTCGAGTAGACGTCGATTCCCGCGTCGAGCACGTCGCGCACATCCTCGTAGCGCTTTTCGTGCTCAACGCCGGGCGCATTCGTGTGGGCGAGCTCGTCGATCAGGCACAGCTCCGGTTTGCGCGCGATCACCGCCGGCAGATCCATCTCCTCAAGCGGCGTGCCGCGATAGGTGATGTGCCGGCGCGGCACGCTCTCAAGGCCCCCGGACTGCGCCACCGTCTCGACGCGCCCGTGCGGCTCCAGGTAGCCGATCACCACATCGCGCCCGTTGGCCGCTTCAGCCGCGCCCTCCTGCAGCATGCGGTAGGTCTTGCCCACGCCGGGGGCCATCCCGATGAAGACCTTCAGCTGTCCGCGCTCGTCGGCCATGAGCGCATTCTGCTGTAGTCGGCGACGGGGGAGTTGCGCGCGCTCAGCGCTCGGCGCGCGGACTGACGTTCAGCACCGCCTCGTAGTGGCGCAGCACGTCGGCGCGATCGTCCGGGTCCGGCACGGACTCCTCGCATGCACGCAGGATCATCCGCGCCTGCTCGAGCACGACCTCGCGCTGTTCGGGCGCGACATAGCTCATCACCTTGGCCAGCCCGTCGAGCTGGCGGATCATCACCGCCGGCATCGCGCGGCTGGCCTGGCGGATCTTGTCGTGCGCACGCTCGAGCAGCCGCTGGAAGCCGACGGTCACGGTGATCACACGCACCCAGCCGGTCGCGTCGCGGTGCACGGGATTGGGCTGCCAGCGATCGGCGATTTTGCACAGCCCATCTCCGAGCCAGTCGATGCAGGCGAGCGCGGTGAACGTGTCATTGACCGCCGGCGAGAGCGCGCGGATCGCGATCTCCACGAGCTGATCGACCGCGAAGGAGAGGTCTTGGGTGAGCGTGCGGTGCGGACCGGTCGCGTGCGCGCCGCCGAGCGCGCGCGCGACGCCCGGCGCGGCCACCGCCGGCCACACGTCCGCAAGCGGCTGGCCCTCGACCACGAAGTGACCGGGCCGGTGCAGCAGACGGATCACGCAGCTGCTGCGAGCGGCGATGTCGATCAGCGTGTTCATGCGCACGAACTGCAGGTAGCCGCTGCCGGGCGCGCGCACCACGCCGCTGTCCTGGTCCAAGCGCGTCAGCACCTCCGCCAGCGACGGCCCCGACTTCAGCTCGCTCCTGGCCGGCAGACCGCCATCGCCGTCGATCGCGCGCGCGAGGTCGCCCGCGATCGAGGCGATCACCTGCGGCAGCTGGATCGACTTGGCGATGTGGTCGATGAACACGACCAGCACGGCGACGTCGATCACGACCAGCCCAAGCGTCACGGTGATCGACAGGTGCGGCACGAACGTGCCGTGACCGGCCGCCCCGACGGACCCGAGCGTGAGCACCGCGTAGACGAAGGTCGCCACGAACGTGCCGAGCGTGATCTGCGTGACGCGGTCGCGGATGAAGTTGCGCAGCATGCGCGGCCCGAACTGCGTGGACGCGAGCGTGAGCGTGACGATCGTGATCGAGAAGACGAGCGTCACAACGGTGATCACCGCCGCCGCGATCGCGGTCAGCACCGTACGAGCCGCGTCGGCGCTGCCGCTCTCGGTCCACCCCGGCAGGTGTATCGACCCTGCGAAAGCGGCTCGATCCAGCGTATAGGTGCCGGCGAACAGCGCGACCGCGAACACGATCTCGACGGTCGGCACGAGCCACAGGTTCGTGCGCAGCGCCTCGCGGCGCCACGCCGAAGGCACGGGAATTATTGAGAGGCGAACTTGGCGGCGCATGCTGGCATGGGAACGCGGCGCCGACCAGGCTTCCCGGCTCACCGCAGCACACGATACTGCTCGCCTCACTCGCAGAAGCGGTAGCCCACCCCCGGCTCGGTCTTGATGTACAGCCACGCCGTTGTGTGCTCGCCCTCGATCTTGTGACGCAGGTTGGCGATGTGAGTGCGCAGCAGCGCCGAGTCGCCGGCCTCAGCGGGCTGCGTGGGATCACGGATCGCGGCGAGCAGCGCGCGCGTGGTCATCAGCCGGCCGCGACCCCGCGCGAGCGACGACAGCAGCTTGAACTCGGTGGGCGTGAGCTTGACATCGCGTCCGTCGCGGCGCACGGTGCGGGCGGGGAAGTTGATCTCGAGCCCTTTGACGATGAGGATCGGCTGCTCTTCGGTGTCGAGCACGCGCCGGAAGACCGCGTCCAGCCGCGCCAACAGCTCGCGCGCGGAGAACGGCTTGGTCAGGTAGTCGTCGGCGCCGGCCTGCAGCGCCGCCACCTTCTGTTCCTCCTCGTCCAGCGCGGAGAGCACCACGATCGGCATCGCGCTCCACGAGCGCAGCTGCGCGCACAGCTCGATGCCGCTGCCGTCCGGCAGCATGAGATCGACGATCGCCGCGTCCGGCGGCTCACGCGCGGCGAGCGCCAGCGCCTCGGCGAGGCTTTCGGCGGGGCTCACCTCATAGCCCCCGTCGCGCAGGATCACGCGTAGGGCCCTTATGACCTGCGGCTCGTCGTCACACACGAGCACACGCCGCCGGCGCGGCCCCTCTGACGTGCTAGCCCCCGAACAGGTTGTGCACGAGCAGGTCGATCAGCTTGATGCCGATGAACGGCGCGATGATCCCACCGAGCCCGTAGATCCACAGGTTGCGCCGCAGCAGCGCGCTCGCGCCGATCGGACGGTAGCGCACGCCCCGCAGCGACAGCGGGATCAGCAGCGGGATGATGATCGCGTTGAAGATCACGGCCGAGACGATCGCTGAGCGCGGCGTGCCGAGGTCCATGATGTTGAGCACGTGCAGCGGGCCCTTGCCGCCTGCTGTAGCGGCGTAGGTCGAAACGAACACTGCAGGCAGGATCGCGAAGTACTTGGCGACGTCGTTGGCGATCGAGAAGGTCGTCAGCGCGCCGCGCGTGATCAGCAGCTGCTTGCCGACCTCGACGATCTCGATCAGCTTCGTCGGGTTCGAGTCCAGGTCGACCATGTTGCCCGCCTCGCGCGCGGCCTGCGTGCCAGTGTTCATCGCCACGCCGACGTCGGCCTGCGCGAGCGCAGGCGCGTCGTTGGTGCCGTCGCCGGTCATCGCGACCAGGCGCCCGTCCTGCTGCTGCTCACGGATCAGCGCGAGCTTGCGCTCCGGCGTGGCTTCGGCGAGGAAGTCGTCGACACCCGACTCTTCGGCGATCTTCGCCGCGGTCAGGCGGTTGTCGCCGGTGACCATGATCGTCTTGATGCCCATCGCGCGCAGCTGGTCGAAGCGCTCCTTCATGCCCTGCTTGATCGTGTCCTTGAGGTAGACCACGCCCAGCACCTGGCTATCGCGCGCGACCGCCAGTGGCGTGCCGCCCTCGCGGCCGATGCGGTCTAGGTGATCCTGCAGCTCGGGCGGCGGCGAGCCTCCTTCGGCACGGATGAACTCGATGATCGCGTCGCCCGCGCCCTTGCGCAGCTGCTGGCCGTCGAGGTTCACGCAGCTCATGCGCGTCTGCGCGGTGAACGGCACGAACTCAGCCTGCAGCGTCGTCATGTCGTGCTCGCGGATGCCGTATTGCTTGGCGAGCACCACTATCGAGCGGCCCTCGGGCGTCTCATCGGCAAGCGAGGAGATCTGCGCGGCCTCCGCCAGCTCGGCCTCGGGCACGCCGGGCATCGGGATGAACTCGGACGCGAGCCGGTTGCCGATCGTGATCGTGCCGGTCTTGTCGAGCAGCAGCACGTCGACGTCGCCCGACGCCTCCACCGCGCGGCCGGAGAGCGCGAGCACGTTGCGGCGCACGAGCCGGTCCATGCCCGCGATGCCGATCGCTGACAGCAGCGCGCCGATCGTCGTCGGGATCAGCGCGACGAGCAGCGCGATCAGCGTCGTCTCTGAGATCGCCGTGCCCGCGAACAGCCCGAACGGGCGCAGCGTCGCCACGACGATCATGAAGATCAATGTCAGCGCCGCGAGCAGAATGTTCAGCGCGATCTCGTTGGGCGTCTTGCGCCGCTCGGCCCCCTCGACGAGCGCGATCATGCGGTCCAGGAACGACTGGCCAGGCTCCTGAGTGATTTCAACGACGATCCGGTCGGAGGTCACACGCGTGCCGCCGGTGACCGCGCTACGGTCGCCGCCGGACTCGCGAATCACCGGCGCAGACTCGCCCGTGATCGCCGACTCGTCGACGGTGGCCATGCCCTCGATCACCGTTCCGTCACCGGGGATCAGTTCGCCCGCCGGCACGACCACCACGTCCCCGCGCGTCAGCTCCGAGGCGGCCTTGGTGGAGCCGTCGCGCATCGTCGCCACCG
>Ga0187780_10000794_pt1 | contig 23487 bp, 26 predicted proteins | sample 1015_Q2_SP10_20__FD_132429 | JGI IMG/M metagenome (GOLD analysis project Ga0187780, IMG submission 132429) | Tropical peat soil microbial communities from peatlands in Department of Meta, Colombia - 1015_Q2_SP10_20_MG | ecosystem: Environmental > Terrestrial > Soil > Wetlands > Peat | place... | reverse complement strand
TGGTTGATGCTGTTGGGCCGGAGAGCGAAGTCTCGCGCGTCTTTTCCGGGAAGGTGGACGCTTTCTTGGCCTCATCCTGTCGGGACGACAGACTAGCTGCGGAATTGCGCGCGCAGCTCGCTCAGTGGGCCGAAGTTGATGGGCAATTGCAAGCGCTTGCTCAGCGGTCGGCCTTGGTCAAGGATGCCGCGCCAGCCTCCGCCGCGTTGTCCCAAGCCGCAGAGCTTGCCCTGACAGCCCTCGAACGCATCCGGCAAGGATTGCCGTCGCCCGATGCACTGAAAAAGCAGCAGATTGACGCGCTGAACGCGTTTGAATCGCAGGCGCACAAATCACAGATGACGATCCCGGCACGCGCCGCGTTTCAGAAGCTGATTGAAGCAGCCAGCTCTGGCGGTACGTGCGTTGCCCCGAGATAGACGCCGTCAACCGGAAGGAACACACTTCAAGTTCCTACTGTCCGTAGCCGGAAATGAATGTGCAGCCTCACTTTGCGTGCTGGATCACCTGTGTCCCGTTCGGTTCTAAGTGCCGTTAAGGGAACGATTTAAACCGTTCGCATCCCAAAAGCTGCCATTTGACGAAGATCTGTAGAAATCAGACTAATTAGGTCTTAGTCTAAGTACTTTCAAACTAAGGTTTTATTTGGGGCACTCCCGTTCTAGCGGTTGACAAAAGCGCCTCGGAAGAGCTATAGTTTAAATGCGACTAATTCAGTCGTATTAGCATCCAACGGGGTGCCACTTACAGGTCTGAAATTATGTTCAAGCTTTCGAAAAAGGCGGACTACGGCTTGATTGCGATGAAGCATCTCGCGAATCACCGCCAGAAACATTCCTGCAGTGCCAATGAGATCGCTGAAGAGTATGGCATTTCTGCGACGCTGATGGCCAAAGTTCTGCAGAAGCTAGCGAAGCAAGGTCTGGTCGCAGCCAAGCACGGCTCGACTGGCGGATACCAGTTAGCCAGGCAGGCGGATCACATCAGCGCCTTGGAAGTGCTGACGGCGATCGACGGGCCCGTGCTGATCACTTCCTGCGTGACCAGCCACGGCAATTGCGACGCGACGGATCGCTGCTCCATCAAAGAACCGTTGCAGCGCGTGAACGAAAGTATTCTGGGAGTTTTGAGCACCGTGACCATCGCCCAATTGAGCGAGGACAAACAGGAGCCGGCTTTCGTCGAATTGAAAGGGATTGACCGCCTGGCGGCTACCCGCTGAGCGGAGAATTCTGGACCGGATAGGAGACTCGAAAATGGCTGTCAAGCTGCCAATTTACATGGACAATCACGCGACCACGCCCCTGGATCCGCGGGTGCTGGAAGCGATGATGCCCTATTTCACCGACAAGTTCGGCAACGCTGCCAGCCGCAACCACTCCTTCGGTTGGAGCGCAGAAGAAGCGGTCGAAAATGCTCGCCAGCAAGTAGCTTTGCTGATCAACGCCACCGCAAAAGAGATCATCTTCACGAGCGGCGCGACTGAATCCGACAACCTGATGATCAAGGGCGTCGCGGAAATGTACCGCGAGAAGGGGAACCACATCATCACGCAGGCCATCGAGCACAAGGCCGTGCTCGACACCTGCAAGAATTTGGAAAAGCACGGCTTCGAAGTGACCTATTTGCCGGTGCAGCGTGACGGCCGCGTCTCCCTGGAGGATTTGCGCAAGGCCATCAAGCCCACGACGATTCTGATTTCCATCATGTACGCCAACAATGAGATTGGTGTCATCAACCCGATTGCGGAAATTGGCAAGATCGCCAAAGAGCACGGCGTCATCTTCGCTGTGGACGGGGTGCAGGCTGTTGGCAAGATCCCTGTTGACGTCCAGAAGGACAACATTGACCTCCTGGCGATTTCGGCGCACAAGCTTTACGGCCCGAAAGGCGTTGGCGCGCTCTATGTGCGTCGGCGGAATCCGCGCGTGCAGCTTTCCGCGATCATCGACGGCGGCGGCCACGAACGCGGCATGCGTTCCGGTACGTTGAACGTGCCCGGCATCGTCGGCCTGGGCAAGGCTTGCGAGCTTTGTCAGCAGGAAATGGCGCAGGAATCGGAGCGGTTGCGCGGCCTGCGTGACCGGCTGAGAGCCGGCCTGGAGGCCAAGTTGGACGAAGTTTTCATTAACGGTTCGATGGAGCATCGTCTCCCGAATAACCTCAACATGAGCTTTGCCTATGTCGAAGGCGAATCGCTCCTGATGGGGATCAACGACGTGGCGGTTTCAAGCGGTTCCGCGTGCACCTCGGCAACCCTTGAGCCCAGCTACGTACTCAAAGCTCTGGGCGTAGGTGAGGATCTGGCGCATACCTCGATCCGCTTCGGCCTGGGGCGTTTCACGACTCAGGAAGAAGTCGATTACGTGATCGACAAAATGGTGCAGGTTGTTACCAAGCTTCGCGAGCTTTCGCCGCTCTACGAAATGGCCAAGGAAGGCATCGACATCTCCAAGGTCAAGTGGCAGACCGCGTAATTCATTTGGAAGGATGGTAGGTAAGAAGAAATGGCAAGCGCAATTGCAACTGAAGGAACACTCCGGATTCACCGGTCCATTGCCGGGACGTCCGCGCCGTTCCGTGTGACATATCAGCCGTATCAGGACGGGGATGAGCCGGCTCCTGCGGCAGAACGTTCGTTTTATCACCTTCAGGACGTCCGCGAATTCTTGATTCTGCTCGGCATCGGCGCGCAGTACGTGCGCGAGGCTCTGCGGGAACTGACCGCGGGGCGTTCGGCGTTCTTGACCAACATCGCCTTGACCGAAAAGGCGATCAAGAGTGCAGGTTTTGGCAGTCTCCTCGCTGCGGCGAGGGGCTGAATTTTCGGGAGACAAGTGGCAGAAGGAGAGAGGGGTCCATGGCTTATAGCGAAAAAGTAGTCGATCACTATAACAATCCGCGCAACGTCGGTAGCCTTCCCAAGGAAGATCCCAATGTGGGGACCGGCCTGGTGGGCGCTCCGGAATGCGGCGACGTCATGAAGCTGCAGATGAAGATCAATCCGGAGACGCAGGTTATCGAGGAAGCGAAGTTCAAGACGTTTGGCTGCGGGTCGGCCATCGCCAGCTCTTCTCTGGCCACCGAATGGGTCAAGGGCAAGACCGTGGACGAGGCGCTCGCGATCAAGAACACGGACATTGTCCGTGAACTCTCGCTTCCGCCCGTCAAGATTCACTGCTCCGTGCTCGCCGAGGACGCCATCAAGGCGGCCATCGGCGATTGGAAGAAGAAGCACGGGGTCGAAATTCCCGCGCACGAAAAGCCGTCGCACTAAGTGCGGGCAAAGCGCGGGGGATAGTGGCGTCTTCCGGCGGCGATTGGCCGTCGGAGGATGCTGTCGAAGTTTTCGCTCCGGGAAGCAGAGGCTCTGTTAGATGGCGACGGAAACGACAACTCAGGTCACCGAAAAGGTCGGGCCGGTAATTCACCTAACTGAGCGCGCCGCGAAGAAAATTCTCGCGCTGCTCATCAAGGAAGGCGTGTCTCCTGAGTCCGGAGGACTTCGGGTTGGCGTGCAAGGCGGCGGCTGCTCCGGGCTTTCTTACGCCATGCGGCTTGACACACAGGCGCGGGATCGCGACAAAATCTTTGAGGAGTTCGGCGCGCGGATCTTCGTGGATCCGAAGAGCCTCTTGCATCTCAACGGCACCACTCTGGAATACGAGGAGACGCTCATGCGTCAGGGCTTCGTTTTCCAGAATCCGAATGCCGCGCGAAGTTGCGGCTGCGGGAGTTCATTTACGGCGTAGCGGTAGCATGGACTCTGGTCTGTGCGCTGGCTGATGCTGACTGATATTGACTCGGTCGGACAAGTGGTTGGCCACCGCAATCGCCAGCCACTTTTTTTGTGCTTGGGGCAACGTAGAAGGTTTCCATGTCCACCTCACTTCCAATTACGAATCCGCCGCTGGTCTGCTGGAATTGCCATGAGCGCACCGTCGGCACGCATTTTTGCTCTTCCTGCGGCAAGGTGCTCCAGGTGCCGGAGCACAGCGATTTCTTCGCGATGTTCGAAATGCCGCGCAAGCTGTGGATCGAAATGGGTGCGCTGGAACAGAAGTTCCTGCAGCTTAGCTGGAAGCTTCACCCGGATAATTTCGTGACTGCGACCGCGGAGGAACGCGAAATTTCGCTGAAGCGGAGCTCGGAACTGAACGACGCGTACCGCACCCTTCGTGATCCGATCGCGCGTGTCGAGTACCTGCTTGCGATCGAAGGAACGCGCAAAGCGGGCCAGAACAAGCAACAAGCGCCTCCGGAATTGCTGGAGGAAGTTTTCGAGCTGAATGAATCGCTCGACGAATTGCGCGCCGCGAAATCCTCGGGCGGTGACACTGCAGCTCTGAAGCAGCGTCTGCAGGCTGAGGAGAAGAATTTTGAAGTGAAGTTGAGCGAGGTTGATGGTCAACTGCAAACCACAGCGCACGAGTGGGACAAAGCCATTGACGAAAACGCCGACCAGTCCCGTCGCAAGTCTTTGATGAGCGAATTGAACGATTTGCTCAATCGCCGCTCGTATATTCGAAACCTGGTGGTTAACGTTCAGAAGGAATTGCTTTAGGGTCATTCAAAACTGATTACTGACAGCTGATTACTGAAAACTCTCTATGGGCCGAATCGTCGGAATCGATCTGGGGACAACGAACAGTCTGGTGGCCTACGTGGACGCACAGACCGGGCAGCCGAAGTGTATTCCCGGGCCATATGGCAGCACATTGTGCCCTTCAATCGTGAGCCTCGATGCCGACGGAAGCATAATCGTCGGCGAGCCGGCGCGACGCAGGCTGTTGACCCAGCCCGAGCGCTCGATTTATTCCGTAAAGCGGCTGATGGGGCGTGGCCCCGCCGATGTGCAAGCCGAGTTGAAACTCTTCCCGTTTCGAATTGATCCCAACAGCAATCACGTGATTCGCGTTCAGCTGGGTGAGAAGGTCTTCACTCCGCCGGAAGTTTCTTCCTTCATTCTTCGCGAACTCAAGAACTGGGCAGAAGCCTATTTCGGGGAGACCGTGGACCGCGCGGTCATCACTGTTCCTGCGTACTTCAATGATGCGCAGCGCCAGGCGACCAAGGATGCCGGCAAGCTGGCTGGACTCGAAGTCCTGCGCCTCGTGAATGAACCGACCGCTGCGGCGCTGGCTTATGGTCTACACGAAAAGCAGCGCGGCAAAGTGGCCGTGTATGACCTGGGCGGCGGCACGTTTGACATTTCAATCCTCAAATTGATTTCGACCAGCGAAGGCGATATCTACCAGGTGCTCTCGACCAATGGCGACACCCACCTGGGTGGCGACGACATTGACAACCTGTTGCAGGCGTTTGTTCACGAGCAGGTCCTGCAGACCGACCAGATTGATTTCTCCCCGCACGGAGAACTCGCCCAGGAACTTCGGAAGGACCTCATCGCCCTGAAGCACAAGCTTTCGGAAGCGGAATCCGCCACACTGCGTTTCCCATTGCCGAACGGTACGGTCTTCGTCCATGAATTCACGCGTGGCGCGGTGGATGCCCTGATTCGTCCGGTGGTGGACCGCACGATGGGCCCTGTCAAGCAGGCCCTTACCGATGCCCACCTGAAACCTGCTGAGATGGACGAAGTGGTGCTTGTCGGCGGCACAACGCGTACACCGCTGATCCGCCGCACGGTGCAGGAGTGTTTCGATCGCAAGCCGCATACCGAGTTGAATCCCGACGAGGTGGTTGCCCTAGGCGCGGCTGTGCAGGCCAACATCCTCGATCGCGGCGTCCAGAACATGCTGCTGCTGGACGTCACGCCGCTATCCCTTGGCATCGAGACCTACGGTGGCGCGGTCGCCAAGATTATTCCGCGCAATTCCACGATTCCGGCCAGCGCGCAGGAGCTGTACACCACCGGCGCCGACAACCAGACAGGCATCGACATTCACGTCCTTCAGGGCGAGCGCGAACTGGCGAAGGACTGCCGCTCGCTCGCACGCTTTACCCTGAAAGTCCCGCCAGCGCCCGCCGGCTTGCCGCGCATCGAGGTGAAATTCCTGATCGATGCAAACGGCATCCTGCAGGTTGGTGCGAAAGATATTCGCACCGGCGAACAGCACGTCATCGAAGTTCAACCCAGCTACGGCCTGAACGACAACGACATCGAGCGCATGTTGGAAGAATCCATCGAGTATGCCGAGCAGGACTTTGCTGAACGCCAGGTGATCGAGGCGCGCACGGAGTCCGAAACGATTCTCAGCGCGACCGGGAAGGCACTGGCCAATTCAAATGCTGCCGGCTTGTCCGCGCCTGAACGCGCAAAGATTGACAACTGCGTAGCGGCTCTGAAAGAAGCAGCGCAGGGAAGCGACTACAAGCTAATCCGGCAGCAGATTGACGAGTTGAATCGCGCTACGGAACATCTTGCGGAATTGCTCATGAATTCAGCGGTGCAGTCGGCCCTGGAAGGGAAAAAGCTGGCGGAAGTTTAGGGAGAAGCATATGGGCGGCACGAATCCTTACATCGAGGAAGTGAAATACAAGAAGGCCACCAGGAAGTTCAAGGTCACTTTTCTTCCCAGTGGTCAGACTGTGGAAGTCGACCCGGAAAAGTTTCCTTACGGCCACAACGGCCTGCCGGGAAGCATCCTCGACATTTCCGAAGGCTTCAAAGTGGGCTTGGACCACGCCTGCGGCGGAGTCTGCGCTTGCTCCACCTGCCACGTCATCGTGCGGGAAGGCCTGGAGTCCTGCAACGAAGCGACTGACGCTGAACTTGATGAACTCGATGAAGCTCCCGGCATTACGCCGAAATCTCGGTTGGGTTGCCAGACTGTGCCGGACGGCACGACCGACATTGTCGTCGAGATTCCCGAGTGGAACAAAAATTACGCGCGCGAATTAGACCACTGAGGAGCGTACATGCCCCACACCTTTGATTGGGACAGTCTCGACGACATCGCCATCGGCTTGACCGACCGCTTTCCCGATCTCGATCCTCTGACGGTCCGGTTCACCGACATGCACAAATGGATTACAGAGTTGCCGGGTTTCGCGGGCGACCCACAGAAATCCAACGAGAGCAAGCTCGAAGCAATTCAAATGGCATGGCACGAGGAATGGGAAGACCGCAGAAAATAAGCGGAAAGCGTGAAGTAACATCATGAATAAAGAAGAAAAGATTGCAGTCCTCAGAAAGCGCTTCGCCGAACATAATGAGGCATGGCTGGCTTGGAGCGACCAGGCTGCTGCGCTATCTGTAGATGAACTACTGATCGCAAAGCTCATTCAGCCTGACCAGGCGGACTTCGCTCGCCGAATCGTGGCTCAGCAGCTCCACGTGCTGCTTGTTTCTGGCTCAATTCCCCCAAACTGAGACACTACCGCGGAAAGGGCAGAATGGCGCAGGTCTGCCGAATCCCGTATAATTGTAAGATTGTAACTGCCTCACTGTGGCGCTATGGTGCAACGGTTAGCACGCGGCCCTTTCAAGGCCGAAATACGGGTTCGATTCCCGTTAGCGCTACCAACTCTCGCTAAATGATATGCTTGCAGCGCCAGATTTAGGCTCATGCTTCCCGTAACGTGAACAGACTTTGTCACCCCTGAAACCCAAGATCACTGCTTCCATGACCAAGTCTCGCACGTTTTCTCTGCGCTTCGTTCGGGCGCTGGAGTACGCCGCAAAACTGCACGGGCGGCAGGTTCGCAAGCGGACCGAACGGCCGTACGTCGGGCACCTCCTCAGCGTGACCTCTATTGTGATCGAATACGGTGGCGACGAAGACATGGCCGTTGCCGGATTGCTTCACGACGCAGTCGAGGACCAAGGCGGCCTGCCGCGTCTTCGCGAAATCAGGAGAAAGTTCGGCAAGCGGGTGGCGCACATCGTTGATGGCTGTACGGATGCGTACTCCGAGCCCAAGCCGCCCTGGCTGGAGAGGAAGCGCGCTTACGTCGAACGCGTCAGCCGTGAGTCTGCGGAAGTGCGCCTGGTTTCCGCTGCCGACAAGTTATCCAACGCTCGGGAAACTCTCCATGAATTCCGCCTGCATGGTGACAGCGTGTTCGAACGCTTCGCCGGAAAAAAGGAAGGCACGCTCTGGTACTACCGCGCCCTTGTTGCTGCTTTTCGCGACGCCGGCGGCCATCCGCTCGTGGACGAACTCGATCGCGTTGTCTCCGAGTTGGAATCCCTGGTCGGCAAATCGGTGTCGCCCCGCGAACAATGACGCCAGCGCGAGCGTTGGTCGCTGAGCCACCCTCGCGCTACAATCTTTCTTCTCACAATCCCTGCTCATGAGCCCAGCCCAAAAGTCTCCACGCCCTTTCTTCACCATCGGACACTCGAATCTGGATTTGCCCGATCTCCTCGGCGTCCTGCTTCGCCATGAAATCAAGATGGTCTGCGACGTGCGCAGCCGGCCGGGAAGCTTCCGATTTCCCCAGTTCAACCGCGAGCCGCTCATGGCTCAATTGGCTACGGCAAAAATCATCTATCAGTTCTTCGGAGACCAGTTCGGTGGCCGGCCCTTGGATTCGCGCTATTACCGCCCCGATGGATTGGTGGATTATCCGGCGCGACGCAAAGCTCCCGATTTCGAGGAGGGGATGGATCGCCTGCTAGGGTTCGCCAAGACGCAAAACGTCGTCCTGATGTGTGCGGAGGAAGATCCGCTACACTGCCACCGCTTTTTGCTCATCTGTCCTGCGCTGGTTCACCGCGGCGTGCAGCCGCTTCATCTGCGGCGCGGAGGCCTCCCGGAAACGCAGCGCGACGCCGAGGACCGCCTTCTGCAGTTGCATGGTTTTGCCGATGTGACCAGCAACTCTCTTTTCGCCCAGGGCCGCGCCGCTGCCCTCGAAGACGCCCTCCGGCTCCAGTCCGAGCAGTATGGATTCCGCACCTCTCCGGAAGCCATCGAGTACTTTTGATGGAACAACTCGACGTCCTCCTTTTCACGTCTTAACTGCACGGGAGCAGCGTCTGCCGCAAGTTGGATGGCGCTTCCCATATGGTCTACACTATCGGCTCGCGTTCCTTCATTCCGGTTCGGGAAAAAATGAGGTCTCTGCTTTGACCGCCGTCGATGCTTTCGTGATCGCTTCCGCCAGCGCCTTTGGTTCCCGTCTTGTCCCTTCCGAGGAGGTGGACCACGCTTTCGGCATGCCTTCCGGAAAATTGAAGAGCCGCGCGGGCATCCATTCGTTTGCCCACGCAGCTGAGAACGAAGACGAAGGCTCGCTCGGAGTCCAGGCATGCCGCCAGGTATTGCACAATGCCGCGGAAAAGCCCGAAGAGCTCGACTGGATTTTGGCCGCCAGCGAGACACATCACGCTTACCCCTCGCTCTCAGCCATTCTCCATGCTAGGCTTCACCTGCGTGAAAACTGTAACGCCTTGGATGTAGGCAGCGGCTGCCTCGCGCTTCTGCAGGCGTTTGCCGTCGCTCAGGCCTTGCTCGTTTCCGGCCGTGCCAAGAAAATTCTGGTGGCCACGGCCGACGTGCACAGCCGCACGCTTGGCCCGGGACGGGCTGCCGGTGAATTTGGCGGGTTGTTCGGAGACGGTGCCAGCGCTTTTCTTGTGTCCACGAAGCTGCGAGACGCGAAGAAACTCGCGTACCGGCTGGGTGAATTTTTCTTCGGGTGCGCCTCTAAGTATGCGGATGCCATCGCCATCAGCGACGCCGGCGGAGGCCGTCTCGACGTCCAATTTAATGGCGATGCGCTCTCCCGTGCTGCCGTAAACCGCATGGAGAAAGTAATCCACGAGGTCGAACATCGCAGCGGCATTTCGCGCGACCGCGTTGGAGCTTTCGCCACACACCAACCTAATCCTCGCCTCGTAAAGCTCCTTGCAAAGCAACTGGGAGTGTCCGCGAAGCATTTTCCGCCCATTGGCACGACGCGAGGCAATCTGGGCTCGTCCATGTGCGGCGCGGCACTGCACGACGCGCTGCACCATGCCGCGGCGCAATCTCCGGAGCATCGCCAGCCGGTTTTCCTCGCGTCCCTCGGTCCCGGCTTGTTGTTTGGCGGCGGCTGGATGGTCCCCGCCGGCGCTTGAAGTCACGCGGCTCTACCTAGAACGAACTTCCGAAATAAGCTGATTTATCCTTGTTCTGGAGTCTGGCGTGCCAGCTAGGGCGCAGGCCGCAATCGCGCCGTGAACTCCTGATTGACGGGCGGCACCACGCACCCTTGCGTTTGGGGCCAGCCCGGATCTGTCGTCGAGTTCCGGCAGAGCGTCACCAACGCATTACTCACTTCAGAAGGGGTGACGGCTCCATCGAGCGGTTCCGCGTAAATGGAATAGGTTCGCCCCACCGGCAAGTGGTCAATCAGGTAGCTTCCGTCGAACTGAACTGGTCCCGGCGCCGTGCAACTCCACCCTCCCAAGGTGCCCGCGATCACGGCCCCGCTCGACGCATCCACAGCGACCACGTGTGCTCCGAATATGCCTGTCACGCCTGGCGGCGAGGCGGGAAGAGACAGCGGATTTGCAGGCAGGACACGCCCTTGGATTGAACCTACGTAGACCGCGTCGTTCGGATCGCCGTAAAGCGTGCGCAATCCCGTGCGATCATCATCGCCAAGCGGCGCGTCGGGCTGCTGCGCCGTGGGTCTCACCCCGGTGAATGTTCCCGGCGCCGGAGCGAAAGGGAACATCATGGCGCTCCAAACTGCCGAATGGCTGAATCCCAAGAAATGCCCAAGTTCGTGCGTCAGGAGCGACTCCAGGTCGTAGGACTTTGGATGGGCGCTGAGAGCCGCCGGGGTCGCAAAAGTCACCATCGAGTCGCTCGGATTGAAGTATATGTCTGCATCGAGGATCTGACCGATCTCGGTGGAAACGGGACCGTTGCCGACCTGAATTCCAATGGCGTCGGCAGTGATGACCCGCGTGAACGCCAGGACACCCGGCGTGAAGGCCACGTCCGGCTGGTCGAAACAGATGGAGTTGATCCCATCCGAGCTACACGAATTTGCTGCCGCGACGCGCGTAAGCGGCGAGAACGAAGCTGGAGTCAACGTGGTACCAGCGACACCCGTCCAAACCTGGAGCGATTGCTGAATGACTTGTTCAATCTCGTTCAATTGGCCCGCCGCCGTTTGATCATTTGTCATGACTGTCTGCGGGTTGGTGCCGAAAGCCGTACTCCAACGCACGTTGATGCTTCCCGGCGCGATCCACTGGTGCGACGGCACGGGGCAAGCCGATCCACCGGAGGCGCTGGCGGGTTGGCGGACGTCCGGCACGATCTGGTTGAAGGAGTAACCGTGCGAGGCAACAACGGACCAAAGCCCGTAGAGAAGGGCGATGCAGCTCGCTGCCTGTCTTCGAGATAGGTTTCTCATCACTGCCGCCTTGTCTGCTCCTTTTTCTCTCTACCCGCTTTCGTCTACCGCTCGCGGCCAACTGGTCTTGCCGTGCGGATGCACGCTTACAGCGCTTGACGCGAAATCTCTTTGTTCATTTTTTCCAGAAACAAGTCCATGCGCAGGTCCTTCACCCCAATTTTGGTGAATTTGCCGGTTTCGGGATCGAACACGGGAATATCGGCGGAATCCTGGGTGACCGTCTCCATCCCGGTACGAGAACTCTTCCGGATTCGGAATGTTCCTTGGGTCCAACCGACGATCCGGAACTGCCTCCCAGGGTGGCCGGTCAGAAAGAGGAAGACCTCCTCACCCGGCTGAAATTCCGGAACGCCGTCAACGTGAGAATGCAAATGCTCGAACTTTCCACCCGGTGTCCGCACCACGATGTGCGCCGGCAAAAAGCCCTTGTCGCGCTGCAGCACTTCAAAGACCGTGTCCGTCCAGATTTCGCCCTCTTCCATGCGCGTGTCGGCATGGATACGGCGGACGCGCGCGATGGCGGAGGAATTCTGGACTAACTGGTAGAAACGCAACCGCGCCAGGGTTGTCGCGTGTGCCACGACCGCGATGAGCGCCATTCCGATCAGGAATAGTATCCACAAGAAGCGGCGGCGCTGTGCGTAACTCATCGAGGGCCTCCCCGATTCACTCGATTTCCAAAACGCCTGAAGCAGCGGTTCGGTCGAGATTGGCGTTCTGGACGAAAAGCGTTCGTGCGCCCGGCGCGGCAGTCGAAGGTATCTGCAGCGTCAGGTGGATGATTCCAAGTCCGGCCGGCACTTTGGCGATCACGGCCACGTCGCCCGGCCCGGAAACGGCGTAGGTCATGCTGGTGTCGAAGCCCGCCTGCGAGAAAAGACAAACGTCCGCGGTATTGCTGCCGCTCGGCGGCCGAAGCAGGGGAATCGGATTGCCCGCAAGGCTGCAAGTATTGTTCGTGGTGCTGAACGTTCCGATCGCGGCCACTTCCAGGTCCAGATTCTGGTCGCTGGAATCAATGCCGGCAGTTGTGGGCTCGACGACCGTAATGTCCTTGCCTGCGGCTGCGGGGGCCGCGCTGGATAGGATGATGGTGTCGTCCATCGTGCTGGGCTGAACGATGACGACCTGCACCACATTGGAAGTAGTCTGGTTTGGATTCTGGACTTCGACAGGGAGCGACCCAGCCTGCGCGACGTCTGCACCTGAGATCGGTGCGGTGCAGGAATTCCCGCTGATGCAACTGGTCAGCCGGGCCGTGCCGCCGACAAGGAGTGTCGAGCCAGGGCCCGGACTGCTTGGAACAAAGCCGCTGCCATCTACCTGCAACGTGAAGCCATTCAGGCCTCCCGCATAAACGCTCGCAGGATGGAGCGACAGGATATTCGGTCCGCCCGAGATCGTGACGTTGGCGCTACCGGATTGCGTGGGGTCGTCCTGGCTGATGGCAACTACCTGCAATGCATCTGGCGTTGGTGGAACAGACGGCGCGGTGTAAGTTCCAGCCACACTTACCGAGCCACAACTTCCTGCGGTCCCGCAACTCGTGCCTTGCACTTGCCAGGTGACGTTTTGATTGGTCGTGCCGAGAATCGAAGCAGTAAAACCCTGCACGCCCAACGGCGGAAGCGTGACGTTATTCGGAAGGACGCCGACCACGACATGGTTGAGCACGGTAATCTGTGCGGAGGCGGAGAGGCTTGGATTCGCCGTGCTGCTGACTGTCACCGAAACCGGATTAGGAGTGGGAATGGCCCCGGGCGCGACGTAATCCACTTGCGTCGCACTGCCGCTTGTGAATGGTTGGCAAGGATTGGACCCTGTCACGCACATCTGGCCGACCGTGGAGTTTCCTCCGGCAATTGCATTCACGCTCCAACTGAACGACCCGCCCGAAGCGCCCCCGAGTGCCGCGGTCAGGGTGATGCGATGGTTTGCGGCAAGCGTCGCGGATGCGGGACTGATGCCGATGCTCGTGCCTTGCTGAATCGTGATGTTGGCCTGAACTTGCTTGCTCGGATCTGCCTGCGGTGTCACGGTGATCAGAACCGTGTCGGGTTGTGGAGCTGTGTTTGGCGCGGTGTACTCCGCGGTATCGGACACCGGCACTCCCCCGGCAGATTGGGTGGTCGTGACGGTCAAAACGCCGCAGGCGCTCCCCATGCAGCCGCTGCCTTGAAGCGACCATGTCAGCCCAACATTCGGATTGGAGCCGGAGACGGGAGTCAGTGTCGCGACCAGAGTGGCTGTCCCGCCCGTCGGCACATCGGTGGGAGCGCTCAATTGCAGAGTGAAATGGCTTGTAATCGTCAGGCTCGCGGATGCTTGCTTCGTGGCATCCGCGACACTTGTGGCCACCACGTTCACCACAGGGGGACTCGGCAGGACTCGTGGCGCCGTGTAGTTGCCACCGGAATCAATGCTCCCGCAAGAACCCGGGCAGGAAGCTCCGGAGAGACTCCAGCGAACACTTGTGTCCGGGCGTCCCTGGCTTGCGATGGACGCCTGGAATGCCTGCGCAGCGCCAAGCTCGACGCTCGCGGAATTTGGCGTAAGGGAAATGGAGATGTCGCTGTTGATGGTTACGCTGGCCGTGGCGGATTTGGATGCGTCGGCGTGGCTCGTGGCAGTCACTTGCACCGTCCCGCCCGATGGCAGATCTGCGGGCGCCATATAGACTCCATCGGCGGAAATCGTTCCGGCTTGAGCTGAACCTCCAGTTACGCCGTTTACACTCCAGATCACAGAAGTGTCCGAACTGTTGGAAACGGTCGCAGAGAAATTAAGTGTTTCACCGAGGAACACTGCTCCACTTGTGGGCGTGATGCTCACGGTGATGGGGGGAGGTGGCGGTGGCTGCGTTTCTGAGCCTGCGCCTCCCCCTCCACAGCCCAGAATTGACGCAACCATCGCGAGGAGGACCACAGTCAGCGCAAGTTCGTGCCGCGCATGGGAATCCTTCTGGGTCATTCGAGATGTCTCGCGTGTTTGCGGAAGGGGCCGCATGCCTCACTTCAATGCAGTCTGAGGACCAGCCACCAATTGAGGATTCGCTCGACTCCTCACTTGCGCTGTTCCCGCCGCGCCACCTGCTAACGTATAGAAATCGAGCAATTTGCAAGTCTGCAAAAGAATTTTTCGCTGTTCGTGAGAAGTGTGACTGTATGCCCTGATGTGAGACAGCAGTTCCGAACTGAAATCTTCAGCCGACGCCTTTTCCATATCGGGAGGGCGTTCCATTCAATTGACTTTCCGTCTCGCCGCTCCAATAATCCGCGCATGGCGCGCCCCGACGCAGTTCGGCGTATCAAGAGTTATTCGGCCTCGAACGGCTACGTTTACCAGTATTGTTTCTATGAAGTGAACCGCATCTCCGATGAGGTCGGCGCCATCGGCGAGTTCATCTACGCTATCTCGGCCGATCGCAAAACTTCTTTTGGTCTCCGGATCCTCGTGCGGCAGTCTGCCCTGCAAGCGTGGGCCAAGGTTAACGGGCGTACGCTCACCAGTAGCGAGGAATACGCGGTTGCCAAAATGAGGCTGTTCCAGGCCTTCGATGAGGGAGCAGTTCCTTTAACCGCGGAAGCGGCGGCTGAGGTGTCCCTGGTTGTCGACGAAAACAACCTCGAAGACCTTTTGAAGGCGCTCCAGATCTGATCGCAGGGCCGCCTTCTCTTGAACCGAAACCCCGCCCGCGGCGTCTAGTAGGTGTAACGGAGCTCATGGATGCAGGAGTTGGTTCTGAACCCGCCAGGGAGAGCCCTCGAGGGAGAAGCAGCGAGCCAGGCCGAAGAAACTGGCTTACGCCGCGAGTTTGAACTGCGGCTTGCCGAGTGTGGTCCACTGGCCTTCCGTGTAGCTCAGGGGGTTTTGAGGAATGCGGCGGACGCAGAAGACGTCGCGCAGGAGGCCTTGCTGCGTGCCTACCGCAAGTTCGACCGCCTGCGGGACGCGAACCGATTCCGCGCTTGGCTGGTGCGCATCACGTTTCGCCTGGCGCTGGATCGTTGGCGCTCGGCCCGGCGCCGCGAGCAGCGGGAGAATGCCTGGGCAATGCCGGAACGTCGGCCTGCTCCGCCTACGGCGGAAGAGCTCGCCGCGTCAAACGAATTTCAGAATCGCCTTGAGCGCGCCCTGGAGGAATTGCCGGACAAGTTCCGTATGGTCCTGCTGCTTTCCGCGATTCAGGGCTACACGCTCGAGGAAGTCTCCGGAATGCTGGGAATTCCCATGGGCACGGTGAAATCGAGATTGTTTTTTGGCAGAAAACAACTGGCGGAGAAGTTGCGATGAATTGCGAACGCATTCGTAAACAAATTCTGGAAGCTCTGGCGTCTGCCTCGGTCGAGGTCAGCAACGAGATCTCATCCCACTTGCAGGCGTGTAGAGCATGCCAGGAGTTCCACGACAGACAAGCTCTCCTCTTTCGTTCGATTGATTCGGCTGTGCGCACGCTAGTCAACGAACCTGTACCGCCTTCCCTTTTGGCGGGTGTTCGGGAACGTTTGACAAAGACAGCGCCGAGCCATGCATGGGGATATGTCGCGTCTGCGATTGCCGCCACAGCCGTGCTCGTCCTGGCCTGGTTCTTCCCAGTTTCGCTTTTTCGGCACACTCAAGAACCCAATGCTGTGCCTGCCAGTTCGGCATTGAACTATAGTGCAGTGCAAACGACAGTCCAGGAGGCAAAGCGCCCAGCGAAAAGACACCGTGCCTCCCGCTCTGAGCACCATGCGATCATTCTTCAACCCGGCCCACTTGTGACGTCCCGTTCACCCCAGCCTGCAAATTCCCCGCAAATCATCGTGGACGTCAAGGAATCACAGGCGATTTTCCTGCTCGCCAAGGCCGTCTACGAGGAGCCGAAGTGGGGGCGAGCAATGCTGAGTCCTGTGCCCGTTCCGGAAGACATTGCGCCATCAATGAAACCTGTGATGGTCCCAGATCTGGAGATTAAATCCATTGACGAGGGTGGTGACTGACCTTTCGTCTGCGCTGTGGTCCACAAAGAGAGGAATTCATAGGAGGAATAGATGAAGAAGATTGCCATCTTGAGTCTCGCGTTTGCAAGTTTGTTTGGTATTTGGCATGTCATCAGTGCGCAAGAGAAGCCCACTAAAGAAGAGGCCAAGGCCAACCCGCAGCAAGCGGTCGGGCCGCAGCTCAAAGTGCAAATCGTGTTCTCCGAATACGACGGAGAGAAGAAGGTCAAAAGCTTGCCATACACGGTGCTCGTGCAGGTGGCGCCGGATTGGCGGCGCAGCAAGTTGCGCGTCGGTGATCGGGTGCCCGTGGCTACCGGCGGCCAGAGCGGTGGTCTTCAGTTTCAGTACATTGACGTGGGCACGAACATCGATTGCGGAGCGGTCCTCGCGTCTGAGGGAAGATACCAACTTCAGATGTCAATTGAGCGATCCTGGGTGGAGGGCAATGTGGCCGTGGGACCGGGAAAGTCCAACGCATCCGAAAAAGACGAAACCGGCGAACAATTCCGAGAGCCAATAATTCGACAGTTTAAGACCGAGAATAACGTCCTGCTCCGCGATGGCCAGTCCGTCGAGACAACCTTTGCCACCGACCCGGTGAGCGGGAAAGTCATCAAGCTGGAAGTATCTCTAAGCGTAATGAAGTGAACTCCCTCAATAGGCAGAGAGCAACGCTGAGAGCGAGGGCTCCAGCACGGAATGTTGAAAACGGTAGCCGACTCTTTCCAGTTGTCGCGGCACGACGCGCTGGCTCGACAATAGCAGCGCGTCTGCCATCTCCCCCAGCATTAACCTCAGCGCAAACGCCGGGGCAGGGAACAACGCCGGCCGGCGCAGCGCCTTGCCCAGAGCTGCCGTGAACTCCGTGTTACGCACCGGTTGCTGCGACACGACGTTTATCGGCCCTCGCACCGCTCCATTCTCGAGACTGAATCGGAGGATGGACACCACGTCTTCCAGCGTGACCCAGCTCATCCACTGCTGCCCGGAGCCGATCCGCCCTCCCACGCCAAACCGGAACGGCCGCATCATCTGTGGCAATGCGCCGCCCGCCTTTGCCAGAATGATTCCGAAGCGCACCAGCACCACGCGAATCCCCAGCACTTCGGCCTTGTCTGCCTCCGCCTCCCACTCCTTGGCAAGCCCGCCCAGGAAGTCGCTGCCAGCCTGGCTCTCCTCGCTCAGAAGCTCGTCCCCGCGGCTGCCGTAATAACCGATCGCCGAAGCCGATATCATCACTCGCGGCCGCACCGCCATTTTCGCGAGCGCACCCACTAGTGCCCGCGTGCTCTCCACCCGGCTCGTGCGCAGCAATTCTTTTCGTGCACCGGTCCAACGCCCACCCGCAATCGACGCCCCGGCAAGGTTCACCACCGCGTCCGCGCCCACCGCCGCGCCTCCCAATTCTCCCGTGGCTGGATTCCATTTCACGTCGAAACCCTCGGTGCCCCGTATGGCCAATGGATTCGTGGCCGGTCGCACCAGTCGGCACACCGTGTGCCCCGCCTGCTTCAAATCGCCCACCAGCGCTGTACCCACGAGCCCAGTGGAACCTGTCACGAGAATCTTCATGTTTCGCTCTTCCTAAACGCGACTCGTCTCGGCCCCTGGCCGCCTTTGCTGGCACACCGCCCACGCCCAGGTTACAATTTCGGCGTGCCTCCCGTCCTTCCCAACCTGCGCGTCAACGTACTCTTTTTCGGGCGGATTCGTGAGCTCACCGGCATGGCCCATGAAACCGTCGAAGTGCACGCGGGCGCGACGCTGGAGGATCTGTTCGACAAGTACGCGACGCGCTTCCCCCAACTGACCGCATTTCGCGCCTCTTTAGTCGCTTCGCGCAATCAGGAATTTACTTCCTGGAATACTCCCCTCTCGCCCAACGATGATATCGCCTTTCTCCCGCCGGTGAGCGGAGGCTGAAACTTAATCGCTTATGAAGGAAACGGCCGAACACGACCGGTTTGAACTGCTCAAAAGTCCCATCGACATTGCCGAAGTCGTCCGCCAGGTCCGCGCCGATCAAGACGGAGCCATTGTCACCTTCGACGGCTTCGTTCGCAACGAATCACACGGGCGCCCCACGCTCTACCTCGAATACGAGGCATACGAGCCCATGGCGCTGGCGAAAATGCGGGAAATCGGAGCTCAAGTTCACGCGAAGTTCGCCATTCACCGCCTGGCCATCGTCCACCGTCTGGGCCGCCTCGAAATCGGTGAAACCAGCGTCTTTATCGCCGTTAGCAGCCCTCATCGCGCCGCCGCCTTCGACGCTTGCCGTTACGCCATCGACACTCTCAAACGCACCGTCCCCATCTGGAAAAAGGAGTATTTTGAGGATGGTGCGGTATGGGCTGACGGTGAGGTACCTCCGGCACCACCCCCCGCTCCCAAAACTGCATCTTAAGAACTAGATGAGCTTCCAGGTCCTCAAACTCTGCGTGGCCTCACTTGGCCTCATGGCTCTTCCGCTCTTCCTGTGCGCCCAGGACAAGCCAGATCGTCCGCCTTGGGCCCAACCCTCGGCGTCCCAGAGTAAGCCGGCTGGTTCCACTCCGAGGGACAAAGCTCCGGAGCCCCCCTCACCTCGCGGCACAGTCAAGGTCACGGTCAATCTCGTCAATGTGCTGGTCAGCGTCCTCGACGACCACAACCGTCCCGCTCCCAATCTTCCGGTCGAAGCCTTCCAGGTATTTGAGGAAGGCGTGCAGCAAAAGATCGACATCTTCGAGTCCGAAACCAAGTGGCCTCTGGACATCGCCTTGATGATTGATTGCAGCTTGAGCGCCCATAAGGAAATTGCCTTTGAGCGCGACGCTGCTTCCCATTTTATTCAGCAGGTGCTCCGGCCGGACGATCGCCTCTCCGTTTTTGAATTTGACGAATCCGTCACCCAGTTGGCAACTTTCTCCGCCGATCTGGCCTCCCTCCAAGGCGCTGTTCGCAAGATCACGGATGGCTCCGGGACCTCCATCTATGACGCCGTGCTCCTTGGCTCGAATGCGTTGGCCAGTCGCCCCTCGGACCACCGTCGCGTCATCATCATGGTCACCGACGCCGGGGAGACCACCAGTCGCGCCGATTTCGAGACCGCGCGAAGAGCAGCCCTGCGCGCTGGCATCCTGCTGTATACAATCGTTGTGCGGCCCGTCAAAAACGAGAATGGGCGCAATACTGCCGGCGAGCACGCTCTGCAAACTATTACGGATACCACCGGCGGCGCGATGTTTTACCCCGATTCCGGCGAAGAGCTCTCCACCATCTTTGACCGCATTGATAGCGAACTCCGCACTCAGTATCGCCTGGCCTACTATCCCGTCCCGCGCGCACCGGCCAATACCTACCGTACAATTGAGGTGAAGGTCTTGCCGGGCTACTCTGCACGCCACCGCACGACCTATCTCACCGGCCCCCAATAACTCCGCCGGGAAATTCTGGGAAGCGCATGATCAAAACCTATCTCGAAACTGCGGTTGACATTGCGCAGGAAGCGGGCCAAGTCCTGCGTGAAGAGATGGAACGGCCCCCTACCATCGCCTACAAAGGAGATTTCGACTTGGTCACGCAGGCGGACCGCCGCTCCGAACAAGTCATCGTCCGCCGTCTTCAGGAGCACTTCCCCCAGCACGCCGTTGCCGCCGAAGAGGGCACGGGAAAGGACACGGGTTCCGAGTATCGCTGGCACGTGGATCCTTTGGATGGCACGACGAATTTTGCGCATAGCTATCCTTGCTTTTGCGTTTCCATGGCTTTGGCTCACAAGGGTGACCTCCTCCTCGGCGTAATTTACAATCCCGTTTATCAGGAGCTGTTTGCGGCGGCACGCGGGGAAGGCGCCACCTTCAATGGCCGGAAAATCCACTGCTCTCAAATTGACGCTGTGAAGAATAGTCTCCTCTGCACCGGCTTCCCGAATCACCAGCGCCAGTCCCTCTCCAACATTCATTTCTACCGCGACTTCACCCTGCGGTCTCACGGTGTCCGCCGCGATGGCTCCGCTGCGCTGGACCTGGCCTACGTGGCCATGGGGCGCTTCGACAGTTTCTGGGAGTTCGGCCTCAATCCGTGGGATACCGCCGCAGGTGTGGTCCTTGTGGAAGAAGCGGGCGGCAAGATTACGGACATCCAGGGACAGCCCTATGTCCTTGGCGGACCTTCCATCCTCGCTTCCAACGGATTGATTCACGCAGAAATGGTAAGAGTGGCCGCAGAAGTCGCCGAACGCACGATTACTCAGTAATTAGAATACCTATAGATAATATAATGTCAAGCTCGATTTCTGTCCGCACCGGCTATTCATTCCCGCAGCGGGTGCAACCTTGTTGAGCTCACCGGCAGCGAGCCCGAGACTGACCTCCCAGAAAAACTCACCACGGATTCTCCCGAAGATGAGACCCTATGCAAATGCATCTTGGGCGGAGCCCGTTTGTTCTTTTGATCGTGTTGGCCATCCTCGCGGCGAGAGCTCAAGGCACTGATGGTGTCTCTATTGCCCAAGGCGACGGCTCTTCCCCGATTCAGGCCACACAACACTCCGAATCCTCTGGCCCAGCCGATCAAACTGGTTCCGGTTCCCAAAGTCCACAGCCTGCCAGCGAACCGCCCAAACCTTTGTGGCACTACGGCGGGTTTCTTGACGCAGGTTATCTGCTCGACTTCAACCACCCGGCAAACCATCTCTTTCGCAATCGCAGCACGACGTTCAAGGTGGATGAACTTGACCTGAACATGGCCGCCGCAAGCGTTAAGAAGGACGCGACTTCCTCTTCACGTTGGGGAATGGAGTTCACGCTCCAGGCAGGTAAAGACTCGGAGGGTTTTGGCTTTTCGCCTACTGCGCCCAACCTGAGTGGCGCGGACGTTCTTCGCCATTTCGGGCCCTCAAATGTTTCCTATATTGCGCCAGTCGGAAGTGGCCTCACCATTCAGGCTGGCATCTTTAGTAGCTTGATCGGCTACGATTCGCTCTACGCCAAAGACAATTTCGAATACACGCGTCCTTGGGGAGCCGACTACACGCCCTATTTGATGTTCGGAGTGAACGCCAGTTATCCGCTCACCAAAAGGACCGCACTGACCGCGTTTCTCATCAACGGCTACTGGCACTTGGCGGATGCAAATAGCGTGCCGAGTTTCGGCGGCCAACTTGCCTACAGCGCTACGGATCACCTGACCCTGAAGGAGACCCTCCTCTACGGCCCGCACCAGGCAGATACCTCGCCTCAGTTCTGGCGTTTCTTCTCCGACAGCATCGCGGAATGGAAGCGAAATCCGCTGACCATCGCATTCGAGTTTCAAGCCGGAACGGAAGAAGTCGCCGCTCCAGGGAGCCCCCGCGCTCTTTGGATGGCCTCCCAACTTCCCATGCATTGGAATGTACACGGTCCCTGGAGCCTGACGCTTCGTCCCGAATTTGCCTGGGACCGCGATGGCCGCTGGACCGGTTCAGCGCAGACGATCAAAGCCGTCACAAGTACGGTGGAATATCACGTTCCCTGCAAGTGGACGAACACGATCCTGCGCCTCGAATATCGCTTCGACGATTCCCGCGGGAAAGGCGGTGGATTCTTCCGCGGCGCCGAACTATCGCCCGGAATTGTTGCTCTGACCCCCTCGCAGCATCTCCTCATTTTTGGAGCAATCTTCACACTCGATTCGCACTGAATCCCCCACACACGTAATTACACAGCCCTGACTCGCTTATGGAAGGCTCACCCGCCTCTCACGGAATTCTTATGCGCTCGGCGGTATCGTTTCTTGGCAACGAGCAGAATCTGGTTGGACCTCTAAAAGCAGCCGACGCTGCCATTCCCGGGAAAATTCGTTGCCCCTCTCTCGAAGGAGAGTATCCATGTGCACTTCTATCGCACGAAAACTGGTATTGTGCCTCGCAACGCTGAGCCTACTTAGCTCCAGAGCTGCCTGCTCCGACAATGCTGCTGAAGCCAGAACCGCTTCTGATTCAGCCACAAAGCCCGCTTCCAAGCCGGTACCATCTGGTAGCGCTTCATCGGGCCTGACCGAGCGCGAGCAGTGGTTGTTGGATCGGGTCGAGCAACTGGAAAAAAGAGTTGCGGAACTGGAGGCGAAACAGTCCAAGGAACCCGCCGATGCCGCCACTGCTTCGTATCCTGAGCCACATTTGCCGGCCACACCGTCCTCCGCGATTTCGCCTGCAACTGCTTTGGTGATGTCCCCTCCTGCAACTCCCGTCACAATCGCTCCGGGATCCACACCTGCCGTCATCCCCAGCCCAACCCAAGCGACCGATAAAGGCAAGACCGGTGCAACCGTTGCGCCGAAAGCAGAGCCTTTTGCCTTTGCCGACTTCACCTGGCTCAACGGCAATGCGCGCACCAAAGAAGTGCCTCTGGACACCAAATTCTTTACCCCCGAGATTCGCGCGGATGTCTCCTACATTTACGATTTCAATCATCCGAAGGATGACTCCATTGGCGGTTCGAGCGAAGTTTTCCGCTCCAACGAAGTTCAACTCACGCAGCTCGGCGTGGGTGGAGACTTCCACTACGATAACGTCCGCGCGCGATTGATGACCCAGTTCGGCATGTATTCGCAGACCACTCCCCGGAACGACGCCAGCCCGGCTCGCGGCCAGTGGAATCTCGACGGCGCTTACCGCTACATCTCCGAGGCTTACGGCGGCTACCATTTCGACGCACTCCACGGGATCAATGTCGATGCCGGCATCTTTATGTCCTACGTGGGCCTGTTCAGCTACTACAATTTTGACAATTGGGCCTATCAACCCTCGTACGTCAGCTCCAACACGCCATGGTTCTTCAATGGCGTTCGCGTGCAAGTGTTCCCGACGGAACACCTGAAAATCGAGCCGTGGTTCGTGAATGGCTGGCAGTCGTATGGCCGCTTCAACAACCGTCCGGGATTCGGCCTGCAAGTTCTTTGGCGGCCCACTGGCTGGTTCTCAATTCTCGGCAACCAATACTTCCTGGGCGAAGACGCCCTGAACACCCCGGGCCGCGTGCGCTATCACACCGACGACAGCATCGAGGTCAAATACTACGACCACCCCGAGCGGACATTGGACAAGATGGCTTTCTCGCTCACAGGCGACGCAGGCTGCGAGCACGGCGGCGGCGTCAGCTGCTCCGGTAACACCGCCAAGGGCCCCAAGCAGAGCTTCCTCGGCTTCATGCTC
>Ga0187780_10000792_pt1 | contig 23527 bp, 18 predicted proteins | sample 1015_Q2_SP10_20__FD_132429 | JGI IMG/M metagenome (GOLD analysis project Ga0187780, IMG submission 132429) | Tropical peat soil microbial communities from peatlands in Department of Meta, Colombia - 1015_Q2_SP10_20_MG | ecosystem: Environmental > Terrestrial > Soil > Wetlands > Peat | place... | reverse complement strand
AGCACATGACTGGGACATACAACGCAGGTTCCTCGTACACTCTAGATGCGAATGAGCTCGTTTTCAGGATGGGCCTCTTGCTGAATAAGATGCCGAGGGTTCTCCGTGAGGGTGAAGAGGATGATACCAGCCCTTACTTCTTCAAAGCTGACTCAAGTGTCGATGCAACCAAGGCTGAGAGTAGTGGTTTCAGTTTCACTCGCTTCGAGGAGTGGTTTCCAGATATTGTCAGAAGGAGTGCGGAGAGTAGCAGAGAACCTGAGTACGATCGACTATTTTTACCATTGACTCACTAATAGTGGACTCTTTGATATCGAATGCTTTCCGTACGATCTACATGGATGGTTCAAGGAACAGGTACAGTGTATGATTCGCTCGAGGAAACATATTAGAACCAGAGTCTGTAGCAAGCGAAGCGCTCGTATTTCGATCATTAAAAATGCGCTATGTTGTCAGGTGCATGTGAGATTGTTTCACTTTAGCCACGTTCAACGTGGCTTTTGCATGTTCTGATGGAGGGGAGGATGAATGCGTCTCGTCTCTGTAGCATGCGTGCTGATGCTTATAGCAATCAGTCTTACCCCAGCCTTAACGTACCCTGAGGGATTGACACATGCATCTGTTTTGCAGCAGAACTCGGTAGCATATAGTGATCCTTCTGATGATTGGTACACATACCATAGAGACATAGTTAGGTCTGGATATGATTCGCCTCTTTCTCAGTTCTCTTCCGTCACGTTACATTGGAAGTCGGTGACTCTAGACGGTGACGTTTACACTGAGCCTCTGATCGTTGGAAACGCCGTTGTGGTCGGAACCGAGAGCAATTCCTTGTATGAACTGAACGCAACAACTGGGCAAGTAATGTGGCATATCAATTTAGGAAGACCAGTTAACGGAGGGATCCTTCCATGTGGCGACATAAACCCGTCCGGAATAACTGGAACCCCCGTGGTTGATGTTGCAGGAAGAACAATCTTCGCGGTAGCCTTTCTTCAAGCTGCGAACGGCACTTTATACCATGAACTGTTTGCCGTGAATCTCGACTCTGGAAGCATAAAATTTCAAGTTCCAATTGATCCGCAGGGCGCTAACCCTCTCTATCAACAACAGAGATCGGCGTTGGCATTGTCCAATGGTTACGTTTACGTAGCTTATGGCGGCTTGGATGGAGACTGTGGACCTTATCATGGTTGGTTAACGGCTAGGAAGACGAATGGCGCGGGCCAGCAGATCAGCTATCAGGTACCTACAGGCCGAGCAGGTGCAATATGGGGCGGGGGAGACGGGCCGGTGGTGGACAGGTCAGGCAACCTACTCGTCGCAACGGGCAACAGCGATTCGACGTCCACCTTTGATTTTGGGGACAGTGTGATGAAGCTTTCCCCGGCTTCGAGTGGTCATATGAATGTGCTTGACTGGTTTGCTCCCAGTAACTGGTCTTCGCTTAATTCCGGCGATCTTGACCTTGGCTCAACAGAACCAGTCATCCTGAGCTCGAATTACCTCTTTCAAATAGGCAAACAAGGAGTCGGCTATTTACTTAATGCGACGAAAATGGGTCATGTTGGAGGCCAACTGTACGCCTCGCAAGTTTGCAATAGCGGTCATGGAGCATATGGGGGTCTAGCATATGCCTCACCCTACTTAGTAGTTCCCTGCGACAATGGCATTGTGGTGCTTAAGATGAATCTGGGGTCCAGCTCTCCGTTCACGGTTGTCTGGCGCGGTCCGAACTATCTTGCTGGCCCACCCATTATTGCCGGGAACGCCGTGTGGGATGTGGATGTTAGCGCGGGCTTGATTTATGCGTTCAACATAAGCAGCGGGCAAACCCTCTTTCACGCCTCAATTGGTTCACTCCCGACACACTTCAATTCCTTAAGCGCAGGCAACGGACAAATCTTCGTCACAGCAAGTCGCCAAGTATTAGCGTACCTACCACAACAGATGATATCGATGACTGTCGAGTACTCTGTTGTAGGCGAAGGTAACCCTACCGCACCAGTCTTCAACTACGTTCAAGGCGGCGTTAGTCACCAACTCACTTTGACCAGTACACTCGCGCAGGTCAACGTCGATATGGGTTCCTCATGGTCAGTCACTAATCCTCTACAAGGTTCCACAAATTCAGAGCGTTGGGAAACACTCAACTCAACAAGAGGCAAGGCGTCGGCAGGGACAATGAGCTTCGTATATTTACATCAATACAAATTGGGATTCAAATCCTCAACCGGCGGAAGAGTTGCCCCTGGCTCCAGTTGGCAAAACGCGACCGCCTCCGTGGAGATTCAGGCCAATCCCAACCCGACCTATAGCTTTCTATCTTGGATCGGAAGCGGACCAGGAAGCTACACTGGAACAAATAACCCCGCGACGATAATCATGAACGGACCCATCAACGAGACTGCAAGTTTCCAGCAGACCAGTGGACAATTGTCGGTGAACCTTATCAGTCCAAAAAATGGTACGACAGTCACGTCTCCGGTGACATTCACTGGGAACGTTGCTGGGTTAATTCAAGGCGCCAACATAACTATCTTCGTAGATTCGGCCAAAGTTTGCTCAACTCTCACCAACTCATCAGATGCATTTTCCTGCAAAGGTTCGATCACGAAAATTGATGGAACCCATTCGTGGTATGCTGTGGCTTCCAAGACAGGATTCACACAGGGCGCTTCGACCGTTTGGTCATTCAAATACTAGGCAAACGAAAGCACCTTGTTAAAGATCCAGATTAATATCGGCGTGGAGGAACGGTGTTGTCTGCATCAGGAATCGCACGTTGAGCTGAGCACACTGTCGACTGTCTACTTTACATCATAGCCACATGAGTTGGAATTCAGTTAACATCTCTACGTGTCTCTAAATGACGGCAAAGTGATTACTCAATTATAACGGGGAGTGTTTACGACATGCTGATTGAGATCGTGTCGTTTGACGGTGCCGTTACAACTGCTACTGCTGAGATGTAGCCGAAACCTGTGACGCCGCCCTGGTACGGCCGTAATTTCAAAATAAATCCGGTACCCGTTCCTCCGCTCAGCGGGATCGCCTGGTTGTCGAGGGGGTCTTTCACAACGATGAGGGCTGTGAGCTGGGTGGGTAATGAGACGGTTAATGCGTTCAGGAGTTCTCCGACTGTGCTGCCAGACGAGACCACCGTTACTCTGGGCGCGTTGTAGTATTGGTTGAACTGATACGTCCACCCGTTCAGGTTTATCGAATCAATATTCAGATCCGTCTGCCCAGACGGGTTGAGGAAGAACAATAACTTGACGAGGAAGAAGGTTCCGAAACCATTACAGTTCAACGTGATAGTCACGAGTCCTGAGGGGGTTGAGAAGGATTCCGTGGCAGACACGGTAACAACCCCGTACTGTGTAAACGGAATCGGCGCATTACCGGAAGGTGGACCCGGAGGAGGCGGAGACGTAGTTTGAGCCTGCACGTTCAACAGGATGACGGAACTGAGACTTACCAGTAGCATGCAGGTGACAGCAAGCCACCTTATGAGGCCCCTAACGTTGAAAATCCGTCCCATTTGGGCTGTTTCTCACTATTTTGATTCAGATTTGTAATACATTGCCCTGCGTGCTCTAAGCAATTAACAGTTGTGGAACCACGGATTAGAGTATGCCATACGCCATAGGTCTCGCCGCGGCAGCAGGTCCCAAGCAATTTGCTACCAGATTCAATCGGTGCGACGGAGTATTAGAGCTGGATTCTGTTACAAAACAGTACATTGACACTGTTCCGACGGTCGAGTCAGCGAATGGCTGAATAACTTGTCCTTCACCTTCTGAAATGCCGACACTGGACGAGATTGGCATTAACAACGATAATGATAGGTCTGAAGACGAATGGGCAGCCACTTCAAGTGGAACTCCTTTGCATTCGTCATTCTAGCGCTGATTTTGATGACCGCCGGATCGTCGCTGGCGACTGCCGTGAATTCGCCTTTCGCGATGCAGTATGGATTGGCGGTGGCTTTAGTTGGTAGTCAGTCATGCCCTGCTGGGATTGATGTGGATGCGGCTGGGACAATTTACTGGGTCAATTATTGTAGTGGTGAACTGCTCGAGCTGCGAAGAGGTTCAGCCTTTCCAATCGCGGTGCTTAACGGACTTAACGGTCCGTACGGCGTCGGGGTTGATGGCGCCGGTAATCTGTATTTCGACGAGTATTTCAGAGGCGTCCTGAGCCGGTTGACGCCTAACTCCACGAGCCCTGAGGTCCTGTTGAGAGGCCTTGATTTCCCAAATTTCATGTCAATCGATGCGTCCGGCAACGTTTACTTCATAACGGGTCAGACATGTGGGGACAAAATAGTTCGGTACGATGTTACAACGCACGAAGTGACAACGGTTCTTGAAGCGCCACAGCCGCGCGATGTGAATCATGGCTTCGGTGGCCTCTTCCTGACCTCGAGAGGAGATCTGTACTTTACGACGTGCGATTCTTCGACTGTGGGAGTGTTGCGGTCGGGATCGTCGACCCCAATCAATGTTTTCAACGTAACTGGCAGACCAACTGGGATTGCAGTTGACAGAGCTGGCAACGTTTACTATTCGCTCTATAATAGTAGCATAGATGAGCTGCCTCGTGGTGGACGAAGCCCGAGGGTGCTCTCCACTCAGGGTTCGTCGCGCCTTCAACTTGCGATTGACAGGTCCGGTAACTTGTACTATACTGACAACGTAGGAGGCAGGATCTGGATAATTCCATTGCAAATTCTCACGACAAGTACAGTCACTTCACTGAGTACGACTACGGTTACATCCACAGCCTCGTTTACATCCACAACCTTGTCGACCGTCACATCCTTCAATCAAACGACAGGTGGCCCGCCTCCAACAACTGTCACTTCAGTCGCGGTCAGTACGCTGACCACCACGGCGACACAAGCCTCACCATCAGGCGCGACAGTAACGACAAAGGCATCTACAGCGTCCATTAAAGAGACGATTACTGAGACTGCAACTTACACGGAAAGTTATGCTTCGACCTACACAGAAAATTACCCGCAACCTAACGGGTCGCCCTACAGTTCTCTGTCGACGTTGGTACTGCTACTTGTCGTCGCTTGTCTTTCCGCTTACTTATTCTGGTCGAGGGTGAAGAGGCGTCCCCCCTCGCCCGTTGCCGAAACAGTCCCTGATCGCATCGGCATAGAAACTGTAGATGAGATGGTTTTGAAATACGTCAGAGACCACGGTGGCGAAATCTCCATATCTGGTGCTAGCACCGACCTAGGCATATCAGAGTCCAAACTGCGAGAATCTCTTAGCCGCCTTACCGACAAGGGCGCCCTAAGTAAGCATGATTGAATTCAGCAGATTAGATGGATCAATCGAGCGGGCGATTTGCGGAACCGAATACTGCGATTTGAATGAATGGAGCTATTTGCTCAATTCTAGCGCGCAAGAGAACGTCACCGACATGTTGCCTGAACAGGCTTCTACTTGCTCAACCGGATCATCAGAGGACTAAAGGTTTAGTGGTCTCTTCTCTATAGGACACCAGTATCTGCCGCTTCGGAGTGTGAGCGGAACATGATGCTTCCTACAGTAGTATGAGCCTTGGTTAACGGTGATCTCGGATTGAACTGATTTCGTCTTGGTCACTTTGACGAGGGTGATGGCTCCGATCACCACGGAGGCTCCTGCTCCAATTCCAATGATTAGTAGAACGATTCCAAGGTTCATGGGTGGTTGAGTCTGCGGGTTGGTACTTGTGGGCTGATTAAACATGAGGACTGGAGACGGTGCTGAGGTCACAATTTGTGGTGACTCGGTCGTGGTACTCATCACCTGAACTGTAGTGGTTGCCGTGTAAGTGACAGTGGGGGTCGTGGTCTCTGGATTAGATGACTGCGTGCCGGTTGAAGTTTGATTTCCAAGGGTGCTTATCGACGTGGTCTCTGATGTCAAACTGGACGTAGGGAGCAGTAAGTGGCTTGGCGTGGAGGCAGAATCGAGGAAGATGAACCCCGGGTCAGTAGTGTTCCCCTGATCGTCTTGGTTCACTAAGCTCAGGGCGAGCGAGCTACCGACGTCCAATGTTACGTTATTCGCGGGAAGGTTAACTGTGTATGCCGTGGCTGCAGCGGTGTCGATGACAGGTGAGTTTGCGCTGGTTACCTGTGTGAAGTTGCCAAACTGATCGATGATACCGAGCGACACATTATACTCGGTGAGTGTCCCTGTCGTATTCAACCAAAGCACAGCCTGCCACGTACCCGAAGGATAGGAAGTACTCACATCGACTGGTGAAGCAGTCCACACGTAGGCCGTTGATAAGATTTCAACTGGACAGGAGGTTCCTCGATTCGTTTGTTCAAGGCTGAGGCTCAAATTGGCAGGTGGTGTCGAGAAGTCTTGAGTGCACTCTGGGATGTGGAGATAGTATCCTGTTGAACTACTAGTAACCGGAGCTAGCATCAGTCCGACAGTAAGCATGACAAGGCCGATGAGCCCCGAGCTCGTACCAATGGCGCAAACTCTCCTTCTATTAATCGTCAACGGTCACTTCTTGTTCAATCATGACTTCAAGATTGATGGGAATGCGAATGGTATTCTGACAGGTCCGTTCGTGATAGTCAGCCCAACGATTCGTAAGAGCCGCTGGTGGGAATGTAGCTGCCAGTTATGGAACCTTCTAAGATCTTGCCGTCCCAAAACCCGTCGTAATGTCCACGATGATTAGCGATTCAATAACCCTTCGGTTTCTATGAGAAACCAGCGTCCACTTCCGCAAAAGTAGCAACTAGAGAATTAGGGATCCATTGTCTAGTATGTTTCACCAGCTCAAATCATCTGTTTTCATTGAAGTTCATTCGCAGAGATCGAAATGGTTAGCGAGCAGAGTTCAATTATCATTGAGTTCCATTCGTTTTTGCATGTTGATTAGCCAACTTACGACCTGATAAAGAGCAATTGAAAAGGAAATAACCTTCATACGGAATCATAGGTCGGCGCCCATGTTCTCCAAACTCTGCATGCCGACGTTGACTGTGATCGTCATAATGCTGTCCATGACGACCGGCGCCGTCGCGGCTGCAAATCAGACAACAGGGACCTTCACTATTTCGATCGAAGGCTATGTGGTGGCTGGCACATTGACGGATGTGACGGGTCATCAATCTGGCGTGAAGTTGCTTATGTCAATTGATCGCTCAGTAGTCACGACTTCAGGGAGTGTACACATTGTCGGGAGTGGGATATGGAATGGGGAGGTAACCGGCTCCTTAATCACGGGTTCAATCGACAATATTACGGGGTCAGTACATGCATGTATGTCCATAACGTGTGAGAATGCCACGTTTACGGGCAGCGGCAATTGGACGGGTGGACTTACGGGTTCTTCAGGATCCCCGCAAGGTTCGGGTTCATTTCAAGCGACACTGCAGGTCTCAAACCCTCCAAGTACTGTGCCGGTCTCTGGTAACTGGACGTCTTCGCTCAACATCTAACCTTGAGAGATCCATGATGATTAGACCGACCGTTACTCTGCTGATAGTGATCCTATCCATCACTATCTTCCTAACGGCGGAGCCTGCTTCTGCTCATTTTACATTAGGAAACCTGACTGGGACGCCACGGTATCGAACGAACGATTTTGATCCTCATGTCACTGGCGTGATCGGGTACGTCTGGCCTGGTGGAGGTGAAAACGCATACCTAGGCTTTCCCAACTTGGCTTCGGCCTCGCTCTCCCCCGGGTATCAGTCACCATATCCTGGCGGAAATCCTCCCGGTGCGCCGTCGTCATGGTATCAGTTGGATGGAGCATCCTACGCGCCATTCGGAGCTGTTCTTACAGATTCGATCGGTGATCTCATTTTCGCAATCAACGCGACCGCTGACTACCGCACAGACGGAACGGTAACGTCAGGTCCTAAAGGTTCAACACCAACCAGGGGTTGGACCGGTTTGATGATCGGCATCCCACCCGGTTTTTCAGTGCCGGACGCATCGCAAGTTGTGGCATCGTTCACAAACGATTACGCAGGCATCTACGTGAGCAGAGTAGGACCGTACGATCGTTACATGCCTGGGTGGACCCTCGTCACTGTGATGGCTGAAAACGGAAGAGATAGTGTTGGTGCATCTGTTTACTATGACCGCCAGACCATACAGTTCACAGGAGCAGGGGAGTGGTACTACGTTAGAATCAACGGCGTGACCGCACCCGCGGTTGCAGGGCGATATTTCTTCAAGATGCTCCTATGGGGAGACAGCGGCTACCTAGGTGGACCAGAAGGCACATCAGACGCGGCCTGCACTTCAACCAAGGGCACTTCCTGCTTCGCGCACCCATTTCCAGGCGAGGCGCCGACACAATTCCTCCCGACTCAAAACTGGCCAGTCATACTTGTGAAGGGCGAGATTGACCCTGCAATCATCACCGGCACAATCCGGTACGCCACCTATAACGAAACATTGTATAGCAAACCAATCCAAGAGGCCGGCCGAGTCTACGCTAAGATGACCGTTCGTCTCGACCCATACACGGGCGAGAAGCGACTCGATCTTCCTAACGTCGACGGCATCGCATACTTCAACGCCACTGCACAGGGCCATTATGAACTGGAAGGTTTGGCACCCGGCACCTACGACTTGTACGCGTCAGCCGCAGGATATCCGGAGACTCTAATCATGTCAGGCGCAAACGTGCTTCGAGGTCAGTCGCTTCACTTCGACGGTTCACTGCAACCTGGTCCAGTAATTCATGGGAACGTGTACTCTAAACATCAATTCGGCGATGAACCATGGCCCGAATCGTCATATGTTAAGGTGGAGCTGTATGATGCGCCCACACTGAACCACACACCGGACGTAAGCGCGCACTTAGTCTCGTGGTCTCCGATGCCCTGTGTTGCAGGTGGCCAGAACTCTTATTTCGGCTGGACACACGCCGGGCAATGTGGAGATCCACGACTAGGTGGAAGTGTAGCATTTCCATGGCATGAATACATACCAGACAACGGTTACTTCGCCGGATCTTCAGCCATCTCCTTCAACTACTACCAAGTGTCAACCGGTTCATCTGACGGAACTGAGTTCGATAAGATGACTCAGGACCCAATGGGAGTTGGCCCTCCGCAACAATGGTTCGTCCAAGGCGGCACCACGAATCCGTTCCATTTTGAGTTTGGAGTTAAGGGTGAGTATGGCGCACCTCGAGATTTGGACGGGATGGTGCCGCAAGTGTACGCTACATGGGTGAACGGTCTCACTTCTGGAAGATACTACGCGCGTGCGTGGGTCTTCCGGTACGTGCAGTCAGCGTTAGATGGTTCAACATTCCAAGAATACTATTTTGACGTGACACCGAACGAGTGGGCTGGCGATGTGACCCTACCGATCGATCTGAGGTTGAGTAGTTGGATAAACAAGACTGTTCACTTCCATAACACGATCAACGGAATCACGGAGGAACCGATTGATACAGGAGCCGGAATGATGGCAGGAACACTCGTTGACCCGAACGGGCAGGTGTGGTCATACAATCAGACTCTTCTAGGCTACCGTGGACTCTACTCAATAGGCGCATACAGTGCAGGCTTCAATTTCATCTCAACGTATCATCCAATCTGGGGAGTCGATCTTGATCGGGCCAAGTTGAATGCACATGCAGTCGAAACCGGACGGGCGAATATTCAATTTTATGGTTGGAATGACACTTGGAGTGGAGAGAATTATGGACTCCCCTCAGGAATCTACACCCCTAATGTCTACGTGTTAGGCTACTTGGAGCAGAACGTGGAGAATGTCTCTCTAACGCTCAGCGGCAACCCAACTGGCACCAGCGACGACCTATACCGAGGCGCAGGGTTCAACGTGACCATCTCGAGTAGCGACTGGGAGAGGCCTACGGTGAGTCGACCGTGGGTTTGGGGGAACCCCACAGGCTACGACTTCAACGGCAATCCTGTGGGGCAAGAGATTGACGTCGGGTTCTACGGGGGCGGTAACCTAATAGATTTCTTGGGTGACGTGCCATCGTCACTAGCTGACGCGAACACGCTTGCAACGAGCTGCCTCTACCAGGGCGGTGATACGAATGCCGGATGCACCGATGTCACCCCGAGTTCGGTTGAAGCTGACGGCGGAGGATGGAATCCCATAGTGAACGGAGCCCCCTACCAGGGTAGCGCAAACGGAGCATTCTTCGGACAAGAGATTCGAGCCGTAGGTTTTGTCGGGGGATACACTGTGGGCCTTTTACTGTTCGAAACAGCCCAAACCCTCTTCGCGCCGTTCACTTCGACCGTATGGCTTCTGCCAACAGCACATTATTCGGGTCAATATGGATTACGCGCGTACACCTACGGGTACATCCAGGAACAAGCGTATTCATTGTACGCGGCGAACGGACAGGTCGCGAATATCAACATAAATCTAATTTCCGGCGTGAACGTCACTTTAGACATCCTCTTCAAGAAAGAACATATCATCACGCCCACCGACGCGAACATGTCGGCGCGGGTCAGATTATTCGACGACTCTGGGAACTTGGCTGCAGAGTGGATGTCCAGTGAGGGATCTTACATCGCAGCATCAGGAATTGTTCAGGCCGCGGACGGAACGAATCAATTTCCTTTCGGTCCCGTCTTGAAGGGGGGTATTGGTACAGCTGCACTTCAACCCGAGCCCATAGCACTTAACACCTACAATTTTCTTCCAGGTAATTTGACCACGCTTCACGTTCTATTGGCAGGGTTGCCACAAGTTCCCCCGTTCGGACAGGACGCGTTCTGGGGCGTTCCGAAGGGCGGATACTCCGCATATGGAACTTTAGGATTTCCGGGATTCGGAGGACCGTACTTTGGAGATCCCATATTTACTCATCGGATATACAGTTACAATGCGAGATGGCCTCGTTCCGATGCTTGCGATTTCGAAGTTGATTGTTACGCGAACTGGAACACCGTTGGCTTCTTCCCTAACACTGGAATCATCGGATCACCTGACTATACCGGGGGTTGGACTGCCGAGGTAGATTTCGTGAACCTGTACTCAAAGTCACAATATTACCCTCCGGCTGCCGGCCTACTGCTGGGTGAGTCCTACCATATTGTGCCCGGCACAACTGACAAAACAGGCGTGAGCCTCACAGAGGGTGCTGCGTTGAATGAATCTTTCGTTGGTCATAGTCTCATCGCGAATCATCTTGGCCCCTATTCGCAGGAAGGGGTATGGCAAATCTCAAACGCCCACAATAGCGGCGAAGCCAGCGCGGCGTTTGAGGTTGACCTCAATGGTCTTGTAACCGGATCCGCGCTAGCTTTCACATGGAGTAGTGAAGTCAGGCCAATAAGCTGGGCTACCCTTTCCGTCGTAGGAGCAGACAATCAACCAGCAGGCGACGCATACACGTACGACGGCATATACGAGCTGTACTTGCGCCCTGGGCAATATCGGTTCAGCATCTACTCTCCTGGTATTGTACCTCAATCTTGGTCCTCTTCGATTTCGGGAGGTCAGGGCGGTGTTGGCGGCAGCATCAGCCTAGAGCAGAGTAATCTTCCTGTACCCGAATTCAGTCCAGTTGCAGTAATCGCTACTGCAGCTCTAGCTATCTCCCTCATGATACTGCGACGGAGACGTGAAAGATGCCCATAGACTTATGGTTGCGAAAATCGGAACCATCATTGAAAAGGATTCGCGCACGCCTTTAACAACGGCAGACAATTTACACTGCCGCGTTGGATGATAGTCAGGCGTACTGAATGGCTGTAGGATGAATGCATTCAAGTGAATGACAGCGGCAAGATTTTTAGAGGTCTCAAATGGCGATTAGGGTAGTAGAAAGGCAGTTGGAAACGCTACAAGTCAACAAGACAGTATTCTACGTCTGCAAGTGTGGACTTTGGTTTAAGGACATCCTACAGGCTTTCGCATGCGAAGATTACACAAAGAGACACCACGTGACGTCAGCTGTGATTGCTAAATTGGCCATCGCTTCCACCTATTGTCAACCCTTCGAGCATGCTCCACTTACAATTACTGAAGGTAGAAAACAACCCAAAGGGAACCAATAGGCCTTGTTGTCATCCTAGGTGGATCTTGACGAACTCGAAATATTTGTCCACAGGGAACTTTATTGGAAGCACTACCAGATGCCGTTGGACAGATATGAGTTATCGGTTTTGATGAAGTTTGGAGCCACTTTGCGATTCATGCCACAAGAACCTTGCAAGCCGTCTATCCGGACTATGTGATATATGCTACCAAATGCAACTTGCAGAAGAGCAAAGGTCTGGATCGTCCTCAGATAATGCATGACAAGTGCTTCCATAATTGTTCGACGCCTTCACACTAGAGATTCTCGCGTTCTTCTTCGCGCTCTCATTTGCTGCGTCGTTCGTGAATGGGGCCCTGGGCTATGGGTTCTCATCGCTCGCTGTACCACTCGCAGTTTTCGTGTTTCCGAATCGAGTTCTGAATCCTGCATTCGTGATTGTCGAGCTGTTAGTTAATTCGATCATGATCATCTATGAACGTGCACATTTCATGAAGGTATTACCTCGAACCGCGCCAATTGCTCTTTCACTTATTCCGGGTGTCATTCTCGGAAGTTATCTTCTAAGTGTAGTTCATCCTGAAGTTGTAAGGATCTTTCTTTACGCTGCCATGCTTCCTCTAATTCTGCTTCAGGCCGCAGGATTCAGAAAACCGATTCAGGGGGAATTAAGCTTCAAAGTACCTTTCGGGCTTGGCCTTGGATTGTGCTACTCCTTGACTACAATCTCGGGCCCACCCCTAGCTTTGTTCTGGAATAATCAGGGATTGGCGAAGAACGAGTTCAGGGCCGCTCTCGCCCAAGTTCGCTTCGCTGAAACGGCTTGCACGGGCTTAGCCTACCTATTCCTAAACCTGTACAACCCCGTGAGCACACAACTCACCTGGATTCTTCTCATTCCAATGATCATCGGTATTCCCCTCGGGGCATTCACTGTCACGAGAATGCATATCCAAACATTCAGACGCATCTGCATGAGCTTCGACGCATGGATAGTAAGTTACGGACTTTCTAGGGTTCTGATCGATACTAAGATGCTTGTAGCCGAGCTGGGATACTCGGTCTTCGCGGCAACGATCGCAATCGATGCCGCGCTGCTGTATAGATTCTTCGAAAATCATAGACGCAACGTAACTGTCCCTATTGGTCAAGAGGGGCCACCGCTGCACTAACCTCAAGCAACTCAAATGAAACCGCAAAGATTTTTAGAGATCATGAATCGCCTCTCCTCACTAGCTGTGCAGCTCGCGGTCATGAGCAAACTATGAATCGTCGCAACTCTAGCGCCGCCGGGTCATCAATATTCGCTGAATTGCTGCGTCTTAGTTTACCTCTTACTTTGATCGCAATTCTGATCAGCCAGCTGCCTAGCGCGTGTGCGAACCCATACCAAACTCAAACTCGTATGATAATCGAATCCCCACCATCCAGCTCTGGTGACATGCAGAGCACGAGGTTCGCAACAGCGATGAATGAGTCTCAATTACCGCAACTCATGGTTCATGGTAATCAGCTAGAGGATGCGTCGGGAAAGCAAGTAATTCTCAGGGGAGTCTCACTTTTCGACTGGAACCTGACACAGAACCCGTTCCCTTACCTTGCTCAATCCTGGAATGTAAGACTCGTGCGAATTCCCATTGACCCAGGCAAATGGGCTGAGCAAAGCGAAATGAACTTGACATCAGTGGACATGGAAGTGTCCATGGCAAATGAATACGGGATCTACGCTATCATCGATTGGCACGCGATAGGAAACATCACCAATCCAAATGCAACTGGAGATACCCCGCGCCTTCGAGCAAACCTGACCCAGACAGAGGCTTTTTGGGCCACTATAGCTCAACATTTCTCGGGCAGAACGGGAATCCTATACGAGATCTATAATGAACCCGCCAGGATAACCTGGAGCCAATGGCAACCTTACGCTCAAAAAATAGTGAACTTGATCAGGAAATACGACAATAATACCACACTTCTAGTCTCAGGAGTCAGCTGGAGCTTCGATCTGAGCGCAATCCCAAATCAACCGGTATCAGGCAGTAATATCGCATACGTCGTTCACCCATATCCCAATAGATGTCACTATAGTGACGCCTGCTGGAACAGCAATTTCGGAAACATTACGAGACTCTCCCCACTCTTCGCAACCGAATGGGGATACTACACAGAAGACCAATCAATATGTGACACAGCCGCCACCTTCGGATGGAACTGGCCCGGGTACGGAACCAGACTAGTAACATACATGGCGTCAAGGAACATGAGCTGGACAGCATGGGCATGGGCCCCAAACAGTTGTCCAAGCCTCCTTCTCTCATCTAACATGTATCAACCAAGCCAGTACGGCCAATTTGTTCAGACAACACTACTAGGCCACTCGCCAGGTCCAAATTCGATGCAAACCACACCTTACCAAAGTTCAACGCAAATACCGCCACCTTTACAATCTCCAGCAAATTCCAATCTCCTCACGTCACTAGCCCTGGTTACTGCCATCATAATCGCATTAGGAACATTGCTTGTCTACCTGAGACGATTAACTCAACCAAAACTACTGGACCACCGAAGAGAATCATAATCAAACACCAATGGTGCTTCCTAGACCTATCTACCTGGAGCACCGAATGATGCGAACAGTAACTCCTCTATTCGATTTTCTTTCGCATGCATCAGTTCCCATGTGTTGAGTTCGTGAGCGCGGTTGACGTAGGTATTTAAGTGCGAAATACTATGGTCGAGCTCGATTTGAAGGATAGGATATGAAAAGTAACACTGTTAGTTCTGAGTATATCCCTCCAGCGAAACCTTACTTTCCCCCGTCTGATATTGATGAGTTCAAGTCTAGCGTGGATAAGATCTTACGTTCGGGAATGCTGACTCTTGGCGAATTCACGAAACAATTCGAGCAAGCGTTTGCTTTGAGCGCTAACGTCAAACATGCAATAGCTGTGAATTCTGGAACGAGCGCTTTGGAAATTGCGTTGAGAACTCAGCGGATCCAACCAGGAGATGAGATAGTCGTCCCAACGAACACGTTTGGTGCGACCGCTGCGGCAGTCGTATTTTCCGGAGGACGGCCGGTAATCACTGACATAGATAGTCAGACTCTTACGATAAACGCCGAGATCGTTGAGAAGACTATTACGAAGAGAACAAGAGGAGTAATGGCTGTTCACATCGGCGGACTCATCTGCCCTGACATTGCGCAGATCAAACGAGTTTGTGACGATCATGGTCTATTTCTGATCGAAGATGCTGCCCATGCTCACGGGTCGACGATGGATGGTAAAAGCGCGGGCTCGTTTGGGGCTGCAGGCTGCTTTAGTTTCTACCCTACGAAAGTAATTACCAGCGGAGAAGGCGGAGTCATCACTACGAATTCCGACGATATCGACTCCACTGCTAGAATATTGAGAGACCAAGGCAAGGAGAGCTTCAACAGCAACAGGATCATTATGGTTGGTTATAATTGGAGGATTCCTGAATTCTGCGCTGCGTTGGGTATACTGCAGCTGAAGCGACTACCGGAATTCATCGAGAGTAGAAACAGAATCGCCAGGACGTACGATAAATGGTTGGATGAGAAGGGTGTTGAACGCCTCATTACACCCGGGAGTGCGCGCAACAACTATTACAAGTACACATTCTTCTTGCCTGAACGAATCGACCGGGATCGGTTCAAGGCCTTATGCAAACAGCGCGGAGTGGGGTTCGGAGGAGAGGTATACTGGCCACCGTTACATAAGCAACCTGCATATCAGGAGTACATCTCTGGCAACGTATCCTTCAAGACGGCTGACGATCGGTGTCAACGCATGGTCAATCCACCGATGTACAGTCAGATGACGATGGATCAGGCTGAGCGCGTTCTTCAAGTAACTCAAGAAGTACTTTCCGAACTCGGAGGAATCTAGACTTTGGAAGTTGTAGTAACAGGTGGTTCCGGATTCATCGGGAGCCACGTCGTAGATGCGCTACGAAAGAAAGGTCATGCAGTAAGGGTTTTCGACCAGGCAAAGCCAGGCCGGGATGATGTCGAATGGGTCAAGGGAGACCTCCGCTCGAAGGAGGATGCATATAACGCCGTCCGAGACGCGGACGCGGTTTTCCATCTTGCCGCCGTCGCAGACGTGAACATCGCTACAACTGACCCGCAACTGTGCCTGGACGTAAATGAGCTTGGAACTCTCAACCTCTTGAACGCATGTACTGGTGAGGAAGTTGACCGGTTTATTCTAGCATCGACCGTGTGGGTGTACGGGAGGGCAGTTGGAACCGTAAACGAAGAGACGCCAATCAACTTGCCTAATGATATCTACACTAAGACCAAAATTGGACAAGAGCATCTGGTACACTCATGGACGAGGTCTCACCCGCTCAAGTATACAATCCTGAGATATGACATCCCGTATGGTCCGAGGATGAGGTTGAACATGGCGATTGCCGCATTTGTCCGCAGAGCTATGAACAAGGAACCCATATCAGTTTTCGGCGACGGCAATCAGGGCAGATGCTGGATCTACGTCACTGACCTTGCTGAAGCACATACACTGGCGCTTGGATCAGCGGCCGAAGGGAAGATAATCAACGTTGCAGGCAAAGATTTCGTCACCATAGCTCAGATAGTAGAGCTGCTCAAAAAACAGCTTGGAGATTTTCCTGTCAAACACGAACCAGCCAGGCCTGGAGATTTCGCGGGCGTCAGAACAAGCATCGCGAAAGCCAAGGAAGTGCTAGGGTGGACGCCAGCGGTATCCTTCAACGATGGGCTCGCAATGTACATCAAGAGTCTGGCTCGCTAAACAACGGGGTTCATTCAACATCATCATACAGGGTGCACCTACAACTCGACGAGAGTAAGATTATTAGTGAATAGAAGACGGTAGGAGTGTTACGAGGATTCAAAATGACTGAACTCGATGAATTTGACGACGAATACTTGCCCGCATGCTGCAGAAACGGTCAGCCGCACGACCACCCTGTATGAGATGGGCCCCGTTCCGTAGCACGCTGATTTGCGTGCTCTTTCATTTTTATACACGTGATATTTCTCTACCGGTTTGAGGTTCTACCATTAACCTACAGTTCCGCTTCTCAATCGAAGATGCCCGACCAGCCACGGCAGTTTTGCGTTCTGTTTGATCTAGATGGAACCCTCTACGATTCGCCTGAGTATAGCGAGAGACTTGAACAGGAAATCGCGAGATTCGTGTCGGACAGGATTTCCGTAAATCTTGAACAGACGAAGGCCGTGCTTCAAGAGCGTAGAAGAGAACTCGGCACACTCACTAAGACGCTGGAAAGTCTAGGTATAGACCGTGAAGACTTCTTCGAATCAATGGCGGCGCGCATCGAGCCAACTGACTATATCCGAAGTAATCCCTCGCTTAGGTCAATTATTGAAACGTTGAAGAAACGAGGGTTCAAGGTGGCATTGGTGTCGAACAGTGGCAGGCCGCTCGTCGAGAAGATCCTGAAAGCTTTGGGGCTAGAACAGTCTCTATTTGATGCAGTGATCACGAGCTCTGAGGTTCGCCCGAAACCCTCTCCTGAACCTTTCCTAGAGGCATTGCGACGCACGAACTGCGAGAAGGTAGACGCTGTTTACGTAGGCGATCGTGATGAGGCCGAGCTACGTCCTGCGAAGATGTTGGGAATACGGACAATACTCTTGGATCGGAAAGGTGCCTCACAGAGCCGTTGGGCTGATTCTGTCGTTAGCGATTTGACTCAGATCCCTGACTCTGCAACTAGAGTACTGGCTCACTGATCAGGTTAAGGTTGACCGTTCGACGGAATTCGCCTGTAGCACCCTGAAATTTCAATTAAGAAGACAACTAGCTCGAATCTACCGTATCCGTTAAATTTGAAGCGTTATGACACGCCGCGAGGCTCACGTGGGCGTCTGGAATAAAGGTGTCAAAGGCCTCGCTTTCGGTACTAATTCACGGCAGAACTATGGTCAAAACGCTTTAGTAACCGCCAGGACAATTCGAAAGGGACCTATGTTGGAACCGTTAACGGTCACGGTTCAAGCATACCCTAAGTTTCTACCTCACCCCACCATCAAGGTACGTCTACTCAGCTGGCTCTTTGGCAACGTGCAGGTCTACACGGACACGACAAACTTCAGCACCCCTACCAAGATTTACGCGTTCAAATGTGCTAAGGGAGGCTGGATACTAGACTACAAGCATGGCTTTTCACCCAATGAATACATGAAGTGTCCGACAATGCTGGTCAATCCAAAGTCTCGTTGTCCGTGTGTCTAGTAATCCATAGTTTTGTGATCCTAGTAACTGTATCATAATGTACCTGTGGCCAAGGCCGGAATGGTACCGTAATTAGGTTCGGACACATTTGTCTATTTGGCATGCGGAGTTTTCGTCAACTTAATGGAGACGCAATCTGGTCGCGAATACAATTACTGTACAGTGAACTCTATGGGAGGGGTCTTTGTTTCAGTAATTTTATGATTCTAATTTCCCCTCTCTTGATGACGAGGGAGAGGGTGCCAACTATGAATGCTTGGCCTGCCCCTAAGATCAGAACTGATCCGAGTAATGCCCATCCCCCTTCGAAGATTCCGTACGTCAGCCACATGGCGAACACCCATGCCAGTATAGCTATTCCTGGGACAATGGCTAGTGATGCGAGGAAAGAGAAAAGGAAGACCGGGTTGTAAATTCGCGCCAAGTTAAGGATCGTATACATAATTTGGGATCCGTGCCGCCAAGTCGAAAGTTTGGGCCGTCCCATTCTTGCACGGTAATTTATCGGCACTTCAGTAACGTCTCCCCGCATGGACATTTGAGCTATGATTTCAACTTCCGCTGCGAATCCGCCCGTGTGCAACTCAAGCTCTCTGGCGGAATCTGTCCGGAGTAAGTACATGCCAGAGCAAACGTCTGAAGTGCTCGTGTCGAACATGGTGTTGAATAGTCTTGTAATCGCACGGTTTCCTATTCGGTGAAGTCGCGGTATGTTTTCCCGCGAGCGGGCGCCGATGATCTGTTCGTAGCGCTCGGCGTGATCCAAAAATCGCTCAATTGCAGCGGCGTCATAAGTAAAATCTCCATCCATGATTAACATGTAGGGCGTCGCGACGTTTTCAATTGCCGTCTTAACTGCGCCCGTCTTTCCCCTCCCATGTTGGAGGACAACTCTTACTCCCTTGCTCTCAGCTACCTTGACCGTTTGATCAGTTGAATACCCATCTACGACTAGGATGTTATTGTACCCGTGAGACTCAACTTCATCTATTACCGGTCCTATTCCAGCTTCCTCGTTCAGAACTGGCAGAACCACGGTTACATTCTGCTTAGTTGCGGCTACTGGATGAAAGACGCGCAGGATGGATCGATCTGCAGTCGATTCATGCTGATATCTCTCCGTGGAATTCATCAAATCGCGCTCATCCTTCGTCACACATCATAGTGTATAGGAGGTTATGAATATGATGTCTAGAACGAACATTCAGAACCATGATCCATTGCAAGTTCACGCTTTCGGACATGTCTCACATGTCATCCTCTGCTTCGATAATGCAGTAGGGATTTTTGCATGACGCTTAACAAACAAGGGCGTACGTTCAAACTCCATTTGGATGTTCGTTCTCTAAAGTCTTTAAGCACGGTGATAATCGTGAATGCATGCGTAAAGTTCAGGCGAAGATCCTTCACTGGGCTTTAGGAATCAGTATCGCAACGGGACTACTCGTTCTGCTCGACCAGTTGCAACTCTCATATTTCTTGTACTACCCGAGGAGTTCTGGGACAATCCTCGTTTCGAGTACCCTTGATCTCTGCATCTTCCTGGTTTCCAGTGCAAGCGTTCCGCTCATACTCCTCTTCTCACCGTTGAAAACGTCAATTGTGACGAAGATCGGAATTGTGACAGTTTGGACGGTATCCTTCATCCTAACCGCGCTCGGCCAAACCCCGGGGGTCGAAGTCCTCTATGTGATCCTGATCTGCGTAGCGATTTTGGATTCGTTCAGACAGGAACATGCAAAGATGGATCTGGCTGAGATAATTGTAAGTTCGCTCGTAGTAATTGTTCTCATAGAATTTTCGTGCCTCTTCTATTGGATAGTGGCTTCGATCAATCCTCATGGGATGGCCGGTGTAATGTCTGAGCAACTAGAATCGAATCTTACCTTCTCACTCTACCCTTTCGCAATTCCCTTTTTTTTACTGCTGCTTTTCTCGTGGCTGTGGGCTCCACTAATCAGTCGCCTTGGGAGATTGCAGACAAAGACGTTGGTGGTTAGGTACCGGCCTTCGACTCCTACGAACGTAAGGATGGTCGCGGCCTCGTTGGATCTCTTCGCTATCATCGCGCTAATCGTCTTCTTCTACCCTTACCTTGCCGGACAGAGTTGGATTGTCGGTGTTGATTCCCATTTAAGGTACTTGGACCCGCTCAACAGCTTAACTGGCCTACCACTTTCCGAAGCCATAAGAACGTCATACACGCATGGAATCTACGTTTCCTTTCTCTACCTTATAGAAACCACAACTGGTCTCTCTGCGTTTACTCTCGTCAAATATGTTCCTTTAATCCTAGCATTTACCTCGGCGGTCGCCGCATATTTTGCTATTCTCCGCGCAGGGTGCGGAGTCAAACTAGCTATCCTTTCATCGATTTGCGTGTTGCTCTGGTTCCCCGCTACGCTGGGGATCTACGGTGGAATTCAAGCTAACTGGGTGGCCGTAATCTTCTGGATGCTATTTCTTTCGATCTATTTCACAAGGACTAACTGGAATCTTCTGAAATATGGAATTTTGAGCTGCCTGTCGCTGATAATTCTCTTAGTGCACCCATGGACATGGGGAGTCTTCGCCACAACTTTAGGACTTGCGGCGATACTTCTCAGAAAAACCGTGTGGAGACAACATTGTTTTAGGGCAGTCGTGGCAGCAGTAATTATCGCTGCACCTGTTGGGGTCTTAGCGTACGGATTACTGCCTGGGCTTAATTCAGATTTTTCGAGTACAATTCAACTCTATTTCCAAACCGCGGCTAAGCCGAACAGCATCCTGACTTTTGGTCAGGCCGTTGTTGAATTGTTCTTCGGCTGGGCATCATTCCTTTCTCCCATGATACTCCTGCTGTCACTTGTCGGGACGAGCGCGCTGTTACGCCGGCAAGGGATCTTCGCGAACTATTTGTTAGCCTGGATTGCCACTTGGTGTGTCGGTTCAATTTTGGTAGCTCCACTAGGGTACAACCTGGTTAACACGGCTATTAGCGAGACGGGGCTTTGGCGAATGCTGTACGTCTCACCTCTCCCGTTTCTCCTAGCATTTGGATGCATGAAATGTATAGAAGCAAGCAGGGTTCCTGATCCTGAAGACATACCAATACAACATAGCAGGCTGTTGCAGATAGCGTGTATCGCTCTTCTTCTGGCTCTGGGGGGAGGACTGTTTGCATTCTGGCAAGTCTATGCCAGGCTGTTAATCGTTATCCTCGCAATTGCTCTGAGTCTCTTGTTTCTGATTCGTTTTCCTCGCAACGAGGTATTGCAAATGCTTGTTGTCACAGTTCTGCTTCTTCTGGTAGTGAATGCAGCCTTTCGAAGTCTCTTTCCGCTGCTTCTAGACCCTCATAATCTATTCAGTGCAGTCACGAGATAACATAGAATTACGGAGGCTTGATGCAGTTAGAGTGTGCAGTGGATTCATAGCCGCGGTGCGGTAATCAGCTGGTAGATCGATTCGGTAACCTTCCTGTCCTCGGACATCTTCTCTTCATGGTACAAAACCGGCTTGCCTGTTGCAACTGCAAGGACGCTTGCAAGTGCACTGCACATTGGGCAACCGAGAGCGCAACGCCTACTACTTTCGCGGGCCTCGTAGCAGAAGTCAGCGTAAATGGATTCGTAGAGTTTGAACCGCACATAATCATCTTTCACCTCGATCTCGACGTCCTTCACTATCTCAAGGTCTTCTACGAGGACTTTCGGGAGGGCTTCAGCCAAGGCTTCGGCTCCGCAGTCTTTGAGTTTGAATCCAAGCTTCTTTTCGATCAGGGTTGCGAGTGCGAGCCCTGGTGGCGGTACCAAGATGCCCGCTGGGGTTTTGAGGACTGTTCCGCCGTCTTCAAATCCAGAGAGCTGTGGAATAGTTGAGAATGGTTCTGCTGGAACGAATACAACAGCCTTATCGGTGTCAGTCTCAAAATCATGTTGTCTGATATACACTCCTCTCTCCCGATAACCAGTTGCAAGGAGCATGCTATCGATCGCTTTCAGTGATGAGATTCCTGAGGCATTCATCAGATCTGCTCTAACGAATTCCTTGGGCTGAACGAAAAATGCAAGTGCTCCCCAGAAAGTCAGTCCCAACCCAATGAACGTTAAGATCGTTGAACTCAAAAGCACAGAGGCGGCAAGCGCAGGAAGGCCTATACCAAGCAGGAAGATACCAACAACTATGGTGTTGCGCCTCTGTTTGTGTAATAATCGACTTTCTGAATCTGCCTCCTCTTTCTGTACCTCCGAGCGTGGGATATCCTGGATAAGTGGTGCCATCTTCTGCGTAGCAGGGGATCCACCCTGCAGACCTGCTGGGTTGGGGCTGTTGACTTCCGTCTCTGCTATCCGAGAAATTTGAACGTTCAGCTCATCTGTCTTCTTTCGTTGAGTTCGAAGCAGTTTCGAATAACGATCGTAGCAAACCTGGCAGATGATATCATTGGCCATTGGGGGCCGTAATCCACATGTCTTACACTTCGCTTCCTGCAGCTCCCCACACCAATGCGGAATGATACGCAACCTGTGACATAAGGATTGTTTAGGCGTCCGCTCCGACGAGTGGCCACTTTAACGATTTTTGTCGTAACATATCTAGACTCAGCTCCGTAATCTCCTCACCTGATGAATAGTGAAGATGAAGCGTGCTCCGATTCATAGAAGAGTGATTGGAGGCGATTCATATCAAGAAGACACAATATTTAGATGACCAAGAATTATAGTGCCCCAGTCTTAACTGCCTGTGAAGGGGGAACTCAGAAGTTATGTTTAGATATGTTTCTCAACAGGCTGATTTCGCGATGACCGCTGAACGCACAGCTCGTAAGGATACCGTGCATCGCGGGCTTTTCATCCCCCTTTTTGCTGCAGGACATATAGAGAGCGAGACGAGTCATCTATGAAGAAACTCTCTACGGTTGGCGCTGCAATAATCCCCGCTGCTGGATTGGGCACGCGGCTATTATCGGTTACGAAAGAGCAGCCGAAAGAGATGTTACCTTTGTTCTCTTCGGAAGAGAATGAAGTAACACTTAAGCCGGTTATGCAGCTCGTCTTCGAACAGCTTTTCGCCTGTGGTTGTCGCAGATTCTTCGTCATCGTTGGCCGCGGTAAACGCGCGATTCAGGACCATTTCAGCCCTGACTACGAATTCATCCGGAGCTTGGAGCTCTCGGGCAAGGTGAATCAAAGTAGAATGTTGCGAAAATTCTACGAGATGACTGAGAAATCTAAGATCGT
>Ga0187780_10000791_pt1 | contig 23567 bp, 24 predicted proteins | sample 1015_Q2_SP10_20__FD_132429 | JGI IMG/M metagenome (GOLD analysis project Ga0187780, IMG submission 132429) | Tropical peat soil microbial communities from peatlands in Department of Meta, Colombia - 1015_Q2_SP10_20_MG | ecosystem: Environmental > Terrestrial > Soil > Wetlands > Peat | place... | reverse complement strand
TGACGAACCTGGCGCAGGAAGTGATCGACGCCCGCGACTTCGTCCGGACGACGCTCGGCCGGCAGTGGTGGAAGGCGCTTCTCGCAGCGGCCGGCAACACGGGCTTCGACTACCTCGCCCTGCTGGCAGCGCTGCGTGCGGTCGGTGCGGACCCGCGACCGTCGCTCGTGCTCCTCGCCTACACCGCTGCGGAAGTTCTCGCGCTCGTGCCGGTGACGCCGGGAGGGCTCGGCTTCGTCGAGGCAGGGCTCGTCGCAACGCTTGGCCTTGCGGCCGTTCCGGCCGCCGATGCGCTCGCCGCGACCCTCCTCTATCGGATCGTCGCTTTCTGGCTTCCGCTGCCCGCGGGCGGTATCGCGTACCTGCTCTTCCGGCAACGCTGCCGCGCGCAGCAGTAGCCGTTCTTCGAAATCGTCGCCGACTCGCGGACGACAACCTCCAGCTCCTGCAGCGCCACCGGCCGCGCAACCGCGGAACCGGCGCCGCGCGCGAGCGGTAGCTCACCGGGGTCGCAGAGGCGGACCACGCGAACGTCCGGCTGCATGAGCCGCACCTCGTCCGCGAGCGCCGACAGGGCATCGCCGCGATCACCGACGAGGACGTCGATCCGAACTGACCGCGCAAGCTCGACCACCTCATCCGGCTTCGTGGTCGCGAGCACGCGGTGGCCGCTGCCGCTCAACGTCGTCTCCATCAGCTCGAGCACCGGCAAGCTCCGGCTGACGACGACAACTGTCGCCGCTGCCTGTGGCTTACGCATGCGGCGTTTCACCCACCCAATCCGTTGCCGCGGAGCGCCTGACGGGCGAAGACCTGCTGCGCAGTGATCGTCCGCTCGGGGCGCGAGCGCCCGAAGAAGCTGATCATCCAGTGGAACAGCGCGCTGACCCGGTTCTTGAAACCGGTCAGGAAGGTGAGGTGGACGACGAGCCAGATCAGCCAGCCGGCGAACCCCCAGACGCGCGCGCCGCGGCGCTCGCCGATCGCGTAGTAGCGCGAGACGGTGGCGAGGCTGCCGAGGTCGCGGTACCGGAACGGGTGTGGTTGCCGGTCGCCGTCGAGCCGGCGCCGGATCTCGGCCGCCGCATGCCGTCCCGACTGGATCGCCACCTCGGCGAGCCCGGGCAGACCGTCGAGCGCCATCAGGTCGCCGGCGACGAAGACCTCCGGATGGCCGGGCAGCGTGCAGTCCGGCTCGACCGGGGCCTGTCCCGAGCGTGTCGGCTCAACACGAGCCTGCGCAGCGAGCAACCTTCCGAGCGGCGAAGCCTGCACGCCCGCCGACCAGATCTTCGTGAGCGCGGGAAGCCGCTCGACGCCGTCACTCGTCTTCAGCTCGACCCCGGCGCCGATGACGACGAACGTCATGAACGCGAGGCGAGGGCTCGCGTCCTCCTCGAGTTCGGCCAGCTCGAAGGCGCCGAAGATCCGGCCTCGTACCTCGAGCGCGTCGTCGATCGTATTCATTCCGGGCGCATGCAGGGCGAACTCGTCGTGACCGAAGCACGACTGCGCCGAGCCCGCGGCGACGATCAGGCTGTCATAGGCGAACTCCCAGGCGCAGTCGAGCAGACGGCAGCGGACGGTGCGACGTTCGAGGTCGACACCGTCGACCCCGGCGAGCACGACCTCGGCATTGCGCTGGTGGCGGAGGACGTCACGGAGCGGCGGCGCGATGTTTCCTTGCGAGAGGACGCCGGTGGCGACCTGGTAGAGCAGCGGTTGGAAGAGGTGGTGCGCCTGCCGGTCGATCACGGTCACGCCGACGGGTGCGCGCCGCAGCGCCTTCGCCGCGGCGAGGCCGCCGAAAACCGCCGACGACGATCACGACGCGGTAGCGAGCAGTCATGTGCTCAGCCGACCGGTGACGTGCAGCGTCACCGGCCGGCGGATCATCCCGAGCGTGCCGCTGCTCATCGCGAGCTCGCGCTGGTCGACCGTCGTGGTTGCCTCGATCTCGAGCCCGCCGGCGGCCGGCCGGACGGTGGCCGGGAACTCGAGCAGCACGCTCCGCCCTGCGGCTTCGAGATGGCCGACGACGTGCAGGAGGCCGTTTCCGACGTTGTGGACGCGCGTGGAGGTGAAGCGCACCTGCGGGTGCTCGGCGACGTGGAAGAAGTCGGGCGAGCTCAGGTGCTTGTCGCGCGTCTTGCTTCCGGTGTCGAGGCTGTCGGCGTCGATCGTCAGCTCGATCGTCGCCCCGTCGGGCCCGGTCGTGTACGAGCCGTCGAAGGTGTCGAAGCGGCCGTGGACGGTGGCCAGGCCCCAGAACGTCTTGACGTCGAACTCGACGAAGGTGTTCTCGGGATCGACCGTCCAACGGGTCGTCGTTTGCTCGACCGCTGTGATGGTCATCGCATCTCCTCTTGTGGATGTGCGGTCGAGGCTGCCGACGGGCGCTGCCACGTCGATGCCGCGGAGCCGATCTCCGCTGCCATCGTGTGGATCGCCTTGGTCAGGCCGAGGATCTGACGGGAGAGATCGAGCAGCTCTTCGTTCTGGCGGTCCTCTTCCTGGACGGTCTGCCATTGCTGGTCGGCGATCGCCTGGCGCTTCGCATCGGCCCGGTTCTGGCTGATCAGCACGAACGTCGAGAGGAAGATCGCCTCGAGCGAGACGATCATCGTCAGCAGGCCGTACGGGTAGCGTTCGACACGGAGGACGATCCAGCAGCCGAACCAGGCGAGGTGGATGTAGACGAACGACATCGAGCCGGCGAAGGCGGTGATCTGGTCGGCGAGCCGGTTCTGGGCGCTCTGCGCCCGCTCGTGCGCATGCCGGGCGAGCGCAGGGTTCGGCTCGAGCGTGACGTGCGAGGCGTGTTGCATCACGTCGTCGCCGGCGGCACGATCAGCACCGGTCGCCTCGCATGGGTGGCTACGTCGTGCGGGACGCTTCGCCGCGCGAACTCGCGCAGGCCCCCCAGACCGCGTGATGCAATCACGATCGCGGCCACGTCGAGCTCGTCGGCCACGTCGACGATCCCCTGCCACGTTTCCGAGGCGATCGTCGCGCGCGCCTCGGCATCGAAGCCGGCGCGCCGTGCATGCAGCGCGCCGGTCTCCGCACGCCGGAGCGCGTCCGCCCGGTTCAGGTCTTCGAAGGCGTTTCCGGGCACCACCGACGACGTCGCCGCCATGCTCTCGGCGAACGTCATCGACGGAGCCACGGTTAGCACCACCGCCTCTCGCGGGCCGAGGAGCGTGGCGGCCATGTCGACCGCCCGCTCAGCCTCCTCCGAGCCGTCGTAGCAGATGAGGATCTGCTCTTTCATGGACGTCTCCTCCTCTCATGGTTCGCGCGCCGGGGCCGCCACGCGAGCTGCCGTTTGGCGATGCCCGCGTCCAACATCAGCAGCGCGGCCGCCGACACCAGCAATGCAGATTCGATCGCCTTCATTGCGCCACCGGCCTCGCCTTGGGATGGATGCGACGCTGGAGCGCGGCGGAGACGTGCCGCAGCTCGAGTGCGTACGCGATCTGCGTGATGCCCGTGATGAGGGCGAACGCCCCGATGAGCCCTAGCAGCGCGATTGCGCCCGCCCCCGGGCGCGCGAACATGACAACGCCGAAGAATCCGGTCACGAGCGCGCTGACGAGGAGGAGCAGCGAGCGTCCGCCGCTGAGCGGCAGGATGAACGCGAGCCCCAGCTCGATCAGCCCGAGTGCAAGTGCCAACGCCGCGATGGCGTACAGCAGCCCCACGGCCGACAGGTTCGGCCAGACAATCACGGCGACGCCGGCAGCGAGACCGACCAGGCCCTCGAAAGCGACCCACGCACGGTCGCCCAGCCGCATGGGCACGATCAATGCGCCGACGATGGTTGTGAGCCCGGTGGCCAGCGCAAATGCTGCGACGAGGGCGATCAGCGCCGTCAGGCCGATGCTCGGCCAAACGAGGATCGCCACGGCGAACGCGATCGCGACCGCGCCGCGAAACGCCATCGCCTTCCAGATGTGCGCGAACCTCCGCTCGCTCTCGTGCAGATGTGCTTCCAGGTTCATGCCTGTCACTCCTTTCAGCTCAACTTGGCCGACAACTCGTCGGCCTTCTGTTCGAGCTCGTCGCGCGCTGCGCTGACGCGCTCCCTCTGCTCCTGCCAGCCGTCGGCGGCGGCGTCGCGCGCCTGCGCGAGCCGCTCGTCGACGGCGATGCGGCGGTTGCGGACGTCGCTGATCGCCTCCTCGGCCTGCTCGCGGGCGTGCCACGCTCGCGTGGCGGCGGTCGTCTGCAGCCGCTCGAGGTAGGTGTCCCAGCTCTCGAGCTCCGCCTCGACGGCGGCGGCGAATGTTGGCCAGTCGCCGGAGACGTCCGCGGCGAGCGAGCGTTCGGCGACGTCGAGCCTCGTCTTCAGCTGCGCGAGCTTCTGCTCGACGTCGTCCACGAGGTCGAGATGGCGCCGAAGCTGCGGCACTCCGCCGGAGGCGTGCAGCTGCTCGATCCGGCGGCGGACCTCCGCAAGCTGCTCCTCGATCGTCGTCGTGCTCACTCCGAGCCTCCTGTCGTGTGTCCTTGACAGCACGAAGGCTTGTCGGCGCCGCTGCCAACGCTCTGCCAGACGCGATGGCGCCGCTGCCAGCTCTACGTGAGCGCGGCGTCGCCGGCGAGCTCGGCGAGCCCCAGCTCTGCCGCCGTCGCCGGGCTACCGGCGAGTGCGAGGAACAGGCTCTCGCGAGCCTGGTGCGGCCGCGCCGCCCGCGACCACTCCACGACCTGTCGGTACAGCTGTTCAGCGGTGGCCGCATCTCCGGCGGCCGCAGCGATTCGCGCGAGCTGGACGCGCGCGTGAGCCGCTGCCCAGGTCGCGTGCGCCGCCTCGGCCGTGGCAAGCGCCTGCCGCTGCAGCTCCTCGGCCTCGCGCAGAGCGCCGCGCACGAACGCCTCCGAACCGATTCCGGAAAGCGCAAACGCAGCGTGGTCGCCGAACTCGACGCGCGTCGCGAGCTCGAGCGCCCGCCGATATGCATCCACCGCTGCCGCGCCGTCGCCGGCCCGCTGCGCCACCCACGCCTCGAGCAACAGCCCCGGGACGCGGAACGCGTCGTACTCAATCGCGTCCGAATGCCGGCGGACGGCGGCCGCCATGGCCGCAACGGTAGGGACGTCCCCTGCTCGCGCCGCACCGGTCGCGCGGATCAGGCCGCTCGCTGCCGCGCCCCAGTCGTCGCCCGCCGTCTCGAACGTCGTGCACGCGGCTTGTGCCATCTCGTCCGCCCGCTCCTCGGCCCCCGACTGTGCGAGCGCGAGCGCAAGCGTCAATTGCGCAAGCCCCAGCGGCCGCGGCGCCGCAGCGTTCGCCGCCAGCGCGACGGCGCGCTCGCCGGTCTCGAGCGCGACGTCGAGATCGAGCTCTTCGGCCGCGAGGAAGCAGAGGACGGCGAGCACCTCGGCCCGCAACTCGACCGGCGCGTCGTCGCCGACGACGGGCAGCGCGAGCTCGAGGAAGCGCCGTCCCTCGGAGATGCGCTCCGCCACCACGAAATACCACCCGAGGGTGGCGAACCGAATCGCGACGGCAGGGTCAGCCGCGTCGCGCGCGTAGTCGAGCGCGGCCCAGAGGTTGTCGTTCTCCAGCTCGAGGCGCCGCTCCCAGCGCAGCCATTCCGGCCCCCGCAGCTCGACGAACGCCTCCTCGGCGAGCGCAGCGAAATAGTCGGCGTGGGCGCCGCGCGCGGCGGCGAGCCCGCCGCTCTCGGCGAGCAGCTCGAGGACGTACTCGCGAACGGTGTCGAGCATGTCGTACCGCGCGGCGCCCTCCGAGAACGAAGCCGAGACGATCGACTTGTCGACTAGCGCGGCGACGAGGTACGCGACGGTCGCCTCGTTCAGGCCGTGGGGCGCGGCGACCGCTACGAGCGACGCCAGGGAGGCGCCGCCGCGGTGGACGGCGAGCTGCTGAAGCAGCGTCTTCTCGTCGGCGTGCAGGAGGTCGTAGCTCCATTCGACGAGCCCCCGCAGCGCGGTACGGCTCGGGTCGGAGGCCGGGCTATCGCGCAGGAGCCTCGCGCGGCGCTGGAGGATCGAGACGAGCTCCGCGAGTCCGAGCACGTTGACGCGAGCGGCGGCGAGCTCGATCGCGAGCGGCAATCCGTCCACGCGCCGCGCGATCTCCCCGGCGAGCGCGACGGCGTCGGTGTCCGGCTCCAACCCGGGTCGCGCCGCCCGCGCGCGCTCGAGGAAGAGGTCGACTGCAGCGACTCCGAGCGGCGCCACCGGGAAGCGCACCTCGCCCGTGACGTGGAGCGTCTCGCGGCTCGTCGCCAGCACACGCAAACGGGGGCATTCCGCCAGAAGCGTCGACGTGATCCGCGCCGCCTCGTCGAGGACGTGCTCACAGGCGTCTAAGACGAGGAGCGCTTCCCCGCTCCGAAGCCGAGAAGCCACGCGCACGAGCGGGTCGGCGCCGCGGACGTCGACGACGTTTGCGAGGAGCCTGACGGCGTCGGCTGGTGCTCCCGCGCGCGCGAAGTCGACGAGCCAGATGCCGTCTGGGAAATCGCTCTCGAGCGAGCGCGCCGTCTCGAGCGCGAGCCGACTCTTGCCGACGCCGGGCGGACCGGTCAGCGTCACGAGGCGGTGCTCGTGCAGAAGCGCTACAACCTCGCCGTGCTCGTCCTCGCGGCCGACGAACGATGTCGAAGGCGCCGGGAGATTGCCGCGGCGCCTACGGTCGCCTGGAACGGCGGCGATCGCCGGGTCGTGCGCGAGGATCGCCTCCTGGAGTCGTCTCAGATCAGGCCCTGGCTCGAGCCCCAGCTCGTCGGCGAGCACACGCCGCGCCTCCTGGAATGTCTCGAGCGCGTCCGCCTGGCGGCCGCTGCGATAGAGCGCCAGCATCAGCTGCGCCCACAGCCGCTCCCGGAACGGGTTGTCCGCGAGTGTGGAACGCACGGCCGGCACGAGCTCCCGATGCTCGCCGAGCGCGAGCGCAACCTCGAACTGCTCCTCGAGCGCGTCGGCGTGGAGCGTCGCGAGCCGGCGCGCCTCGGCCGTGAACCATGCCGTGCCGGTCAGACCCTGCAGCGGCGGTCCGCGCCAGAGCGCCAACGCCGAGGCGGCAGCGTCCGCCGCGGAGCCGACGTCGCCGTCGCGCAACGCGTGGCGCGTCTCCGCGATCAGCTCCTCGAAGCGCATTGCGTCGACGTGCGCGTCTTTCAACGCGTAGCCGGCAGGCGAGCCGACGATCGCCGTCTCGCCGAGCGTCGCGCGAAGGCGGCCGATGTGATGGTGGAGCGCGTTCCGCGGCGCGGCCGGGAGGTCGCCCTCCTCCCACAGGGCGTCCACGAGCGCGTCGATGTCGACGATCCGGCCGCTCCGGAGCGCCAGTATCGCTAGCAGCGCTTGACGTTTCGAGCCGCCGACGTCCGCGACCGTCCCGCCCGCGACAACCTCGAACGGGCCGAGAACCCGGATTTCCAGCCGGTTTGCCATGCGCGCTCCGTCCCCGAGTCTCGCACGCCCGGCCGGGGAGGTGAAGTCCGCCTGGCACCGCCGGAGCCGGTGGTGGCACCGGTTTGGCAGAGGCAGAGCACATCGTCTCGGCCATGACCACTCCAGGCGACACCCCACAGCGGCCCGACGGCCACACCCGCGACCCGCAGAAGCCCGGCCTCGGGCGGCGCTCGCTCGCGGTCTTCGCCGGGATCTTGATCCTCAACTACATCCTCGCTGCCCTCTTCTATGCGGCCACCACGAAGCCGCGCGTGACGATCCCCTACCGCCCGACCTTCATCGCCCAGGTGCAGGCGGGCAACGTCAAGACGATCACCGCCACCGACACGGTGCTACAGGGGACCTTTAAGCACGCGATCCGCTACCGCACGAGCGGCACGACCGCCGTCCGGACGACCGAGTTCGCCACCCAGATTCCCGACTTCGCAAACAACGCCAGCCTCGACCGGCTGCTGGCCGACAAGGGCGTCGTCGTCACGGCGAAGCAGCCCGCGGGCACACCCTGGTGGCAGACGCTGCTCGTCGGCATCGGCCCGACGCTCCTCTTCTTCGGCCTCTGGATCTGGCTGATGCGGCGCTCAGCCGGTCAGGCCGGCGGCATGTTCTCGTTCGGCCAGTCGAGGGCGCGGAAATACGAGCCGACGAAGGAGCAGGTCACCTTCGCCGACGTCGCCGGCATCGACGAGGCGAAGGAGGAGCTGACCGAGGTCGTCGACTTCCTCCGCGCCCCCGACAAGTACCGCAAGCTCGGCGCGCGCATCCCACGCGGTGTGCTCCTGACCGGACAGCCCGGCACGGGCAAGACGCTCCTCGCGAAGGCCGTCGCCGGCGAGGCCGGCGTGCCGTTCTTCTCGATGTCCGCCTCCGAGTTCGTGGAGATGATCGTCGGCGTCGGCGCGTCGCGCGTCCGCGACCTGTTCAAGCAGGCGAAGGAGGCTGCGCCGTCGATCATCTTCATCGACGAGATCGACGCGATCGGCCGCTCTCGCGGCTCCGGCGCCTTCAGCGGCGCCAACGACGAGCGCGAGCAGACGCTCAACCAGATCCTGACCGAGATGGACGGCTTCGACGCCTCCACCGGCGTGATCGTCCTCGCCGCGACCAACCGCCCGGACGTGCTCGACTCGGCGCTGTTGCGCCCCGGACGCTTCGACCGCCGCGTGCCGGTTCAGGCACCAGACAAGGACGGTCGCAAGCAAATCCTGGTCGTCCATACGCGTAGCATCCCGCTTGCGCCCGAGGTCGACCTGGAGGCGCTCGCCGCGACGACGGCCGGCATGGTCGGCGCAGACCTCGCCAACCTCGCCAACGAGGCGGCGCTGCTCGCCGCGCGTCGCGCGCACGAGCAGGTGACGATGGGCGACTTCACCGACGCCCTCGAGAAGATCGAGCTCGGCACGGCACGCAAGCTGCTGATCACCGAGGCCGACAAGCGGCGCACCGCCTACCACGAGGCCGGCCACGCGCTGGTCGGGATGCTCACACCCGGTGCCGATCCGGTCCGGAAGATCTCGATCATCCCGCGCACGATGAGCCTGGGCGTCACCATCTCGGCGCCCGGCAGCGACCGCTTCAACTACGACAAGCAGAGCCTGCTCGCCCACATCAAGGTCGCGACCGGCGGTCGCGCCGCCGAGGAGGTCGTCTACGGCGACGAGACGACCGGCGCCGAGTCCGACATCCGCCAGGCGACCCAGCTCGCGCGCAACATGGTCGGCCGCTTCGGCATGAGCGACGAAATCGGCTTCCTCTCCGTCCTGCCCCTGGACGGAGACGGCTCCGCCCTCATGCCCGGCGTCTCAGAGGTCTCCGAACGGACCAGGCAGCGGATCGACGACGAGATGCGACGCATCGTCGGCGAAGAGCACGACAAGGCGTTGCAACTGCTCGGCGACAACCGCCGACGCCTCGATTCCCTCGCCGAGGCGCTCTTCCAGGCGGAGACGCTCGAAGGGCCGGAGGCCTACGCCGCGGCAGGGCTGCACACGACACCCGCAGAGCCCGCACTGGTCGGCGACTAGGAGGATCACGATGCTGCCGCTCTCCGACGGACTGCGCCCGCGCCGGTTCCCGATCGTCAACGTCGCGCTGATCGCGGCCAACTTCGCGGTCTGGATCCTCTACGAGCTGCCGCAGCTCAACTCGGCCGTCTACCACGCCTCGTTCTACCCGTGCACGGTCGACAACGCGTGCCGCGCCCCTGAGCCGTGGGAGGTCAGCTGGTTCACGTCCATGTTCATGCACGGCAGCTGGGACCACATCCTCGGCAACATGCTCTTCCTCGCCATCTTCGGCAAGAACGTCGAGGACGCGTTCGGGCGCATCCGCTATCTCGCCTTCTACATCGCCGGCGGCTTCGCCGCGACCATGACGCAGACCGCCGTCACGCTGCTCTTCGGCACGGCATCCGCCGGTCGCGTTCCGAACCTCGGCGCCAGCGGCGCGATCGCCGCAGTCCTCGGCGCCTTCTTCGTCCTCTACCCGACGGCGCGCATCCGCACGCTGGTGCTCGTCTTCTTCGTCCGGATCCCGGCCTGGGTCTTCCTCGGCCTGTGGTTCCTCTACCAGCTCGTCGAGGGGAACTTCGGCCTCGCCTCCGCGTCGGCCAACGGCGGCGGCGTCGCCTTCTTCGCGCACGTCGGCGGCTTCGTCTTCGGCGCCATCGTCGCGCTCATCCTGCTCAATGCCGGACGCGTCGTCCCGCAAACTGCACAGCGCCGCGCAGCATTCGCGCCGTTCTGATGGGCGGCGACCTTACCGCCCGCGTAGCGAAGGCGACCGCCGCCGCGATCGCGGTCGCTGCAATCGCCTTCGGATTCTGGCAGGTGCGAAGCGTCGTCATCCTCCTGCTGCTCTCCCTGACGCTGGCGGCGGCGATCCGGCCGGGAGTCGAAGCGCTCGAGCGGCGGGGCGTACCGCACGTGGTCGCGATCGGCGTCTTCTTCGTTGCGGTCCTCGGCGGCCTCGCGCTGTTCTTCTGGTTCGCGGTCCCACCCGCCGTCGACCAGGCGAGACAGGCGGTGTCGCACCCCGGTGTGGGTGGCACCGGCCTCCGCTACACGGTCCTCGCGTGGGTGCAACAGGAACTGCACAGGCTTCCGTCCGGCACCGCCGTCATCCATCCGATCGCGACGTACGGGAAACAGGCGACGCGGATCGTTGCGGCCGTCTTCTTCGCCCTCGCCGCGACCTGGTACTGGATCTCCGACGGCCGCCGGATGCTCGACGCCGTCGTCTCGCGCGTCTCCGAGGGGAACCGTGACCGGGTCCGGCAGACGGCGGTCGCGATCGAGCAGCGGCTCGGCGCCTACGTACGGCTGATGTTCCTGATGATCCTCTTCGTCGCCGTCGTCCTCTCGATCGGCCTCTCCGTCGTCGGGCTCCACTACTGGCTGCTCCTCGCCGGAAGCGTGAGCATCCTCGAGGTGATCCCGGTGATCGGGCCGACGATCGGCGTGCTGCTCGTCGCCGCCGTCGGCTTCTCGCAGTCGCTGCACGTGATGGTGCTGGCGTTGATCGTGGTGATCGGCTTCCGGCAGATCCAGGATTACGCGATAAACCCGCACGTGATGGGCGGGTCAGTCGGCTTCTCGCCGCTCGTGACACTCACGACGGTGGCCGTGGTCGGGCTACTGTTCGGCGGGTTCGCGGTCATCCTCGCGATCCCCGTCACCTCGGCGGTGGCGACGGTCATCGACGTCCTCGTGCTCGGCCACGACCCGCCGGCCGCTCAACCCGCGCGGTCGCTCCGGCTCCGCCGCTCGGCATGACCGGTTGGCACATGGCGGATCCGCCGAAGCGACCGGTGCTCTTCGTCAACCCGAGGTCGGGCGGCGGCAAAGCCGCGCGCGCCCGCCTCGCCGAGCGTGCGCGCGAGCGCGGGATCGAGGTGATCGTCGCCGGGCCGGACGCGAGCCTCGCAAGGCTCGTGGACGTAGCCGTGGCGGGTGGCGCCGACACGCTCGGCGTCGCCGGCGGCGACGGATCGCTCGCGGTCGTCGCGGCAACCGCAGTCGCGCGTGGGCTTCCGTTCGTCTGCGTTCCCGCCGGCACCCGAAACCACTTCGCGCTCGACCTCGGCGTCGACCGGAGCGACCTGGTCGGCTCGCTCGACGCGTTCACCGACGGCGTCGAGCGGCGGATCGACGTGGCGGAGGTGAACGGCCGCCTCTTCCTCAACAATGTCTCGCTCGGGATCTACGGCGAGGCAGTTCGGCAGCCGGCATACCGCGACGCCAAGGCGCGCACGCTCGTCGAGACCGCAGCGCAAGTTCTCGGACCGAGCGCCGCCGCTGCCGACCTGCAGCTCCTGGACGACCGCGGCTGGGTGCATAGCGACCCGACCGTCGTGCTCGTCTCGAACAACCCGTACTCCGTCGAACCCCTACGGCCACCGGGGACGAGGCCGAGGCTCGACCGCGGCGAGCTCGGAATCCTCGTCCTCGGCGCACCACGGTTCGGCCCAGGCCCGGCACGCGCGTGGACCGCGGCGCGCCTCGAGATCGCCGCGCCCGCACCGGTCCACGCCGGAGTCGACGGTGAGGCGGTGGAGCTCATCCCGCCGCTCCGGTTCGCGATCCGCGCCGGCGCGCTGCGTGTCCGAATTTCGCGCCGCCACGCGCGGCTTCCCTGACAGCGTCGAAGCCCGCCGGACTCAGGTCGGCGGGCTTCGGTCAGACGCGGCGTGTGTCAGGAAACGTGCAGCTTCTCCTTCAGCTTGCCCAGGCGCTCCTCGACACCGGTGTGCAGCTCGGCCTTCCGCTTCTCGCGGATCGTGCGCCGCGCCTCGCGCGCAGCGGCGTCGGCCGCCTCCTCGGCTGCCTCGAGCTCGCCCATGACCTCCTTGACGGGGCGGCGCGTCACTTCGCCGTCGAGCTTCTTCATCTCGCCGTCGATCACCTCGACCGCCGGCTCCTTCACGCTCGCGATCACGGCCGTCGATCCTGTCGGAATCGCCGTACCGAGAACCGTGAGCGCCTCGTCGGACGTCATGGCGCGATCGATGTCGAACGCGCCACCCATCATCGCGCCGGCGCCCCAGCCGAGCAGGACCCCAACCGGGCCGCCTAGGATGCCGATCAGCATCCCGATCAGCGAGCCGCTCGCGGTGCCAACGAGGCCGACGTTGTCGGTCCCGTCCGGGATGTGCAACTCACCTTCCGGCGTGCGCTCCACGATCGCCGCGGACTCGAGTCCGATGCGACCGCTGGCGTTGCATTCCTTCAGCGCGCTCAGCGCCTGATACGCCTTGCTCGGCTCCGTGAACCGAACGACTACCACGTTCTTCGCAGCCATTGCTGCTCCCTTCGCTTGGACATCGATGACGACGTCAATCTGTCGCGCCCCGATGCCACATCGATGCCAGGGAGCGCGGCGCCGCTGCCACTCGAAGCGCGTCCTGCTATGTCGGTGCGATCGGGGCGCAGCGCAGTAGGCGCCTTGCACGCCACCGCCGTCGAGGCAGGCGGGACCGACAACGGCGCACCGGCCTGCGCTGGTACCACCCGGACTACTACGGGGGCTACGTCCTCGATCCCGACGGCAACAACATCGAGGCCGTCTGCCACCAGCCCGACTAGGGAGGTCCGCTGGGCGAGCGTTCTCTCGCTCGATCACCGCCGGGGCGCTCTCGAGGTTAAGCGGCTCCGCGGCGACGATGTTTGCTCGTCGGCCGGAGGCGGCCTTTGAGCACCGCGGCGTAGAGGTCGAGGACAGGCGCTCGTCACCCATGCGTCCTGGCCCAGGCGTTGTAGGCGGCGTTCGACGGCATGTAGGGCGGCCGGTACTTGCCGCACGCCTGGTTCGCAGCCTCGAACTTCGGCGAGCCCTGATCGATTCCCACCTTCGCAGGGTCGGGAATGCGGCCAGTGCTGTCGGGGTCGGGGAAGTTCGGGATGCCGTGGGCCCGCACGCACTGCGCGAAGTGCAGCGACTGGATTCTCACCTGCTGCACCTGGGCGGCGGTCGGCCCGCTGCCGCCGTTCGGAAGAAGGTGCCGACAGACGCTCTGAGCCGACTGGAACCGTGAGCTGCTGACGCCGAGTTGCTGGAGGGACTCCTTTACGAGCTGTCCGCCCGTGTCGGGGTCGGGGTACTTCGTCACGCCGTTCGCGCGCATGCACCGGGCGAAGGCGAGCGCGTCGGAGGACGAGCTGGTACGCGTCGTCGGCGAGCCGCGGCATGCGGCCGTTAGCAGGGCGAGCAGGCTCGCCGCGACGAGGGCGATCGCGGTTCGCATTGTCGGTGCTCGGCCCATCGTCCGTTCAGTGGTTGTGCAGCGGGAACCCGCACACCGCTGCTGCCCGCACGAACGCGGGCGACTGCGTGTCGATGGTCTGCGAGAACGCGAAGACCACGCCGTCGATGTCGGAGACCACGCCGCCACCGCCGGCGAGGGGCATGGACGGGACCGTGGTCGTCGGGTCGGGGAAGCTCGGAACGCCGTGCCGACGCATGCAGTGCGCCACCGAGATCATGTGCGCAAGCCACCGGGCCGTGGGCTGCGTCGTCGAGCCGAGGTCAAGGGGCCCGCCGCCGGGCATGAGCTTCTGGCACTTCGCCCGCGCCGCCTTGAATGCCGGCGACGAGGGATCGATCCCAGGGCCGATCTTGATGAGGAAGCCCCCGTCGGGGCTCGGATCCGGGAAGGCGGGAACGCCGTCGGAGCGCATGCAGCGTGCGAACGCGAGCTGCGGATTCGTCCCCGGGGCTGCGCTCGTGCTGCCGCCCGCGCTGTGGAGCGAGGCCGCCGTGCCGACGCTCGCGACCGACGGCGACTTCGCGCCGCCGCAGCCCGCGGCCAGCAGCGACAGACCCGCGAGAGCGGCGGCGAACGACGTCCACCTCATACCGTTCGCAGCGCCTCCGTCGGCGACATGCGGGCCGCTCTGATCGCCGGCAGGAGACCGGCGACGGCGCCGATGACGATCGCGGCCGCGAGGCCTCCCGCCCACGCCGTCGTCGGCACGACGACGGTCCAGTGCTTCGTCGCCGCGTACACCGCCGTCGACACCGCACCGGCGGCGACGCCGGCCGCGCCGCCGAGCAGCGCGAGGAGGATCGCCTCCGACAGGAACTGCGTGCGGATCTGCCGCTTCGTCGCACCGAGCGAGCGGCGCAGACCGATCTCCGAGCGCCGTTCGAGCACGCCGATCAGCATGATGTTCCCGACGCCGACCGCGCCGACGAGCAGCGACACGGCGCCTAAGCCGAGGAACAGGCTGTTGAGGGCACTCTGCGTCTCCGCGCGCGCGGTGAGCACGTCGGACGGCTGGCTGACCTGCACCTCGTTCGGCGACTCGGGGTTCGCGGTCGACGCGAGCACGTTGTACACCGCCGCGGTCTGGTTCGTCACCGTGCGCACGTAGATCGTCGTCGGGTGCCCGTCGAAGTCGAGGTAGCGCTGCGCAGCCGGAAAGCCGACGAGCACCGACGAGTCGACCTCGGGCGCGAGGGGCGCCGACGCGAGGATCCCGGCGAGGTAGAACCACTGGCCCCCGAGCCACACGCGCTCGCCGGGAAAGAGCCGGTCGATCCCGAGGCGCTGCGCGGCCGCGTATCCGAGCACCGTGACGGGCTCACGCGCGGTCGCGGCGTTGAGGAAGCTGCCCTGCGCGATCTTCGCGCCGACCGCGGCCGGAAGCCCGAGGCTCGCCGCCTGCACGGCGAGCGCGTTCGTGTTCACCGAGGGGATGAGCGGGCTGCGGTAGACGTTCTCCTGCGTCGAGCCCGTCTCCTGGACCTGCAGCACCGGCCCGATGCGCGCGATCATCCCCGGCGCCGCGAGCGGGAGCTCCGCGTTCTGCCCGAACAGCGTCTGCCCGTTCGTCACCGTGAGGAGGTTCGTCCCGAGCCTGTCGATCTCGGCGAGCAGCCCTGCCTGCGACGACGACGACAGGCCGAGGACGGCGACGATCGCAGCGACGCCGATGGCGATGCCGAGCGCGGACAGCGCGGCGCGCACCCGTCGCGTGCGCAGACCGACGCTGGCGACGCGCGCGAGGTCGGCAAGCCGAAGACGCGGGAACTCGAGGGCGGGCTCGGTCACCGCGGCGCGTTGACGAGCGCAAACGCCGCGCGCGCAGACGATTCGAGGACGCGCACGGTCACGACAAAGCCTCCGGCGACGCCGTTCGCCGTGAACCGCGGCGCGACGGCGATGCCCTTGACGCCCGTGACGACGGTGACGCGGCGCCGTCCGTGCGTGAAGCGTCCGGCGGCGCCGCTCTTCGGCGCAGCGAACACGACCTTCGCGTGGGCGACGGGGTTCCCGTCCTTGTCGGTGACCGTCACGGCGAGCGGAACGGCAAAGCGCGTGGCGACGGTCGCGGAGGAACCGTTCGCGGCGCCGACCGCAATCGACGCCGCACGCGCCGCGACGTTCGTGAGCGCGACGACGGCGGGCGGCGCTCCGGCCGACGTCGCAGTGAGGGTGAACGCTCCTGCGACCTTGTTCGCGAAGATCGCCGGCGACGTGGCGAGCCCGTTCGCGTCGGTGAGCTCGGTCGCCTGCGCCGAGCCCCCGACGAAGGTCGCGCCGGCGCCGTTCGCCGCCGGCGAGATGGCGAACGTGACGCTCGCGCCTTCCACGGGCTGCCCCGCGCCGTCCGCCACGCGGGCGTGCAGCGCCTCGGGATAGCGGTCGTCCACCGTCGCGCGCGGATCCGCCGCAGTCACCGTGAGCGCCGACGCGTCGGCGTGGTTGTCGAGCGAGAAGACCGCGACGCTCGGCAGCCCATCCGTCGAGGCCGTCGCGGTGAACCTGCCCGGCGTCGCCCCGGCGAGCAGCGGCGGCGCGGTGGCGACGCCGGTCGAGTCGGTGACGGCGCTCGCGGGGCCGCTGCCGAGGAAGCCCGCGCTCGCACCGGTCTCGCCGGGCACGACGGAGAAGCTGACGACCGCGCCCTGCACCGGGTTGCTGTTCGCGTCGGTGATGCGCGCCTGGAGGGCTTGCGCATACTGGGCATCGACGGTCGCCTGCTGGCCGGATCCGGCGAACGCGACGATCGCCGCCGGCACGCCGCTCGCGGTGTTGCCGAGGTAGATGTTCACCGTCCCGTAGTCCGAGTGGGCGTCGACGCTGTAGTCGCCCGGCGTGTAGTTCGCGGTGAACGCAGGCGCCGTGGCCATACCCTGCGCGTCCGTCCCCACGACGGCGACGCGCGTCTCGTTCGAGGAGAAGATCCCGCCGGCACCGCTCCCGGGCGCGTCGAACTCGACCGTGACCCCGGCAAGGTCGCCGGTGAGCGGGCAGCCGTTCGTGTTCGCGAGCTCGACCTGGAGCGGCGTCTGGAACTGCTTGCCGAGCTGCGCCGTCTGCGCGCTGCCGCCGGCGAGCACGAGCTCGTTCGGATCGTTCGTGGTTGGGCATGCCGTGCCGGCCGCCGTCGCCGTGCCGGCTCCCGCGGCGAGCACCGCGGCGGCGACGAGTGCCGACGCGACGAGTCTCATCGGTCGCCCTTTCGGTCGTCGTCGGAGACGATGCGTCCGTCGAGCAGCGTGATCTGACGCGGGAAGCGCGCAGCAATCTCGTGCTCGTGCGTGATGACGACGATCGTCGCGCCCTCGGCGTTGAGCTCGTCGATCAGCCGCATGATCGCGTGGCCGGTCGCGCTGTCGAGATTGCCGGTCGGCTCGTCGGCGAGCACGATCGCGGGGCGGCCGACGAGCGCCCGTGCGATCGCGACGCGTTGCCGCTCGCCGCCGGACAGCTGCGTCGGGCGCGCGCCCAGCCGGTCGCCGAGGCCGACCCGGGTCAATGCCTCGGCGGCGCGCGAACGCCGCTCGGCCACCTCGACGCCGCTGTAGAGCAGGCCGTCGGCCACGTTCTCGAGCGCGGTCGCGTGCTCGGCGAGGAAGAACTGCTGGAACACGAAGCCGATGCGCGTCGCGCGCACGGCCGCGAGCTCGCGGTCCGACATCTCCGCGACGTCGAGACCCGTGATCGACACGCGTCCCGCACTCGGCCGCTCGAGCGTGCCCATGAGATGGAGGAGCGTCGACTTCCCCGAGCCCGACGGGCCGAGGATGGCGACGAGCTCGCCCGCGCCGACGCGGAAGCTGACGCCCTGCAGCGCGGGCACCGGCGGATCCGAGCCGTACGTCTTCGCCACCGACTCGAGCTCGAGGACGGCGCTCATTCCGACGGCACCACCACGCGCTGCCCCGGCTGCAGCGAACCCGTCACCTGCACGATCCCGTCCGCGTCGTCGAACAGGCCGACGGTCACGCCGACGAGCGTGTGCACCCCTGCGGTCACGACCTCGAGGGCGTAGCCGCCGCCGGCGAGTGCGAGCAGCGCGTTCACGGGGACGACGAGCGCGTTCTTCACGGTCTCCGTCGTGATCGAGACGTCCACCGGCGCCTGGTCGAGGCGTCCGGTCGCTGCCGGATGGTCGGGAGTGACGTCGACCTCGATCGTCGGCGAGCCTCCTCCGCCGCCGTTCTGGTCCGACGGGGCCGTTGCGACTGTGCCGACGTACGACACGCGGCCGGGCGTCGTCGAGTTGTCCGGCAGCGTGATCACGACGGAATCGCCGACCTCGACGCTCGACTGCTGCGAGGCGTCGAGCTCGATGGCGACTACACGGCGCACGGACGTGATCCCGAGCACGGGCCCGGCCTGCACGGGCGATCCCGCCGTCGGCGTCACGCTCGTGACGCGGATCGCTCCCGGCTCGAAGGCGACCGAGCCGAGGAGCAGGGAGCCGGTCGTGGACAGGCCGTGCGCGGCCTGGAAGCGCTCGACCGCCGCCTCGGTGGCCGCTGTGAACGCGTCGCCCGCGAGCGCGCCGTAGCCGAGTGCGCGGAGGTTCGCGTTCAACTCGGCGACGTCGCGCCCCGGCGCCATGCCGGGAGTGAACGCGCGCCACTGCGGCACGGCGCCGTAGAGCAGGATCACGGGCTGCCCGCCGATCGCGTAGAGCGTGCCGCCGCGTCCGACGACGCGGCCGACCGGCGGCAGCATCGTGTACGAGGACGTCGGCCCGACGACGGATGCGGACGCCTGCGCCTGCGCGAGCGCCGCGCTCGCGGACGCCGCCATGCGCGCGTCCGCCTGCACCTTCGACGTGTTGCTCGCGACGTTCTGCCTTTCGGTCTCGACCGACTGCGAGTCGGCGGCGCACGGAGGCGCATTCCCTCCGTTCGCTCCGCCTCCGTTGCCGCTCTCGGCCGCATTGCTCCCGGCGCAGTCGACCGAGAGCTTGCGCGCGTCGCCGTCGAGCGCCGCGCGGGCCTGGTCGAGCGCGTTGGTGTCGTCGGCGAGCGCCGCCTCAGCCGTTGCTGCGGCAGCCTGCGCCTGCTGGACGTTCGAGGGCGCTGTGCCCGGCGCGACGGCGATCGTGGACGGGTCCGCGTACCCGAGCGTCGCGCTGACCTGCGTCTGCGACGAGAGATCCCGGCGGCGCACGGTCTGCAGCGTGGTCGGCGCTCCGTTGTCGAGCGACGCCTTGGCGGGACCGCCGCCGAACGGATTCGCGACCACGAGCACGAGCGCGAGCGTGACGACGATCAGGACGCCGGCGGCGGCGAGTGCGCGGCGACGGTCGAAACGGGAGAGGAGCGCCCTCACTTGCGTGCGGGTCCCGCCGCGCCTGGGCCGAGAACCTTGCCGGGGATGAGCGCCTGACATGCCGTCTGCGCCTTCTGGAAGAGCGGGGAGCTCGGGTCGAGGTCGCTTCCCGGTCCACCTCTGAGGCTCATCTGGACACCGCCGCCGCTGAACGTCGGATCGGGAAAGTCCTTGATGCCGTGGCTGCGCATGCACGCGGAGAACGCGAGCGCGGCCTGCTGTGCCTTCGCGATCTGCTGCGGGCTCGGCTGGCCGCCGTTCGGCAGCACCTTGCGGCACGCCTGCTGCGCCGCCTGGAACTTCGGCGAGCTCGGGTCGATGCCGTTTGCGCTCCCGAACTGGATGACGCCCTGCGCGTTCGGGTCGGGGAAGTTCGGGAGACCGTGCGCGCGCATGCACGCGGAGAACTTCGCGCCGTCCTGTGTCTTGATCGCGAGGCCCACGTGGGCGCCGCCCGCGGAGCCCGACGTGCTCGGCGCCGCCTGGGCGGGCGGGCTCTGCGTGGTGGTCACGGCGTGCGACGGCGGGAGGCTCGCCACCGACGGCGCCTTGCCGCCGCCGCAGCCCGCGAGAACCAGGGCCCCGCCGAGGGCGGCGATGCAGACCCGAAGACCTCTCATGGCGCCGGCGCGAGCCTGATCTGCGGACCGAAGCGAGGGAAGAACCCGCGGCATGCGGTGTACGCGGCGTAGAGACGTGCCGTGTCGAGCGAGCCGAGCCTGTCCAGCGGGAGATCGCCGGTCGAGTCCGGATCGGGGAAGTTCGGGACGCCGTGCGACCGCATGCAGCGCGAGAAGACGAAGAGCTGCTCCGTCCGTGTCGCCTGCTGCGCCGGCGTCGGCGGCGGCGGCCCGCCGCCCGGCATGAAGCTGCGGCAGGCGGCCATCGCCGAGTTCGCCTGTGCCGGCGTCGCGTTCGACATGACCACACCGTGACCGCCCGGGCTCTGCGTCGACACGCCGTGCGCGGTCATGCAGGCCGCGAAGGCGGTGAAGCTCGGCTTCCGCGACGGCGTCGTCTTCGACGTCGTCGAGGGCGCCGTCGCGTCGAGGCTGGCGACGGACGGCGACTTCGAGCCGCCGCACGCCGCGGCGAAGAGGCCGAGGGCGACGGCGAGTGCGGTGCGTGCGAGCACGCCCTTCAGGTAATCCGAGCTCTCTAAAGCGGATCTAAAGCCGGGCTAACGACTCGGTGAAAGCCGGAGCCGGACGACTGCGCCGCCGTCGGGCGCGTTCTCGGCGCGGACGGTGCCGCCGTGCGCCTCGGCGATCTGCTTGACGATGGCGAGCCCGAGCCCGGCGCCGGGAAGGGCGCGGGCGGCGGCTGACCGGTAGAAGCGGTTGAAGACGAGCGGTGCGTCCGTGTCGTCGATACCCGGGCCGTGGTCGCGCACCTCGACGCCCCCGTCGCGGACGGCGACCTCGACGACGGCTCCGTCCACGGGGCTCCACTTCCGGGCGTTGTCCAGCAGGTTGGAGATCGCGCGCTCGACACGCTGCGGGACGCCGACGACGGTGCACGGCTCGAGCTTCGTCCGAAACTCGACGGCCGGCCACCGCCGCGCCGCACGCTCGACGACGCCGCGGACCACCTCGTCGAGGCGGAACTGCGCCGGCGCGACGTCCTCCTCCTCGCCGCGGGCGAGCTCGACGAGCTCGCCGACGAGAGTCGTCATCGCCTCGAGCTCGTCGCGCACGTCGTGCACCAGCTCGGCGCGCTCGCCGTCGGCGAGCGCGTGCGCATCCGCGAGAAGCTCGATGTTCGCGCGCAACGTCGCAATCGGCGTGCGCAGCTCGTGCGACGCGTCCGCGACCAGCTGGCGCTGCGCCGCAAGCGACGTCTCGAGGCTCGAGAGGAGCTCGTCGAGCTGAATGGAGAGCCGGCTGATCTCGTCGCGGCCGCGAAGCCCTGTCCGCTTGCTGAGGTCACCCGTGTCGACGATTCGCTCCGTCGTCATGGTCAGTCGGCGCAGGGGCGCCAGCGCGCGGTTGGAGACGAGCAGCCCGAGGATCGCGGCGACGCCGGCCCCGCCGATCGAGATGAAGACGAGGAGCCAGCGCAGGCGGGAGAGGTTGCGGTCGACATCGACGAGCGAGGTGGTGATCTGAACGTTCGCCGCCGGGCTCGACAGCGTGAGCACGCGCGAGCGCACGCCGCCGACGATCCCGGTCGAGAAGTCGACCGTCCCTCCCGACAGCGACGCCGACTTGCCGCGTACCGTCGCGACCGAGACACGCACCGCCTTCAGGCTGCCGGGAAGGATGAACTGCTTCAGCGGCGGTGGCCCGCCCCCGTACCCCTTGGCCAGCAGCGCCCCCCTCGGGAGCGGGATGCCTATCGCGCGCTTCTTCACTGCGATCTGAAGGGCAGGGAGGTCGAGGCTCGCCCTGAGCTCGTTGTCCACCTGGTCCACGAGCTGTGCCCGGTCGGTGTAGTAGACGGCGAAGGAGGTGCCGACGATCGCGACGGCGACCGCCGACGCGGCGAGCAGCGTGAGGCGGAGACGGAAGCTCATCGCTCCCTCAGTGTGAAGCCGACGCCGCGAACGGTGTGGATGAGGCGGCGCTCGCCGCCGGCCTCGAGCTTTCGCCGCAGATGGCCGACGAAGACGTCGAGCGAGTTGGACGACAGCGATCCGTCGTACCCCCACACGCGTTCGTAGATGAGGCTGCGTGCGAGCACCTGGCGCGGGTGACGGAGGAAGAACTCGAGCAGCTCGAACTCGATGCGGCTCAGCTCGATCGCGCGGCCGCCGCGATTCGCGTCGCGCGTCAGAAGGTCGAGCTCGAGGTCGGCGAACGCGAGCGACTCCGCGCCCCTGCCCGTGCGGCGGAGCAGGGCGCGCACGCGCGCGATCAGCTCCTCGTTCGCGAACGGCTTCACGAGGTAGTCGTCCGCGCCCGCCTCGAGGCCCGCCACGCGGTCGCGAATCGCGTCGCGGGCGGTCAGCATCAGCACCGGCAGCTCGTCCCCTCCCGCGCGCAGCGTCTCGCAGACCTCGATGCCGTCGCTGCCGGGCATCATCACGTCGAGGACGACGAGGTCGTACGGGCGGGCCCGCAGCTGCTCGAGGGCCTCGTCGCCGCCGGCCGCGACCTCGACGTCGAAGCCGTGGGAGGAGAGGACCCGTCGCAGCGCCCGTCGAAGGCCCGCGTCGTCGTCGACCACGAGTATCGCCACGGCGAAAGTGTGGCCGAGATATGTGAAACGAGCCTAAAGCCCTGCCGCCGGGTCAGTGCCGGGCGTTGGCGATCGCCTCTCGGACCTTCGCGGCCGTGCTCTCGGCAGGCTGCAGTCAGGCGCCCGGGACGACGAGACCGGACTCGTACAGGGAGACCCCGGCTTGTGCGCGGTCGCGAAGCCCGAGCTTGCACAGGACGTGAGTGACGTGCGTCTTTACCGTCTCGTCGCTCAGCGCGCCGAATCGCGCCGCCCAGCTCAGTCGCCCAGCTCGCGGCGGCGCCGGTCGACGTACTCGTCCAGCCCTTCGCGCACGTCCACCGCCAGCGCCGGCTGCTCGTAGCGCTCGAGCGCCTCGCGCCAGAGGAGCGCGGCGCGGTCGGCGGCATCGAGCGAGCCGTTGCGTGTCCAGCGCTCGAAGTTCTCGGTCGACGAGAGCAACGGCCGGTAGAAGCAGTCACGGAAGCGCTCGAGCGTGTGTGCCGCGCCGAGGAAATGGCCGCCGTGCCGGACCTCGTCGTGCGCGCCGAAGGCGAGGCTCTCCTCGTCGATCTCGAGCGGCGTGAACTCGTGCCGCAGCATCCGCACCAGCTCGATGTCGACGACGAACTTCTCGTAGCAGCTCACGAGGCCGCCCTCGAGCCAGCCGGCCGCATGGACGACGACGTTGGCGCCGGCCAGGAACGCGGGCAGCAGCGTGTGGAGCGACTCGTAGGCCGCCTGGGCGTCGACCGTCTGGCTGGTCGTGAGCCCGCCGCCGCCCGACCGCCAGGGGAGCCCCAGCCGCCGCGCGAGCTGGCCCGAGCAGAGGAGGCCGACGGCCGCCTCGGGGCCGCCGAAGCCGGGCGAGCCCGACTGCATGTCGGTATGTGAGAGAAACGAGCCCAGCACGACGGGCGTCCCCGGCCGGACGAGCTGCGCCAGCGCAACGCCTGCGAGCACCTCGGTCAGCTGCTGGACCAGCGCCGAGGGGATCGTCACGGGCGACATCGCTCCCATCAGCAGGAACGGCGTGATCAGCACCGGCTGACCCGCTGCCGCATAGACGAGCAGCGCGTCGAGCATGCGGCCGTCGTAGCGGAGCGGTGAGTTGACGTTGACGTTCGAGAGCACCGACGGCTCGGCGAGGTCGTCGCAGAACGCGATCCGTGCCAGCGCCAGCGAGTCCTCGGCCGCGTCGAGGGAGATCTGCGAGCCGATCAGCGGCTTGTCCGAGAGCACGAGCGCCGCTCGCACCATGTCCAGGTGGCGCGAGTCGAGCGGGAGATCGCTCGGCTCGGCCGACACCGACCCCGGAACGTCGATCTCGGGGAAGACGTGCGAGAGCCGGATGAAGCGCTCGAGGTCGGCGAAGGTCGCGTCG
>Ga0187780_10000790_pt1 | contig 23570 bp, 18 predicted proteins | sample 1015_Q2_SP10_20__FD_132429 | JGI IMG/M metagenome (GOLD analysis project Ga0187780, IMG submission 132429) | Tropical peat soil microbial communities from peatlands in Department of Meta, Colombia - 1015_Q2_SP10_20_MG | ecosystem: Environmental > Terrestrial > Soil > Wetlands > Peat | place... | reverse complement strand
TTACGCAAAAATGCAGACCGCTTCTTGTTTTAGTCGTCAGCAAACGATGCCCGAAACGGAGAGTCCTTCGTCAGGTACCCAAGCCCCCCGCGGGGATGGGTTAGCCCCTACCTGACCAGTCTCAGCTCGAAAGAGCTACGTTAGGAGCGAATGTATGCATAGGCACGTCGGGGTGACTTGTCCAGCCACGACCGCTGCGGTTTGCCGTTAAACAGGTCTGGTGGGAACGACCAGTGCGGTAAACATCTGAAACCGCTCTATAACATTGACGAGGACAACTTTACTTGTCGGCGACTTTTCAAGCCGCTGGCAACGCTGCCTCATCACGAGGCACTCGCTTGGAGGTTCTATGTCACGCGTCCTGGTGGTCGACGCCCAGAGGCGACCGCTCCACCCATGTACACCCGCCAGAGCACGCTTGCTCTTAAAACAGGGCAAGGCTGCTGTTTTACGCCACTTTCCTTTCGTGCTCATTTTGAAGGAGACAAAACCAGTGGTCGAATGTCCCCAAATCCGGGCTAAGATTGACCCTGGTAGTAAGACAACCGGAATGGCTGTCGTCAACGATACGACAGGTGAGGTGCTATGGGCTGCAGAACTCACCCATCGTGGCGAAGAGATACGCGAAGCCCTCTCCAAGCGCAGGGCAGCTCGCTCTTCACGTCGCTCGCGCCACACAAGGTACCGCAAGCCCAGGTTCAACAACCGCAGAAGGTCCAACGGCTGGCTACCCCCATCACTGCTCAGCCGCCGAGATAACGTGCTCGCCTGGGTGGTCAGGTTGCGGAAGTGGTGCCCTCTTAGAGCACTCAGCCTGGAAATGGTCAAATTCGACACGTCGCTTATGCAGGACGCAACGTTGCGAGGCGACGACTACCAGCATGGAACGTTGGAGAGTTTCGAACTGCGCCAATACGTCCTGTCAAAGTGGAAGCACACGTGTGCGTATTGTGGTGTGAGCGGAGTGCCCCTGGAATTAGATCATGTCGTGCCACGCTCCAGAGGTGGTAGCGACCGCGAAAGCAACCGGGTAGCCTCCTGCTGTAACTGCAACCTACAGAAAGGCAATCGACCCATTGAGGAGTTCTTGCAAGATAGACCGGAGCTACTTCAGCGTATTCAGATGCGCTTGAAAGCCCCACTGGCCGATGCAGCGGCCATCAACACCTTGCGTTGGACACTCTTCGAACGGCTGCATGCGACTGGCCTCAAACTAGAGGTGGGTAGCGGTGGCAGAACGAAATGGAACAGGGTGAGCAGGGGCTTGCAGAAGACTCACTGGCTGGATGCCGCGGTGGTGGGAGCGAGTACGCCGGCCGAGCTGCATACAGAGCGCGTCTTCCCATGGCTTATCAAGGCTACGGGGCGCCAACGCCGCCAGATGGTGCTGATGGATAAACGAGGCTTCCCGCGCACTCGCCCCAAGCTACAGAGTTGCGTGCAAGGCTTCCGTACGGGAGATATAGTGCAGGCCGATGTACCTGATGGGAAAAAGAGCGGCAGCTATGTGGGGCGGGTCGCAGTACGGGCAAGCGGATTTTTTAACATTACGACCAAGAGCGCTACGATCCAGGGCGTGTCCGTACGCTCTTGCACTCTGCTTCATCGCGCTGACGGCTATAGTTACCAGAAAGGAGAGCAGTGCTTCCCCCCGATTACGTAAACCGGATAAGGGGTGTTGTCACAGCATATTCTCATGAACGATACGGCCACTTTGAGCCAGTTACTTACTAGTATCCAGGCAGATCTCGATCTCGTGGATGCCACTTTTCAGAAACGAGCTACCTCTGGACTCGACATACTCAATTCAGCATCAATGCACGCGCTTGGATCACCAGGCAAACGCCTCAGGACAGCTCTCACACTGCTCTCTGGCAAATTAATTACCTATCGTTTTGATAAGTTGCTCCCATTGAGTGTCGCTTTTGAAATGGTTCATCTTGCAACCCTCATTCACGATGATATTGTAGACAGTGCGCTGACCCGTCGCGGTAATCCCACAGTGAATGCGTTATGGGGTAATAGTATAGCTATTTTGTTAGGAGACTACTACTTCGCAAAAACAGCAGGATTAATTGCTGATATCAATGATAATCGCATAGACCACCTCTTCTCAGATACGGTAGCAACCGTATGCGAAGGGACAATTATGGAAATGATGACAACAAGACGCATTGACCTCACTGTTGAGAGTTATTATGAAAAAACCAGTCATAAAACTGCCTGCTTGATCGCTGCATGCTGTAAAGGTGGGGCAATAGTTAGCGAGGCGTCCGATCAAGAAATTGAGCATCTCTGTAGTTATGGCCTGAATCTCGGAATTGCCTTTCAAATTATCGACGATATTCTGGATTATACTGAAAATCAGGAAACGATTGGCAAGCCGGCAGGCAATGATTTACGCCAGGGCATGGTAACCTTACCTTTGATCTATGCTTTAGAAGAGCAACCAAAGAATGGACACTACCAGGAAGTACAAAACTTCCTCAATGGATCAACTTCTAATGAGGAAAACATTCAAGCCATTGTGAATTGGGTTGTAACAGGTTCTGGAGTGCAACGTTCACTCTCAGACGCCAATCTTTACGCAAACAAAGCGCGAGAAGCATTGACATACTTCCCGCCCTCGAAGGATCGCCAGATATTAGAAGAACTCATCGACTTTGTTATCATGCGCAAACGTTAAACAGACATTTGGCTTATAACAACAACTACAATCAGAACCGCCAGAATCAAGCTCAACAAGATAGCTGCATTCATAGTATAATTAGCAGCTTTCATGGGCGGCAAATCTTCTGGTTTAGGAAGTAATAATACAGGTTCCTCCAGTTCGTCATTGGTATTCAATAAAAGTGGTAGAGCCTGAGCTACCTGATCGCTAGACCTCTGACTAGGCATAGACACTTGAACCTGCTGCGCATGTGTTGAAACAAACGTCGAAGCACCTGGCTGAAATGCTGGATTGCTATCTTTGCCGACTACCAACGTTCCACTCACCGAACGCATGGCAAGTAAATCCTGTCTCAGTTCGGAAGGACGCTGATAACGTTGATTTGGAACAGCGCGCAGCCCTTTGGAGAGAATAGTATCAAAAGCCGAAGAAACGTTCGGATTTACGTGCTGGGCTTGGGGAATATTTCCATTTATTACGTTCGGCGGAGTACCCGTCACAGCATGATAAGCGCTCGCAATTAACGAATACAAATCCGTACGAACATCCACTACCCCCCGAATGAACTCCGGTGCTGTATATGGCGAAAGCCGAGAGCGCTCAACGCCAGAAATATATTGTGTCCCACCTCCCGCGAGAACAATTGAGAAATTAGTAAGGATATATTGCGAATTGTTTCTGCTCAATACGATATGTTCTGGACGAATCAAGCCATGTACTAACTGGGGAGACTGCTGTGATAAGAATTCCAACACATCTGTAAGTTGTAAACAGCACTCAATTACTTCTTGTTCTGGCAAAGGGCGTCCACTATAGCGCATTCGAGCCATTAATGTTTCACCATCAACAGGTTCGAATACAAAGAAACTACGTCCCTGGTCGCTGAAGGCATCCCAAAGAGCTGGGATATGGAGATGTTTGCCAACAGTAACTAACCCCATCGTTGCAGTTCGTAGAATCGTCAGAGTCACTATAGAAGTATTCTCTGGCAGCACCACTTCCTTGATCATCACCCACGATCCAGCCCTGTGAGCATCTCTGCCAATCCAAACCGCCTCAAAAACTCCTGGCAGCCAGTCTTGTCGCTCCTGCAATTCCTGCAGTCGGTAACGACCACCACGCAGAAGCACGCCTGGCAAAAGTGGACGTGTAGTCGCGTCAATGGCATTGGATTGTAAAGACGTAAAAGAGCCATTAGATGCTTGATGAAAAGAGCTAGCTGGACGTTGCATCTGTTGATTAGGCACATTCCTGTTTGGAGATTCTAACGGATATTGACGCACAGGTGTTTGTGGTTGAACCGGTGCCTGTGAACGACGCATATCCTCAACAGGATATGCCATTGACCGGTTAGTTGTATAGATTGAAGAAGAGGAGTTTTGTGCTTGTAAGCCTTGCGGACCACTTGAATACGGCTGGGAATCTGAACGGTTGATAGCAGTTTGCTGTGGGCTTTGCGGAACTGCTTGCAGCGAAGTTTTATCAAAACTAGGTTTTGGAAAAGTTCGATCCAACTGCGAAGGTGTGCTGGGAAATCCAAAATTTGAACCAGTAGCTGGGGGAGGAGGAGTCGGCCGCCCGCTAATCGGAAATCCGGGTTGCGATGGATCTGCTAACCCACCAGACTGCTGCTTTACAGATGTCATTCCATTAGATTGCTGTCTTGCTGGATTTGCCAACCCTCCTGAAGATTGGTTGCTCATTAATGATGTGTTTGTTTGATTTGGGAAAGATCCTGGCTGTCTAGATGTTCGTACTACAAATCCACAACGAGTACAAGCTCCTTTTGACGCATCCCACTCATTACCACAACGCGGACATATCATGATGTACCCCTCTCTGTGCCCCAATGTCCAGCACTAACTTCTCATTGTATTGAATAGTCCTGCATACGTGTGGAATTCCCACACTGTTTCTTTTTAACCTACCGCAAAAACTGTTACCTGAGTATGAAAGAAGGCAGTTTACCAGCAAACTCGCATAGCATGTAAATTCATGTTCAAGCTTGATAATTCAAAAGTTGGCTCTCGCAACTAGTATAGTAGAGTAGAACCCACAAGACTGTCAATACTACATACCCGATATTACTAGAGAGATGCATTTCTATTTTTTGAGGTTTCGACCTATGGGTGCCAGTTTACCCAAAAATTCCTCCAACGCCTTTGCAAGCTCAAAAAGCTGCGTTGCCTCAACAACTGATACTTCATGATTCGCATGAGCAACTTGATACAGCAATTGAACAGCAGGATGCTTCGTAGCTGTGCTCGTTTCATTCGCAACAGAGCCTAGTAGTGAAGCACGCATTGCATCTACACTGGCATTAACTTCATCAAGATTCCCAATATCAATGAAGCTCGCTGCTTTCGGCTGATTTTTACCCTGTCCGACACTTCGGGTAGACTCCCATTGGCGGCGAGCCATTTTTCCGGCGGCACAATAACAAAACTCAGGATGTTCCGAATCCGAGTTCTGCAATCCTGAATCATCACAAATAGGGCAAATTGACATGAGTCGCCTCCTCGCTCACGATCTGAATTCTTTCTCATTGTACATGCACTATATCATATCTTCGTACTTTGTGATAAGCTTGTTCCACTGAAAGTAATCCGATTCTGAAACGCTAACGTTTCCCTCTACAGGGTAAAATCAACGTTATGAATCACTCTCTTAGATGTCAGGTAATCCAGCATGAAATATTGTAAAACTAACTGAGAATTTCTGCTTAAAGCCTCTGAAACCAGAAAGTGAAAGGAGAGTAGTATATTCCCTAAAGGAATATACCAGCAAAGAATATGGCAAATCTCAAGAGTCATCTTGACTCAGATAGATCTTTATCTGTACAGAATATAATCGCCAGTCGTTTTTCACGTCACCCCGAACGATATTTTGAGATATTTAGCGTCCTGCGGAAGTATGAGTTGCATCATATTGCAGCTCAATTTATGAAACATGAACACGAAGATGATGATTTTTCGCTGGAAGAACTTCACGAGGAGGAAGAAGATCATGCTGCTGGATTGGCCAGTGCGCTCGAAGAACTAGGGCCGTGTTTTATCAAGCTAGGACAATTATTGAGTACCAGGCCGGACTTATTGCCGCCAAACTATATTGAAGCCCTTTCTCGACTCCAAAACACCGTTACACCCGTACCAGGCGATAAGATAACCAAAATTATTGAAAACGAACTTGGTACTCCAATAACCGAAATATTTGCTTCGTTCGACTGTGAACCAATAGCTGCCGCATCTATGGCTCAGGTTCACCGTGCCGTTTTGTCCGATGGCACTGAAGTAGCCGTCAAAGTTCAACGCCCGGGTGCTCGCCAGCGTATTGAAATCGACATCGAAATCCTCCATGAAGTAGCTCAATTTGCAAGTCGATTTACTCCGTATGGAAAACGATATGGCTTCCTACAAATCGTGCGTGAGTTAGAGCGAAGCCTCAGTCAGGAACTCGATTTCCGACAGGAAGCTGAAAGTACCCGACTCATAGGCAACCAAATTTCCGAATTCAAACTTCTAACTACACCAACTGTGTACAGCGAATACACGACTCGTCGTGTACTTACACTAAGCTTCGTTCATGGAAGGCAGCTTGCTCAGGTCAGTCGTGAAGAGCTTGACTCACTGGATTCGCGTTCAATCGCCAAAGAATTGCTCTCCGCATATCTTAAACAAATGGTTATAGACGGAGTCTTTCACTGCGATCCCCATCCAGGCAATATCTTTCTTGCCGATGACGGTAGGCTCGCGCTAATGGACTTTGGCATGATCGGGCGTTTCGATGCAGATCAGAAAGACAAAATCATTCTTCTTCTGCTGGCTTTTTCTGAACGTTTAGGAGAACGCGTGGCCGATACCTATCTTGAAATGATAGAAATCCCTAAAGATGTCGATCGCCGGGCTTTCACTCAAGACGTTTCCGCCTTAGTCAGTCGTTACCACGATATGAGCGGCGGCCGCATGGCTATAGGAACAGCTCTGCTTGACTTGACGAAACTGGCGCAATCTCATAGCACTCCCGTACCAACTTCCATGACGCTGTTAGGCAAAGCTATGCTGAACCTCGATGGCACTATACGTGTGCTGTCTCCTGAACTCGACCCGGTACAATTGATCCGTGACTATATGTTGAAGGTTATGGAAAAACGAGTCATCGGGCAAATATCACCGGGCCGTGTGTTTGCCTGGGTGATTGACATGAAACGCCTGTTTGAGCATACACCTCGCCGAACTGATATGATCATAGATAAACTTGCAAACGATCAGCTCACTTTGCGCTTAGAGGTAGATCACCTTGATGAGGTAGTAAAAAGTTTAAATCGGGTCGCCAATCGATTATCGCTTAGCATTATCGTCGCATCGCTCATCTTAGGAGGCAAGCTTGTTGCCGATTCTTTAGGAAAGACTGAGAAACGCTCAAATAGAAGGTTTCGTCGTTGACCCAATTATGTCAGGCTCTGTTGTCCGCTTAAATAATCCTTGAGCATTTTCTCACAATCAAAAGCCAAATGCCCAAAAACCTCGTCAGGAGTGCGCCAGCATGATTCCCCTTCACCGGAGCCATGCTGCGTTCCACCAACGATAATGCCTTTATACGTGATTGCAACTGCTCTGAAACGTGGATCTCGATTCAGCGATGAATACACACCAACCAGGCCGGTAAGCTTGATTTCGAATCCCGTTTCTTCACGCACCTCACGCAAAACGCACTTCTCAAGCGTCTCTTTGTGACGAACAATACCTCCTGGTATGGTATAACCCAAACCATCAGATCGATCAATGAGTAATACTTTGCCATCCTGTTCGATAATGGCGCCCGCACCCAGTAGTGGAGAAATTTGCCCCAATGTAAAAAGCACTATCACCCGGTAAGCCAATCCTGCCAACCAGCCTTTTATTTTTTCTTTCATTATTGGGCAAATCTCCTTACCATTCGCATGAACATGTCTGAACTACTTTTTTGCTAGTATACGGATGCCTGATATTTTTAGCAAGTTAACAAAGATATGGGTATAGTCTGGCTTTCTTCTTGCAAACCTCTCAAATAGCCAGATATACTGAGGTATAGGCTGAATGCTCGAATATTTTTCAGGCCTTTCCAAACAGGAGAATACATGTATCGCCTTTTAGCAATAGACCTTGATGGAACACTTCTCACCCCTCTTCCACACAAGCACATTACTCCACGAACCTATACAGCCCTGAACAAAGCAGTTGAAGCAGGTATGCTCATCGTAATTGCGACTGGCCAGACCCTCTCAGTGCTACAAAGTGTTTGCTCAGAACTGCCACTCAGTGCTCCTCAAATTATCGAGAACGGAGCCATCATAGCAGATATACACACAGGCGCCATCTTTCATGAGCGGCTTATTCCTCCCGATCTAATTCTACCTGCCCTGTCAGCACTTCGCTCCCTTGGCCTATGTTGTGCGTATCATACATTACACCGTGTCTATGTCGATAAAGATACGCCCCGTGCTCGAAATTGGTACCGTCCACCTGTACAGCCAGTCATAGAAGTCGAAGACGTCGCAAACCTCTACCCCCTTTCATGTATCAAAGTAGCCGGTATAGGTGCAGAAAACACACTACGCGAGAAGCGCCACGAATTGGAGCGTATATTTGACGGAAAGCTCTACATTGCGCAATCTTCTTTTGACATCGTTGAACTACTCCATCCGGCAGTTTCTAAGGGAAACGCGTTGAGCGTCATTGCAAAAGACTTGCAGATTCAACCCGAAGAGATTGTCGCCTTCGGTGATAATCACAATGACATTGGCATGCTACAATTGGCGGGACTTGGGGTAGCCATGGGAAATGCACACCAGGAAGTGAAGGTCACAGCTGATTATGTCACGCTCAGCAACGCCGAGGACGGCGTTGCTGTCGTCATTGAAGACCTCATCTTGCCAGCACTTAGATAATGTGTAGCTCTTTTCCTACACGCTCAAAGACATCCAGTGATCTGGAGAGCTCATCGTTAGTATGAATAGCGGTTACAATCGTGCGCACGCGACACTTATCAGCTGGAACAGTAGGGAAAACAATTCCTTGCGCGAAGACGCCTTCCTCAAAGAGACGCTTGCTAAAACGCATCGCCAAAGCACCTTCACCCACTATTACAGGCGTAATCGGGGTCTCACTCTTTCCTGTATTGAATCCAAGTTGCTGCAATCCACGCTTAAAAAAGGCGGTGTTCTCCCATAATCGGTCAACAAGGCTGCTATCTTCTTCTAAAATCTCCAGGGCTGTGATACAGGTAGCAACCACAGACGGAGGATGTGAAGTGCTAAAAAGCACAGGTCTGGCGCGTTGTAGTAAAAAGTCCCGCATGTCCTGGCTACAGGCAACATATCCGCCTAACGCGCCAATACCCTTGGAAAGAGTGCCAATTTGCAATGCTACACGCCCATCAAGCCCAAAATGGTTAACGCTTCCGCGCCCATTCTTGCCAAGTACGCCACTTGAATGGGCATCATCTACCATCACAAATGCTCCAAATTCTTCAGCCAGATCGACAATATCAGGCAACGGAGCAATATCGCCGTCCATACTAAAAACGCCGTCGGTGACAACCATTACCTTGTCCGCCCCTCTCGACTCTTCAAGCACACGCCTTAAACCCGCCATATCTTTATGTGGATATATTTTGCGTGGAGATTTGCACAGGCGAATGCCATCGATAATGCTCGCGTGATTAAGCTCATCGCTGATGATCATATCACCTTCCTGCATGATAGCGGAGATCACACCTAGATTTGTTGCATAACCAGATTGGAGTGTCAGCGAAGCTTCAGTATGTTTGAAACGCGCTAACCTCTCTTCCAGTTCATTATGCAGTGACATGGTACCTGCAATAGTACGTACCGACCCGGATCCCACACCATATCGCTCGATTGCTCTAATGGCTGCCTCTTTCAAACGTGGATGCACAGTCAATCCCAGGTAATTATTTGATGACAATGTGATAACTTCGTGCCCATCAATAATTACAGTAGCCTTTTGTTCAGTCTCTAATACACGAGGCCTATTGAGAATACCTTGTGCACGCAGACCATCCAGCTCATTTTTAAGATATGCTTGCAGTTTGTCCATACCTTACTCCTTCGCAATATAGAATAATCTCTCTTATCAAAAAGTCAGCTAGACCTAACCCTTGCACTCTTGCACAGTATACAATGGTACTAATCATTGGAAATCACGACTGTTTATTATATGATTGTTAGGAACGTATGACATACATAAACAAACCATTCCTTGAATCAGGACAGACCATCCCAGCATTTACCTTACCCGGCGCGGATGGTATGCCACATAGCCCATGGGACTATAAACAACGCGAACACCTTTTGTTGTTGTTTCTGCATCGATCTTTGTCTAATGAAACTCGCGACTTATTACGAGCCTTTTCCAAAGCATACCCTGCAATACGTGAAGAACAATGCTCAATACTTGCGATTACTCCAGATACCGTAATTTCTAATCTGATGGTACAGGAGGAATTACACATTCCCTATCCTATATTAGCTGACCCGAAAGGCGAGGTCTTCTCACAATATACACTTTGGGATGCTTCAACCAGCAAGCTGCATCCATCAATAGTATTAGCCGACCGCTATAATGCTCTTTACCAGCAATGGATTGCTGAGAACGAGGCCGATCTGCCTTCCACTGAGGAATTAGTGGATGTATTAAAGTACATGAATAAACTGTGTACACCTTAAGCAGTTTTGCGAACTGTCTAGAAAGATAGAGCGTATTATATCATGATCTCTGTATTCTCATTGACATTCATTTCTGCATGCATGTGCATTGTGGTAATATCCATTACCCTCTACCTATCTCATAAAGAGCTAAAATCCTTTGGCAGAAGAGCTAATGGCACGATAGTTAGGTCCATAGGCATAAGTTTGCTTCTAATAATCCTTACTGCCTGTAGTGGACCTGGATCCTCAAATGAGCATACTATACCAACTGTCACACCACTGGCCTTGACAGCAACGCCTCAATCGACCTCGACACCGAATACACCAACTTCTATCGGTGCTGACTGGACAACCTATCACGCAAATAACCTGCATACGGGGTACATTGCAAGTACGCCCGATCCTAATCACTTGAGCAAAATCTGGGATACAAGACTTGACGGCTCGGTATACGCAGAACCACTGGTAGTTGGCAACCGCGTCATTGTTGCAACTGAAGGAGACTCGCTCTACGCTCTTGACCCAAACTCAGGGAACATACTCTGGCACACTAACGTAGGTACACCTGTGCCTTTATCCACACTCCCGTGTGGAGATATAGATCCCTTAGGCATCACAGGTACGCCAGTATATGATCCAACAACCGGCCTGGTATTTGCTGTTGCCGAGGTTACTGGCCCTGCACACGTACTGATCGGACTTGATGTTACTACCGGGCAGGTGAAAGTCCGCCGTATCGTCGATACTGATGGTATGGATCCGAGGGCACACCAACAACGGCCAGCTCTTACTCTTGCACATGGTATGGTCTATATAGCATTTGGCGGTCTCGACGGCGACTGCTCAGACTACATTGGCCGTGTCGTTGCTTCACGCACCGACGGCCTGGGACCCCTGCTCGTCTATAGAGTCCCGACTCCACGAGAGGGAGGAATCTGGGCGACTCCTGGGCCAAGCGTAGATTCATCTGGAAATCTTTATGTTGCTGTCGGAAATGGCGCAATAACGAATGGACAATGGGATTACAGCGATTCTGTTCTAAAACTCTCTCCCACCTTAAAACTTTTAGATGCTTTTGCACCATCGAGTTGGGGTCAAGAAAATGCAAACGATGAAGACCTGGGATCACAAGGGCCTGCATTATTGCCCGGCAACTACATTTTTTCAGCGGGGAAATCAGGTAATGGTTATATCTTGAATGCCAATCATCTTGGAGGCGTTGGTGGCTCTGTCGACTCGCAAAGTGTATGTCGCTCATTTGGAGGCACTGCCACCGTCAATATGACGATTTTCGTTCCCTGTACAAACGGCCTTCTTCAAATTATTGTTAATACGAGTGGCCATATGCACCTTGGCTGGCAAGCATCGGGAGATATTGTTGGTTCACCAGTTGTTGGCGGTCATACTGTCTATAGTTTCTCAAATGGTACCATGCATGCTCTTAATGTGAATACTGGACAGCTCATAACTTCGCTGCATATCGGGTCAGCGAATCGATTTGTCACTCCAACCCTTTTCAAAACCAGCATTTTCATCGGCACTAATATTGGTATCACCGCTATTAATATCTCGTAATATCCAAATCTCGCCAGATCGCATACAACCTTTTCTCTATGTTGCCCATGCAAAATGCATGTATAATAAAAAGAAGATCAAAACAAGGATGCTACTGTACATGCACATACACTATAGATGGGCAGTATGCTGGTTATTTCTACTCGGGGCAATATGTGGTACAGTGCTAGATGCTTTTCACGTATATAGCTCTGTTGAGCAATACCCCAACCCTGCCTTTCTGGGAGTTGCCTGGTGGGTTCCATTTCTCTTTGGTTGTGCAGCTGTTGCTATAGGCTATTCACATCCCATTATTGACCCACTTATCCATAATATTCGCCGCCCACGCCGTCTTTCTACGAGTATCGCTGAACTTTCCTGGCTCCTTCTGGCTTATGTAATCGCAGCGACTGCGTTCACTTCCATGGCAAAGGTTATTCTGCTTGGTCTGATCTACTTCAACTTTTGGTTGCTTACCGGAAGAGGTTGGCATAACTTGTTATTGTCGCTCATCACTGCTATAACTGGTACACTCATAGAAATGATACTGGTGGCAGCAGGAGCATTCTCATACCTTCAACCAGACATACTTGGTGTTCCCTACTGGCTCCCATTCATGTACGCCTGCGCTTCACTGGCCGTTGGAGATTTGGGAAGATCACTGAAATATAGCTCTACAATAGGAGGAAACCCATGAAAGAATTTGACTATTCATCCTGGTCGCTTGATACAATACTCGTACATAGTAGTAAACTCACGACTGTTACCAATAAATCGGGAAAACCTGCTGTAGATCCTATTTCTATGAGTACTACCTATCTCCACGATAATGCCGAGGTGCTTGATCAGGCATTTAGTGGTATTTCGCCATCCGGGGAAACAACGTATGTTTACGCCCGACAAGGAAACCCTAATGCTCAAATGCTAGAAAAAGTTCTAGCTACAATCGAGAGAGGATCAGGAGCAATCGTCTTTAGCTCTGGAATGGCTGCTATTCATGCGGCATTCCTTGCATCAGGACTTGCTCCTGCTTCTAAAATACTCGCTGCGCAAGATCTCTATGGTCCAACAATTGGAATGTTACGCACCATTTTCGTTCCTATGGGTGTTGAGGTTGTGTTTCATGATCTTTGCAGTCCTGATGTGAATGAAATCATCAAAGAAGAACAACCAGACGTTATCTATGTGGAAACCGTCTCCAACCCATTAACAAAGGTAATCGACCTTGATGAGATCAGTGCCTGCGCAAAAGAAGTGGGAGCAGTGAGTATCGTTGATAGTACCTTCACCACACCTTATCTCGTGAAGCCGATTGAACACGGCTTTGATATTGTGATACACAGCGCAACGAAATATCTAGGAGGTCATGGTGATTCTACTGCTGGTGTCGTGATAAGTGCTCGCAATAATATCACTGAGCAATTACGTGGTTACGCCACATTGTTAGGCGCGATGCTTAGTCCATTTGATTCATTTCTTATAACTCGGGGTTTAAAAACATTAGCCCTGCGCATGGAACGACAATGCAACAATGCTTTAGAGATTGCCCATTTCCTACAAACACATAAAGCTGTTGAACGTGTGCATTATCCTGGTTTATCTAGCCATCCACAACACGAGCTTGCAAGCCGTTTGCTCCTGAATCACCGCTATGGAGGACTACTTGCATTTGAGTTAAAAAAGCAGAATCGAGAAGCTGCTTTTCGCTTCATGGATAAGCTACGACTCTGTCTGCCTGCTACTACACTTGGTGATGTGTACTCAGAGGTGAGTTATCCACCAATCTCTTCTCATCGCAATTTAACTCAAAGTGAGCGTCAGAAATTTGGCATTACAGATGGATGCATCCGCCTTTCAGTAGGCATTGAGGATGTGAACGATATCCTGAGTGATCTGGATCAAGCCCTACAAAGCTAAATTTTAATGCTTTCGTCCAAAATATCCACCACGCTTATGAATAGGGGTAGGTGTATATCTTTCAGGCTCCGCTGCAATCGCCCTTCCTGTCAGAATCGTTTCATGTGCCCAAATGATGTCTTCCCTGGTAACTTCTGTTCGACTTTGCTCTATGGCCCGTAAAGAGGCTGCGATAGAAACTTCACGAAAATGACTCCCAGGCTGCTTCAACAACTGGGATGCAAGCGGGGCGTGTTCATCCTCACGATAGGCGGACCCAAGGAAATGCTTGAGAAAACGTATAGCCAGCTCAACTTCTTCTACAAGCCCCAATTCAATGATAGCGTCGATACGGCCTGATCGGTCGCGAATACGCGCATCGATCTTCTCAGGTTCATTACTTGTCGCTAACAAGAGAGTTCCAGCTGGATTATCAGGTGTACCCACCCCATCGAGAATATCAAGTACATTTTGCAATTCAGGAGCACTTGAAACAAACATCTCAAAATCTTCAACCAGAACCATAGCAGGGAGTTTGCTTTCCGCTGCTAGTTGTAAGGCATGGCTGAGTTGCTGCCAGGCATTGATGTTTCGATTATTGGAAGGAGGACAAACATAACTGACATACCCTCCTTGTTTTGCATGAGCAACTCCCTCTACTTTTAGTAATGTTGTCTTGCCTGTTCCTGCCGAGCCAATCAGTAAAACCGTGCGCAAGCGGGGTAACTGCAAGGCTTCATAGCGCTTCAATATATCTTGCTTGAAAATATGCCTCTGAGCAGCGATATGCTCCATAGTCTCCGTATTGAGGATCACATCATCTGCCGTTGCTTTCCTGATTACCTCTGCAAGCTCATCATCACCACCAAAAATTTCAATATGACCGCGACGTGTATTTCTCCAGATATCAACGTGTAATTTGTCAATCGAATTCAGAAATGCTAACCATTCGTCCTGACATCCACTGGGAATAGCCGAAATTGTATGCGCTTCATTACCTTCGTAATCATAAAAATAGACAGAAAGCGCCTTCCAATCGCTTTTAAATGTAAAGCAAATCCAGCTATAAGGAGCCGCAGGAACCGTGTCGTGATCATGTATTTCGGCCTGTTGCAGCATGTCACTCTTGAGAAGCAAGCCAACTTCTCCTACTGCTGCTATCCCCTGGGCATATGCAGGAGCATCAATGAATTCCCAGCTCTTGAGTTGTCCAGAAGGAACCTTTTTGCCTTGCTTACCATCTGCCACAAGCTGGTCGAGTAACATAGGATGGTGCTCTAATTGGATTCTTTTCTGCATCGGTGAGATGAAGATCAGAGGATTACCCTCGAATTTCAGTTCTTGCCAGAGTTCCTTCAATGCTTGGATAGCAATTTCCCGTCGTTGTGTGGACATAGTCGTGTTTCTCCCCACTAGCAGATGTCTGTTCAGTTCCTGACGGCAGGAGCGACACTTGTTCTCTAGGCTTTAGTTTATAGCCCTTGAAACGCTCTTAATGTGTATGCCTGACGTATTTCCCAGGTATCACATCCTTTGTTTCGCCACCTTCTGGGGCAGACATTACATTGAGCAAAGTCGCTTGAGGGTCAACAATCAGGTCGTTCGTAATGGATCGAACCCCCGCATAGTTTCCCGCTATTTCACCGGCAGCTGCTTTCTGCTGGCCGTTATGAACCGCTCCACTTAATCGCACGACTCCGAGACGTGGGTAGACGCCAATCGGTAAATCGCGTGTTCGCGCATCTTGCCCCAGCGCTAGAGCCAGGTCAGCAGCTAGCGCATCATCAGCAACAACACGATTTTTAATATCAGCCAGACCTGAAACACCAGATACCCGATCGAGCATAATATCTGAACGAAGAGCGCTAAAGATGTTTCCATCGAGGTAAAGTACGCTATCAGACACGCGAACGGTAATAGCTTTTAAATCTATATGCAGCGGAGTAAAATCAAAGAGAGCTGATTCTACCTCCTGTTGAAGCACCGCGTCTGGTTTATAGACAGGCAATGATCGTAACGTTTCTTCACTAACCGATATCGAAATCTTGTCCAACGCAAGTTTTGTAATAGAACTTTCTTGCAGCAGCGTATCTTGTCCTGAGCGTAGTTCATGCACCACAATATAGGCCAGTTTTCCTGAAGTTGGATGAGCCGCTATCAACAGCAGTGTGCCTGTCGCAGCAGACTCTGCATGCTCAACAACGCACTTATGAGTGATGACTGCTCCTTGAGGCATTTGATTTTGAGCAGCAGCATCTGATCGCTTTACACCTAAAGTAATTCCTGCTTCACTCGCTGAAATGACACAATCAAAAGCAAGATAGCTACTTTTCCCGAACAGACGTCCCTGCTTCACCCCAATGTGGGTTATGTTACGTGTCTCCGGATCAATTATAACGTGAGTTAATAAACCTCCCTCGCCATCCGAACAAAATATCTTACTACCAAATTGGAACTTCAGCATTTCAGAGATATACATCGTATCATTCATCAATCCAACCTCGTACAAAGATTTGAATACAAAGCCTGATCTTAAGTGAGCTATGTTCTAGTATGAAGTGTAACACGTTGCTAAAGTCCATGACAAGCAGGCTAAACAGGCACCTGGTAGGATGCACCGTTGGTCGAACCAAAAACAGTTTCTAGAGCGTCAGGCGCATAGCGTTCAACGATATCCTCGTTGATTGCATTAGCTCGGCAGATTTCTCCAAACAGACTTGCGCTAATTCGTGGTATACGCTCCTGTATTTCAAGGTCGAGTTCAATCAGACCAAAACGCACACCCCAACCCTCGGCCCACTCGAAATTGTCAACCAGAGACCAGTAGAAATAGCCACGTACTAGTATACCCTCGCTGATTGCGCGATGAACCATTGCCAGATGTTCTAATATAGCACGCGGGCGTCTATCGTCCAAAGCATCACTGAAACCATTCTCGGTAATATAGATCGGCTTATTACCTCTCGTACGCTGATAGACCGATTTAAGCACACGGTATATGCCAAACGGATAAATTTCTCCGAAATCGGTACCTCTACCCGAATCATTGTGAACACTGTCAGGCCGCACGAAGCGGTGTCCGAACAATTCAGCAGGTTTGCTTGGATCAAAACGCACAAGTTCGCGTGTGTAATAATTTACTCCGTGAAAATCACGCGCACCGGAAGCATGGCTCAAGGGAGAAAGCATAAGCTTGAGAGGTGGCAGAAATTGACCCGTTTCCAAAGCCTGCAAAGCTTGCCAGTTAAAAAAAGTATCCTGCAAATGTGCCGTACTCCGATCCAGCGGAGAGCGTTCATTTGCAGGATCAAACAGTCTGTAGTGTAGGCAACATCCAATCTCAGCTACAGGTTGCACATCTCGAATCGTGTAAAAGGCTTCGACATGTGCCTGTAACAAATTACGCAAAACGAGTACTGTACGCTTTATATCATGTTCACCTGGGGGAAAGCTACCTAACAAATATCCCATTACTGCATAGATATTTGGTTCATTGATCGTTATCCAAAAATTACACACATCACTCAATTTTTCTACAGCATATTTGACATAACGCACAAAATACTCAATATTTGCCTCATTCGCAAAACCACCTCTTTCTGAGAACCAGATTGGCTCTGTGAAGTGATGCAACGTAACAATTGGCTTTAAAAGACGCAAACGCAAATTCATCAACATGGCTCGGTATCGATCTATTGCACCACTATCCCACTGGCCTTCTGCTGGTTCGATCCGGCTCCACTCTAAACTCAACCGTAATGCGTTATTCTCCATTTGTTCGGCCAGCATAAAATCATGTTCAGCATCCTCCCACCAGTTACAAGCATCTCCACACTGTTCTCCGGTGAGAATATGGCCTTCTTGCTCCCAACGATACCATTGGTTATTTGTATTGCCACCTTCGCATTGATACGATGAAGAAGCTGTACCCCACAAAAATCCATTGGGGAAGCGGAGACTACGCTGTCTTGCCATTCAATCTGAACTCCTCGGCATCTGCAATTTGGTACGAATATCTTTATTTTACCACGAGCCAAACAGGTATAGAGAGTACCCCTTGAGACAAACCTCAAAATTTTCTTTTATAATCCAGCTACTCCTCCCCAAATGATGCTCAAAATAATTGTAACCGTTGTGATAAAATATAAAACTGAAAATTCAGATGCATTTTCTAGATTCTTAGAAACGTTAAAAGTTCCGAAGATCATCCAGAAATACAAAGAGTTGCGAAAGGAAGTATTTCCCAGTGATTGCACTCATCTCTCCCGTCTTAATCAACCTGTTTCTCGTGGGTGTGGTTGCCTGTTTAGCCCCATTACTGATCTACATTACCCGCGCATTTATTCTCCCCGCCGTTGTTTTAGAAATCGTGGGTGGGATCATTATTGGACCACAGGTGCTAAATTGGGCGCATGTCGATGTATTCCTTGGATTCCTCTCAGTCCTGGGTCTTTCATATTTGCTCTTCCTCTCAGGATTAGAAGTTGACTTACAAAGGCTAAGAGGACGGGTCATGATCCTCATTGGCAACGCCTTCCTCATCTCCTTTGCACTTGCTTTACTTATCGGGTTTGGCCTCTTTGCAATTGGAGAGATAACCTCACCACTGTTTATTGCGATTATTCTCTCCTCTACCTCGCTTGGAATCGTGATTCCTATACTGAAGGATGCAGGTGAAGGCGCCACAAATTTTGGACAACTTGTGATTGCAGGCGCGACACTGGGTGAGTTCGGGTCCATCATTCTGCTTTCTCTCTTTTTCTCGAGTGAGATATCTAGTCCACCCACAAAGGTACTATTTTTGGGGATCTTTGCTGTCCTGATTTTCCTGGTTTCACTGGCCATTTTCAGTGTGCACCGCACAATCTGGTTCATGAAAATGCTCCATCGCTTCCAGGATTCCACATCCCAAATTAACGTCAGAATCGCTCTCACACTACTTGTAGGGTTCGTTGGACTTGCTTACGGGTTTGGGGCTGAAGCCATCCTTGGCGCCTTTCTGGCAGGTGTTGCATTTCGATCAGTTTATAAAGAAACAACTGAAATACGGCCACTTCTTCGAGTCAAACTCGAAGCCATTGGCTTTGGCTTTTTCGTCCCTATCTTTTTCATTACAAGCGGAATGAACTTCAATCTCCATTCTCTCTTAGCAAACCTATCAACCATGGAGCTTGTACCGTTATTTCTGATTGCTTTACTACTTGTGCGCGGTATACCTGCCATACTTTACCGTTCGCGCTTAAGCACTCGACATACAGTTATCTCTGGATTGCTGCAAGCAACCTCGCTAACCTTTATTGTTGCAGCAACACAGATTGGTGTGCAACTTCATTTGATCTCCTCTGTCACAAGTGCCGCTTTAGTTGCTGCTGGTCTTCTCTCAGTCGTTATCTATCCACTTATCTCGCTAATACTGCTGCGAGGTATTAAGAGTGTTGAAAAGATTGAGGAGGAAGAACCTGTCCCTTTTATCGAATCTATATAATGGATTGGCGCATAGCAACTCGCGCAAGTATGCAATCAATCTGATTGACATTTCTACTTTCTATGAGCAGCATACGAAATAGGCAACCTTCGGAAGGTTGCCTATTTCGTATGCTGCTCATAAGTATATTTACTCTCGGATACCCCGCGCTGGCAACGGGCGTACAAGCGGGCTCATTACAGGAACATCCTTCTTACCGCGCGGCAAGCGCTGTCGTACCAGGTAGTTTGGAGCTACTGCAAGATCGCCTTTTTCCAAAGTAACGTCTGGACCAAAGCGATTGAAGAAGGACAGCTCGAAATTTGGCGTCTCACCTAATGCACCGTGCGGACATACCTCTACACAATCCCCACAGAAGATACAACGATCCAGCGCAAAAGCATATCGCTTCAACGTGCGCTCAGCCATCATCAATGATCCCGTAGGACAAACCTGCACACAGGCGCCGCAGGAAACACAGTCGGTATCATGCAAACTGACGTTGAATGGAGTAGAGACAATCGTGTCAAAGCCCTTACCAAACATACCATAGCAGTCTGGACCGATCACGTCATGGCAAACGCGTACACACTGAGTACAATTTATGCATTTGTTGGGATCGCGCAGAATGAAGCTATGTGACATGTCAAGTTCATAGTCATGGTAATCAGTCGGCTCACCGTCATGGAAACGATTATCAGCCAGGCCATGTTCGATACTATACTTTTGCAGATCGCATTGCCCTGCTGCTGGACACGCACACTGTAAACAGCGTGCTGCTTCCCGCTGGGCCTGCTCCTGAAGGTAACCCATCTCAATGAGCTTGAAGTTTCGCTTACGCTCCTGATACGGAAGCATCGGCATCTTAACCTTTGGTTCAACAGGTTTGTAAGGCACAATATCAAACAGATCAGGCTTACGCTCTTCAAGTTCCAGACGACGAGCTACATCCTTCATATCCTCTCCACTGAGGAAGGCATGAATCGAGCGTGCGCCTAACTTACCCTGGGCAACACATTCAATAATGGTCTTAGCACCCATTTGAGCATCGCCACCAGCAAATACACCGTAACGGTCGGTCATATAGTTATGCGGGTCCGTCTGGATTGTGCCCCATTTCGTCCACTTTACATCTGATTTCTCATCAAGCACCTTAGTATCAACCGCTTGACCAATAGCAGGAATGACGGTATCACACTCAACGACGAATTCAGAGCCTGGAATCGGCACGGGTCTTCTTCGCCCACTGGCATCAGGTTCACCAAGCTTATTTCTTTGGAATTCAATACCGGTCACCTTACCATTTTCGGTCACAATTTTTGTTGGGCTAACATAGAGCTGCAGGTCAGTACCCTCTGCCTCACCATCTTCAACCTCTTCAAAGGTTGCTCCCATTTCATTGCGTGAACGACGATACATCGTATGAACTTTTGCCCCCAGGCGTAGCGAGGTACGAGTACAGTCAAAGGCAGTAAATCCACCTCCAACGACCACAACTTCATTACCTTCCTTCACAGGTACAGGTTTACCTTCAACCTTTTCACCAAGATAAGCAATAGCGTTTACGACTCCCTCGGCATCTTCACCCGGAATTCTCATTGCATTACTCGTCCAGCATCCGATGCCCAGATATACGGCATCAAAACCCTGAGCGAAAAGATCATCAATAGTAAAGTCGTGTCCAAGTTTGACATTTAATTGTAAATCTACACCCAGATCCCAAACATGTTGAATTTCACGATCCATCATATCCTTCTGCAAACGATATTCGGGAATACCATATCGTAACATACCACCCGGCTGAGGTTGCATTTCAAAAACCTTACAGTAATGACCTTTGAGAGCAAGATAATATGCACAGGTAAGACCAGCAGGGCCTCCGCCAACAATAGCAACTTTCTTACCCGTACTGGGATCTTTGGGATATGGATGTGGAGGATCAAGCAAGCACGTCTCTGCAGCATGTCCATGCATACGACAAATTGCAATTTCTTCTTCGACCAGCGCACGTCGACAGGCCTTCTGGCATGGCGCAGGACAGGTCAGACCTAGAATATATGGAAATGGCAGTACTTCCTTGACCAGGCGTGCCGCTTCTCTCATTGACCCCTTTGCAATCAGCTCCAGATAGCCAGGGATATCAATATGTGTCGGGCAATCTATTTGACATGGAGGTTGGCAATAAGCATTGTGGTCAGAAAGAAGCATCTCCAGGTTGGTACGACGAATGTGGAACAACTCGTCTGACTCCGTTGTAACTATCATCCCAGGCAAGGCTGGTGTCGTACACGAAGGCAGAGGTTGCTGTACCCCCTCTATATGTACCAGGCACATGCGACAGGCTGCTGTTGGTTCCAATTTCTCGTCATTACACATATTTGGAATATCTGTAATACCATTGTCCTCCGCTACACTCAAAATCGTCTGGTTCTCATAAGCCTGTACAGTTTTACCATCAATTGTAAGCGTAAAACCTGGTTGTCCAACCTCATTTCGCAACATTAAGGATTGCGCTTCCTGGACTATTGGATTTAAGTTATCTCGGATTGATATTGCCATGTATTTCCTCTTCCGAGTTTAAATTGATGTAGACTATCTCTACAAAATATATTTTTTATGGTAAGACATGTTTAGTAACGAAATGATGGGATCGCAATGGTTCGCAACTACCTGTTGGGCATCGCTGGCCCTCGACGTGATCACTAAAATGATCTGGCCAATAACGCATAGCAGTCTTAAGCGAATTTGTCGCCTGGATACCAAATCCACATAAAGACCCATTCGGTACGTATTCAGAAAATTCTTCCAACATATCTACGTCAGAAGCTACTCCAAGATCACTGACAATCCCTTCCAGGATACCAGTAACTCGTTTCATACCCACACGGCATGGAACACATTTACCGCACGATTCTTTACTGAGATACCTGCTTCGTTCCAGTGCCCAGGCTACCATACAGGTACTGGTCGGAAGTAACTCTATAACGCCTGACCCTACAATTGCTCCTGCTTCTTCTAAAGTATCGTAGTCAAAAGGTGTATCAAGCAGAGAAATCGGTAAAGCGCCGCCTTCAGCACCACCAACAACTATAGCACGTAGATCGCCTTCTGGACGACTGAAGCCTGCATGACGCAGAATCTCACGAAGAGTAGACCCAAAGGGTACTTCTACTACTTTGGGCTCGCTATCTGGCACATAATCATAGACCGTTAATGCCTTTGTTCCACCTGTTGTGGCAGTGCCAACACTTGTGAAAGCCGCTGCCCCATCACGCATAATCACCGCCACATTTGCCAGCGTCTCAATGGAATTGACGGCTGTGGGTCTATCCCACAGACCACTCTGAGCGGGATAAGGAGGACGTTGCTCAGGCATGCCTCGACGTCCTTTAATCACTGCGAATTGGACAGTTTCTTCTCCACCAATGAAACCCAGATCCACGCCAAGAACGTTAATCGTACAACTGAAATCGGTACCCAAAATATCTCGCCCAACCAGGTTGGCGTCCAGGGCTTGCTGTAACGCTCGTTTTAGAGTAGCGATACCTTCAAGATAGAGGCTGCGCGTGAAAAGGTATGCTTCTGACGCACCCACTGCAAATGCAGCTAGCATAATGCCTTCGATGACCTGATGGGGATTCCGCTCCAACATGGAACGAACTGCCCATGAACGAGGGTCAGCATCATACGCATTGCAAACAACATATTTGATCGGGTCATCCTGACGACGCACAAGGCGCCACTTTTCTGCAGTCAAACGGCCAGCGCCCCCGCGCCCACGCAATTTAGCATCGAGTACTTCTTGTACGACCAATTCGGGAGATTGTTCGCGAACAGCTTTTTCTAAGGCAGAATAACCGCCAAGACGACGATAGGAATCGAGCGAGCGAGCATCTTGCTCTCCTCGTTTTCGAATTACGCGATATACAGAATCAAATTCAGGCATTTGGCTGCCTCACATGATTAATATTCCCGTATACACCACGGGTGGCGGGTGATAAGCCTCGTTCAGGTTGATCGTCGCGTTTGATGCCTTTCACAGCAGGTGCAGGTTTAAACTTTGGACTCATAGTAGCCATCCCAAAAAGATCGCTCAAGTCAACACCACGCACCTGTACAATTCGCTTGGCCGCCTGCAATGGCATATAGCCAAACAGATCCATAACTGCATCAAGGAGAGTTGGAAGCGCGCCTGCTTCTTCAGGCCACGACTCTAACAACTCGTCGACTTTACTAAGATCGATCTCTGGTTCAAGATAGTCCTTAACAGGCATCGC
>Ga0187780_10000789_pt1 | contig 23591 bp, 19 predicted proteins | sample 1015_Q2_SP10_20__FD_132429 | JGI IMG/M metagenome (GOLD analysis project Ga0187780, IMG submission 132429) | Tropical peat soil microbial communities from peatlands in Department of Meta, Colombia - 1015_Q2_SP10_20_MG | ecosystem: Environmental > Terrestrial > Soil > Wetlands > Peat | place... | reverse complement strand
CGGCCGTGAGCCGCCGCTCCTCACCGCGCTTGAGGTACAACGCCCGAACGGTGTCATCGGCGGTCACCGGTTGGGCCAGATTCGGTATCACGTCAGACTCGCACTGCCGCCAGAGGGTGAGTATACAGAACTCTCGACGTCGCCCTGCCGGCGACGCCGGTCACCTCCGCGGTCCTCGAATCCCTGTCGCTGCCGCGATCACGCTATCCTTAACTCACCCGGGGAGAGCACCCGGTCATCGTGAATCCGGCAGCCTTTGGTCGGAACGAGGGACTCTCCAAAGTCCACAGGTTCGAGCGGGAGGCGTTCCGGCCATAAGGGTTGGACCTGGAGCGATGGCCATGAGCACGACACACCTGAATTCGGACGGCACCCCGAAGTACACGAATCGACTGAATTCGCAGTCGAGCCCATATCTGCAGAAACATGCCCACAACCCGGTCGACTGGTACCCCTGGGGCGATGAAGCTTTTCAGGGTGCGCGTGATCAACGCAAGCCCATCCATCTGAGCATCGGCTACCTCGCCTGTCATTGGTGCTCGGTCCTGGAAGCAGAGAGCTTCGAGGACGAAGCCACCGCGCGACTCCTCAACGAGCAGTTCGTGAACATCAAAGTGGATCGCGAGGAGCGCCCCGACCTCGATCGCATCTATCAGGTCGCGCAGCAGCTCATCACGCAGCGCACCGGCGGCTGGCCGCTCACCATGTTCCTCAGCCACGAGGACCATGTGCCGTTCTTTGGCGGCACCTACTTTCCGAAGGAAGCCCGCTACGGTATGCCCGCCTTTCGGGACGTGCTGACGCGGGTCGCCGACTACTACCGCGATCACCAGCGGGAGCTGCGCGAGCAGAACACGGCCCTCATGCAGGTGTTTGCGCAGCTCGAGCCGTCCGCGCCGGGTGCAGCGACCGACTTAAGCGGTGCACCGCTCGCCGCGAATCGCGCCCAGCTGGGCGCCAGCTTCGATACGCGCTTCGGCGGCTTCGGTGGCGCGCCGAAATTCCCGCATGCGCTCGCCCTCGAGCGGCTGTTGCGTGACTGGTATGCGACGGTCGGGGAGCGCGAGCCCGACCTGCAGGCCCTTTACATGGCGACCCTGACCCTGAAGCGCATGGCCGAAGGAGGCCTGAACGATCAGCTCGCGGGCGGCTTCTGCCGCTACTCGGTGGATCAGTACTGGATGATCCCGCACTTCGAGAAGATGCTGTACGACAACGCCGCGCTCACCGCAGCCTATGCGCAGGCGGCCCTCGCCACGGGCGATGCGTTCTACGCGCGCGTCGCCGCCGCAACCGCCGAGTGGGCCATGCGCGAGCTGCAGTCACCGGACGGCGGCTTCTATTCGAGCTTCGATGCCGACTCCGAGGGACACGAGGGCAGGTTCTACGTCTGGGAGCGCGCCGAGGTGCGCGCGCTCATCGAGCCCGAGGAGTACGCGGTATTCGCACCGCGTTTTGGTCTCGATCGCGAGCCGAACTTCGAGGGGCGCTGGCACCTGCACGTGTGCCGCTCCCTCGAGGAGCTCGCCGCCGAGTTCGGCATCGAGGTCGGCGAGGCCGAGCGCCGCCTGGAGGCGGCGCGGGTCAAGCTGCTCGCGCGGCGCGCGACGCGCGTGCCACCGGCCCGCGACGACAAGATTCTCACCGGATGGAATGCGCTGATGATCCGCGGGCTTGCGATCGCGGCGCGCGTGCTCGCCCGCGCAGATCTCGCAGTGGCCGCGACCCGGGCCCTCGACTTCCTGCGCACGACCCACTGGCGCGGCGGGCGGCTGCTCGCCACCAGCAGGGACGGCCGCGCTGAGCTCAACGCCTATCTGGATGACTACGTGTATCTGGCGGATGCGATCCTCGAGCTGCAGCAGGTGCGCTTCGTACCCGGGGAACTCGCCTTCGCGCGCGAGCTCCTCGAGGTCGTGCTCGCCCACTTCGCCGCTCCCGCTGGGGGGCTGTACTTCACGGCCGATGATCACGAGGTGCTGATTCACCGCTCGCGCTCCTTCGCGGACGACGCCACGCCCGCCGGCAACGGCATCGGGGCGTTCGTCATGCAGCGCCTCGGCTATCTCATCGGCGATCCGCGGCTGCTCGCGGCGGCCGAGTCGAACCTCAAGGCGGCGTGGCCGTCGCTGTCCAGTCATCCTCAGGCGCACACCGCGCTGCTCACGGCGCTCGAGGAGTACTTGAATGCGCCCGAGATCGTGATCCTGCGCGGCGCAGCGCCGCAGCTCGAGGTATGGCGGGCGGAGCTTGCGAAGCTGTACGCGCCCCGGCGACTCACCGTCGCAATCGCGGCGGATGCTCCGGGCCTGCCGCCCGGGCTCGCCGCCAAGGCAGCGGCCGAGCGCACGCTCGCCTATGTCTGCGTGGGCAGCACGTGCTCGGCACCGATCAGCACACTCAGCGAGCTGGCGCGAGCGCTCAAGCCCGCGGGCGTGTAGCTCCCGTCAGCCGCCCGCGGCGACGACGCTGCCGACGGCACGCGCGAAGTAGTCGAGATTCTCGCGCCGCAGTCCCGCGACATTCATGCGGCTGTCCTCGGTCATGTACACGTGATGCGCGGTCTTCAATTGCCGCACCTGCTCGACGCTCAAGCCGAGGAAGGAGAACATGCCCTGCTGGCGAGCGATGAAGGAAAAGTCACGCGCAGGGCAACTCACCGATAGCTTCGCCACAAGCTCACGGCGCAGCCCGTTGAGGCGCTCGCGCATGCCCGCAAGCTCGGCCGCCCAGCTGGCGCGCAGCGCCTCGTTCGCCAGTATCTCGGCGACGATCGCCGCGCCGTGATCGGGCGGCATCGAGTATAGGCTGCGGGCGATGCGCACTTCCTGGCTCAATGCTGCCTCGGCAACGGGCGGCTCGGCCGTGACCACGTGCAGCGCGCCGACGCGCTCGCGATACAGGCCGAAATTCTTCGAGCAGGACACCGCGACGAGCAGCTCCGGCAGCTCGCCGGCGAACAGGCGAATGGGAAACGCGTCCGCGTCGAGGCCCGCGCCGAGTCCCTGGTAGGCCATGTCGATGAACGGCATCAGACGCTGCGCCTTCACGAGCCCCAGCAGCTCGCGCCACTGCGCCACCGACAGATCGGCACCGGTCGGGTTGTGGCAGGAGGCGTGCAGCAGCACCACCGTGCCGGCCGGCAACCGAGCAAGCGCGGCCGTCATCGCCGCGAAGTCGACGCCGCCCGTGGCGGGGTCGTAGTAAGGATAGCGCTCGAGCTTCAGTCCCGAGCCGGTGAGCAGCGGCACGTGATTGGCCCACGTCGGTATGCTCACGTACACGATGGCCTGTGGGGATGCGCGCCGCACGAGCTCCGAGCCCAGGCGCAGAGCGCCGCATCCGCCGGTGCCCTGGATCGTGCGCACGCGGCCGGCCGCGAGCACCGGGTGGTCCGCGCCGAAGACCAGCCGCTCCATCGCGGCATTGAAGGCGGCATTGCCGGCGGGGGCGACGTAGGTCTTGGTCGACTGACGCTCGAGGATGGCCTGCTCTGCCTGCCGGACCGACGCGAGCACGGGGGTCTCGCCCCGCGCATCGCGGTAGACGCCCACGCCCAGGTCCACCTTCTCGGGGTGCGGGTCGGCTCGGAACGCCGCCATGAGTCCCAGAATCGGATCATCGGGCAGGCGATCCAGTTGCTCGAACATGCGTCTCTCCCTGAGGGCGCGGCAGCCCGTCAGTGTACCCAAAAACCCGAGCGCGCCCGCCGAATACCCGCCACACTAGCGCCCCCGATGCTTTGCTAGCCGAGGTGCTTCGTGAGTCTATGGACCCGCAACGGCGCGATCGCGCCCGCGCTGCCGGCGCGCGCCGTCCGCGCTTCACTCTCCATCCTCGCCGCGGCATTCATGCTGCCGACGCTCGCCGCCGATCCTGCCGCAGCGCCGAGTCCGCCGGCGAAGAGCACCGCTGCGCCGGCGAAACCCGCGGGCGCAGCCCCCGGTGCTGAGAAGGCTCCCGACCCGAAGTCGCAGGGCAGCTACAGCCTGGGACTCGCGTTCGGCTCGCAGCTGCACAACGACGGCCTCACAGCCGAGGCGCTCTCATTCGAGCGTTTCAACGAGGGGTTCAAACAGGCGCTCTCGGGCAAGGGGCACGCCGAGCAGGCGGACATCCTGCACATTCAAACGCTGCTCGCCGCCTCGCGCGTCAAGCTCGCCGACAGCAACGGCGCCGCTGCCAAGAAGTTCCTGGACGCGAACGGCAAGCAGCCCGGGGTGACCACCACCGCGAGCGGCCTGCAGTACAAGGTCGTGACCGAAGGCAGCGGCAGCTCGCCCAAGCCGACGGACGAGGTCAAGGTTCACTATCGTGGCACGCTGCTCGACGGCACGGAGTTCGACAGCTCCTATAAGCGCGGCGAACCTGCGACCTTCCCCGTGGGCGGGGTCATCAAGGGCTGGACGGAGGCGCTAGAGATGATGAAGCCCGGCGCCAAGTGGCAGCTCTTCATACCGCCGGATCTCGCGTACGGACCCAGCGGCCGGCCGGGCATTCCGCCCAACGCGCTGCTCAAGTTCGACGTGGAGCTGATCAGCGTGACGACGCCGCCCGCGACGAAGCCCGCGCCCGGAGCGGCGGGTCAGCCGGGCGCCACGCACTGATCCCGCGCGGCTAGCGTGCCGGATACCGCGTCCGCGGGAGCACCGCGCGCGGCGCCTGCGGACTTGCGAAGATGTGGCTCTCGGGCCGGATGCCGAGCGCCGCCTCGAGGTTGGCCGCCGGACACAACACGATGTCGGTGTCCGGCGCGAGCAGCGGGGTGAGCGAGCCGCACTTGCTGCAGAAGGCGCGCGCGTCATCGCCGGAGCGGTAGATCGTGACGGCGTCCGCTCCGGCCATCCAGCGGAACCGCCCGAGCGGTGCAGCGACGAGCGTCGCGGAGGCGGAGCGGTTGCGACACATCGAGCAGCGGCAGTGCGACACCACATCGAAGGGACCGTCGACCTCATAGCGCACCGTGCCGCACGCACAGGATCCGGGCACCACCGCCACGTGATGCTGCGCCGGCGCGTCCGTGACATGCGGCTCGGCGAGTGCTGCGAGCAGCAGCTCCACCAGCTCGCCGTCCCACATGCGCTGCTCGGATTCGGCGCTGCTGAGCCCGGACGCCTGCAGGCAGGACAGGATCATCGCGCAGGCCGCGTCCACGTGACGCTGCGCCACCGAGCCGTCGTGCTGACCCTTGATCAGCAGCCGCTTCAGGCGCGTGCGGATCATCATGTCGCGTTCGCGCAGGCGCTTGCGCTGCGCCGGGGGCACGTCCTCGCCTGAGCGTAAGGGCAGGAACGCACCACGCTCGCGCCGCGTCTCGAGCGCGGCAACCAGGAAGGCCGCGAGCTTCTCGAGTGCATTGCCCGCGGCAGTCTCGCCGCGCAGCAGACTTTCCTCGAGGCCCTGGGCGCTGCGCGTGTAGCACTCGACGACGAGCGAGGGCATGTCCTCGAACCAGCGCCACGCATTCGAAACGCTCGGGCTGCCGACATCGCGCGCGAGCGTGGACCAGTGCAGTGCCTCGGAACCGCGGCGCGCGACGACCCGCGCGATGGCATCGACGACGGCGGTGCGCGACAGGGGCGCTGAGGCGGCGCGCGGGGCGGGTTGAGCGCGTGGGCTCGCGTCGGTTCCCGGGAGTACTTTCATGGCATCTCCGCAAGGACGCCGCGACGGGGGTCGCGGGGGATCGCATTCCCTGCAACAGGAGCTAGCAACCCCCGTGCCAGCCGCAGGAGGCCTGTTTTGTGGCTCCGGTGCCGAGTTCCGCGCAGATTCGCCGGCGACTTTGGTGCAGTTGGTCAATTTTTGCACAGCGCCGGTGCAGCCCCGGCGACATCGTCCGTCGCGCTCCGCTAGACTTCCGCCATGAAACGCAGCTGGCTTACGCGCTGCACGGCGCTCGCCGCGCTCCTCCTGGTCCACAGCACCGGCGGCGCCGAGCCCGCCCCGCGCATCGAATTTCACAATTACCGCCTGGCCAACGGACTCGAGGTGATCCTCGCCGAGGATCATCGGCTGCCGCTGGTCGCCGTCAACCTCTGGTATCACGTCGGCCCGGCCAACGAGCGGGCCGGACGCACGGGTTTCGCCCATCTGTTCGAGCACATGATGTTCCAGGGATCGGGGCACGCGCCGAGCGGCTCGCACGTCGCCCTGCTCGAGGGCGCGGGTGCCTCCGATCTCAACGCCACGACCGACTTCGACCGCACCAACTACTTCGAGACCGTACCGTCGAATCGGCTCGAGCTGGCGCTGTGGCTCGAAAGTGATCGCATGGGGTTCCTGCTCGATACGCTCGATCAGCGCCAGCTCACCAATCAGAAGGACGTGGTGCGCAACGAGCGCCGTCAGAGTATCGAGAACCGGCCCTACGGGGTGGTGGACGAGGAGCTCTACCACCAGCTCTTCCCCCACGATCACCCCTATTTCGCCGACGTGATGGGCTCGCACGCCGACATCGAGGCAGCGCAGCTCGAGGACGTGCGTGCGTTCTTCCGCCAGTACTACGTCCCGAACAACGCGAGCCTCGCGATCGTGGGCGACCTGGATGAGGCGCAGACCCGGGCGCTGGTGCAGAAGTACTTCGGCCCCCTGCCGCCCGGGAGCGCCATCCCCCGCATCGCGGCCGCGACGCCTGCGATCACGGCCGAGCGGCGCGTCACCGTTACCGACCGTGTCGAGCTGCCGCGCGTGTCGCTCGCCTGGCTCACGGCACCGATCTACCAGCCCGGGGACGCCGAGGCGGACCTGCTCGCCGAGATCCTGGGCGGGGGCAAATCGAGCCGGCTCTACAAGCACCTCGTGTACGAGCGACAGATCGCCCAGGACGTGACCGCGGAGCAGCAGTCGCTCGCGATCGCCTCCGTGTTCCTGATCGAGGCTACTGCCAAGCCAGGTGTGAAGCCCGAGGACCTGGAGCGGGCGATCGACGAGGAGCTCACCGCGATCGCCACGCAGGGGCCGAGTGCGGGCGAGCTCGAGCGCGCGCGCAACAGCATGACCTCGCGCATCATCCGCAGCCTCGAGCGGCTCGGTGGATACAGCGGCGTGGCCGATCGCCTCAACCGCTATAACCACTACCTCGGTGATCCGGGCTTTCTCGCTCAGGATCTGCGACGCTACCAGACGGTCACAGCGGACGCCGTGCGCAAGCTCGCGGTGCGCACGCTTACCCGCCACGCGCGCGTGGTGGTCTACGGACTGCCCGGCGAGCCGCTGCTGCATGACGTTCCGCGCAGCGCAGCCCTCGAGTCGGCACCCGCGGCCGATCGGGCGGCTGATCCCGCGAGCGATTGGCGGGCCAAGACGCCGCCGCCCGGGCCCGCATCGACGCTGACGCTCCCGGTGCCGCAGCGTTTCACCCTGGCCAACGGACTCACGGTGCTGCTCCTCGAGCAGCACCAGCTGCCGGTGTTCGCCGCGACCCTGGTCGTGCTGAGCGGCAGCGACGCCAATCCGCCCGACAAGCCCGGTCTCGCGGCCTTCACCGCCGACATGCTGCACGAGGGCACCGCGCACCGCTCGGCACTCGCGATCGGTGATGATGCGGCGCAGATCGGTGCCGCGCTCACGACCGGCTCGAGCAGCGACATGTCGACGGTGGAGGTGCGCGCGCTCACCGGCCAGGTCGACGCCGCCTTCGACTTGCTCTCCGACGTCGCCTTGCATCCGGCGTTCGCGCCGATGGAACTCGATCGCGTACGCGGCACGCGACTCACGCTGCTGCGGCAGCAGCGTGACAGTGCCAATGCGATCGCGAGCCGCAAGCTGAATGGCGCCATCTACGGTGCGGGCCACCCCTACGGCTTCATCGAGCTCGGTACGCGGCACTCGCTCGAGACGCTCACGCGCGAGGACCTGCTCGAGTTCTGGCAGCGCGGCTATGCGCCGGGTAACGCGGCACTGGTCGTGGCGGGCGATCTCACCCCGGCAAGGCTCGAAGCGCTCGCGAAGCACTATTTCGGCAGCTGGAGCGGCAGTGCGCGGCCGAGTGCTCCGCCCGCGCTGCGCGCGGCGGGTGCCCGCCGCATCCTCCTCGTCGACCGCGGCGGCTCGCCGCAGACCGCGCTGCGCGTGGGGGCCGCGGGAGTCGCGCGCTCGAGCCCGGACTACGTGCCGCTCGCCATCATGAATGCCGCCCTCGGCGGCATCTTCACCAGCCGCATCAACCTGAACCTCCGCGAGCGCCACGGCTATACCTACGGCGCCAACTCGACGTTCGCCTTCCGCCGCGGCCCGGGGCCGTTCGTGGTGAGCGCCGGCGTCCGCACCGATGTCACCGCACCGGCGCTCAGGGAGATCTTCGGCGAGCTCGAGCGCATCCGCGCGGAGGACTTGAGCGGCGAGGAACTGACGCTGGCGCGGGATGCGCTCGCGCAGTCGCTGCCCGGCAACTTCGAGACGACGCCGCAGGCGGCGCGCACCCTCGGCAACTTGTTCGTGTACGGGCTGCCGCTCGACTACTACCGGCGGCTGCCGGGCGAGATCGAGGCCGTGACTGCCGCGGACGTGCGCCGTGTCGCCCGCGAGCATCTGCAGCCCGAGCAGATGATCGTGGTCGCCGTGGGTGATGCCGACCGCATCGAACGCGAGCTGAAGGCCCTGGCACTCGGGGCCGTCGTGCGCGAGGGTATCGAGGACTGACTCGCGCCTGAGCGGGGACGACGCTCGATTTTGGCTCCCGCCCGCACCGCTTTGATCGATAGCGGTGCACATTCCCCGGCGCCAGCGGGGAGCAGACTCCACCAATCAGCCACTTACGTGCCTGACGGGGCCGCCCGCGGCTGGCATTGCATTTGCTACAGGTACATCAGCGAGTCATGGAGCATGACGCGCATCGATCGGAGGCGAGTCGGGTGGCACGGCAGGTGGATGAGCAAGGAGCGGACCGGCAGCGGACCTACTTCATTCACGGCCATCGCGTCGAGGAGACGCGCGATGAATTCGGCGTCGTGTGGTGGTCATGCGATTGCGCCGAGTTCCGCCGCTCGCGCTCACCGGGCCTCGAGGCGACCTGCCCGCACACGCAGCGGGTCGCGGCGGCGGCCAGCGTCGATCGGCTGCTCGGAGCGAGGCAGCTGCTGCTTCGAGCCACAGGTTGCTAGCAACGCGGTGCGCGCTTGTCGTGACCCCCTCTCGGCAGGGGCGCACCGCGGTTTTTCTCCCTGCAGTACACTTGCCGGCCTGTGACTGCCCTCAACAGCCCCGGATTGGAGCTCCGCGAGGCACGCGAGCCGGATCTGGCTGGCCTGACGGACCTCTATAACGACGTCATCGCGACGTCGACAGCCGTATACCGGGACACCCCCGTGACGCTCGAGGAGCGCCTCGCCTGGTGGCGTGCCCGAACCGCCCAGGGCTATCCGGTGCTGGTCGCCCTGGAGGGCGCGCGGGTGCTCGGCTTTGCGACTTTTGGCGACTTTCGCTCCTGGCCCGGCTATCGCTACACCGTCGAGCACACCGTCCACGTGAGCGCCACGTACCGCGGCCGCGGCATCGGCCGGATGCTGGTGCAGGCGCTGTTCCCGCGCGCCGTGGCCCTCGGCAAGCACGTGATGATCGCCGGAGTGGACGCGGCGAACACCGCATCCATCCGCTTTCACGAGCGGCTGGGATTCGTGCGTGCCGCGGAGCTGCGCGAGGTCGGCTTCAAGTTCGGGCGTTGGCTCGATCTCACGTTCATGCAGCGCTTTCTGCCATAGCCCGCCGCACCCGGCCACAGTCGTCTCTTTATAAAGCCGCGAGCTCGCGTGCGATGCGCTTCGGCGCGGCATTGCGCCAGGCCGCGATCAGCGCCTCGCGCAGCGCCGCCGCCGTCGCCGCTGCGAGGCGCACCTGGGTGCTTCCCCGGCGGCCCCAGCCACCCTTGACGGGCTGGAAGATCTCGGGCGCGGCGCGCACGAAGGCGCGCTGCTGCGACGGTGTCAGCTTCACCATGCCGAAGGAGCGCGCCGGCCAGCCGAGAGTCGCGAATATCTTGCCGCCGACACGAAAGTCCGGATGCTGCAGGTGGGCGCTTTCCGTCGCGTGCGGTAGAGCAAGCGCCAGACGTCGGAACTGCGCGGCGGTCATGGACTCATTATAAGAGCAGCCGCTAGTCGCGCGTCGGCCCGGCCTTGCGGAGCGGCGGACCTTGCGGTGAGCCGATGCGGCGCGCGAGGGCCTCGCGCAGCAGATACTCGATCTGCCCGTTGATGCTGCGCAGCTCGGCCGCGGCGAGCCGCTCGATGGCGGCCCACAGCTCACGGTCGAGCCGCAGCAGGAACGCCTTCTTGTCGGGACTCGCCACGCCGGCTTCAGTGTGGGCGGACCGCGCTCACCATCACGAGTACAGCGTGCCGGCATTGATGACCGGCTGCACCTCGCTCTCGGCGCAGAGCACGACCAGCAGATTGCTGACCATCGCCGCACGACGTTCGTCATCGAGTACGACCAGTCCTCTCTCGGACAGGCCCTTGAGCGCCATCTCCACCATCGACACGGCTCCGGTGACGATCTTCTGGCGCGCCGCGATGATGGCCTCTGCCTGCTGCCGGCGCAGCATCACCCCGGCGATCTCCGGCGCGTAGGCGAGATGGGTGAGCTTGGCGTCCTCGATCACCACGCCGGCCTGAGCGAGGCGCTGCTGCAGCTCGCGCGTGAGCGCCGCGGCCACCTCCTCGATCCCGCTGCGCAAGGTGATCTCGGAGGCGCTGCCCGCGGCCTCATCCGCATCATCGTAGGCGTAGCTGCTCGCCAAGTGACGCACCGCCGCCTCGCTCTGGGTGTTGACGTACTCGGTGTAGTTCTCCACATCAAAGCTCGCGCGTGCCGTGTCGTCGACGCGCCAGACAATTGCGGCGGCGATCTCGATGGGGTTGCCGCGCTTGTCGTTCACCTTGATCTTGTCGGTGTTGAGGTTGTGCGCGCGCAGCGACAGCTTGGCGCGCGTGTAGAAGGGGTTGCACCAGCGCAGCCCCGCCGATCGGTCTGTGCCCTTGTAATTGCCGAACAGCAGCAGCAGCGCCGCCTGGTTGGGCTGCAGCATGTACAGGCCCCTGAACGTGAGGATCGCGAGCAGCACGAGCGTGGCGAAGCCGAGGGCGTGCTGCAGTGCCCAGAACCCCGATTCCTCCGGTGCTCGGGCGAGCAGTCGAAACAGCGTATAGACAGCCCAGGCGGCGAGTGCCAGCCCGACGATGATCATCAGATAACCGTTCGCACCTCGGATGTCCGCTTCGCGCGTGGCAGAGGCTTTCATGGCCGTGTCCTCTCGATATCGTAGTGATATCATTTTAATATCGAGAACAGACGCGGTCAAGCGACCGCGGCTCGCACCGCGCGCGAACGTCGGACGCCGGGAATTATGTCAGCCGTGCCGCGCTCTACAGACGCCGGCTGGCCTCGGCGTCGCGGCGACGCACCGGTCGGCTGCGGCGCGCCAGCGCCGGCACCGTCTCCAGCGCGCGCTCCGGCTCGAGCCCGCGCAGACAGCGCTCGAGCAGCGCCCGCAGCTGGCGCTTCTCGGGCTCGCTGAGGAACATCAGCATGCGATCGAGCACCGCCTGCAGCGCGCGGCGCGACAGATCGAGCTGCCGCTGGCCGGCCTGCGTGACGTACCAGCACTCGGCACGCCGGTTGTGGGGGTGCGGCTTGCGCTCGATGTAGCGCTGGCCCTCGAGGCGCTTCAGGATCGTGTGCATGCTCTGCGCCGTGACCGACAGGCGGCGCGCGAGCTGCGCGCCGGGCGTGCCGGGCTCGCGCCGCGCAACGTACAGCACCGGGATGTGGGCGAAGGAAACCCGCAGGTTCTGCCGCCGGAAGTTCTCATCGAGGCCCTGACGCACCGCGTGCGACAGGCTCTTCAGGCGGTAGCCGATGATCTCCTCGAGCGGCGCATCCGCATCCGGCTCGCCGAACGCGCGGCTTGCGACGAGCTTCACATGACGGCGCTGCATGCGTTGCACGATATCAGCTTACTGATACAATGTCAGCAAGCTGATATAGCAAGCCTCAAGTACCGTGATTCATGTCGCGCCGAGCATTAGCACCCCATCGCCTGCTGCCTGCGTCCCTGTTCGCCGCCCTCTGGGCACTTACCGCGCTCGCGCAGAACGGCACGGCGCAGCCGCCGGCCGCCCTCACCGTGACCAGCGCCTCGGTGCACTCGGTGGAGGTGCCGCGCACGCTCACCGCGAACGGCTCCATCCAGGCCTGGCAAGAGGTCATCATCGCCCCTGAGGTCGGGGGCTACCGCGTCGCGGCCGTGCTCGTCGACGTGGGCGACAAGGTGCGCCGCGGCGATGAGCTGGTGCGGCTGTCGAGCGACCTGCTCGAGGCCGATCTCGCAACCAAGACGGCAAGCCTCATGCAGGCCAAGGCCGCGCTGATCGTCGCGGAGGCGGCGGAGCGGCGCGCCGAGTCGGTCGCAAACTCCGGGGTGTACTCGCAGGCGGATCAGGAGAAGCTGCAGAGCGAACAGCTGTCCGCCGAAGCCAAGGTCGATGCGGCGCGCGCCGACGTGCGGGCGGCGGAGCTGCGCCTCGCCTACACCCACGTGCGCGCGCCCGATGACGGGGTGGTCACCGCGCGGGTGGTGACCGTCGGACAGATCGCCCAGGCGGGCAGCGAGATGCTGCGCCTGCTGCGCCAGAATCGTGTCGAGTGGCACGCGGAGATTCCCGAATCGCGGCTGCGGGACATCAAGATCGGCCAGGCGGTGACGCTCACGACCGCGGACGGCACGCAGTTCTCCGGCAAGGTGCGCATGGTCGCGCCGACCGTCGAGACCCAGCGCCGCACCGGCATCGTCTACGTCGACATCGCGCAGCGCGGCACCGCGAGGCCGGGCATGTTCGCCCGCGGGGAGATCGAGATTGCGCGCTCGCGCGCCGTCATGGTGCCGCTGATGAGCGTCGTGATGCAGGACGGCTACAGCTACGTGTTCGTGCTGTCGGGCGAGCAGTCGGTGACCCGGCGGCACGTGCAGACCGGGATCGTCCGCGGCGACAAGATCGAGATCGTCTCGGGCGTCACGCCCGGTGAGTTCGTCGCCGAGAAGGGAGCCGGGTTCTTGAAGGACGGCGATCGCGTGATCGTCTCGAACTCCGCCCCGACGACGGCCATCTCGACTCAGGCATCACGCTAGGCAGCGGGCCGAGCGGCCCGCCCGCGCGGATCCGCGGCGATCCGCGTCGCACGGAGAACCTCGTCATGAATTTCGTCACCTGGGCGATCCGCAATCCGGTACCGGTGATCGTCCTCTTTATCGCGCTCAGCATCGCGGGCGTCTACGGCTTCGCGCGCATCGGCGTGCAGGACATGCCGGACATCGACTTTCCCGCGGTCACGGTCACGGTGAGCTATCCCGGCGCCCCGCCCTCGCAGATGGAGTCGGAGGTCACGCGCAAGATCGAGGACTCGATCTCCACCATCAGCGGCATCGAGCACATCACCTCGACCATCAACGAGGGGACATCGACCACCCGCGTCGAGTTCCACTTCGAGCACAACATCACCGAGGCATTCGAGGACGTGCGCGATGCCGTCACGCGAGTGCGCTCCGACCTGCCGCAGGCGATCAACGAGCCGATCGTCTCGCGCGTCAACGTCGCGGGCCAGCCGGTCGTGACCTTCGGCGTCGCCTCCGACAGCATGAGCGAGGAGGAGCTGTCGTGGTTCGTCGATCTCACGCTGGTGCGCGAGATGACCTCCGTGGGCGGCGTGGGCAAGGTGAACCGCGTGGGCGGCGTCAACCGCGAGATCCTGGTGGAGCTCGACCCGGACCGCATGGCCGCGATCGGCACCAGCGCGGGCAACGTCTCGCAGCAGCTACGCGTGTACCAGGCCGAGTATCCCGGCGGTGAGGGCCGCCTCGGCGGCCGCGAGCAGAGCGTGCGCACCGTGGGCACGCTCAAGTCCGCGCAAGAGCTCGCGGCACTGCCGATCGCGCTGCCCGACGGGCGCAGCATCCGACTCGATGATGTGGCGACGGTCCGCGACGGGGCCGCGGAGATCCGCCAGCTCGCGCTCCTCGATGGCCGGCCGATCATCGGCTTCGAGGTCTCGCGCGCCTGGGGCGCGAGCGCGCTCGGCGTCGCGGATGCGGCGCGCGAGGCGGTCCAGCGCCTGCAACAGCAGTATCCACAGGTCAAGTTCACCGAGATCAACTCCACGGTCGAGTACATCCGCGAGTCCTACAAGTCCTCGATGGAGATGCTTCTCGAGGGCGCGCTGCTCACGATCATCGTCGTGTGGCTGTTCCTGCGCGACTGGCGCGCCACGGTGGTGTCGGCGACCGCGCTGCCGCTCGCGATCGTGCCGACCTTCTGCGCGATGTACCTGCTCGGCTACTCGCTCAACACGCTGACGCTGCTCGCCCTGTCGCTCATCGTCGGCGTGCTGGTCGACGATGCGATCGTCGAGGTCGAGAACAACGTGCGCCACCTGACCATGGGCAAGGCGCCGCTCGAGGCGGCAACCGACGCCGCCATCGAGATCGGGCTCGCGGTGGTCGCGACCACCTTCACGCTGTGCGCCGTGTTTGTCCCCGTGGCATTCATGTCCGGCGTGAACGGGGAGTTCTTCCGTCCGTTCGCCTTCACGGCGACGGTGGCCGTGCTGTTCTCGCTGGTCGTCGCGCGCATGCTGACACCGATGATGGCGGCGCATTTCATGAAGCCGGGCCAGCACGAAACCGGAGAGCCACGGGTCAAGACGCTGTATCTCGAGGCGGTGCGCTTCTGTCTGGCGCATCGCCGCCTGACGCTCGGCATCGCGACCGTGCTGTTCGCCGGCACGCTAGCGCTCGCCGCGCTGCTGCCGACCACGTTCAGCCCGGCGAGCGATCGCGGCTTCTCGATGCTGCAGCTCGACCTGCCGCCGGGCGCGGCGATCGGCCAGACCCGCGATACCGCGGAGCAGGCGCGGAGCATCATCGCGAAGATGCCCGAGGTCGCTCATGTCTACACGACCATCGGGGCGAGCGCGGCGGTCGCCTTCGGCAATGCCTCGGCCGGCGAGGTGCGGCGTGCGACGCTGTACATCCGCCTGAAGCCCGCGAAGGAGCGCAAGCTCACGCAGCCGCAATTCGAGTCCCAGGTAGCCCAGCTGATCAAGGCCGTCGCCGGCGTACGGGCGTCCTTCGTCGGCTTCGCCGGCAACAAGCTGACGCTCACGCTCGTGGGCGATGACTCGGAGACGCTGGCGCGTGCCGCCAATGCCGTCGAGCGCGAACTGCGTACCATTCCCAAGTTGAGCGGCGTCACCTCCAGTGCGAGCCTGCTGCAGCCGGAGATCGTGATCCGCCCGCTGCCGGAGCGCGCCGCGGAGCTCGGCGTCAGCACCGAGGCTCTGAGCGCGGTGACCCGGATCGCGACCAGCGGCGATGTGGATCAGGTGCTCGCGCGGCTCAACCTGCCGACGCGGCAGATACCGATCCGCGTGCGGCTCGCGGAGGACGTGCGCGGCGACCTGGAGCGCATCCGCAATCTGTACGTGCCGGCGGCCACGGGCGCGGTGCAGCTGATGAACGTGGCCGACGTCTCTCTCGGCGCGGGGCCGGCTGAGATCGACCGCTACGACCGCGAGCGCAACGTCACCATCCAGGCGGATCTCAACGATCAGCCGCTCGGTGACATGATGGCCCGCGCCAAGGCCCTCCCCTCGCTGCAGCACCTGCCGGACGGCGTGCGTCAGGTCGAGGCCGGAGATGCGCAATGGATCCGGCAGCTGTTCGTCGGTTTCTTCGCCGCCATGGCCGTCGGCATCCTGTGCATCTACGCGGTGCTGGTGCTGCTGTTTCGCGAGTTCCTGCAGCCGCTGACGATCCTTTCCGCGCTGCCGCCCTCGGCGGGCGGCGCACTGCTCGGGCTGCTCATCTTCCGGATGGACCTGTCGCTGTCGACGCTGATCGGACTGCTGATGCTCATGGGCATCGTCACCAAGAACTCGATCCTGCTGGTCGAGTACGCCGAGAAGGCCCGGCGACGCGGCCTCGGGCGCGCCGAAGCCCTGCTCGATGCCTGCTCGAAGCGCGTGCGGCCGATCGTCATGACGACCGTCGCGATGGGCGCCGGCATGACGCCGGTGGCGCTCGGCTGGGCGGGCGATCCGAGCTTCCGCGCGCCGATGGCGGTGACGGTCATCTGCGGGTTGCTCGCCTCGACGGCCCTCAGCCTGTTCGTCGTTCCCGTCGTCTTCACCTTGATCGACGATATCCAGACGAAGCTGTCGCGCGCCCCCGGCCTGCTGAGCGCGCGGCTCGGACAGTGGCTCACGCGCGCGCGCGATACCGCCGGCTGATCATCCGGCAGGACGCCGACCTCGGCTGTCGCGCACCACCGCCCGCCCACGGCTCGAGGACAGCCAGCGGCGCGGTGGCGTATCCTCGGGTCATGCACGTGCGGTATCCGCAACCTTGAACGGGCGACGCCGGTTCCTCACCCGCACGGGTGCCGCGCTGCTCGGTGGCGCCCTCGCCGGTTGCAGCGTCGATGCACTCAACACCAAGCGCCCGCCAGCGCCGACGCCTGCGATGCTGCAGCTCGCGCGCCTGCGCGCGAGCCCCGATCGCATCACACGCATCACCGTGTGCACGCGGCCGTTTCGCGCGGCCGGGCCGCGACTCGAGCTCGAGCGGCTGGCCGACAAGACCGTGGTGCACAACTACGGCCACGGAGGCAGCGGCTGGTCACTTTCCTGGGGCTCGAGCGCGATCGCTGCCGAGAAGGCGCTCGCGACGGGCGAGCGCGACATCGCGGTCGTCGGCTGTGGCGCCCTGGGGCTCACTTCGGCACTGCTGCTGCAGCGGGCAGGCGCCCGAGTGACCATCTACGCCAAGGACCTGCCGCCGAACGTGCGCTCCTCGCTCGCGACCGGCGTCTGGTCTCCCGACTCGCGCATCTGCTTCGAGGACCATGCCACGCCGGCCTTCAGGCAGCTCTGGGAGGCGATGGCGCGCCGCTCCTTCGACACCTACCAGACCCTGCTCGGGCTGCCGGGCAGTCCGGTGGAGTTCATCGACAACTACGTCGTCTGGGACGCTGCGCCGCAGCTGCGCCGCGGCCCGCCCGCAGACAGCCGGCCGCGCTTTGCCGACCTGCAGGGCGAGCTGATCAGCGATCTGATGCCGCGAAGTGAGGACTTCGGACCGGGCAGTCACTCGCTCGGCGCGCGCTACCTGCGACGCAACTCGATGATGATGTTCAACCTGGCCGAGTATGCGCGCCTCCTGCTCAGCGACTTCCGCGAGAGCGGCGGCCAGATCGAGGTGACCGAGTTTCACTCGCCCGCGGACTTCGCGCGCTTGAGGGAGAAGACGCTGATCAACGCCACGGGCTACGGCGCGCGGGCCCTGTTCAACGATCAGTCGATCACGCCCGTGCGCGGCCAGCTCGCGCGCATGATCCCCCAGCCGGATATCGGCTACTCGCTGCAGTACCGGGACGTGTTCTTCGCGCCGCGTCGTGACGGCCTGCTCTTTCAGGTCGTCGGTGAGAACGACTACTACGGCTTCGGCGACGACACCACCCTGCCCGATCGCATCGAGGCCGAGCACGCCGTGGACACCATCGCCGGGCTGTACGCGAGCGGCTGACCTCCCGCGTCTCAGGTCTCGGGGCGCTTGCGGTTGACCGTCATCCAGACCGCGATGTCCCAGGCGTTGCGGATGCCGATGAGCAGCAGCAGCAGAGCGCACGCGGCGACGCCGTACAGCGTCTGCGCGGGCCGCCGCCAGATGAGCACGGCCGTGGCAAGCAGCAGCGCGTAGGCGAGCGTCGGCAGGGCCGCATTCCAGATCCAGTCCTCGAGCACCGGGGCGTAGCCGCCGTGGCGCCGCATGTTGACGACGATGACGCCGCCGTAGCCCACGCCCGCGAGCCCGAGGACCGCAAGCGCGGCGCTCAGGCTCGCGATGCTCTGGCGCGGCATGCTCAGGTAGGCCGCAAGCAGCAGCACGCAGCCGAAATGCACGATCGTGGGCGTGACGAAGCCGCGCAGCCCCTGCGGGTTCACGCCCCGCGCATCCTGGACCAGTGCGATCACGACGAAGGTGAGTCCCGTCAGCCCGCCGGCCGCCGAGCCGACGATCACATAGAAGTTGTCCCAGCCCGCAAGCAGCGATGCGTCCATCGGCCGACCCCCCCGCCGCGCCTTCAGTGCGCCGCAGCCAACACGTCGAAGCGGTCCTTCACGGCCCAGACATGCGGTGCGCGTGCCTCGTAGTCGGTGAGCCGCACCATCTCGCCCGCCAGACGCTCACCATCGAGCACGAAACGCACGTAATGATAGTTGGGAAAGTCCGGATCCGGATACCGGTCGCCCGGCTCGCGGCGCACGACCGGCAGCGGCTTGGCGCCGCCGCCCCCCGAAACCAGATACACCACACCGTCCTGCTCGAAGCGCTCGTAGTTGTGCACGTGGCCGGCGCACACGATGAGGCGTGCGCGGGTATGCGCGGCAGCACGGGCCAGCACTTCGGTGAGCGCGCGCTCGTTGTCACGCAGCACCCACGCCCCGTCGTCCGCCACCGGCGGATGATGCATGGCCAGGATGACGAAGCGCACGGCGCCGTCGAGTGTCGCGAGCTCGTGCTCGAGCCAGGCACGCTGCTCGCTGCCGGCGCCGAGCTTGGCGTTGCTGTCCAGAGCGAGAATGCGGATGCGGCTGCCGAGCGAGACTGCATACCAGCGCTGACCGCGAAGCTCCGGGAAGACCTGCCAGAAGTTCTCCAGACACTGCGCCTCGGCGCAGCGCGAGAACTCGTGATTGCCGAGCACCGGATAGACCCTGAGCCGCAGCTCGCGCCAGGACGCCGTCTCCTCGCTGAACACCCGGTAGTCGTCGAGCTCACCGCCATGCCACACGAGATCACCCGTGAGCACCAGCGCCTGCGGGTGCTCGGCGGCGACTTTCTCGACGAGCGCACGGCGTGCGCCGGGCGAGCTCGCCACCGTCTCGCGCGCGTCGGTGAAGCGCGTGTCCCCGTAGACGATGAACTGGAGCGGCCTCGCGAGGGCTGTATCCGGCACCTCGAAGCCGAATCCGCCCGCGGGTGCGGGCGGCGGCTGGGCGTCGGCGAGGCCCGCGAGGATCAGCACGAACCACCCGCCGCACGTGCCGAGCGCGCGCCGCACTACTTTGCCTTCCCCTGCCAGACCGCGAGCATGTCGGGCGAGCCCTGCGCACGCACGCCGTTGTCCGTGAGGATCTCGTCCGTCGCCGCCAGCATCTCCTGCCGCGGAAACACCAGCGCCTCGCCGCCGCGATGGTCGACCTCGAAGGTGACGAACTCGTCCTTGAGATCGCGCAGCAGCGCGACCAGGTGCTTCAGGCTCCGGACCCGCGTGCCGTTGATTGAATAGATGACCCCGCCGGTGGGATTGGAGTAGCCCTTGGCGAGCTTGTGTGGAAAGAACGGCGAGGAGATGACGACCAGCTCCTCGCGCTCGGCATCCGGGGCGTCCCCCCGTGCCGTGATGAGCGGACTGCGGACGAAGCTCAAGGCGCCCAGCATGGGCGCGTTGTTGCTGAGCAGCGAGACGTACAGCGCGGTCACCTTGGAGAATACCAGCGGACCGTAGATGAAGTACGGCGGATACTCGCCGGCAGCATCCGGGATCAGCATCGGACGCTCGGCCTCCACCGGCAGCTCGAGCGTCAGCGGCTTGGAGTCGCGCACGACGGTCAGCGCCACTGTGCCCTTCTTCGCCACCTTCTGAATGAGGTAGCGGAAGCTCACGCGCAGGTTATCGCCGAGGTTGACCATGCCCTGATCGTCGATCGCCGTGCCGGCGATGTGCGTGATCACGTCCCATTCCTTGAGCGCAGCGTGCGCGCCACTCTGGTACGGGTGGTGCACCACCACGCCCGACACCGAATCGTCGAGCTTGAGGAACTTGCGCAGCGCCGGATTCTCAAGCGTCTGCAGCTCATCGAACATCGCCGGCTTGCCGTCGTAGCGGCCGTCCGCAATGTCGCGCAGGAACAGCTCGATCTCCTCGTTCGGGATGATGTAGCCGATGTTCTGTGCCTCACCGCCCAGACGACTGAATGCGAGCCCGATCATCTTCTCGCCGCTGACGGCAGGACCGCCACTGTTGCCCGGATTGATCGCCGCGTCGATCTGGATGCGCAGCCCCGAGACCGTGAAGCTGTAGTTGACGAACTCGATCCTCGAGACGATGCCCTTGGTGATCGACAGTGAGGTTCCGCCGGTCGGGAAACCGTACGCGAGCGCCGCGTCCTTGATCTGTGGCAGGCCGCTCGCGCGCGCGAGCGGCGCGTGGGCGCGGAAGAACGACTCGTCGTCGAGCTTGAGCACCGCGAGATCGATGCCGGGGGCGACCGCGACGACCGTCGCCGACAACTTGTCGCCGGCCTGATTCGCCTGGATCTGCACCTGGCTCGCGTACAGCACCGCGTGCGCGTTGGTGAGGATGCGTTTGCCCTCGATCACCACGCCCGAGGCCGTGACCTCGGTCGGCGACTGCTTGGTCCACGGGCGAAACGGATCCGGATAGCGCATCGTCGCGAACACCTTCACCACGGCGTTCTCGACCGTCGGCAGTCCCTTGACGCTCTCCGTAGCAGGCACGGCCGTGGGCGTGCTGCTGTCATCGCCCGCCGCCGCGGTGGCGAGACGCGCCCCCGCGGCCAGCGCAAGGGCCAGCGCCAGGCAGGGCGGCGCGAGGAAGGAGTGCGGTCGGGTATGCATCAGGTCACCTGCGGGTGGAGTGCGGGACGCAGCCTACGCGAGCCCGGGCCGCTCGCGGCGGCCGGTTCGTACGCGAGGCATGCGGTGAGGTCGGCGCAAGCTCGGGCGCGCACCCGCCGGTGGGCGCGCGCGCTTCGGCCCGTCCCATCGCTCAAGTGTCCGCGCGCGCGCGTGATCGCATCGCTACGCCTCGATCTTCGAGAACCGCCACGCGCCGACACCCGTGAGGATCAGCGCCAGCACGATCAGTACCGCGGCATCGAGGGAGGCGCTGAAATGCGACTGGGCAATCAGCGTCGAGCGCAGACCGTCGATGCCGTAGGTGAGCGGGTCGACGCGCGTCACCGCGGCGAGGGCCTTCGGCAGGTTGTCGAGCGGATACAGTGCGCCCGACAGAAAGAACAGGGGCATGACCAGGAAGTTCATGACCATCTGGAAGCCCTGCATGTCCTTCAAGGAGGATCCGACGGTCGTGCCGAAGGCCGCGAACACCGCCGCGATCAGGGCGAGGAACGCAAATCCCGCCGGTATCGCAAGCCAGCTCGCCGGCCGAAAGCCGACGAGCAGGCACGCGAGCGCGAACAGGGTCCCCTGCAGCATCGCGACGGTCGCGGCGCCCGCCGTGCGACCGATCATGATTTGCACCCGCGGCACCGGTGCGATCAGCGTCTCCTTCAGAAAGCCGAACTGCCGGTCCCAGAGAATGGCGATCCCCGAGAAGGTGGCCGAGAACAGCACCGTCATCGCGATCACGCCGGGCGCGACGAACTGCAGGTAGCTGCCCCCGCCCGCCTTGCGGAAGATCGGCGAGAGTCCGAAGCCGAGCACCAGCAGATACAGCAGCGGCTGCCCGAGCGAGGCGATGATCTGCGCCTTGGAGCGTACATAGCGCTTGAGCTCGCGCAGCCACAGGATGTAGATGACCTTCACCGTCTGCCCCTCCACATGCGCGCCATCTGCCGCATGCGGTCCGCGGCACCGACCGATTCCTCGCGGATCGCGGTCCCGGTGAGCGCCAGGAACGCCTCCTCGAGCGACTCCTTGCCCGTGCGTGACTTGAGCTCTGCCGGCGAGCCGGTCGCGACGATCTTGCCGTGGTCGATGACCGCGATGCGCCCGGCGACCCGCTCCGCCTCGTCCATGTAGTGCGTGGTCAGGAACACGGTGACCCCTTCGCTCTGGTTGAGCAGCCGCACGTGGGTCCACAGCTGATTGCGGCTCTGCGGGTCGAGCCCCAGCGTCGGCTCGTCGAGAAACAGGATGCGCGGGGTGTGCAGCAACCCCCGCGCGATCTCCAGACGGCGGCGCATGCCCCCGGAGAACTCCTTCACGAACGAGTCGCGCCGATCCCAGAGCTCGAAGCCCTTCAGCAGCGTCTCGGTGCGCTCGCGCCGCAGCTTGCGCGGCACGTGATACAGCACGCCGTGCAGCTCCATGTTCTCGCGAGCCGTGAGCTCCTGATCGAGGCTCGGGTCCTGGAACACGATGCCGATGCGCTGGCGCACCGCGGTCGCGTCCTTGGAAGGATCGAGGCCGTCGACCGTGAGTGTGCCGCTGGTCGCCGACAGCAGCGTCGTCAGCATCTTGATGGTCGTGGTCTTGCCGGCGCCGTTCGGGCCGAGGAAGGCGAAGATCTCGCCGCTCGCCACCTCGAAGGAGACGTCATCGACGGCGGTGAGATCGCCGAATTTCTTGGTAAGGTTGCGCACCTGGATCATGCGGGCCCCCGCGCGGCCGCTCTCGGGGCCGAGGTCCGGCGGATACTAGACAGTCTGGTTTTCTCTAGCAACGGCGCTGCCGCTGCGCCTTCGCGGCGCGTGGGGCGGCTGTGCTAGGCTGCGCCGCAACCCTTTAAGCTCGGCTCAAGCCGGGTGCGCAGCTTCGAGACAGGTCGCATGCGTAGCCGTAGATCTCGGTTGCATCCTGCGGGCATTCTCCTGATCGCGGCCGCGCTCTCCTCGGACGCACTCGCCGCCCCGGCGCCGGCCAGCGACTGCGTCAGCGTGAGCCGCCGCCAGGCGGCGGGCCTCGAGTCGAAGTGCTACGCGATCGATGTGGCCGGCGTGCGGCGCACGTTCCGCGTCTATCTGCCGGCCGCGCGGCCGCAGCCCCTGCCGGTGGTTCTGGTGCTCCACGGCGGTGGCGGCTCGGGTGCAGGCATGGAGTGGCTGACCCAGCGGGGCTTCAACCGCATCGCGGACCGCGACGGTGCGCTGATCGTCTACCCGGACGGCATCGGCAAGGGCTGGAACGACGGCCGCAGCGACCTGAAGTCCAGGGCGGTCCGGGAGCACGTCGATGATCTTGCCTTTCTGCGGCTCCTGCCCCGCGAACTCGCCGCGCTCACCCCGCTCGACCCGCGGCGCGTGTACTCGACGGGCATCTCTAACGGCGGCCTCATGTCCTACCGGCTCGCCTGCGATGCAGCGGACGTATTCGCCGCCGTCGCCCCGGTAGCCGCGAATCTCTCGACCGAGCTCGCGACGCGCTGTCAGCCGTCCCGGCCGATCGCCGTCGACATCCTCGAGGGCACCGACGATCCGATCATGCCGTGGAACGGCGGTGAGATCCGCGTGCTCCTGTCGACGCGTGGCAAGGTGCTGTCGACCGGCGCAACCGCCGCCCGGTGGCTCGAGCTCGACCGGTGCACGGGCTTCGGCAAGGCCGCGATCAGCGACGCGATCAAGGATGACGGTACCGCAGTCGCCGAGTACACGGCGCACTGCGCAGGATCCGCCGAGGTGATCCTCGATGAGATCCGCGGCGGCGGCCACACCTGGCCGGGCGGGGTGCAGTACCTGCCGGAGCTGCTGATCGGCCGCGTGAGCCGCGAACTCGATGCCAACGAGGCCGTGTGGCGATTCTTCCGGCGCCACTCCCTCGAGTAGGTGCGCGG
>Ga0187780_10000788_pt1 | contig 23598 bp, 14 predicted proteins | sample 1015_Q2_SP10_20__FD_132429 | JGI IMG/M metagenome (GOLD analysis project Ga0187780, IMG submission 132429) | Tropical peat soil microbial communities from peatlands in Department of Meta, Colombia - 1015_Q2_SP10_20_MG | ecosystem: Environmental > Terrestrial > Soil > Wetlands > Peat | place... | reverse complement strand
GTCAGCGTGAGGAGGGTGACGCCGCCGATCAAGTAGAGCGTCTGGCGCGCGAACTCGGAGATCTGGGTGCTGACGAGCCCCTGGATCGTGCCGACATCCGCCGACAGCCGGCTCACGAGCTCCCCGGTGCGCCGCTCGGAGAAGAATGCCGGCGAAAGGTGAACGAGGTGCTCGAACAGGTCCTGGCGCAGCCGCGCGACGACCCGCTCCCCGGTTGCCGAGAGGAGGTACGTCTGCGCGAAGGTGGAGAGTGCCTGCGCGCCGAACAACCCCGCGAGGAGGAGGGCGATGCGGTCGAGCATGGCGCGGTCGTGATTCACGAACGCGGCGTCCAGCAGGCGGCGCGCGACCTGCGGGAAGGCGAGGCCGACCGACGCGCTGAACGCGAGACAAACGGTCGCCACGGCCAGGGCCCTGCGGTGCGGGCGGATGCGGGGCCAGAGCCAGGCGAGGGTACGCGGTGAGGGGAACCTCGTCACAGCGCCGCGAGCACGAGGCCGGCCCAGATTCCGGCGCCGAATGCGACGTGCACGGCCTGCAGCAGGTGCGGCAGGGAGAGAAGCACCATGGCGGCGGCGACGCCTACCTGGAGCAGCACCAACCAGAGGACGTGGCGCGCCCCGCGGTCGGACCCTTTGAGCGTCCAGAGCAGCACGTAGACGGCCAGGGCATAGGCGAGCAGCCGGTGGGTCCACTGGACGTGCTGCAGCGGGTCGGTCGGCGCCACCTGGCCGCTGCAGAGCGGGAAGCCGAGACAGGCCAGCGCCGCGCCCATGTTTGCGGTGAGCGCGCCCATCAGCACGGTCACGAAGCCAAGCGCGGCTCCGCCGATCGCGACGGGCTTCCACGTGAGGACCTTGTCACCGCGTGCCACGACGATCAGTGCCGCAAGCAGAAGCATCGCGGTGCCGAGGTGCAGAATGACCGTCCAGGCGGGGAGCGCGAGCTTCACCGTAATCGCGCCGAGCGCGACCTGGACGATCAGGAGGACGACGGCGGCGTAGGCGGTGAAGCGCGGGCGGGCCGACATCGTGCCCGCCTGTCCTTCCTGCCACGCCACGACCGCGAGGGCCACGACCAGCACGCTGACGGCGGCCGCGATCACGCGATGCCCCAGCTCGATCATCGTGGGGAGGTCGAGCGGCGGCAGGAACGAGCCGTTGCAGAGCGGCCAATGCTCGCCGCATCCCAGCCCTGAGCCGGTGATGCGGACGATGGCGCCGAAGATGATCAGCAGGTAGGTGGCGGCCGCGGCGGTCCAGGCGAGCCGCGTGGAGCGTTGAGTCATGGGAGCAGGACCCCTAGAACTCGCGCTTCTTCATCTCCGAGAAGAAGTCTCGTAGCTCGACGTCCTGGTCCTGCTCGGGTTGCAGGGTGCTGTCGTACTGGCGGCGCCGGTTGGGTTTGATCTTGGCGACTTTCGCCGCGTTTTTTCGCGCCAGCTTCTCGAGCTTCCGATCATCACTCTTCGACATCTGCGCTCCGGGTGCGGGATGGGCCTCGGGGGAACCACGGGAAAATTCGCGGCGTCGCGCCAACCGCGCAACTCTCCGGTATATTCTCCGCCCCATGAATGCCGCGCCGCAGGATCGTTGGGGTGAGCGCTTGCCGCGCCGCCTGGGCCTCTGGAGCGCGGTAGCGGTCGTCGTCGGCTCCACGATCGGCAGTGGGATCTTCCGCACGCCCGCGGTGATCGCGGCCCGCGTGCCCGCGCCCTGGCCGATGCTCGGCGTGTGGGTACTCGGCGGGGCGTTGGCCCTGTGCGGCGCGCTGACGTATGCCGAGCTGGGCACCATGTTCCCGCGGTCCGGCGGCGTGTTCGTCTACATCAGGGAGGGGTTCGGTCGCCTGCCGGCCTTCCTGTTCGGGTGGACGGAGCTGGTGCTCATCCGCGCGTCCGCTTTGGGCGCGATCGCGACGCCGTTCGCCGAGTACCTGCTGCGGCTGCTCGGCTACGATCTCGCGCAGCCGGACGCCGCGGCGATGGTGCACTACGTCGCCGCCGTGGCGATCGCCGTCACGGCCGCGGTGAACTACGTCGGTGTCCGCTGGAGCGCGCTGCTCCTCAACGTCTCGACGGGGTTCAAGTACGGCGCGCTGATGTTACTGGTGCTGCTCGCGACACTCAGCGGCAAGGGCGGCATGGCGCACTTCGGCGCGGCGCCGCAGCCGCTCTCCAGCGGCCTGTTCGGCCTCGCGCTCGTGTCGGTCCTCTGGGCGTACGACGGGTGGGGGGACCTGTCGTTCGTTGGCGGTGAGGTGCGTGATCCGGAGCGCAACTTTCCCCGTGCGCTGATCCTCGGGACGCTCGCGATCATCTTCATCTACATCCTGGCGAATCTCGCGTACCTCTATCTCATGCCGATCGATCAGATGGCGCACTCGCCGCTCGTCGCGGCGGATGCGGCGCAGCTGGTCATTGGAAGGATTGGCGTGGGGGTGATATCGGTCGTCGTCATGGTGTCGACGTTCAGCACGCTCGTGGGCTCCATTTTCACCGCGCCCCGGGTCTTCTTCGCCATGGCGGACGATGGCCTGTTCTTCCGCAGGGTGGCGCGGGTCCATCCGCGGTTCGAGACGCCTTCGGTCGCGATCACGATGACGGCGCTGCTCGGAGTCGCGTTCGTGCTGGCGCACACGTTCGAGGAGCTGGCCGATCAATTCGTGGTGGCGATCTTCCCGTTCTACGCGCTCGCGGCGGCGGCGGTCTTCGTATTGCGCCGCCGGCGGCCCGACATGCCGCGCCCCGTGCGCGTGTGGGGCTACCCCGTGGTTCCCGCGGTCTTCGTGCTCTCGTCGCTCATCATTCTCGGCAATGCGCTGCGCGAGCATCCCGGGGCCACCGGGCTCGCGTTCGGGGTGATTCTCCTTGGTGTCCCGGTCTACTACCTGTGGTTGCGGAGCCGGGGGGTTTCGCCCCGGGGGGACACGGGTGGACGGCTACGTCCTCGCTCTCCTGAGTAGCCACACCGCCGCTCCCCCGAACATCAGATTCGGCAACCACGCGGCGAACACCGGCGGCAGCACGCCCCCCGAACCGATAGCCTTCGTGAGTTGAACCAGCAGCAAGAAGACGAACGTCGTCGCGAGACTCACCGCCACTCCCCACGCCGTCCCGGAGCGCGGTCCGGAGATCGCGAGCGGCGCGCCGAACAGCGCGACCACGATGCAGGTGAACGGGACGCCCAGTTTCAGGGCGTGCTCCACGCGCAGCTTCTTCGTGTCCGACCCGCTGCGCGCCAGCGCATCGATGTACCGCCCCAGCTCGACATAGCCCATCTCTTCCGGCGCCTTGGGCTCCGCGAGGAGATCCACGGGCCGCTGGTGCAGGGCTCCCATCCGCAGCGAGTCGAACCCGAAAGCCATCTCTTCGGTCGGACCGAAGAGGTAGCGCACCATCCCGCGGCGCAGCGTCCAGCCGCGCAGTTTCCCCTTGGGGACGTAGGTGGCGCGGGAGGCAGCGACATGGATCGTGGGGTAGTCGGCCCCGTGGCCCTCGCGCTCGAGGATCATGTCCTGCATCTGTGCGGACGTCGTGTCCAGCATGCGGATCGCGTACACCCACCCGCCATCCGCCCGATATACGAAGTTGAACCGCGAGCTCGCCGCGTGGACCGGTCGGTCACCGAGCAGCTCGGCGCGGCGCAGGGTCCCGATCGGCGCCAGCTCCCCGAGGACGATTCCGATGAGCACGACGATCGCGGCCGCGCGGAAGAGGGGCAGCACGAGCCGGTGATACGACACCCCCGACGCCTTCGCGGCCGTGATCTCCGAGTGCTGACTGAGCGGGCCGATCGTGAACACCGTCGCGAACAGCACGGCGGCCGGGAGCACCAGAAACATGACCTCGGGGAGGTAGTAGACGTACGAGAGCGCGACCGCGCCGCGCGTCATCCCCCGCGCGAGATACATCCCGAGTTTGTCCGTGAGGTCGATGATGATCACGACCAGCGGGAAGCCGAGCTCCGCGAGGAGCAGGATCTTGACCCACTCGCGCAACAGATATCGGTCGAGGGTCTTCATGCGCGGCCGCGGGAGAGCCACCGCCCCACCGTATCCCTCACGTCGCTCCATCCGCCCAGCGACACGCTGTGCCCCGGGCGCCGGGTGAGCCAGAGGGCGACGAGCCCGACCGATGCGAACAAGATGTTGGCGCTCCACATCGCGACAAACGGAGACACCGTGCCGCGATTTCCCAGCTCCTCGCCGCCGATCAGACCCACATAGTAGATCGTGAACACGATGAGGCTCACGCCGATCACCAGACCTACGCCGCCGCGCGCGAACCGAATGCCGATCGGCACGCCGAGCAGCGCGAAGACGACGCACGCGACCGCGAGCGCGCACTTCTTGTAGATCTCGATTTGATGGGTCGCCCGGCGGTCGAGCGCTCCCCGTATGCGCGCCTCCGCGCTCGCCGTGACGCCCGCCGTCACGAGCGGGGGCACGATCTGTCGCTGCGCGTCGGCCCCCAGCCGCCGGCCGCGGTCGTCGTCCTGCGGGCGCGCGTGGATCGGGGGTGGGGGAGGAGGCAGCGGCGGCCGGACGGGGGTCTGCGCGGCCGCGGTGCGTACCGACAGCCATCCCGACAGGGAACGGAGGATACGGCAGTATGCCCCGATGGGTGTCGAGTCCGTCGCGGCGACTGTGGTCGCGACCGGAAGAGGCGCGAGCCCCGCGAGACGACGCAGGTCGTTGACGACGGCGATATCCTCGTCCCGTACCGCCTGGGCCATGTCCTCGTTACTGGTCTTGATGACGCGCCGCATTTCACAGATCGTCATCTCGCGGTCGGAGCGGTAGTTGTCCTCCTCCGTTCGTTCCAGGGTGTTACCGACGCCGACGACCCGGATGCGGTTCGTGTGATAGAAGGTGCGATTGAATTGGGTCGGATCGGTCCGGTCGACCTGGCGGATATCGCCGTCGTGCAGCGTTAGGTACAGATTCCGACCGGCGGGGTCGTAGGCCATGCTCCCGTTCGTCGCGCTGATGATCCGCCGGCGCTCGGCGTCCCCTAGATCGTAAATCGTCACGTCCTTGAGTGTGTTCTCGGCGGGATCGATGCGCGCCGCCCGCAGGAAGAACTGGCCCGGGAGGACCTCGTTGATGATCTGCTCCTTCAGACTGAACGACGGCTTCTTGCGTTGGATGTCGACGAGCAGCATGCGGAGCGAGTGATTCGCGCGGGGCAGCACCTGGTCGTTCCATGCGAACGCCAAGATGGCGATTCCGGTGGCTCCGCCGAGCACCGGGACGAGGAGGCGTCCCACACTGACACCCCCCGACTTCATCGCCGTGATCTCGTTGTCACCCGCCAGGCGCGTAAACGCGTACAGCACCGCCACGAGCACCGCCATCGGCAGCGTGGTGGCAATGATGAACGGCAACGAGAGCGCGAAGACGTCGATGATGACGCTCCACGGGAGTCCCTTGCCGACGAGGTTGCCGAGCTGCTTGGCGACCTGTTGAATGAGCAGGAAGCAGGTGAGGGCGGCGAGAGCGAACAGCAGCGGGGCGAAGTGCTGCCGCAGCACGTAGCGGCTGAGGATGCGCACGGTCTGTCGCGCCATTATACTCGCGCCTCCACCTCCCTACAAGCGTTGTTCCATCGGATCAAGCGGTGCGGGCTCGCTGCGGGCGTTGCGGCGCTGTGCATCGTTCCCCGCGCCCGCGCTCAGACGCCGAGCGATTCCGGGCCGACGTTTGTCGTGTCGTCATTCTCCTTGCCGCCACTCGTCGCGCCCCATAACGCGGCCCTGGCGCCGGGCGGGCGCCTCGGGCCGAAGACGACGCCGCTGCTCGTCGGCGCGGCCTGGGAGGCGCGCGTGCGCGCGGACATGCACCGCGGTATCATCATGCCGCCGCCCGAGCTCGGCCTCGCGCTGCCCAGCGAGCTGGGTCCGGGCCCCACGGCGCCTCACCCCACCAGCATGTTCGGGCCCTACGCGGACCTGGGCATGCAGCTCAACCTTCGCTTCGAGCTCAAGGCCGACCGGTTCCACAACCTCGCCTGCACGCCGCTCGACCAGCTCCAGGCGCTGTCCGGCTGCTCGCCGGGATTTCCGACGATCACGCCCACGCCGCAGTACTCCATTCGCACCGCCGGCACGGTGGCGAAGCGGCTGCACATCAACGTCGACTTCGACAGCCAGCGCGAGTTCGACGCCAACCAGAACATCCAGGTGTGGTACGAGGGGATGGAAGATGAAGTGCTGAAGCGCGTCGAGGTCGGGAACGTCACGTTCCAGATGCCCCAGTCGCGCTTCATCACCGCTGGGATTCCGGCCAACAACTTCGGCATCCAGGCCATCGGGCAGGTGGGGCCCCTCGAGCTGCGCGGCATCTACGCCCAGCAGAAGGGGAACATCGTGCAGGACCGCACCTACACGATCGGCGAGACGACGACCCAGCCCGTGAACCGCCTCGCGCGTGACCTGGACTACGAGCCGGGCCGGCTCTTCTTCGCGGTCGATCCGGCTGCGATCCCCGGTTATCCGGCGGTCGACATCCTGAACCTCGACCCGGGCATTCTTCCGCCCGCGCTACGCGTCGGGAGCCTGCGGGTCTACCGGCTCCGCGCGGTCACACCCACCTCCATCGCGCAGCAGAACATCGGCGGCGTGCGCGCCGTCGCCTGCGGCGTCAGTGCGCTGCAGGCCGTCGACTGCGCCGCGCAACGGGCAGGTCCGTTCCAGTGGGAAATCCTGCAGGAGGGGAAGGATTACTACGTGGACCCGAGTGGCGCGTGGTTCGCGCTCGCGAGCAGCCTCGACCAGAGCGACTACCTCGCCGTCTCCTACATCGCCGTCGGGCAGGTGGCGTGCAGGCTCCCGGGGCAGTGCGTCGGCACGTTTCCGACGGTCGCCAACCCCGATGCCTCGATCGTCGATACCCTGCGCCTCATCTACGACCCGCGCCCCGGCGTGCAGCCGACCGCGCCATCGTTCCGGTTCGAGCTCCGCAACGCCTACCGGGTGGGGGGGAGCGAGGTGACGCGTGAGTCCATCAAGCTGACGCTCACCGTGAACCAACGGGAGCGGACCCTGACGACCGGGCAGACCTACCTGGCACGGCTCGGTCTCGCGCTCACGTCGGATCCGACACAGCTGGACCAGTACAACCGCGTGTTTCCGCGCACCCGCGATCCGCAACAGGGGGCGCCCGTGCGCGATTACTTCATCGTGTTCCCGCACCTCACGCCGTTCGCGGATTCGACCAAGCTCACGCCGGCCGAGCAGAACGACTCGCTCTACCGTACGCCGCGGATCCTGCTCGCCACCCAGGGGCCGCCGTCGGTGTTCGCGCTCCAGCTGCGCGCCAACGTCTCCCTCACCGGCGACCGGAGCACGCTGTCCCTCAACAGCTTTCAGATCCGCGACGGAAGCGAGAAGATCTCCATCGGGAACCAGGTGCTCACCCGGGGCACCGACTACACGATCGACTATCCGTCGGGAACGGTCCAATTCCTCAAGCCCGATTCGCTGTTCGGCAACGGCGTGACGCAGGTGCGCGCGCAATTCGAGGAGCGTGCCGCCTTCGCCGTCGCCCCAACGTCGATTTACGGGCTCGCGGCGAAGTACGATCTCGGGACGCGCGGCGAAGTCGACCTGACCGGACTGTTTCAGAAGCAGCAATCGGCGTTCACGCGACCCCCGCTCGGACTCGAGCCCGCGTCGAGCTTCATCGGCGGCGTGAGCACGCAGCTGCACTTTCGGCCCGATTGGATCACGCACGTCCTGAATTGGCTCCCCGGCGTCCACACCGAGGTGCCGTCCTTCATGAACGTGTCCGGCGAAGTCGCCATGTCGAAACCCAGCCCGAATCCCCTGGGGCAGGCGACCGTCGAGGACTTCGAGGGCGAAGGTGGGCGTTTCATCTCGCTGGCGGAGAACAGCTGGCATTGGGGAAGCGCGCCGTCCACGATACGGGGCGCGGAAGCGTATGGGTTTCCGTTCTCGGGGTTCGACTCCGTGACGGCCGCGGCACTGACGTGGCAGAGCCTGCCGTACAACGCCGACGGCACCCCCGTGCAGTTCCTGGCCCAGCAGATCGATCCGACGATCGTCACCGTCGGTCAGGCGCAGTCCGCCGAGCCCGCGCTCTGGCTGATGCTCAAGCCCGACACCGCGCTCGGCATCGCGGACAGCCGCACGGGAATTCCCAATTGGGTGCGCCGCCATCAGGACGGCCCGCGCTGGCGCTCGATCACGCAGGCGCTCTCCGCCACCGGCGTCGATCTCTCCCAGATCGAATACCTCGAGATCTGGGTCTGGGAGGACAACCACCGCACGGCGATGGCGAATCACACCGCCGTGATCTTCGACTTCGGCTCCGTGTTCGAGGACGCCCTCGCGTTCATCCCGGAAACCGTCTCCGTGTCACCGACGGGAGACACCACTTATGCCGGGTACCACCGCGTCGGCCTCGGGCGGCTGGACACCGAAGCGGAGCCGCTCACCCACTCGTGGGACGCCGCCATCGACGATGAAGGGATCCTGACCGACCGCGTGGTCGACGGGATCTGGGACGCGACCGCGGGCATGAAGCGGGACACGCTGCCGCTGTGCAGCGCGACCGTGAACGGCCAGCTGCCGCGGTATCGCTTCGGTGACATGCGGTCGCGCTGTGGGCGCCACAACGGCTCGATCGATACCGAAGACCTGGACGGGGACTTCCAGCTCGACACGGTCTCGGGCGCCCGCACGCAGGAGAGCTTCGTCCGCTACGTATTTCAGGTCGGCGATCCCCGCTACTACGTCCGCGACGGAGGGATGACCCCGGTGAAGGACTCCCTGGGCAACCCGGACGGATCGTCGGGGTGGCGCCTGTATCGCATTCCGTTCCGCACCGACACGCTGCTCCAAGGCGCGCCGTCGCTCCGTCAGGTTCAGGCACTGCGCATGACGGTCATCACGCCGCACACCGCCGGCCCCGGTCAGCCCGACCCGCAGGTCTACTTCGGGCTCGCGCGCGTGCGCCTGGTGGGGGCGACGTGGCTCAAGCGAGCGCCCACCCCCATCCCAGGCCTGGGCGGCGACGAGGGAGCGCTGACGGGGGAGGTCGTCGCGTCGGTCGTCAGCACGGTGAACCAGGACCTCGGGTATACGTCGCCGCCCGGGCTCACCGACCAAGCGGCGCGGGTGGACGCGAGTTTGCAGGTCGGCGCGACGCAGGTCAACGAGCAGTCGCTGCGCCTCCTCGCGAGCGGCCTCACGTTGGGGCAGCACGCCGAGGCGTACGAGCGCTTCAACACGGCGGGCGACAAGAACTTCCTCAAGTACCGGCAGCTGCGGGTGTGGGCCCGCGGTCGCGGTCCCGGCTGGGACGAAGGCGATCTGCACTTCTACATCAAGGTCGGGAAGGACGAGAACAATTTCTACTTCTATCACACGCCGGCCGTGACCACGTCGTGGGAGCCGGAGGTGGTCGTCGACTTCAGCCGTTGGCTCGCGCTGCGGGCGCAGGCGGAGCTCGCGTGGCTGCGGGGCGATGCGCCCCACGTGTATCCGGGGTGTCCCGATTCGACGCTCGTGCCATACGACTCGGCGTACGTGCTGTGCGACGGCCCGTACATCATTCACATGCGTGACCCCGCGACGGCGCCGCCGAATCTCGCCGCCGTGCAGGAAATGGCGACCGGGATCTGGCGTGTGAATACAAACGTCTTCGTGGACCAGGCCGAGCTCTGGGTGGATGACATTCGCCTCAGCGACGTCGTGCAGGACGTCGGCATCGCCGCCGCGATGGACGTGACGTTGACGGCGGCGAACGTCGCCGACCTCACTATCGATGCGTACAGCAAGGACGGCAATTTCCGCCAGCTCGGCGGGGATCCGAGCTACCAGGCGGACAAAGCGCTCAGCGTCGCCGGCACCCTGCACCTCGACCGGTTCCTGCCGGACGCCTGGGGCATTGCGGCGCCGCTCTCGATTCGGCATGCCGCGACCTCGAGCGATCCCTTTTACTTGCAGGGCACCGACATCGAGGCGGGCGAGCTGCAGGGGTTGCGCACGCCGCACACCGCCGCTTCGAGCTATAGCCTCACGCTGCGTCACGTGCGGCGCTCGACCAGCACGCTGCTACGGTATCTGATCGACCCGTTGTCGCTCTCCGGCTCCTATACGGACGGCAACGGCCAGTCCGATCTGTCCGTCTCGAGCGCCTCGACGTTCGGTCTGAACGCCGACTATGCGATCGTGCCCGGCAAGCGAATGCTCGGGAAGGTGCGCATCAGCCCGACCAACGTTCGGTTCCATTCCGGCATCGCGGGCGCGAACGGCACGCGCTTCTCGTACGTGGTGCCCGTCGCGCGTGACTCGGATTCCACGATCGCGCCGGCCGTCTCGCAGACCAAGGTGTGGCGCAACAGCGCCGGGGCGGAGTTCCTACCGTTGACGGGGCTCCTGTTGCGGGCCGACTGGAACTCGCAGCGGGACCTGCACGATTACGGCGACTCGACGACGATCGGGAGACTCGTGGAGAGCGGGCGGCACACGCTACTCGGCCAGAACGTGGGGCTCGAGACGCAGCGCACGCTGAATACCTTCCTGAACGCCACGCCCTTCGCCAGGTGGTGGCTGCGGCCGCGCCTCACCCTCTCGTCGGGGTTCACGCTCAACCAGGATCCGAACGCGCCGGCCGCCGTACGGGACATCGGCGATACGGCGGGCGGGTTTCACATCCCGGCCGCGTTCACCAACATGCGTCGCATCGACCTGGGCGCGCAGCTCGACGCCGCCCACATGGGCCAGTCTCTGTTCGGAGACAGCTCGGCGCTCGCCCGTCTGTCGAAACGCCTCTCGAACGTGGACGTCTCCTGGGGGCGCAGCTACGCGTCGACCTATTTCGATGCGCCGTTGCTGCCTTCGCTGAGCTACCAGCTCGGGCTCGGCGGCTTCGACAGCTTCCGCCAGCAGGGAACGCTGCTCGCGGGATCGGCATCGAACAATTCGAACTTGAATGCGGCGGGCGCGGTGCAGCTCTTCTGGGGCCTGCGCGTGAACACGAACTATCAATACACGGATGGCGTGACCTGGGTGTTGCGGGGCACCGATCAGGTCCCGCTCGAAACGACCAGCCGAGAGTGGCCCTCGGCCACCGCCAGCTGGACGGTCACGCTGCCGCACCCCGCGGCGGGCGCAGGCTGGCTGCTGCGCGGCTTCACCGCCCGCTTCCTCTACCGGAAGCGCGAAAGCTCGAGCCAGCAGCTCCTCGAAACGGGCGCGCTGCCATCTTCGCTCTCACAGACCAACGAGCGGACGGTCGGCCCGTCATTGGCACTGACCTGGATCGGGGGCGTGTCGACTTCGTACGACCTGTCGCAGACGACGAGCGACGCCCTGAACGCCGGCAACCTGTTCCGCACCACCCGAACTCAGAAGAACATCGGGGTCTCGTTCTCGTTCCGGCCGGGGAGCGTGATCAGGCTCAAGAATGTGATTCGCGCAGCCGCGCACTTCTCGTCGAGCGACAACGCCGTCTGCCTGCAGGCGGCCGGCCAGGACACGTGCGTCCCGTACGTGGACGTCCAGCAAAGCCAGACGCAGGTTACTCTTGATACGGATTTTCCCCCCTCACTCAGCGCGGGACTCCAGGTGGCATACGTGCTCAATAACGAGCTGCAGTCCAATCAACGAACGTCACAGCTCGTGATCACCATTTTCGTCAATCTCACGACCAGCGTGGGCCAGATTCGATGATGCGCGCGTGGTGGCTGCCCATCGTCACCGTTGCGGCATGCCATTCAGGAAATGGCGCGCCGCGCGCCGGCAAGCCGTTCGATCCCGATACGGCGTTCGCCTACCTCCGCCAACAGATGGCATTTGGGCCGCGCATCCCGGGGACGCCGGCGCACGAGCAGACGGGCGATTGGATCCTCGCGCGACTGCGCGAGAGAGCGGACTCGGTCGAGGTTCAGGCTTTCACCCACCTGACGCGGCGCGGCGAGACGCTTCACTTGCGGAACTTCCTCGGCCGCTTCCGGCCGGCGCAAGCGGAGCGGGTGCTCTACCTCGCGCACTGGGACACGCGCCCGCACGCGGACCAGAGCGTAAGCGAGGCGGACCGCCGGTTGCCCGTCCCCGGGGCCGACGATGGGGCGTCCGGGGTCGCCGTCCTCCTCGGCGTCGCGGACGCGCTCAAGGGCACACCGCCGTCCGTCGGCGTCGACCTCCTGTTCGTGGACGGCGAGGACTTCGGCGATTTCTCCGATACGAACGATGTCCTCATCGGCTCGCGCTATTTTGCAGCCCATCAGCCGGTTGGCTACCCGCCGCTCTTCGCCGTGCTCTTCGACATGATCGGGGACCGCGACCTGGAGATCTACTACGAGGGGAACTCGGAAGCGGCGGCGCCGGAGGTTGTGGAGCGCGTCTGGCAGGCGGCGCACGATCTCGGCTACGACCGCTACTTCCATCCGGGCATCAAGCACACCTTGATTGACGATCACGTGTCGTTGCAGCGTGCCGGGATCCACGCGATCGACGTCGTCGATTTCGACTACCCCTATTGGCACACGACCGAAGACACAATCGACAAGGTGTCGGCAGCGTCGCTGAAGGTGATCGGGGATGTGGCGCTGGCTCTGGTGCGGTAAACAGAAGCGCGTGGTGAGTGTAGGTTGTTGCATTCGGTGCTGTGCCGGGCGACGCGTCGTTAGAGTAGGCACCGGCTGCAACCACGCACTACGCACCACGCACTTTTCTCACCTGCGCGCGTAATTCGGCACCTGCGCACCGCCTCCGTCCAGGCTAGCGTTGCTCCCCATGGACGACCGCCGCGCCGCCTGGCTCTTGAGCCTGCTCGCACTGACGGGTGCCGGCGTGCGGTACGCGCTGACGCCCGGGGACGCGGCCCCGGGCGACGTCCAAATCGCCGCCATCGACACGCCGCCCCCGGGCGGACTGCAGCGCACGGCCCAGACGGCCGCGCGGCTCGCCCGCCCTCTGAAGCCCGGTGAGCGCGTGGACCTCGATCAGGCGGACGCCACGGAGATCACCCGGCTGCCGCGCATCGGGCCGGCGCTGGCGCAGCGCATCGTCGCCTGGCGGACCGAGCACGGCGCGTTCGGGAGCCTCGCCCGGTTCGACAGTGTGCCGGGGGTAGGTCCAGGCCTGCTCGAAGCGATCCGCTCCTGGGTGTCGTTTTCCGGGTCAATTCCGCCTGCGCCTTGACACACCCTCGCCGCAAAGTAATTTAGGTCGTTCTATCTCAACGAGTTGCATACGGCGACCGCAGCGGCCACCACGGACAAGCTGGGCGATATCCTCGTCCGCGAAGGCCTGATCACCCAGGAACAGCTGAAGAAAGCGCTCCTCGAGCAGAAGAGCTCCGGGATGCGCCTGGGCTACACCCTGGTCAAGCTCGGTTTCATTGAGGAAACCGAGGTCACGAAGATGCTGGCCCGGCAGTTCCGCATGCCGGCGGTCGACCTGTCGCGGTTCGAGGTCGAGCCCAAGATCCTCAAGCTCCTGACGCCCGACATCGCCATGAAGCACACCGTCCTTCCCCTCAAGCGGGAAGGCCGGACCCTCACGATCGCCATCGCCGACCCGAACAACGTCACGGCGATCGAGGACATCAAGTTCATCACCCGCTGCGACGTCTTCCCCGTCATCGCCGGCGAGTACACGCTCCGCAACGCGATCGAGCGCTATTACCAGCAGTCCGACGCGCAGCTCCAGAACCTCCTCAAGACCGTGGCCGAGGCTGAGGAGCTGGAGGTCGTCGAGGACTCTCAGGACGAGGACGTCAAAGCGACCGATATCGCGGACGACGCACCCGTCGTGAAGCTCATCAACGGCCTGCTGACGGACGCGGTCAAGCGTGGCGCGTCGGACATTCACATCGAGCCGTTCGAGCACGAGATGCGGGTCCGGTATCGCGTGGATGGGGCGTTGCAGGAGGTCATGAAGCCGCCGGTGAAGATGCGGGCCGCCTTGACCTCGCGCGTGAAGATCATGGCCGCTCTCAACATCGCCGAGCGGCGCGTGCCGCAGGACGGGCGCATCAAGCTGAAGATGGGCACGCGGGTGATCGATTTCCGCGTCTCGACCCTGCCGGTGCTGTTCGGCGAGAAGATCGTGCTCCGGATCTTGGACAAGGGTAACCTCACCCTCGATCTCTCGAAATTTGGGTTCGAGCCCAAGGCCGAAGAGGATCTGCTGCGGGCGATCCTCAATCCGTACGGCATGGTGCTCGTCACGGGCCCGACGGGCTCCGGCAAGACGACGACGCTCTACTCGGCGCTGTCGCGCATCAACACGATCGAAGTCAACATCATGACGGCCGAGGATCCGGTCGAGTACAACCTGATGGGGATCAATCAGGTACTGGTCCGCAACGAGGTGGGGATGACCTTCGCGGCCGCGCTGAAGGCGTTCCTGCGGCAGGACCCGAACATCATCATGGTGGGTGAGATCCGCGACATGGAGACGGGCTCGATCGCGATCAAGGCCGCGCTCACGGGCCACCTGGTGCTGTCGACGCTGCACACCAACGACGCGCCGTCGACCGTGACCCGCATGATCGACATGGGGATCGAGCCGTTCAACGTCGCGAGCGCCGTCAACCTGATCGTCGCGCAGCGGCTCGTGCGGCGCATCTGCTCCAACTGCAAGGCCGAGCACAAGTACACCGACGAGGAGTTGCGGGCCCTCGGTATTCCGCTGGAAGAGGCGGCCAAGCTGACCTTCTTCAAAGGCACCGGCTGTGACACCTGCGGCGAGACCGGCTACAAGGGCCGCCAAGGGCTGTATGAAGTGATGGCCATGACCAGCTCGGTCCGGCGGATGGTGCTCAAGGGCGGGTCCACCGAGGAGCTGCGGAACGAGGCCGTGAGGGAGGGCATGCTGACGCTGCGCATGGACGGCATGTTGAAGGTGAAGCGCGGCATCACCACTCTGGACGAAGTCGTGAAGGAGACGGCAGCATGACCGTGAATCTCCGCGCGCTCTTGGAAGAGATGATCGAGAAGGACGCCTCCGACCTGCACATCGTGGCGGGCGAGCGGCCCAAGCTCCGCGTCGACGGCGACATCAGTAACGCGTCGATCGAAGACGTCCTCACACCCAAGGACACACTCTCCCTCGCCTATTCGGTGCTCACGGAGAGCCAGAAGAAGCGCTTCGAGACCGAGAACGAGCTCGACTTTTCGTTCGGCATCCAGAACCTGGCCCGCTTCCGCGGCAACTGCTTCAAGCAGCGGGGCTGCGTGTCGCTCGTGATTCGGCAGATCCCCTTCAACGTGCGGACGTTCGACGATCTCGGCCTTCCGGCCGTCGTCGCCAAGCTCGCCGAGCGCCCGCGCGGGTTGGTGCTCGTGACGGGCCCCACCGGGTCCGGCAAGAGCACGACGCTCGCCGCGATGATCGACAAGATCAACAAGGAGATGAAGGGGCATATCATCACGGTCGAGGATCCGATCGAGTTCATCCACCGCCACCAGAGCTGCATCGTGAATCAGCGCGAGGTGGGGACGGACACGAACAGCTTCGCGGCGGCGCTCAAGTACGCGCTGCGGCAGGACCCCGACGTCGTGCTCGTGGGCGAAATGCGCGACCTCGAGACGACGCAGGCCGCGCTCACGATCGCCGAGACGGGCCACCTGGCCTTCGCGACGCTGCACACGAATTCGGCGGCCGAGACCATCAACCGCATCATCGATATCTTCCCGTCGCACCAGCAGTCCCAGATCCGCGCCCAGCTCGCCTTCGTGCTCGAGGGGGTGGTCACGCAGACGCTGCTGCAGAAGGCGAAGGGGAGGGGCCGGGTGATGGCGGCGGAGATCATGGTGTGCACGCCCGCGATCCGGGCGTTGATTCGTGACGACAAGGTGCATCAGATCGAGTCGTCGATGCAGGCCGGCAAGAAGTACGGCATGCAGACGCTCGGCGATTCGCTGTACCAGCTGTACATGAACCGTGAGGTGCTGAAGGAAGAGTGCCTCCGGGTCGCGTCGAACCCCAACGAGTTCCTGCGCATGATCGGCGAGTCGCCGGTCGATGAGCGGGACGGTCCGCCGGCCGGCGCGGGACAGGCCGGTCAGTCGAAGGTGGCCGCGCGCCGCTAGGCGCGGGAGGAGCGAGACATGCCGGTCTTCCAGTACACCGCGCGCACCCTGAAGGGCGACCTCGTCAACGACAAGATCGACCTTCCCAGTCGCGACGACGTCATCGCGCATCTGCGCAAGAACCGCATGGTGGTGGTGCAGGTCCGCCAGGCGCCGCGCGAGTTCAAGCTCAGCTTCAAGCTCGGCGGCGGCGTCAAGACGCGGGACGTCGTCATCCTCACCCGCCAGTTCGCCACGATGATCAACGCGGGCCTGCCGCTGGTCCAGGCGCTCGACATCCTCGCGCAGCAGACCGAGAACAAGATCCTCGCCGACGTCACCAAGCAGGTCGTCTACGACGTGGAGAGCGGCCACACGCTCGCCGACGCGCTGCGCAAGCACCCCAAGGCGTTCAGCGACCTCTACGTCAACATGGTGGCGGCCGGTGAGGCGGGCGGTATTCTCGACACGATCCTGCTGCGCCTCGCCCAGTTCCTCGAAAAGAACGACGCCATCATCCGCAAGGTGAAGGGTGCGATGATCTACCCGATCGTGATCATGTCGGTCGCGGTCATCGCCATCACGGTCCTGCTCATCTTCGTGATCCCGACGTTCCAGAACATGTTCGCGTCGGTGAACCTCGAGCTCCCGCTCCCCACCCGGATCGTGATCGGCGCGAGTAACCTGCTGAAGCACTTCTGGTGGGCCATCGGCGGCTCAATCGCGCTCGCCGCCGTCGGCATCAGCCGCTACTACAAGACGGCGGCCGGCAAGCTGCAGATCGACGCGCTCCTGCTCCGCATGCCCGTGCTCGGCGACGTGATCCGCAAGTCGGCGGTGTCGCGCTTCACGCGCACCCTGGGCACGTTGATCTCATCAGGCGTGTCGATTCTCGACGGGCTCGAGATCACGGCGCGCACGGCGGGGAACATGGTCATCCACAACGCCGTGATGGAATCGCGCGCGTCGATCGCGGGTGGCGAGACTATCTCCGCGCCGCTCCAGAAGTCGAAGGTGTTCCCGCCGATGGTGATCTCGATGATCGCCGTCGGTGAGCAGACCGGCGGCTTGGACGAAATGCTGTCGAAGATCGCGGACTTCTACGACGAAGAGGTGGATGCGGCGGTCACGGCGCTCCTGTCCCTGATGGAGCCCATTATGATCGTCGTCCTCGGCGTGATCGTGGGCGGCATGGTCGTCGCCATGTATCTCCCGATCTTCGACATGGTGAACGCGGTCCAGTAAGCGTTCCCCGTCACAGCCGGCGCAGAGCCCGCGCGATCGCGTCACGCACGCTCGCGCGGGCTTCTGTTTTCGCGAGCACTTCGAGGTGCGTCGTCGCCGAGTCTCCCCCGAGCTTGCCGAGGACCTGCACGGCCGCCACCGCGAACAGGGGATCCGGATCGGCCCCGAGCCGCGCGGCGACGCCGATTGCTCGCGCCGAATCGACCTCCGCAATCGCCTGGAGCGCCGCGATGCGGAGCGCGCGCGGCTCGCTCGCGGACGTGAGCGGCTCGAGCGCGGCGGCGGCGCCGGAGTCGCGCGACCGTCCCAGCGCCTCCGTGGCGGCGAAGCGAACGGGCAGCGGATTCGCGCCTCCCGCCGCGGCGGCGAGCGTCGCGAACGCGTTGGCGCCGCCCTCCCGTCCGTAGACGAGCAACGCCCGGGCGCGCGCGATGTCGCTCGGGTCCGTCGCGGCCATCGCGACGGCGTGCTGCTTCGCTCCGTCGTGATCGAGGGAGTCGAGCGTGCTCAACGCCTCCGCGCGGACTTCGCCCGCGGGATCTCGCAACGCCGACTGCACGACGGCGAGCGACGCGGCGCTCGAGTCGTGGGCCAGCTGGGAGACCGCCACGCGACGCAGCGCCGACAGGGGCTCGTTGAGCACGACGAACCGGCGCGCGGCGCCCGCATCGGGTTCGTTCGATCCCGCGAGAGCACGGAGCGCCCAATTGCGGCCGGCCACGTCCAGATCGTGCTCCGCCATCGCGGCGAGCTCGGTCGTCGAGTAGTCACCAGTCACCTCACCCAGCAGCCAGCCGCCTTCGTCGAACCGGAACGCGAGTGGGGCCGCCGGGAGCGGGATCGCGAAGTCCTGGTGCGGCCGCGACACGGTGATCTCACGCCGCAGGACGGCAGCCGGCGTCGTGATCCGCAGCGTGGCGGGGAACCGGAAGAACGGGTGGAGCGAATCGACGCGCTGCGTCTCGTCCACCGTCAGGTGTAGCGTCTTCGTCGCGGCATCCCAGCGCCGCGAGAACCACACCTTGGGATACCCGATGCCGTAGGCCCATTGGTCGAAGAACCAATCCAGGTCACAGCGACAGGTCTTTTCGAATGCCACCGCGAAGTCCGCGGTCGTCACCGGAGCGTAGGCGTTGTCCGTCAGGAATCGGTGCAGCCCCGCCCAGAACACCGAGTCACCGAGCAGGCGCCGCAGCTGGTGCGCGACCTGGGCCCCCTTGGGATAGACGTGCCCGCTGAAAAACAGCGCGATCGGGTCGTCGCCCTGGTACTCCCCCCACACGAGCGGTCGCTCCTCGGCCAGGTCGGCACGCATCGCCTGCTGCTGCTGCTGCCACCAGGCGAGCTGCGCCGCCGCCAGGCCGCGCGTCTTTTCCAGCTCGACCGACTCCATGTACGTCGCCATCCCCTCGTTGAGCCAGATGTGCGCCCAGGTGACGGTCGTCGTCAGGTCTCCGAACCACTGATGGGCAAGCTCGTGCGCCACGAGGGGACGGCCACTGCGCTCCGGCTCACCGCCTTCCGGGTGCAGCGCCAGATCGGTCTGGGTCGTGGACGAGACGTTTTCCATCCCGCCGTACGTGAAGTCCGGGATCGCGGACTGATCGTACTTGGCCCATGGGAATGGCACGCCGAGCAGCTGCGAGAAGAGCTCGATCATGGCCGGCGTCTCGCCGAAGGTCCGCCAGGCGGCGGCGACGGTGTCCGGATAGACCCAGTACTCGACCGGAATGCCCCGCCACTGATCCTTGAGCACGGTGAAGGGACCCACGACGACCGAGTAGAGGTACGTGGACGCCGGGCGCTCCTGGGACCAGTGCCAGACGCTCCGCTTCCCGCCGTCGATTGGGGTCACGTCCACCAAGCGCCCGTTCGAGAGCACCGAAAGCCCCGAGTCCGCCGTGACCAGAATCTCCCAGGTCGTCTTGTTGTTGGGCGCGTCGTAGGTCGGCACCCAGGCACGCGTTTCCGTCGCTTCGCCCTGTGACCACACGACGTTGCGGCGCGGCACGAAGTACATGCCACGCTCGGGCGTCGCGTGATACCGGAGCGTGAATGTCACCGTGTCCCCGACGGCCGCTCTGTGGCCCAGCCGCACCGTGACGTGGGTCGTGTCGAATGCGAAATCGAGCGGGCGCCCGCTCGCGTCGCTTGCCGCGTCGATCGTGAGGCGCTCCGCGTCGAGCCGAATCGTGTCCGTCGGCGTGCCGCGGATTCGTAGCCGCGTGGTCACGGTCGCCGTCAGGGCGCGGGCCGCGACGTCGAATCCGATCTCGATCCGTTGATGCTCGAGATCAAAGACCTTCGCGCGCTCGGGCCAGGCGCGCGGCGGGACGTACGCGCCCACGACACCCGTGGGGCGTTGTGCCGGTGCGGAGAAGGGGCACAGGATTCCGAGCAACGCGACTGCCGTCATGGTGAAGCGCATGGTGGATCTCGATGGTTGGGAGCTGCTCATCCTACAGAAGCGACCTACGGAGAGTTTCAACTCGTTGCCGATCAGGTGCCTCCGGTCTTCGGTTTTTCCCCGGTGGCTTCCGCGGCCTGAACGTGGAACGCGTCCAGGTTCTGCGCGTGGTCAGCGTACTCGGGGCGCTGACGGGCGCGCTCGGCGGCTTCGTTCTTCAGGAAGTCACGGTAGGCCTGACGGGAGCCCGCCGCGTCCTTCCGCGATTCGAGAGCCCGCGCACGCAGCATGAAGCCGAACAGGTGGGTGGGCGCAGCCCGGCGGATCGTATCCGCCTGCGCGAGCGCAGAAGCGGGATCGCCCCCGGCGAGCTCGAGCACCCCGATGTGGTAGCGCGCGTCGACGTCGAGCGAGGGCAACATGGCATACGCCTGCAGCGCCATCGGAAGGAAGAACTCGGCGCTGTCGGTCTTGCCCGCCGCATGCAGCGTCATGACTCGGTTGTACAACCGCGTTGCCCGCTCCTCCGGGCTCATCGAGCTGATGTCCGGGGGACGACCGCCTCCTCCTCCCCCTCCGCCACCCATCGGCGCCTCCGCCGCGGGTGCCGCGTCGGGTACCGGCGCCGACGCGCCTCCTCTGGTTCCGCGCAGCGCGAGCACCGCGACCAACGCGCCGAGCGCCGCTCCCGCGACGCCCCACGGGAGCCCCGCTCGCCAACCCGCTGCCTGTGCTGAGCCGACCTGCGCGCCACACTTGTGGCAGTACCGCGCCGTCGCCGCCAGAGCCGTTCCGCACGCGTGACAATTCATGTGTGGGCCAATGTAATCACTCACGGGCCTTGGCGGGTCTTGCACTTTGCCACCCCCCTTCCAATACTTAGCGCCGGCGCCCAGGCCGACGAGCATTCGGTCCCACAAAGTCAACACGTTGTCCCGCTTCCGCTTACAAAGCGGGCCGTCCGCGTCTGAAAGGAACGTGCGTGCGCTGGCTCGGCCGTGACTCGACTGCCTCGGCGATCCCGACGCCCCGCACCCTCCTGCGGTGGATCTATGTCGGTCGGATGTGCGTGGCGATCGCCATCTACCTGAGCGCCGCCCTCAAGTTCGCCGTCGCCGAACCCCTCGACATTCTCGTCACCTCGCTCCTGCTCGTCATCACGGGGGTGGTGACGGTCGCGTCCTACTGGTATACGCACGTACGCGACAAGGACCCCGGCCCGACGTTCCGCTACGGGCAGGCCCTGTTCGATCTCTGCCTGATCACAACGGTCGTCCACATCACGGGTGGGCCCCAGAGCGATTTCACGTCCCTCTACGTGCCGATGATTGCCGTGACAGCGGTGCTGATGCCGCCCACGCGTGTCGCCCTGGTCACGGTCCTCGTCGGGTTCGTCTACTTCGCCGACGTCTTCTTCGGCCACCGCACGGCTATGACGCCGGGGATCGGCATCCAGCTCGCGTTGTTCGCGACCGTCGCGGGCGTGACGGCGTACGTCGCGAGCCGCGTGTCGGTGATGGGTGCCGAGCGCGAAGCGCTCGAGGGCGAGCTCCGCAAGGTTCAGCTCGAAGCCGGCGACGTGCTGCACAATATTCCCACCGGGATCGTAACGGTGGGTGGCGACGGACGGTTGCTCTACTGCAACCCCGCAGCCGAAGAGATTCTCGGGTTCCGGGAGCGCGACTGGCGCTCGCGGCCGATCATGCCGGAATTCGCGCGCATTTCGCCGGAGTTCTGGACCGCCGTGACGGCGACGGCGCGGCGGGGCGTGCGCGCGATGCGCGTCGAAGCCACGGTGCACCGCGCCGATCGCACCTTCCCGATCGGGATCACGACGACGACGCTCGATGTGGGCGACGGGCCGCCCCGTGTGACCGCGATCTTCACCGACATTTCGGATTCCAAGCGGCTCGAAGAGCTGCACCTTCGCACCGAGCGGCTCGAGGCGGTCGCCGAGCTGTCGTCCAGCCTGGCGCACGAGATCAAGAACCCCCTGGCGTCGATCCGGTCGTCGGTGGAGCAGCTCGCGCGCGCCAAGCGGGCCGATCCGGACGAGAAGTTCCTCGCGGGTCTGATCGTCCGGGAGAGCGACCGGCTTGCGCGGCTCCTCTCGGAGTTCCTCGACTTCTCGCGGGTGCGTGTCACGGAGTGTCGCTCGCTGGATCTGCACGAAGTGGCGGCGGCGGCGATCCGGCTGGTGCTCGCGCATCCCGATTGCCCCGAGGACGCGCGCATCGAGCTCGAAGGCGACCCCACGCCGATGGAGGGTGATGAGGATCTCCTCCACCGCGTGGTCTCGAATCTCGTGCTCAACGCCGTCCAGGCGGCGGGCAGCGGAGCGCGCGTCACGGTGCGTACCGGCCATCCGGCGCCGCGCGAATTGCCGAGCGGGGCGGGAATCGAGAACCCCGTGTCGCTGCGCGTGAGCGACAACGGGCCCGGGATCCCCGAGCAGGTCCGCGCCAGGCTGTTCGAGCCATTCGTGACCGGGCGGACCGGCGGCACCGGCCTCGGACTCGCGATCGTGCAGCGGGCCGTGGACGCGCATCGCGGCCTCGTGCTCGTGGACAGCTCGTCCGGGCGGGGCACCACCTTCGTCGTCTATTTCCCCGCCGCGAGGCGCAAGGAGGAAGCGGCATGAGCGGGCAGCCTTCCATTCTCATCGTGGACGACGAGCAGGGCATCCTCGACACGCTCAGGATCCTGCTGAAGAACGAGGGCTTCGACGTCGCCACGGCGCAGGGCGGCAAGGCGGGGTTGGAGCAGCTCAAGAGCTCCGCGCCGGACTTGGTGCTGACCGACATCAAGATGCCCGGGGTCACCGGTCTCGACATCCTGTCGGCCGTCAAGGAGCAGGACCCCGAGACGCCGGTCATCCTGATGACGGCGCAGGCATCGCTCCAAAGCGCCATCCAGGCCGTGAACGAAGGCGCTTTTCATTACGTGCAGAAGCCGTTTTCGAACGACGAGATCGTCGCTCTCTGCCGCCGCGCGGCCGAAGTGCGACGCCTCAAGGCGGAGAACAAGCAGCTGAAGCAGGAAATCCGCCGCCGCGAGCGATCCGGCCTCGTCAAGCCGATCGGCAAGTCGCGCGTCTTCCTCGAGGTGCTGAAGCTCGCCGAGCAAGTGGCCCCGACCGAAAGCACGGTCCTGATCCAGGGCGAGTCGGGCACGGGGAAAGAGGTGATTGCGCGCTACATCCACGAGCTCTCGGCCCGGAGCGACGGGCCCTTCCTCTCGATCAACTGCGGGGCCCTCCCCGAAAGCCTGCTCGAATCGGAATTGTTCGGTCACGTGAAGGGCTCGTTTACGGGCGCCGTGCGCGACAAGCAGGGCCTGTTCGCGGCCGCTCGCGGCGGGACGTTCTTCCTCGACGAGATCGGCGAGATGTCACCCGCGACGCAGGTGAAGCTGCTCCGCGTGCTTCAGGAGCGGGAGGCGATCCCGGTTGGCGGCACGGAGGCGATCCCCGTGGACGTGCGCGTCGTGGCGGCGACCAACCGGGATCTCGAAGAGGAGATCAAGCGGGGGCGTTTTCGGAGCGACCTGTACTACCGCCTGAACGTCATCGCCATCCACCTGCCGTCGCTGCGTGAGCGGCGGGACGACATCGAGATCTTCGTGAAGGCGTTTCTCGAGCGGATCGCCAAGGAACGCGGAGAGCCTCCGATGCGCCTCGATCCTGAGGCGACGTCGGCCATCATGAGTTACGACTGGCCAGGGAACGTTCGGGAGCTCGAGAACGCCCTCGAGCGCGCGGGCGTCCTCACCAAGGGCGACACGATCGGACTCGCGGCGATCCCGGCCAAGGTCTCCGAGCCGCGCGCCGAGCCCCTCGTCGCCGAGCGGCCCCACGTGAATCCCACGCTGGACGTCGTCGAGCAGGCATACATCAGGT
>Ga0187780_10000787_pt1 | contig 23607 bp, 13 predicted proteins | sample 1015_Q2_SP10_20__FD_132429 | JGI IMG/M metagenome (GOLD analysis project Ga0187780, IMG submission 132429) | Tropical peat soil microbial communities from peatlands in Department of Meta, Colombia - 1015_Q2_SP10_20_MG | ecosystem: Environmental > Terrestrial > Soil > Wetlands > Peat | place... | reverse complement strand
TCTGACCAATGCTGGGAGCTATCGCGCCGCCCGTTTGAAGCAGGGCGTTTGGAACTGGAATCCCGTTATACAAACCCGTGCATGCCGCGGCAATACTATTGAATACCGTCGTTCCCGGAGTGAAAACCTGCCCATTGACGGTGAAAGATCCCGACCCGTATTCCCGGCAAAGACCTGCTGTAATAGGCTGTCCCGGCAAGAACGGATTTTCAGACGTATTCAAAGGCACCAACTGATTTGCCTGGAGTTCGGCAGTCAAATGCGTGCCTTTGCTGCCAACATAGGCAAGGGAGACCAGCATGTCCCCCGGTAATTCCCGCTGTACGCTGAAGCTCCATTGTTGCGCGTACGGCCAAACTGCTTTTGTAGGAATAGCCGTGACGTTTAGCGGAAAGGCCTGCCCACCTGCGTTGCAAGCTGTCGCAGAGAACAAGGTAGCGGCGTTGCCGATGCATCCCCAGTCGACCGCTGCGGCAGCCAAGTATTGGGTCATATCGAGCACTCCGCCTGCGTGCCCATTGGCTGGGCTGCCCTCAAGAGAACCTGTATTCGCCTCGTTCCCGGTACCGTGCTCGTAGAAAATGCCATAGCCCGCACGGATAGAAGTCTTGCCATTCCCGAACGGATCCCAGGCGAAACCGATGCGAGGAGCAGGGTTAAACAGATGCCCGGTCATACAAGCTGCCGGCACCTGCATCCCGTTCGCGTACTTACTCACCCCGCATTGGACCAACCCGTTGAGCAGATGCGGATCCAGACTATTCACGTCAAGCGGAATGGCTCCATGGAACGGATTCGAACCGCTGTAGAGGTATCCCGTCAAAGGGTCAACCGTCACTTCCGAGGCAAGCGCGGAATTGAACTGTGAGGGTACCCAATTGAAAGTGGCCAGATTCTTTTCGTGATACAGTCCGAAGAGGCTGACGCGAAGGCCGAGATTCAAAGTCAGACGACGCATCACTTTCCAATCGTCCTGTAAATAAGGCTCTGCGATCCTGTAAGTCTGGTGATAAACCTGCTGTGTGCTATCCTGCTGAAAACTGGAGATACGCGGGGTCAGAAAATCGGCAAACGCGTTTCCCGTTGTTTGTCCGTTATTGACGTTGCTAAAACTCGCCAGCCCTTGTACATCACCGATATTTGCGCCTACAGGTGGGTTGATTTCATTGCGCTGCGCGATGATGAACTGGACCCCGAACTGGAGAGTATGCTTGCCTAAAGCCAGCGTCGCATCGTCTCTTGGGCTGTACGTCGGATTCGAATGGTGCCAGGGCAAGTAGCCGGGGTCTACCGCAAACCCCTTTCCACCGTACGCAAGGTTTGCTCCGCCGATAACAATTCCGGGAATTTTCCCGCCCCCGCCATTGTTAAAAATGTAGCCGATCCCGCAGTCTACGGGTAGGCCAAGAGCATTGTTGAGAGCGTCGGAACACGGCTGATTATTCAATACCGCGGGGCGCTGCAAATCGTTCGCAGTCAGTCCCGGCCCGGGAATGTCTCTCATAGTGATATGGTCGGTCGTATAACTCAATGTCAGATCATTCGCCAGGCGATTTTTGATTGTGCTGGTCCAGTGGGCCGCAAGGCTTATGCCCGGCCCCACAAAATTATCCTCCACCGTTGGAAAGCTATTGACAACGACAGCCCATTCCGGGGTCGTGGTGACCGTGTTCCAGGCATCATGAATGTAGCGGAAATAAATTTTCTGAGTGGCGGAGAAATTGTGGTCGATGCGGAAAAGGTCTTCTCTCCAAGTGGTGAGTGGCGATACCGATGCGTCATAGCATGATGAAATGGAAGAGTTGCAGCCCTTCGAAGCATTGGGCGCTGGTATCAGCCCCGTATTCAATATGGCGAGCGATCGCGGGTCGATAGGCACGAGGTTCCCGGGATAGGCTTGCCACAATAACGATCCGTCCGTTGCTTGGGGACCGGCGAGTGCCCCGGGGCAATCCGGCGCATAGGGAACATGAAATTCTTTCGCGGCGAACTGTGTTCGCGCGAAATTCACCGCGCCGACACCAGTGTAGGCCGGGCACACATCGCTAAACTCAGCGAAGGTTGTGTTCGGACCGTACGGGAAGATCTGATTGGAGGTTCCAAGAAGCGAGGGATTCAAGCAGAACCGGCTTGGCGTTGCGGCAAGCATGCAATTGCGCTCCGCCAGCGTTGGAACTGCCTGGTTGTAAGTAACGGGCTCCTTGTCGTGCCGGTATTCCTCAGAAACAAAGAAAAAAGTCTTGTCCTTCCGGTCGTTGTAGTGGCCGGGAATGTAAAGAGGGCCACCCAGGGTTCCGCCGGGTTCATACTTCTGGTACAGAGGAGCGCGCCGGGTTTGATCGAAGAAGTTGCGCGCGTTGAAGATGTTATTCCTGGCAAAGAAGTAGGCATCGCCATGAAATCCATCAGTGCCGTTCTTGGTTGTGGCAAGGATGGTCCCCGAAGCGCTCTTTCCATACATAGCGCCGTAGTTCGAGGTGAGCACCTGCATTTCATTGAGGGCGTCGAGGCTAGGGTAGACGATTAAGGTATCGTGGCTCCCGTTGAGACTGGCATTTAAGATGTCCCCTCCATCCACGTCGTAGGTGTTGTACTCCACGCGCCCACCGTTGACGCTGTACTTTACGCTTCCTTTCGCGCCCACTAGCGCTTCATCTTGCCCGGTTTGATTGCTAACGCCAGGCGCCAAAGCCACGAGTTGGGTGAAGTTCCGCCCGTTCAAGCCGAGGGAAACGATCTCCTTACCCGTAACTGTCCCTGTGATTTGCGAAGACTCCGTCTCAATCTTGCTGACCGTCTGGCCTTCCACATTTACTTTCGTGGTGACCGACTCCGGCTCCAAAGAGATATTTACGCGTGCGCCCTCCTCTGCCGTAAGCACAACGGTGGACTTGAATTCCTTGAATCCCTGCAAGGTGAGGCCAACCGTGTACGTTCCTGGGGTGAGGCCCAAGAACAGATACTCGCCTTTTTCATCAGCAATCACAGTCTTCGTGACGCCCTTAGCGTCTGCCAAGGTGACGGTTACAGCGGGAACGATGCCGCCGGTATTGTCTTGGACTGTGCCGGCGATTGATCCAGGCGCTGGATCTTGGACCTGGGCAGATACAAAAGAACAAGACAACAGCAGCATGCTGCACAAAAAGCCTACGAATTTCACCAGAGTTCTCCGAAAGCAGCTGGGAAGCTGGCGTATGGTTGCGCCTGCTGTGTTACGCGAAAATGAGACAGCAATTGCAATCGCATCAAAAAGTGGCGGCTGATATTTTTCCCCGGCTCTGGCAGTGAAAGGCGATTCCCAATCTGTTCGCGCGGGGTATTTGTATTCACTCTGCGAAGAATATTTGCAAGGCATTCCGGCCGGAGAGAAAATTTTCCTTGGCAAGAACAAAATCGCGTTCTGCGTTTTGCAGTTTTAGCGTTCGGATGTTCCGCGCGAAAAAGCATGAAGAGAAAATTCGTGCGAAAAAAACCTTTTCTGGCTCTTCCTTGCTTAATCAAGCCGATTTTAACGAGAGATTCACGCGTGAGTCCCTGCGGCTTAATTCCGTCTTAATAGTGACTCCCGATACTCCAGCGCGTGTACTGGGCTAGCGAAGGCACCACGCGAAGTTCCATTTGGGGTGCCCTCGTGCAATTCACGCCCTGTGTGGTGCGACCCGGCTCAAGAAAAACCTGCTTCATGGTCTGACTTTATGCCAGGTTCAAGTCAGGCCACCGAAGTCACTGTGGACACCGTATCTGCAGGCTGTGCGTAAGCCTGCGTTTTTTCATCGCGAATGGGACCCGGTCAACTCCTTGCTCAGGTGAGGTGTGGCTGGACGCCTGCATCCTTACTTTTTCTTCGGGCAAACGTTCGAACAGTCGCCAAGCGACTTTAATCTGAGGAGAATACTAAATGAAGAAAAGTATGTTGTTGGGAGCTGTTGTGCTTTTGCTGTGTGCTTTACTAACCGCCTCTGGAAGCTCGGCGCAAACCATCCTGAACGCGGTTGGATCCTCGGCCGTATTCACGACGACGGGCTTGGCCGCAGTTGCCCCGGACCCCGTTACGTCGGGGCCAGCCCTTTGCGGGGTTAACTTCTGGTCGGGCGGAAGCGGCAGCGCAAGCAGTCTTGCTTATGGCCTTGACAGCCGCAATGCCGGTATTCCCCATGAACCTGGAACTCTTTGGGTGGCTTGGGATATTGACACCGCGCCCACCAAAGTTTGCACCTATCTCTCGGTTGACTCCATCGTCGGTGATCGTTTGTTCCTCTCCCAGAATGGAGCAGGCAATGCCACCCTTAACATCCTAGCTACTGCACAGTACACCGTCGGCGCGAACAAAGTCGCGTTTGTGCAAGACAATACTTCCTGTGCCACGAGCGTCGGCGCCCTCGTTTTCAACGTGGACCTTTCGGAAGCCAGCAACACCGTTACGGCCGTAGTCCATGGCGGCGGTAATTTCTCTAATTACTTTGCCAATGGCGCCACTGTCACCATCGCGAGCTCTCCCACGGCAGGCTATAACCTTGCCAACGTTACCATCGGCGGCGTGGGCTCGTTGGGACCCGCTTCGTTCACCTATACTGACCCCAATGGCGGCCTCGGTCTGGACAATTCTGGAACAGCTACAGCAACCGTTGTCGCCAACTGCCCTGGTTTGCCCGCTGCGGTCTACGCCGCCGTCAACGGAACGCACTTCACCCAGGTGTTTACCGACATCCGCCCCGAGGACGCGCACTTTGCATTTGTACGCGCCACTTGCGCGCTCAACCCTCTAGACCCACAAACCACCTGCATGGGATATAGCTCTAACCCGGCCAGTCCCACGGCAATCAAGAGCTCCTATTCGCAGGGTGTTGCCGTTGGTCTCGACTTTGGCCTGTTCGGAGGCACGGACCCCATCAGCAGCCTCGGCGTGCCCGCAGGAACCATCGTAGACGTAGGTGCGATCCCGATCATGTACATCGCCAACACCACCAACGTGACTGCCTGTGGCTTGGGTAACGCCGCCTTCACGAACGTGAATCTTTATGACGTGATAAATGCCTACCGCGGCACGACCGGCGCTACCCAGGACATCAGCGGGGCGCTGGCAGCGACGATTGCCGGAACCTGCCCAACGGCTCTTCACCCCATCGAGCGGGAACCCCTTTCGGGAACCTACAATACGCAAGAATGGCAAATAACCCGGTCCCAGCTCGGCGGCGGCTGGAAGTATTCGCAAGAAAACGGCAACGTGGGCTATCCGCAATCCAACAATAATCTCGGCGCAGCATGCCCGGCTTGGGTTACTACACTTCCGCCATCGGCCCCGTCCAACGTCACCTTTCCGCCGTTCGGCACTGGGACGTTGGCCCCGACCTGTGGCAACCCTCTGAACATCCAAACTGCCAACTACACCACCGGCACTCCCTTACTCGGGCCCTATGGCGGGTTCGGGGGCCAGCGCACCCGGGCCATCGGCACCGGCGAAGTGGTGACCGTGGTTAACTCGGCCAATGCCAAGGATGCTTTTGGCTATGCCTTTTACAGCATCGGCACCTTTGGCGGCAAAGCCAACGTGAAGTATGTGACCTTGCAAGGTTCCGACCCGCTGTGGCCGAGCTACGCCGCCAATCCGTACGGCCCAGGCGTTTTGCCCCAATGCAGCGGCAAAGTGAACCTCGCGGTCCCCTCTTTCAGCTGCACCCATGCGCAACCCACGTTTGACGGCATCACCACCGGACACTACCTGAACTGGAACGTAGTTCGTTCCGCCTATTACGGGGCTGCGGCAACCTGCCCTTCACCCGCGGTGGTCAGCGCAGCTTGCTTGGTGCAGGCGGCGCAGGACCAGGCCAATCCGGTTAATGGCAACGTCCGGGACTATGTGCCGGTGGTGTACTGCAACAACGCCGCTTGCAGCGCGCCGGTTCAAAATCTCACTTATTTCCGCGCTCACTACTCCGTGAGTGGTGTGACTGGTCACAACGGTTACACCGGGGCGCCGTGGGATGCTTGCCCGGCGCTTGGGGAATCGGGCGGCGATGTGGCAGGAGCGATCCTCCCGATTACCTACGAAGTGGCACAACTCAACTCCATCGGTTGCACGGCTGAGACCACTGGCGTCTACCAGTAAGCCTGTCAGGACTGCAACCATACAAGAGGGCAGGCAGCTCGCAAGGGCTGCCTGCCTCTTCTTGTCCAATTTTTTCGTTTTGACCAAATAGGCTAGAGATTCTGAGCCGTACCGCCTGGAGGAAATCGATGTCGGGCAAAGTGTGCGCAAGATCTGTGGTGCTTATTTTCTCTACAAGTCTATTCTATTTGCTTTTGATTGCGCCGGAAGCTTTCACCAAGCAATCCGGAACGAATTCCGTCCAGCCCTCGAAAAACCTCTTCATTCCCTCGGCTGAGGGCTTTCATGAAGACTTCAAATCCCTCACTTTGGAAAGCAGCACCCTCCGGCCGCAAACGCCGGTTGTGTTGGAAAAGACGGATATTTTGGATGGCAAATACGTCCGAGAGCGTATTCAGGTTGGCTGGCGGCCAAAGGATGCTTTTGACCTGTACGTGACCCGCCCAAAGGACGCCAAGAAGCCGCCGGTTGTGCTCTTCCTCTATTCTTTCCCGGAGAATGCCAAGCGTTTTCAAAGCGAGCAGTGGTATGGCGCCGGCGCAGCGAAGGATGGCTATGCCGTTGTTGGATTCGTCTCCGCGATTACTGCCGAGCGGGTCGAGCGGCGCCCCCCCGATGAGACCTTTCTGAAACTACTTCCGGAAGCGCTGGCGTCCTCTGTCCATGATGTTCAAATGATTCTGAATTATCTGGATTCGCGTGGCGACCTGGATGTGGAGCGCGTCGGCATGTTTGCTACGGGGTCCGGCGCAACGATTGCCATTCTCGCCTCAGCCGCAGACCCACGGATCAAAGCACTCGACGTCTTCAACCCCTGGGGTGACTGGCCGGTGTGGACCGCTAAGTCCTGGGCCATTCCAGAGGAGGAGCGCGGCGACCTGACTACAAACAGGTATCTAGACCCGAAATTCCTCGAGGTGATCGCCCCTCTTGACCCGATCCGCTGGGTTGCCAGCGTCAAGGCGCAAAGCATTCGCATCCAATACGTGCGGTCTGAAGCCACCGCGCCAGTCGAGACAACCAGGAAGATTGCGGAGGCTGCTCCGGAACGGGCGGAGATCAACGAATTTAATGATTATCGCGTGTGGATGTCCGTGGAGCATGGGCCCGAGATGTTCGGCTGGCTTCGGCAAGAACTGCAACCCGATGCGAAACCCAAGGTCCTGGCTGGCAAATCGAAGCAGGTTCACTTTTTCTCTGGCGAAGCAAAAACTTCGGAACCGGCCGCTAGCCGTCCCTGACCCTCACCCCATATTCACAGGCGCGTCGCGCAAAATTCGCCGACCTGTATCCTACCTGTAACAAGCCCCTTTTAGGCTCCTCGGGTATTTTCCAGCCTTTTGGGAGAAGACTCACTTGATACTCAGGCCCGACGTCCAGAGTGGGCTCTGGCGGCTTGCTCTCACGACTTTGATTGTTTCAGTTGCACTCGCTTTCCCCGGTTGCAGCAAACTAGTGAGTGTTCGCCAACTCGACATTCGCGTTTTGGTTCAGGATGCGTTTCAGCAGGTGTACGCCAGCAGCGCTCCAATCACCTTAACAGCAAGCTTACAAAACGATCCCACGAATGAAGGCGTCACGTGGACGCTTTCGGTTGCCAACACTAACTGCTCTCCCGGTTGCGGGAAAATAGCCAAATCGCCGACGGACCCCAAATTCAGCGCCGTTTACACCCCTCCGGCTAATCCGCCCGTGAACACAACCGCCACGATTACTGCCGCCTCCGCCGCGAACAACGCCGTCGTATATGCATTCAACTTCACAATTACGCCCCCTATCAGCGTCAGCATTCCGAACAAATTCACAACGCAAAAATCTGGGGATCCCGCTATCGCCTTGAATGCCACCGTGACAAACGATCTGGCGAACGCGGGCGTCACCTGGACATTAGCGGCGGGGGGCCAACCCTGTTCGCCGTCCTGCGGAACGCTGACTTCTCCAGCGTCGCCCACATTCACTGCCACCTACACACCGCCGGCAACCGTACCCGCTGGGCCGACTGCTTCTCCTGAGATCACGGCCACCTCGGTCACCGACCCAACCAAGAGCGACAGTATTAACTTCACCATCGTCCCCGGAATTACTGTAAGCATAACCGACAAGTTTTCGAGAGAAGTCATCGGTGGGCCTTCTGTCGTCGTCAACGCTACGGTAACCGCCGACGCGGCTAATGCGGGGGTCACGTGGACGTTGCTGAATGCCAACGGCCAACCTTGTTCCAACTGCGGCACTTTGCTTGCCGCTCCCTCGCCCTCTTTCGCCGCAACCTATACGCCCCCAACAACCCAGCCGCTCGGTGCGGATAGTACTCCGATCATTACGGCGACATCCGTGAGCAATCCGACGAAGAGCGACAGCTTCAGCTTCCTCATTTCCATTCCGACCACCGCTTTCGCGGGGAGTTATGCCTTTTCTCTGCGCGGGTACGATCTCACGGGTTCGCCTTTGGCACTGGCTGGAAGCGTCACGCTCGATACTTCCGGAAACATTACCAATGGCGAAATGGATATCAACAACGGCGGGGGAATCACTTTCCTTTCGCAAATCTCGGGCAACTTCATCCCAGACAGCTCATTCAATGGAATAGTTCGGCTGACACTGAATATTTTGAACGGCGCTACTTCGGGGAACGCTAACGCCGGCCCCCTTACGACTCCGTTATCTTTCAAGGCTGTGCTTTCTGCGGATCTCACCCACGGAAGAATTCTCGAGCTCGACGGGATCGGCTTCGTCAACGTTGGAACGATCCAGCGGCAGGACGCCGCTGCGCTTGCCGCTGCCAATCCCGCGGGCACCTATGCCTTCGGGGTTGACTCCGATTCGCCTATAGGCGGGCGAACCGTAGAAGCTGGCCAACTCATTCTTTCGTCGGGTGGGGTAACGGGAGGTTTGATTGACGAGAGCAAAGCGGGCGACCCTGCTCCCCGATACACAGCCGTGCCGCTTGCTGCGAGCAATCTGACGGCGCCAGACTCAAGTGGGCGGGGGACTTTGGAACTCCACGTGAACGCCAAGAACGTGCCAGTGTCCTTGGATCACTACGCCTATTACGTCGTCAATTCCGGACAATTGCTGCTAATCCAGATCGATGCGAGTCCTACATTTGGCACTGTCTTTTCCGGTATCGCGCGGGCACAAAAACCGCTGAACGCAAATAGTGTCCTAACAACCTCCGTGATTCAGTTGACCGGTATGGACACAGTTCCGGGCACGACGAGCCAAATCGGCCCGGATGTAATTATCGGCGTCATGACCATCTCCGCAGTGCCCGGAGCGGCCAACGATGCTTTTCAGTTGGCTTTCGACGAGAACGACCTTGGGAAAACCTTCATTTCGAAGACGATCAATGGCGCGATTACATTCGATCCTTCTACTGGCCGCGGAACGATTTCGGATCCTGGCGGGTTTGGCACCAGTTTCATGGACGCGGCGGTCTTTTATTTAAATGACGTTGGAGCGGGATTCGTGATTGATGCCGATCCCTCCACCTGCGTCCCTGGAGGGGTCTGTCCGCCTCCCAACAACTACCCCATCACCAACAACGCCTTCTCAGGCACACTTATTCCACAAGTTCCTGGACCTTTCTTTGATCCAAACAATCCAAATCAGTTTTTGTCCGGCAACCTGACGTTTTCCTCCGGCGCCAGTGCCAACATATACATTCCAAGTATCGTAGCGGGCCTAACCCTAAATACTTCCACGTCCATGTACAGCGCCGCGGGTGACCTGACTTCCCAGGATCCTCCGGTGGGGGACGGCAATTTGCCGAACGTGACCTTCAACGGGACGTATGGTATTCAGTCCGCCACCACCGGACACGGTTTTATCCGTTTGCCGCAGCAGATCTTCGGCGAGTTCATCGGTAACCAACTTTTCCAGGCGTGGTTCTACTTGATTGGACCCAATCAGTTTGTCGCCATCGGTACGGGTAACGGCAGCAGTCCATCCAATTCCGGGGTGCTGTTCTTTGATCCGCAGTAAGAACGCAGTTTTCGCAAGATGCTTGACAGCGTGATTCACCAGCTCGAGACGGAATCAGGCTGCGCATTCAAGGCATGTTGATCGGGGCAGCGGCAACCTAGGAAGGGGTTCGCACTTCCTGCAATAGCCCGGCGTTCTGGTAGCGTCCCAAACACTGCGCAACAAACTCTCGTCCACTCATCCATCTTTCATTCGACTGTTCTTTCTTTCGTGCACAATTCCAGAATACTTCGTTGATTTCCTCGGGCACGTGCAACGGCTCCACGGGGTTGTGCCACAGCAAGGAAATTCCGCCCCATCCGTATTTTCGGCTCTGCTGAAGCACCTCTTCCGCCAATTCTTGAGGATTCGCTTTCAGGGCAAGCGCTGCTGCTTCTAGACTCACGTCCATCACCGCGAGGGGGATCTCCAAAAATGAATACGGTCTCTCTCGTTCGAAGTCGTAAGGCGGATATGCAAAACTGGCCCCATTTCGAAATCCCACCATCTCCGAGAATCCCAGGGTCGAATCAAAAGCCAGTTTAGCCTCTTCAACCGCTCGGAACAGTTTTCCGTGGTCGCTAAAACGCAGCCAGTGCTGCCGGTTCCCTCGCGCCGTTTGCCCAGTTGCTTTCTGCAGCGCCGACAATTCATCCGTCAAAGTTGCCCCTTCCATAACACTCGTGTAGGACCCATGGAGCTCCACAGGAAATCCGCTTTGAGGCGCTTTCAAAAGATGCGGGGCAATCTGCTCCAAATTGTAATTCGGATCCCTCCGGTGACCTTTTCGAGCGACTACGAACAGAGTGGATTGAATGCCTCGGTCTTCCATCTGTTTCAGCATCGCTGGCAGATAATCACCGACCCTCTCGCCGGCAAGCGCCTTGCCGAACAAAAGCAAACTCGAGCGAAAAAATGACAAATTTCGAGCCTGCAGTGCCGAGATTCCCAGATTCTTGACGAGCCTCACGAACAACGAAGCTTTATCGACGTAATAGAAATCAATGTCTTGGGAGCAAACCAGAGCGTGAGACGCTCCTGGGATCGGTGATTCCGCGCGAGGAAGCGTTTCCTTTGTGTTCCCGTTCCTGAGCGCGTTCTCCATCCAGGCCATCAGCAGCGTCGCGTACGGTTTGCGTGGAGAAATTCCCTGCTTGCTAAAAAGCATGTGATCATACGCGATGCGTCCAATGCTGTCTCGGCTCGTTATGCAAGATTCGTGGCTAGAGGATATCCATTCGAAGATTTCTCCCAGCCAGTCCGGATTTCCGGTGGCCGCATCAATACCATAAAAAAGCGGAAAGTCCTCGCCCGCGTAGTGGTGCCTGACCAAGTTTTCTTGCTGTGCCCACGTTGAATTTTCGTCGTACCGCTCTGGGACGCGTAGGCAACCTGCCTTTTGCTCCTCCTTCCCGTTCCCGCCATACACTAAGCAAATCGCGTCATCGGAGGCATCGGCTTCTACGACTCTGTAGTTATAGATCGCAGCAAATACCCGAAAGGCATAAGTTAATCTGGCCCGCACCGGGCCGCGGCTCTCGTCACTAAACTTCAGGTAAATCGTTCGCGCCTGGTTCGTCATTCAGTCCGATTGTTTATCCGCTATTTCTTCGTCGTTGCGCATTCCCGCTTGCTCTCTTGGTCGCACATCAGACTTCTATGCTTTGGTGAGTTTTCGGCTTCCCGCCTTAGATCGGTGCCGTCTTCAGATCTTCACCCCGACACAAACTGTGATTTAGAGGAGCGACTGCCGAAAGACTACCTCGCGCTTACCACTCGCTTCGGTCAGAAACAATTAATGCGCGTGACGTGTTAATGCCAGATAACATGGGATTGAACCGACGATGACCCGGCCGTTTCCATTGTGCTCACGCGTGGCGCACAGAACGTGTGTTTTTCACCCCATGTAATGTGGAACTCTGGAGTCTTGAGATTGGCCTTGCGCCGGGCGACTGAGCTGCGTTGGGGTGGTCTACTGCTCTTTCGTCCATAGCTCTAGTGATTAATCCCATTTTTGAATCGGTCCGCAACTTTTCTGAAGGGCTTGCGGCTGTGTGCGAGGGTCAAGGTGTTACCCTGGATCGCCTGCCACAACGGCTTCGCAGAAGTTATGGTGAAAGCTCCTACCAAAGAAAACGAGTACCTCAGCAAACAGGGGTACGTAGACAAGACAGGTAAGATTGTCTGGGAACCATCAAACTAAGATTCATTCGGGGAACAAAGTGGCAATAGGATAGTCCAAGAACGCCAACTGCTCGGACAGGAGTCGCCCGGCATCATTGCCGCACTTTCCACCTGCGGTTCTAAGTGGCCGCCATCCTCGCGAAGTGGGGTCGATTCAAATGAACAGCTTAGGAGTTGACCACCAAAGCCACAGGAGGCTAACCTCCATAACTCCGGCTGCGATTTCGAAATAAAGGTCTACGGATGGAAACGTTCGGGCTCCGAGAAGTAGCACAGCAATCCACAGTAGCCGATGCATCTTGAGAAGTGTTGCAACCTGAATCCCGCTGTGAACTTGTGGAGCAGCACCGGCCGGAGATGCGGGTCTGTCGTAGTGAAACAAGATTGGTTCATCAGGGCGAAGCACCATGAACTGCCCTGTGAGTGTCTCAGTGTAAAACCTGGGATACCAGTAGCGTTCTAGTGCATCGTCAAAATGTGGGTGACTCCGCCAAATGGGTTTATCATCCACGTTCCTTTTGAGGACGAGTGGCTCAGTCCAACTAAAGTGAGCGGTTTCTTGAACGATCTTCTGGTTGTGAACAACGAAAAAATCATACATCTCGCCTGCATCCACAGACCAATCATGTCCACAGTAAAGCCACATAGCTGCGTGAGGGTTTATACCCAGGCGGAGCAATTCAACGAGAGTGCGGATCGTGTGTCTTAGCGCCCATTCGGATATGTCACCGTCAAGGCGAATGTCTCCCTCCTCGGTGAAATACTCGTCGCTGTCGAAGGAATTTTCGTCAGTGTCTTTGAACTTTGCATCCCTCAACCCGCGATAGATATCTATGAACGTGGATGGTTTTCCGTTCATTTGTAGTGGCGTGTCCTGCACCGTCGAAAGACCGAGTCGATATGCTCCTGGCGAGAACTGCCGCCGTCCAAATGTTTTCCCCTTCTTTCTCCTTCTCCCTAGCCTGCGATGCCCTCTCTTGTGACTCTGGTGTTGCCCTTTTTTCGAGAGTAATCAACGCGGAGCCTAAGAGACCAATGAAGCCAATCCTACATGCGGCGAGCCAAGCGGTTAACCGTGAGTTAACCTAGACTGGAATCGAGGCACACTGACTTTCGCTAATCTTCTCAAACCCGCATAAACATTGATGATTTTGGTGGACGAGAGGGGATTCGAACCCCCGGCCTCCTCGTTGCGAACGAGGCGCTCTCCCAGCTGAGCTACTCGCCCACGAGCAGCAAAGCAATTTTAACAAAGGTGCGCGGGCTTGCCAACACGCACGCGCTGAAGCCGTTTCACCCTCGAACAATAGTAAAGTTGGGCGCCTGATTTGTCTGCGTTCCTACAGCGTGGTGGGAAAATGAATCTGTCTCGCTGTGCGAAAAGGGCCCATTCAAGGCCAAAAGAAAGTGGCGACGTAAAGTCGCCGCTACAAATGCTTGCGTGGTTATTTTTCGGCTGGCTGCCAAGACTTCCGTTTGGCGCTACGGCTGATCGACGGAGCCGCCGATGCGCTGCGCCACAATTTTGCGGGCGTTTTGGTAAAGCGCGCGCGCTTGCGGAATAGCTTCGACTGCTTTTTGCACCTGAGGGTCAGCCTCGAGCAAGACTTTAAAACCTTCCTGCTGGTCGAACGTGGACATGAAGACTTCCTGCTTAATCTTGCGCTTGATCCAGTCCAGGTTCTCCGTAATCTCCGGTTCGGTGTAGCGGATGTTGTGTTTGCTCAAATACTCGCGGAACGTGCGCAGCACGTTGTCGTCGGCTTCGAAGTCCTTGGTGATGGTGGGTTTCGAGCCGAGATAGTAGCGCGTGAAGCCGCCAACTCCGGTTTCCGCTGGATAGAAAACGTCATCTCGGAATAGCAGTTGCTCGAACTTGCTGAGCTTGGGGGCGTCCACAACGATGTCCGGAGCAATACCGCCGCCACCGGTGACCTGACGCCCACTGTCCGTCAATTTCACTTCCGTTGGGTGATCCGGCACTTTGCGTTCGTAATGATATTCATAGAGAGAAACGGATTTGTAATCGCGCTGAATGAGGCGCCCGCTCGGGGTGTAATAGCGCGCGGTGGTCAATGCGAGCCCAGTGCCTTCGCTAAGCGGGGTGACGGTCTGAACGAGGCCCTTGCCGAAAGTCGTTTCGCCAACAACCAAGCCGCGATCGTGATCCTGCACGGCGCCCGAGACGATTTCGGTAGCGGAAGCAGAATTGTTGTTGACGAGAATGACCAGCGGAGTGGTCATCCCTTGATTGCCGCGCACGGCGTAATAACGGCGCTCGGGCGAGGTGCGGCCATGGTGAGAGACGATCAACTGATTCTTGTCGAGGAACATGTCGCCAACGGCGACAGCTTCATTCAGCAGCCCGCCGGGATTGTTGCGCATATCGAGAACGATGCCGTCCAGATTGGAGGCGCCCAATTGCTTGAGCGCATCGGCAATTTCGCGGTCGGTGGTTTCGTTAAATCCCGAAAGACGGATATAGCCGACGCCGGGCTTCAGCATGAAGGCGAGATCCACGGAATGGCGGGGAATTTCGTCGCGGGTGACGGTGAAGACTAGAGGCTCGGGATAACCCTCGCGCGACATACTGATTTTTACCACCGTGCCCTTGGGACCTTTCAGCAAGTCGGCGATTTCGCTGGAGCTCAGGCCATCGGTAGATTTTTCGTCCACCTTGATGATGACGTCACCTGGGCGGATGCCTGCGTTATAGGCGGGCGCGCCCGCGTAGGGAACAATTACGACCGTTTGGTTATTGCGCTGGGAGATGAGCATGCCGACGCCGTAGTACTTGCCACGTTGATCTTCGCGAAGAAGGGAAAACTGCTTGGCGTCAAAGAAATTGGAGTGTGGGTCAAGCATGCGGAGCATGCCGGGAATGGCGCCCTGGTAGACGGCCTTGTCCACGTCGACGGTATTCGCGTAGTTGTTCTGGACCACGTCGAGCACGCGGGTGAATTCGCGGACGGCGGTCTGGTAGTCATCGGCGGTGGCCGTGGTGGCCTTGACATTGGGCCCATAGATGCCGCCAAGCGCGGCAGACAGCAGCAGTACGGCGATGGCGATAATCAGCCCGCGACGCTCAGATTTCATCGTGACCTCACGCGTGAACGTAAAACAAAATTATAGCACACGGCAAACTCCGGTTTGACAGCGCCTGAATACCCTTTCTATGATGCCAATGGGGCATTAGACGGCTGCCAAAGGCAATGTTGAGCATTCCTCACATGATTGTCGTTTTTGTCGTGGTCCTGGTTCTGTTTGGGCCACAGAAGCTCCCGGAGCTTGCCCGGGGGCTGGGGAAGCTCATGGCCGAATTTCGCAAGGCCTCGCTGGATTTCCGGAACGCGTTTGAAGAGGAGATGCGAGACCTGGAGCGCCAAGCCCTGCTAGCGGAGCGCAAGAAGGCGGCGGAAGCGGCCGCTGCTTCGGCGGCTGCGGCACCCAGCCAGCCCGCAACTTTGGCAACCCCGGCGGGAACGGAAACGCCTTCGATCGAAGCCAAGCCTGATGGCGGCGCGACGGAAGCTCCGGTGATTGCACCCGTCGCGGAGGCTGTGGCGCGTTCCAGCGAAGAACCGGCTCAAGAGACACCGGAGCAGGCTTCAGCGGCTGGCAGCAGCCAAGAATCCCACCAAGAGACCCAGCATCCGGCCTGAACCTGTGCCCGAAGAGACTCCCAATACGAAGAACTCCGGCGGGGGCGAAGAGCCCGGCGGCACGATGACGTTTTTTGAGCATCTCAGCGAGCTGCGCAAACGGATTATCTATTCGCTGTACGCGATCGGCATTGGCGCGCTTGCTGGCGTTTATTTCTCGAAGTATTTCATCGCGTGGATCAACAAGCCGATTCTCAAAGCGTTGGCGGATGCTCACCTGGACAATCAAAAGCTCATCTACACGCATCCTGCGGGCGGCCTCAACCTGGTTCTAACAGTAGGCGTCTATCTTGGCATTGCTTTAGCTTCTCCTGTCGTGCTCTATCAAATTTGGTTGTTCGTTGCGCCCGCGCTTTACAAGCACGAGCGCGGCGCCATCACCGGCTTTCTCTTCTCCACCGTTTTTCTCTTTCTTTCGGGCATTACCTTCGGGTATTTCATCACCTTGCCCTACATCTTGCATTTCATGGTAAATCCGGGGCCTTTGTTCAATCTGGGGCATGACGTCGCGCCCATGATCAGCGTCAACGAGTATTTCGATCTGATCCTGCTGACTCTGCTTGGCATCGGGCTGATGTTCGAGCTGCCGGTGCTGATTTTCTTTTTGTCGCTGTTTGGAATTGTGACGCCGAAGTTTCTTTGGAAGAATTTCCGGTACGCCATCTTGCTGATTTCACTGGCGGCGGCCATTGCCGCGCCGCCGGACGCTTTGAGCATGCTGATATTTATGGCGCCGATGGTGGGCTTGTACTTTGTAGGGATCGCGGTATCGGCTGTGGTAACGCGACGGCGGGAACGGCGGTTAGCGACTCCTGCGGAGGCGCGCTGAATGAGCACCGGTTTGAACGGGCGCTTGCGGCTTGGGCTTTTGCTTGTCCTCGTAGCGATTGGCGTGCGGGGTTGCAAGGCGAGCGGCAGCGAGCCGCGCGGTACAAATGGACAGCCACCGTTCATGAGCACGATGGCCGCTGCACCTCCTCAAATTGCAGATGACGCGCTCCCGCCCTCGCAGACCGGCGGCTTTGACGGCAAGCGCGCTTTTGCGCTTGTCGCGAAGCAGGTCAGCTTTGGGCCGCGGCCGGCCGGCTCTAAAGCAATTTTACAACTCCAGGATTATTTGCAATTCGAGTTGAAGAGTTATGGCTGCGCGGTCGAAACTGACAACTTCAGCGCGGATACGCCCGCAGGCCGGCTGCCGATGAAAAACATTCTGGTGAAAATTCCCGGAGAAAAGCCGGGAATTATTCTCCTTGGGACGCACTACGATACGAAGCGTTTGGATAATTTTGTGGGCGCGGATGACGCCGGCTCATCCACCGCGGTGATGCTCGAACTGGCTCGCCTGCTTTGTCCGCAACATTCGAAATACGCCGTGTGGATTGCCTTCTTCGATGCCGAGGAAGCGGTGAATTGGGAATGGAGAGATCCCGACAATTGCTATGGCAGCCGTCAGATGGCCGCGCGTCTGGCTGCCAGCGGGGATCTCCCAAAAGTGAAAGCGTTTCTTCTCGCAGATATCGTCGGTGGACGCAGGCCGCACTTCAAGCGCGAATCCTATTCGACGAAATGGCTGGTGGACCTGGTGTGGGATACCGCCAAGAGGCTGGGTTACGGAAGCATCTTCGTGAACGATGCCTCAGAAGTGGCAGACGACCACCAGTCGTTTCTGAAACGAAACGTGCCTTCGGTTGACGTCATTGATCTGGATAATGGGCCGGATGGGGACGTCTACTACTGGCACACAGCGCAAGACAGCCTCGATAAAATCAGTGCAAAGACGCTTGGGATTGTCGGACACGTTTTCCTGGACAGCGTGAAGCAACTGCAATCGCGGTAAAACTTCCGGTGAGCCGCAATCTTCCGACAAACTAGGCTTCGAATCTTACTTCTTTGCCTTTTTGTTCTACCGAATGTTTGCTGAAGTCCTCATCGTTGCGATACGGAAAGTCTGAACGGTAATGGCTGCCGCGGCTTTCCTCGCGCGCAAGCGCCGCGCGCGCCATCACTAATCCTAGCTTGTGCAAGTTTCGCAGTTCATAGCTGCTGCGGCTGGGCCTTTCGGATTTGGGGAGTTCCAGGGCCTCAAGCTGTTGGATTGCTTCCGCGAGTTCTTTTCCGCTGCGCATGATGCCAACTTCGCGCCACATGATGTCGCGGATTTTTGTGAGCGTTACGCACGAAGCTGATTTTTTCTCCGCCGCTTTCGCTGTTTCCTTTTGCGCTGTAGAAGAATTTCCTGGCAGCGGCGCGGGGCTTCCTGGCAAAGCGCCGGGCTGGCGTTTGCCCGCAGGCGCGTCCTTCATCATGGCCTGGCCCGCGCGCGCTCCAAAGACAAGTCCTTCCAGCAGAGAATTGCTGGCAAGCCGGTTGGCGCCATGCACTCCCGTCGCCGCTGTCTCGCCTGCAGCGTAGAGTCCGGGAAGGGAAGTGCGCCCCCACAAATCGGTCTTCACTCCGCCCATCATGTAGTGGGCCGCCGGACAAACCGGGGCGAGATCGCGCGCGAGATCGAGACCATAGCTCAAGCAGGTTTCGTAAATGCGGGGGAAGCGCGTCTTGAGGAACTCCTCAGACTTTTTGGTCATATCCAAATAGACGTGAGTGCTGTTGGTGCGCTGCATTTCGCTGACGATGGCCCGAGCGACGACGTCGCGGGGCGCAAGTTCCTGCGCTTCGTGGTAGCGCTTCATAAATCGTTCCAGACCGATGTTGCGCAGCACCGCGCCTTCGCCGCGCAACGCCTCCGAAAGAAGAAACCGCGGCGCTCCCGGAATGGCCAGCGCGGTGGGATGAAATTGCAGGAACTCCATGTCGGAAAGGACGGCGCCAGCGTCGTAGGCGATGGCCATACCGTCTCCGGTGGCGACGTCGGGATTGGTTGTCTCGCGATAAATCTGGCCCAGTCCTCCGGTGGCGAGTAAGACCGCGCCGGCGCGCAATTCATGCAGCGAGCCGTCGGTCTCATCGATGAAGCGCAGGCCGGTCACTCCGCTGCGTTCGACGATCAATTCGGTTGTAAATGCATGCGCGCGGAGGTGAAGATGCGGAATGGTGTGTGCGCGCGCAAGCAAAGCGCGGCTGATTTCCCGGCCGGTTGAGTCGCCGTGCGCGTGCAGAATCCGCGAACGGCTATGCGCCGCCTCGCGCGTAAAGGCCAGCTTCGTTCCTGCGCGGTCGAATTCGGTGCCCCATTCGATGAGCTGCGTTATGTACCTGGGGCCTTCCTCCACAAGCAGCGCGACGGCTTCCGGACGGCACAAGCCGTCGCCGGCATTCATGGTGTCCTGTTCGTGCAGGCCGATTTCGTCTTCGTCGGAAAGCGCAACGGCAATTCCGCCTTGGGCCCAGGCTGTAGCGGAGTCGCTCAGATTCGATTTCGCCAGCACGAGGACGGTTCCGGCAGAACTAAGCTCAATCGCGGCGCGCAATCCAGCGATTCCGCTGCCCACAACAGCGTAGTCGGCGCGATAGTTTTTGCGGGAGTTCGTCATGGGAATGGGGAATTTGCCGCTGAAGTATGGTAGCACGAAGGAATTGAGCGGATAAGGAAGTCCCGGTGTGCGGTTGCGCGGGAGCGTGTGCTACATTGAAACGGTCTCGCGCATGAAGAGCAAACGAATCCAAGTGAAGTCCTCGGCGGGGTCCTACTGTATTGTCGCTGGTACAGGTGCAATTAACCGTGCCGCACACGAAATCGACGCGCTGGGACGGTTCTCCAGCGTTCACGTTGTCTCCTCGCCGAAAGTGTGGCGTGCCGTAGGAAAAAAAGTGCAAAGCGGGCTGCGGCTTTCGAACCGCAATGCAATCCATCTTTTCGATGACGCCGAGTCTGAAAAGACGCTCCGCACGGTTGAAGAAGTGTCACGTTCGCTCTGCCGCTCGGGTGTGGATCGCAAATCCTTGCTCATCGCTGTCGGCGGGGGCGTTGTGGGTGATGTTGCGGGCTTCGTTGCCGCCTCCTTCTTGCGGGGAGTCGCCCTTGTCCACGTTCCTACAACTTTAGTGGCGCAAGTGGACAGCTCGATAGGCGGCAAAACCGGCGTGAATCTTCCCGAAGGCAAGAATCTGGTCGGCGCGTTTTATCCGCCGAAGTTAGTCCTCACCGATCCACAGCTTCTCAAATCCTTGCCGGAGCGCGAATTTCGCGGCGGGCTGGCAGAAGTCATCAAACACGCCATCATTGCCGATGCGCAAATGTTTGGCATGCTTGAAATAGACCTGGAAGAGATTCTGCGGCGTGATCGTCGTTCCCTAGATCTGCTGATTCCCCGCAACGTGGAAATTAAAGTGCACGTAGTGAGCCGCGATGAGCGCGAGTCCGGTTTGCGCGAAATTCTCAACTTCGGTCACACCTTTGCGCATGCCTTGGAGAGCGCGACGAACTACCGGCGCTATCAGCACGGCGAAGCTGTTGCTTGGGGCATGATGGCGGCTGCTTTTTTGGGGCACGAAGTCGGTGTGACTCGCGCGGATGACGTCTCTCGCATAGTCGCCCTCGTTCGTCGTCTGGGGCCGCTCCCGCCTTGGCCGCGTGTTTCTCCCACAGCTTTGCTGAATGCCATGCGTTCTGACAAAAAAGCGCGCAGTGGGGCTCTCCGCTTTGTGCTTTCTCCACGGATCGGCCAGGCCCGCTCTTACGACACAGTTCCGCTCCACGCCGTCGAGCGCGTTCTGCACTTTACCCCACGGCTCATCCAAGCAAGCGAAAAGCTCTCGCGGAGGCACAATGGCTGAAGCCGCCGCGCCGGTCAAGGGAACACGCCCCGAAGGCGCTGTCACCGAGGCGGATGCTTCGCAAAAAGTCCGGGAGATGTTCACACAAATCGCGCCGCGCTACGACCTGCTGAATCATCTCTTGTCGTTTCAACTTGACCGCCTTTGGCGCGCCCGTTCCGCCAGAAAACTTCGCCCCATTCTCGATCGTCCGGATGCCATTGTGCTGGATCTTTGTTGTGGCACGGGCGACCTTGCCTTCGCGCTCGCACGCGCCGGCAAAGCGCGCATCCTGGGAGCAGATTTTGCCCACACCATGCTCGTTCGCGCGCGAGAGAAAAGCCTTTCCCTTTCCGACTCTGCCGATGAAAAAACTGCGTGCCTCATGCCTTTCTTCGAGGCGGATGCGCTGCGTCTCCCCTTTGCCGATGCTTCTTTTGATTTGGTGACCAGTGCCTTTGGCTTTCGCAATCTTGCCAATTACGAAGCTGGTCTGCGCGAGATTCACCGCGTGCTCAAGCCTGGCGGCACGGTTGGCATTCTCGAATTCACTGAGCCACCGGAAGGGTTTCTAGGGAATCTGTACCGCCGGTATTTCACTAGAGTGTTGCCCAAAATCGGCTGGTTTATCTCCGGTCATCAATCGGCCTATACATATTTGCCAAAGTCCGTCTCGCATTTCTTCCGCCCGGCAGAGTTCGCTGCTCTTCTGTCAAGCGTCGGCTACGTCTCTGCTAACTTTCGCGTATGGACCTTCGGCACCGTGGCACTCCACACGGCCAGGCGACCGCGCTGAATCGAGTTGTTACTCCTCTAGACCGGTGCTACGCAGCTTGGCAAGCAGCGTTTTCGGTGTGATTCCCAATTTCTCGGCGGCCCGCGTTTTGTTCCATTTACAGTCGCGCATCGTGTTTTCGAGCAGCAACTTTTCCACGTGACTCGCTGCGCGATTGGTGACTTCCTCCAGCGAGCCTTCCCAATTGAATTTCTCCGGCAGCATGCCCGCGGGCACGTGCGCCGCATCCGGCTTTGCAACCGGTAACTGCAAAGCGTCCGCCCGAATGCTCATGCCGTCTGCCAATATCACCGCGCGCTCTAACGTATTCTGCAGTTCGCGTACGTTTCCCGGCCAGCGATAGTGGAGTAGCTGGTCGCGCGCGTCCGCCGACAGCTTCAAGCCTGGCTTGCCGAATTCGCGACTGAATTTTTCCAGAAAATGTTCCGCCAGCAACCAGACGTCGTTCCCGCGGTCGCGCAGCGGCGGAATCGTGATCGGCACGGCAGAAATCCGGAAATACAAATCCTCGCGAAACAATTTCTCCTGCACCTGTTTTTGCAAGTCACGGTTGGTGGCCACCACGATGCGAACATCCACGTCAATCGATTGCGTTCCGCCCACGCGTTCGAACCGCTTTTCTTCCAGCGCGCGCAGCAATTTCGCTTGAATCGCCAGCGGCAGTTCTCCAATTTCGTCCAGGAACAGCGTTCCGCGATGTGCCAGGTCCATCTTTCCAACTTTGCGCGCGCCCGCACCCGTGAATGCGCCTTTCTCGTGCCCGAACAGTTCGTTTTCCACCAGGCCTTCGGGAATCGCCGCGCAATTCAGTGCCACGAAAGGTTGCTCCCGCCGAGGCGACAAATGGTGAATCGCTAGCGCAAACAGTTCCTTCCCGGTGCCGCTTTCTCCGAGTAACAGGCACGTCGTATCCGTCCCTGCCACTTTCTGAATCTGCTGGCTCACTTCCCGAATCGAAGCATGCTCTCCTACAATTTGCGGAAATCCGTAGCGTGCCGCGTACTCCGCTCGCAAAAGCAAGTTCTCGCGCATCAGTTCTTGTTGTTGCGCGGCGCGCTTGACCAGCAGTTTGAGGTGGTCTAGGTCCACCGGCTTCTGGAGAAAATCAAAGGCGCCTTCTTTCATAGCCGAGACGGCCTCTTCCACTGATCCGTACGCGGTGAGCAAAAGCACCGGTATCGTCGCATCGGCTTGTTTGCTCTCGCGCAGGACGTCCAGTCCCGACGCTCCCGGCATCTTCAAATCCGTGATCACAAGTAAATAGCGGCGCGCGCGCACCTTTTGAATGGCCGCTGAACCATCCGGCGCTTCGTCCACGGAATAGCCGGCACGCTCCAGCGCTTTGCGCATCATGGCGCGCAGTTCGCCCTTATCTTCGACGAGGAGGAGAGGTTCCATCTCTTTTGTTTCTATCACGAATCGGAGGGCAGGCCGGGAACAACCAGAGAGACGTGTGCGGAGAAGGGAAGCATTCCCTGCCACAATAGTCTCAGGTTGGTTTCAAACCGCCGCAGCCTGACGGCACTGAGATGTTTCAGTTTGCCTTACGACGAACTTATCGCGCCCAGCCGGGATCCCCGCCCGCTTTCCGCAGCGCCGTTTCCATGTCGTCCAGCTCCTGACGAAGCTGATCGATCTCCTTCTTCTTGGCAGCGATTTTCGCGGTCTTCTCATTGATTTCCGTGCGGCTGTTCTGTTCGTTCATCGCCTTCGTCGGGTCGCTGTAGTATTGCAACTGGGATTTGTCCAGTTCACGCTGCAGCACGTCCAGTTCTTTTTCTGCTTTATCAATCTTGGCTCGCTGGTCGCTGAAGCGCTTGCGCCAGGCTTTCTCGCTGTTGGGATCTTCGGTCTGGCCTGCTTCCTCGGGCTTTTGGGCAGCGGCCCCAGCCGCGCCTGCTGCAGGCTGAGCGGCCTCGGGGGCTGCAGACTTCACGTCATCGTCTGTGAAAACTTTCTTGGGCTTCTGCGCGTTTTTCTTTTCTTCGCGCGCTTTGCGGGCCGCGTCCGCGACCGGATCGCCGGTTTGCTGTGAAGAACCTTGCTGCTGTGCACACACCGGGAGGGCAGTCAGGCACACGCCCATCGCCAGAAGCAAGGTTTTCATCCAATTCCTCATTCCCATAAACTCCCGCCCTTCCGGGGCAGCTGGAAGACCCCTGACTTCCTCAAACCTTTCCCTGCTT
>Ga0187780_10000785_pt1 | contig 23655 bp, 20 predicted proteins | sample 1015_Q2_SP10_20__FD_132429 | JGI IMG/M metagenome (GOLD analysis project Ga0187780, IMG submission 132429) | Tropical peat soil microbial communities from peatlands in Department of Meta, Colombia - 1015_Q2_SP10_20_MG | ecosystem: Environmental > Terrestrial > Soil > Wetlands > Peat | place... | reverse complement strand
TGGAGGAGCTCGAGATCGGCAACCCCGGGCATCGGAGTCCAGTTCGTGAGCGAAGGACGCCCGAGGGTGAGGGTCCCTGTCTTGTCGGTTAGAACCGTGTTCACAACGCTCGCCTGTTCAAGGGAGTCGCGGCCCTTGAACAGGATACCATCCTGCGCCGCACGGTCCGTACCTACCACGATCGCGGCCGGCGTGGCGATTCCGAACGCACAGGGGCAGGCTGTCACGGCCACAGAGACGAAGACCAGCAGGGCTACCGTGAACCCGGCCCCGAGGGCCAGCCATACGACGGATGCGACCAGGGCCAGGGCGAACACGATCGGAACGAAGGCGGACGCGATGCGGTCCGCAAGCTGCTGGAGCGGCACCCGACCGGTCTCGGCCTCCGTGACCAGTTGGCCGATCTGCGCAACCATCGTATCCGACCCGACGTTCGTCGCCTCGACGGTGAGCGCTCCCTCTCCGTTCGCCCCGCCCGCGATCACCGTCGAGCCGGGACCTTTCTCGACGGGAAGGCTCTCCCCGGTCAGAATCGATTCGTTCGTCGAGGAGTGTCCCTCGCGCACGACTCCGTCCGTCGGGTAGCGCCCGCCGGGGCGTACTCTCCATAGGTCGCCGCGCCGGACCTCCTCAACCGGCACCTCGACCTCTCGGCCCTCCCGGACTACGATGGCCGTGGAGGGAATCAGGGCGCTTAGTCTGCGAAGTGTTCCCCGGGCGCGTTCGCGCGTGAAATGCTCGAGGTAGTTCCCCGTCAGAATCAGGGTGACGATGAGCGCAGAGGCGTCGAAGTAGAGAGCCGGTGGGAAATGTCCGGGAAACACCACGACCGCGGCGCTGTACCCATAGGCTGCGGTGGTACCGACCGCGATGAGGACGTCCATGTTCCAAGTGCGGCTTCGAAGGGCGTCCCGAGTGCTCGCGAAGAACGGGAGTCCCGCGTACCACTGGACCACCGAGGCGAGGCCGAGCAGGACCCACGGTGCATCCGGAACCCGGACTCCGTACGTGATCAGCAGAATCGCGATCGAAAGGGGCCAGGCGACCACCAGCCGTCGCCGCAGGCGCCGGAGCGCCGCCTCGGGTTGCGCGAACTCCTGGAGGCAATGGGTCGAGCAGAAGTAGTACGTTCGGTTGTCTCGGGTCAGCCGGAGCTCCGCTCCGCGTTCGTCCACGAACATTCCGCAGACCGGGTCGGTCGCCACGGTGCCTCCGCAGAGACCGTCGGCCGAGAGAGAAGGAAAGTCCCCGAGATCAGCCGGTCCGGGGATGCGTCTTCTCGTACGTCTTCTGGCACGCCACCGAACAGAAATAGACGGTCTCCTCGCCGTAGACCTCCTGGGCTGCGGCGGATTTCTGCTCGATCGTCATGTTGCAAACCGGATCTCTCACTTTCGCCATGCTAATGCCCTTTATGGGATAATCCCATTAGCCTATTTGGCTTTGGGGTGGTCGGCCGGAGTCGGCGGTGAAGGGGGGTCGGGCGGACGACGGACGCCGGTGGCTGGCGGTAGACCTCGCGAACAGCGTGGGGTGCCCCTCGTGCGGAGGGCGCGACGCGCTGTCGTCTCGCGCGGAAGCGGACCGATGGATTCGCCGGGTGGCGCCCGGGCGATGGCGACCGATCTCGGCGGCCGAGCTCTCGAGCCTCCGCGAGTTCCGGGACGACGTTCGGGCCTTGCTCCGAGCGATCGCGCAGCGCTCCGCCCCTCCCTCGACGGCGCTCCGGGCCGTCAATCGGGCGGCTTCCGAGGTACGCTCTCGGCCTCAACTGCACTGGTCCGGGACGGAGTGGAGCGTCGAAGAGCGGGGGCCCTACCCGCGTCGTGCGCGCGCGCTCCTTTCCGAGTCCGCGCGGTCCGTGATCGACATCGCAAGTGGTTCCGATCGTCGGATGCTCCGTCCATGCAGCGGTCCGGATTGTGTCCACTTCCTTATGGCCCAGCGAGCGTCTCAGCGTTGGTGCTCGGCGCAAGGGTGCGGGAATCGGGCGCGAGTCCGGCGTCACTATCGGAAAGTCCACCCGACTCGGATTCCATCGCTTCCGACAAAGGCTAAGAGCTCGCCCCTGTCGCCGGCCACTCATGCCCGAGGAGGTCGACCCGACCACCGTAGCCCGTAAGCTCAAGGAACGGCCGGATTCAATCCTCCTTCTCGACGTCCGCGAACCATTTGAGCGTCGGATGGCGGTGATCGTACCCTCCCTTCACATCCCGATGAACGACATCCCAGACCGTCTCGAGGAGATCCCACGAGACCGAGAGGTCGTCGTCTACTGCCACTCGGGCGCTCGTTCCCTGATGGTCGCGGGGTTCCTCGAAGGAAACGGCTTCCCGTCGGTCGCAAACCTTTCGGGCGGAATCGACGCCTGGTCCATCCAGGTCGACTCCAAGGTGCCCCGATACTGGTGACTCGGAACGGTACTCGCTTTCTGTCGGGCACGGGCCGGCGGGTCGAGGAACTCACCGGCGCCGCGATCGTCGGTCGTCCGGGTCCTGAGATGGCTCAAGGACTTCGATGTACCCTCGCATCTTCCAGTAGGTGTCGAGGAACTCTCGGCCCCGGGAAGTGAGGTCGTACACGGGCCGACCGTCAACCTCCTCCGTGTGCAGAAGTCCGAGTGTGAGCAGCCGGTCAACGAAATTGCGCAATCGGTCCACCGGCATCCCGGCGCCGTAGGAAATCCGGGTGATGCGCGCGGCTCCGTGGTATCGCTTGACCACCTCGAGGATCGTCGCGTAGAGGTCGCTCACCTCGCGGCGGCGAGGCGCCCCCGAGGAGCCGTTCAGCATGACGCGCCCCTCGATTCAGAGGGGGAACGGCGGAAGTGCCGCCACCTTTTGGGGCGACGTGCGGATGCGGGCGCCGTCCCGGACTTCCAGTGCTTCCGTAAACGTCACCTGATCGACCGAAGCACCTTCGTCGAGCATCACCCGTCGCGCAAAGATGCGAGCGGCTTCTGCCCTGGTTCCCAGACGGACCGTGTCTCCGTAGATGTCCTGTGCGACCGCCCTGGCATCGAGCTGGACGTCTCCCCCGATGAGAGGGCCCGACGCGCGACTCTTCCGTCCGATCTCGATTCGGGAGGCCTTGAGTCCCTCCGACGTGGAAACGGCCCCACCGATCTCGACGGGCCCCTGAAAGACGGCGCGGTGAGCGCCGATCTTGCCGCCGACCTCGAGCGAGTTCCCCGAGAGGCTTCCCCCGACGGAGATCTCCCCGCCGACCTCGAGTCGACCGCTGAGCTCAAGAGAGCCGTGGACCGAGAAACGACCTCCGACCTCGACGTTGCGGCCCTTCCCGTTTCCCTCAATCGAGCCGACACCCCCGACCTCCAGGTCCTCGAACGTGAGGTCCTTGTCTGCGGTGAGCATCCCACCTGCTTCCACGCGGCCCCCCCTGGCCTGGTCGTGGAACCGCGCTACGCCGCCGACTTCAAGGCTCCCGAACTCGAGCGGTGCCAGCGCGGTGAACTTTCCTCCGACCTCGACCCGCTGGCGAACGACGCCTCCGCCCAGCCGAACGACCCCCCCGACCTCGAGGGAGTCGATGGCAACCTCGTTGAGGTCGACCGCTCCCCCGGCCTCGACGGACTCGGCCGTGAGCCTGCCTGCAAGCTCGAGCTTTCCACCTACGGAGACCTTCCGTGCGGTGAGGGTCTGAGCCCCTTCGAGCTTGCCTCCGACGTCGAACTGCTCGGCCGTCGCGGGACCGCCCAGGACGAGACCCCGGTCGGCGTCCACGTGACGCGCCTTGAGCTCCCCCCGGACATCGAGGCTCCCGTCGTGCGTCTCGATGTCTTCTTGGACGAACAGGTGACCCTCGACCCGGACTTCTCCGTCGTCGGAACGGAACGAGCGACACTCCATGTCGCCGTGAACGACCGCGTCGCCGTCGAACCGTGCTCCCCCCGTCACGCTGAGTGTCCGATCGACGTCGATCTCCGCACGTTCGCCGACCCGAAGGTCGCCGTCGACCGTGCCGAACCGGACCCTCCCATCGCGGGGGACTCGTGTCTCCGCCATCGCCCGGGACAGGTTCCCCCCCTTCTATAGGAGTAGGTCACCCTGGGTGACTACCGGTGGCGAGGCCGTACGTCGGGAGCGGAAGCGCCAAGAGCAGGGCGCTCTCCCCTGCGTTCGTGGCCGACTCCCTCGAGGTGATACGACGGGAGGTCATCGCGTGCACTCGATGTCCACGCCTCGTACGGTACCGAGAGCGGGTCGCGAAGGAGAAGAAACGCGAGTTCCGAGCGGAAGAATACTGGGGGCGGCCCGTTCCGGGCTTCGGGGACCCCGCGGCTCGGCTCGTCGCCGTGGGACTCGCGCCCGCCGCCCACGGCTCGAACCGGACGGGTCGCGTCTTCACGGGAGATCGGTCGGCGGCGTTTCTCGTGCGTGCGTTCCATGAGGCCGGGTTCGCGAGCCAGCCATCCTCGCTGCATCGGGGAGACGGGCTTCGATACACGGACCTGTACCTCACCGCCGCTGTCCGATGCGCTCCTCCCGACAATCGACCTACGCCGGAGGAACGCGCGAACTGCACCCCCTTCCTCGAACGAGAGCTGAAGCTCCTTTCGGAGACGCGAGCGATCCTCGCGCTAGGAGGGGTCGCGTGGGACGCGGTCCGGGAGACGGTTCCGGCGGCGTATGGCGTCGAGCGTCCGAACGCGCCGTTCGCTCACGGAGCGTGCGTTCCCCTGGGTCCCGGCCGCCCCCTTCTCTGGGCGTCCTATCATCCGAGTCCCCAAAACACAAACACGGGGAAGCTCACCCTGTCCATGCTGGTCGAACTCCTCGAGCGGATTCGAGCGTCGTGGGGAGCGGGCGAGGGCCGGGGCTCGCGCCAGGCTTAACGCGCCGCTCCGATGCACCGGGACGATGGATTTCGAGCTCCTCGACCGGGATGGACTCGCTCGTCTGGGTCGGTTTTCGACGCCGCACGGGTCGGTGGAGACCCCGGCGCTCCTTCCGGTGGTCCACCCGGATCCCGAGCGGCAGCCAGTGTCGCCCGAGGAGATGCGCGCGCGCCTCGGGGTTCGCGCGGTGATCACATCGGCGTACATCACTTGGAGAACTCCGCCGCTTCGGGAAGTTGCCGAGCGCGACGGGATCCACCGATTGATCCGGTTCGATGGCCCGGTGATGACCGATTCGGGCGCGTTCCAGCAGCACGCCTACGGCTCGGTCGAGGTCTCCCCCGAAGAGATTGTGGCGTTCCAAAGCCGGATCGGGAGCGACATTGCAACGGTCCTCGACCAGTTCACGGAGCCCGAGGAGAATCGCGACGAGACCGAACGGGCTCTCGAGACCACGGTGGAGCGGGCCCGAGAGGCCCGGACGAGCTGGTCCGGGCTTCTCGCGGTGCCCGTTCAAGGCGGTTCGTACGCAGAGCTGCGGGCACGAGCGGCTCTCCGTGCGAGCGAAATCGGGGACGTGCTCGCCATCGGGGGCGTTGTTCCGCTGATGGAGCAGTACCGGTTTCCCGAGCTCGTCCGTGTCCTCGTCGCCACACGCTCCACCCTCAGGCCGGCGGCCGCGGTCCATCTCTTCGGCACTGGACACCCCATGACCTTCGCGCTCGCGGCGCTCTTCGGGGTCGACCTCTTCGATTCCTCCGCCTACCACAAGTTCGCGCGCCGCGGGAGCGTCATGACCCCCGACGGTACGATCCCTTTGGACGAAATCCGCGAACCCACGTGTTCTTGCTTCCTCTGCGCCGAACGACCCCTCCCAGAGGTTGCTCGGCTCCCCTTGGTCGAGCGCGAACGTCGGCTTGCGTACCACAATCTCCTCGTGTCGGTCCAGGAAATCGGTCGTGTCCGTCAAGCGATCCGGGACGGCACACTCTGGGAGCTCGCCGAGCGGAGGTCCGGCGCCCATCCGGCGCTTCGCGCCGGACTCCGAGAAGCGATGGCTCACCCGGACGTCTTCCTTCCCACCGAGCCTGAGTCGCGGCGAGCGTTCCGCGAAGTCATAGTCGAGAGCACGGACCGTCCGGCGGTCGTCCGGTTCCGCCACGCGATCGAGAGGATCGGCTCAGGTAGGCTCCCGGCGGTTCGAGTCCCTCGGTTTCCTCTCCGTCCCGAATACCTCCGGCACCTCCCCACGGCCAACCAGGACGGGCAGACCCTCGAATGGGAGACGATGACACCCCTTGGCCCTGTGCCGGTCGAGCTTACGGAAGTGTACCCGGTGGGACCCTACCTCGGAATCGACGAGTTCACGGAACCCGTGCGGCATCTTCCCCCGAGCGGCCTTGCCTCCTCGATCGCCGGCCTAGTACCATCGGGAGTCGACCGGGAGCGCGACTGGACGGCGGATTGGGACGAACGACAGATCGTTCGAATCCTCGAATGGAGGTACGGTCGGGCCGTGGCCCACAGCGCCGCATCGGGACTCCGCGCCGACCGGTCCCGTCGCACCGGCCGGCTCCGAGGGATGCAACGTGACGGACACCCCGAGTTCGTCCTCGGCACGGACGGGGTTCCGCGGCCGACCTACCGCGGCGCGACCCGCCTTCACACCTTCCTTCCGATGGGTCGGGAGCGCGTGGTCGTGAACTCGGATGCGGTGCCGTTCGTCCGGGAGGGACGGAGCCTCTTCTCGACGTTCGTCGTCCAGGCAGACCCGGCCCTTGTGCCCGGAGCGTCCGCGCTCTTGGTCGACGAGGGCGATTCCCTGCTCGCCGTCGGACGGCTTCTCCTCGCCCCTCACGAAATGGGTCGACTTCGTCGGGGGGTGGCGGTTCGCGTGACCGGCCATCCTCGCTCTCCCGTCGAGCTGCCGGAAGACTGAGTTCGGCTTCCTCCGCGGGACGTGCGGTGCGACTCGGGCCGGTCTTCTTTAAGACCGCGAGGCGTAGGGCACTCGGCTCGCTCCGGGTCTCTTCGATGACCAAGACATTCCTGCTCCTGCAGCTCGACAGCGAGGGCGCGCCCTACTCTGAGGTCGCCGCGATCCTTGAGGACATGGGATTCCGCCCGGAGACGGAAGGGTACGATTTTGTCTACGATTGGGGCCGGCCGGCGTCCGTCGCCGAGTCGCTGACGTTCGCGGACCGGATCCAGGAAGCGCTCCACGGGACCCGGGTGCGGTTCCGCGTCGAATCGACCGAGGAGTAGGAAGCGGGTCGGTTCGCGTGGCCACGCCGTTATAACCGTTCTGCCGGTAGTCGACCGATGGTGGTTCTCGGGATCGAGTCGACAGCCCACACGGCCTCCGTCGGAATCGTCGACGAAGAGGCGAAGGTCCTCGGGCTCGCGTCCGATTTCTATCAGCCCCCGTCCGGTGGAATCCACCCACGAGAAGCCGCGAACCACCACGTGGAGGTCCTCCCTACCCTGGTAGGAAAGGCGCTCGAAGTCGCCCATACCTCCCCGAAGGAGGTCGAAGCGGTGGCGTTCGCGCAGGGGCCCGGACTCGGACCGTGCCTCCGAGCCGGCGCCACGGTCGCGAGGATGCTCTCCCTTGCCTGGCAGCGTCCCCTCGTGCCCGTCAACCATTGCGTCGCCCACGTGGAGATCGCCCGCGTGCTGAGCGGCCTCGAGGACCCGCTGCTCCTGTACGCAAGCGGAGGCAACACCCAGGTCATCGCCTACGCTCGACGGCGCTACCGGGTCCTGGGCGAGACCCTCGATGTGGGAGTCGGCAACTTCCTCGACAAGCTCTGGATCGGGCTCGGGGGGAAGTTTCCGGGGGGACCGGCGATCGAGGAGGAGGCACGTCATGGACACGAGCTGCTGCCGTTGCCGTACTCGGTCCATGGGATGGATGTCGCGTTCTCGGGGATGCTGACCGCGTCGCTCGCGCTCCACGCAAAGGGCGCGCACCGCCCGGACCTGGCCTACTCGGTCGAGGTGACCGCCTACTCGATGCTCACCGAGATCACCGAACGCGCGCTCGCCCACCGGGGGAGGAATGCGGTCGTGTTGGGGGGCGGGGTCGCATGCAACGGTCGCCTCCGAGAGATGGTCCGGGCGATGACCGAGAGTCGCGGAGGGACGATGTTCGGACCTCCGAAGTCTCTGTGCGTCGACAACGGAGCGATGATCGCGTGGACGGGCCATCTCGCGTACCGCGCGGGCGTCACGACGACGGTCGAGGGTTCCGCGGTGCAGCCGCGACAGCGAACGGACCTCGTGCCGACGCCCTGGCGGCCGAACTGACCGGTCCTTCGTTAAGAGCGCGACCCGCCTTCCGGGGGCGGTGGACGAGGTCGACGTTCTCGTGGTCGGTGCGGGCCCGGCGGGGTCCACGACGGCTGCGCGAATCGCGTCGGCCGGTCACTCGGTCCTGGTCATTGAAGAGCATCCGAAGGTGGGGTTCCCGGTGCAATGCGCGGGGCTCGTCTCGCAACGCGTTCTCGACCTCGCCGGGTCAACCTCGTTCGTCCGGACCTCCGTCCGCGGAGCGAGCGTCTTCGGCCCCTCGCTCGAATCGATCTCGTTCCGGGCGGAGACGCCTCGCGCCTTCGTGATCGACCGGGCCGGTCTCGACATCTACCTTGCGGACCGGGCGGCACGGGCAGGCGCGGAGGTCCGAACGTCGACCCGATTCGACGCCGTGGAAGCGGAGGCGGGGAACCGGCTCACCGTTCGACTTCGTGGTCCGGACGGCGAACACGTCGAGATTCGTCCGAAGCTTGTGATCGGTGCGGACGGGGTCGCGAGCGCGGTCGCTCGGGCCTTTCGCCTTCGTCGGCCGGTCGAGGTTCTCCCTGCGTTCGAGGCGGAATTTCCCGAAAGCCCGGGGGACCCGGAAACGGTCGAGGTCTATCTGGGCCGCAAGTTCGCGCCGGGCCTCTTCGGGTGGTGGATCCCGGACGGCGCGGGAGGCGCGCGCGTCGGCATCGCATCGGACGCCGATGGGACCCCGGCGCGGCAGTACTTCGATCGGCTCCTCGAGTACCTCGCTCAGCGATTTGGACGGGCTTTGTCGAACCCGACCGCCTACATCGTCTCGGGGATCCCCATAGGAGCCCTTCCGCGCACCCACGCCCGGAGAGCCCTGCTTGTGGGGGACGCGGCCGCGCAAGTGAAGCCACTCTCAGGCGGAGGAATCTTCACTGGGATGCGCTGCGCCGAGATCGCCGCGGACGTCGCACATCGATCCCTTGTCCGTGACGACCTTTCCGAAAGCTCGCTCGCGGAGTACGATCGTCGTTGGCGCGCCGAACTGGGGGAGGAATTCCGCCGCGCGCTGTACCTCCGTCGCCTGTTCACCCGACTGTCCGACGACGAGCTCGACCGCGTCATCCACGCGCTCAAGGGCGCCCACCTGGCGGCGACTATCGTCGCGTTCGGCGACATCGACTTCCCGACGCATTTGGCGCGAGAGCTCCTCAAGGAGTCCCCGGGGCTTCTTCGTCTTCTTCCTAAGGCGGTTGGAGCGTGGGTCTCCCCGGGCCCCTATCGAACCCCCGAACTCGACTTTGGTCCTCGGCGGAAGTAGACGAACGCCCCGAGTCCGACGAGCACGAGAGCGCCGCCAAGCAGGAGGCCGAGTGCCCAGTCCCAGCTCGAGGAAGTAATGAGGATCGCCGTCTCCGGGGTGACTCCCGAGACCCCGAGGACCGTCAGATTCAGGGTCGTCGCGCCACCGGGAAGCTCGGTCGCCGCCGCCCATTCGCTTGCGGTGAACCAACCGCGGGATTCGAGAAGGAATTGGGTCCCGTTCGCTCGGAACGAAAGGGCGCTCCGCACCGCGAAATCCCCGGACGGTGTGTTGTCCGAAGTCACGACGCCGACGGAACCGGGCTCCGATGTCCCCGGAGAAAGCGGATCCAGGGTGAGGTTCACGCTTGTGCCCGACGAGGACGGTGTCACGAGGACTGGGGTCCCGGCGGTCGTGATCGTCGAGGTCGCGTTCCCCGGGAAGGCGTTGAACGCGTACACTTGGAGCGTGAGCAGAACGGACGACATCGGCCCGAAGCTTGACGGGTCGGCGACCCGGAAGGAGAGCGTGCCCGAAGCTCCGGGAGCGAGCGAGGGCGCCGATAGGTTCGAAAGGAGAGTCCCGTCGTAAGCGAGCGGGAGCGGCGGGGACGAGGCCGCGACGGGATTCGGGAGAAGGACGGAGAGCGCGGCGAGCGCGACGGCCACAGCGAGGAAGGCTCGGAGGGGATGCCGGCCGACCCGTCGGGCGTCAGCCACCGACGTCCTCCGGGAACCGTCCGCTCTCGGCGAGAGCGACGAGACGCCGGATCCGGTCCATCGCCTGTTGGCGCCCCCGGCGACCCCCCACTCCGAGGAGGCCAGGAAGGCTTCCGCCCACGGTCGGCTCGAGCGACGCCGCCTTGAAGAGAGCACGCGCCAGGGTCCTGGGCCGGTGCGTTAGCTCGACCGCGTCTAAGTCGGCGCGATATTCCTCGCGATGGGTCAGCGACGAAGCGAAGAAAGCAAGAATCGGGTCCCAACGCATCATTCGGGAGAGGGTGCGGAAGAATGTCAGGTACCGTCCGTCGAGCTCGCGGAGATGACCGAGCTCGTGAGCCAGCACGGCCTCCCACTCCCTCGGTTCCAGCTCGGAAAGAAGGCGGTCGGAGACCATGATCACGTCCCGGGCCCGAACGCCTCTCGGACCTCCGCGTTCGAGCAGAGTGAACGCGAAGGCTCCGCCGCTCGGAGAGCAGAACGCCCGGACGCTAACCGGTCGGACCGGTCTCGGAAGAGCCGCCGGCCACGAGAGTTCGCGGGACGGGAACAGGCGGAGGAATCCCCGACCGACCGTTTGGCTCAGGACGAAGGCGACCAGGAACACCGCGAAGGCACCGAGGATTCCGGCCACCCAGACGCCGACCATCCTGGGTTCCAGGAGCCGGCCCGGCGACTCTGCCAGGACCACCACAGCACTCCATCCCCCGTCCTCGAGAACGAACGCTAGGGCGGTAGTCGCCAGGATCGCCCAGAGTCCGAGGAAGAGCGCGGTCAGTCGGAAGATCGTCGTCGCCCCCGCCCGGAGGAACGCGATGACGAGAGCGATCGCGAGAGCAACCCACAGGAACAGCGGTAAGTCGACCCACGCGAAGGCCGCGAGCGCCATGAGAGGAAGCCGGCCGGGCTCAGTCGAGTCCGAGCCGGCGCCGAAGCTCTCGTTCCTCTTTCGGGTTCAGCTTTGCGATCTCTTCGTTCAGGTGGACGACCCCCGCCGGGCCGAACATGTCGACCACTCCGCGCAGGACGTTCATGAGGTATTTGTGTTCGACGTTGGCCGGTCGGTACACATAGCGCTCTCCTCCGCGACAGGTCTCACGCCGCCGCGTCACGAGGCGTTTCGCGTGAAGCCGGCTCAGGATCGTTGCGACGGTAGTGTAGGCGACGTGGACCCCCCGGTCCTCGAGAGCCTTCCGGATCTCTCGGGCCGGCGCGGGGCCGATTGAGCGGAGCGTCGAAAGGACCTCCGATTCGAGCGAGCCCAACATCCTCGGGTGGTCCTCTCCGCCGAGCCACGAGGGAGCTCGGCTTAACCCGTTCGACGGAGGCGAACGGACCGGTTCGTACCGAACGGACTTGCCGGTCCCTACCCTGGAAGGTCGCCGGTCGCCCGGCGGCGGCAAGGGTTAATGGGACTGCCCTGTTCGGCGGCGTCGTGACCGCCCGGAACACCCGGCCGGAGAGCGTGCTTGACCTCGTGGGAGGCACTCCGATCGTGCCTCTCCGCCGTGTCGCTCGGGACCTTCCGTACCGGGTGCTCGCGAAGCTCGAGTACCTCAATCCGGGCGGTTCCGTGAAGGACCGGATTGGGTCCTTCATGATCGAGGCCGCCGAGAAGGACGGGCGGCTGAAGCCGGGCGGAACGATCGTAGAGGCCACGAGCGGGAACACGGGCGTGGGCCTCGCGATGATCGCCGCTGTACGAGGCTACCGGATCGTGATCGTGATACCGGACAAGATGAGCTCGGAGAAGATCCGGATGCTTCGTGCGTTTGGCGCCCGGGTCGTCGTGACCCCTTCGGGGATTCCTCCGGACCATCCGATGAGCATGTATTCGGTGGCCCGTCGCCTGTCCGAGGAGATCCCGGGAGCATTCTACCCGAACCAGTACGAGAACGCAGGGAACCCCGAGGCGCACTATCGGACGACCGCTCCCGAGATCGACCGGGACGTCCCGGAGGGTCTCGCCGCCGTCATCGGGACGGTCGGAACGGGTGGGACGATGAGCGGGATCGGTCGGTACTTCAAGGAGCATCGTCCGGCCGTGCGGATCGTCGCCGTCGACCCTCAGGGGTCCGTCCTGGGTAACTACTTTCGGACTCACGAGGTGGGGAAAGCCGTCCCTTACCTCGTGGAAGGGATCGGGGAGGACATGATCCCGAAGTCGATCCATTTCCAGTACCTGGACGACTTCGTCGAGGTGAGCGACAAGGAGTCTTTCCTGATGGCTCGCCGTCTGACTCAGGAGGAAGGACTGTTCGTCGGGGGGTCGTCGGGGTCGGCCGTGGTCGGAGCGATCCGGTGGCTCTCCGGCCGGCCGGTGCCCGAAGGCAGTACCGTGGTCGTGCTCCTTCCGGACTCTGGGGACCGCTACCTCACGAAGGTCTACTCGGACGACTGGATGCGCGAACAGGGGATGCTCGAAATTGCTGCGACCGCGGGTGAACTACTGGCCCGAAAAACCGGGACCCCCGCCCTCGTTGCGGTCGAGCCCACCACTGTAGTGCGCGATGCGCTCGAACTCCTCCGGCGCCACGGGATCTCCCAGGCTCCCATCCTTTCCGGCGGCCGCCAGGTCGGGCGGGTCGAGGAGGACGACCTGCTTCGACGGGGACTCACCGACGAGACCGTTCTCGACCGTTCCGTGCGCATGGTCCCGTCCAAGCCGCTGCCCGAAGTGAGCGCGGATGCGACGGTCGCAGAACTTCTGAAAACCCTTCGCGAGGAGAAGTCGCTCGTCGTTCGGGACCCGACGCTCGGGACTGTCATCGGCGTCCTCACTCGGCACGACCTCGTCGGATACCTTTCCGAGGAGGGGGGAAGCCATGCGGTTTGATACACGGCTGCTGCACGACGGACAACCTGCCGACCCGCTCACCGGCGCCGTAAACACCCCTATCTACCTCTCGAGCACGTTCCGCCAAGCGGCTCCGAACAAGAACCAAGGATACGTCTACGGTCGAACCGGAAACCCGACCCGGACCGTCCTCGAGACGACAATCGCTCGCCTCGAAGGAGGCTCCACGGGACTTGCCTTCGCCTCCGGGCTCGCCGCTCTCACGACCCTTCTCGAATCCGTCCCGAGTGGGAAAAGGGTCGTCTGCGTCGACGACGTCTACGGCGGGACGTACCGGCTTCTCGAGCACCACCGACGACAGTTCGGCCTTCGGGTCGAGTTCATCGACATGACGGAGCTCGGGCACCTCCGGTCGGCCCTCGCTACGCCCGCCGACATGGTCTACCTCGAAACCCCGACGAACCCCCTCCTCAAGCTGGTCGACATCGCGGGTGCGGTACGCCTCGGCCGAAGGACCGGCGCGACCGTTGTCGTAGACAACACCTTCGCGACTCCCGCCCTTCAGCGCCCGATCGAGCTGGGAGCCGACATCGTCCTTCACTCCACGACCAAGTACCTCGGGGGCCACTCGGACATCATCGGGGGAGCGCTCGTCGTGAAGGACCCAACGCTGGGAGAGCAGTTCCGATGGCTCCAGAACGCGGTCGGCGCGGTCCCGAGCCCGTTCGATTGCTTCCTGGCCCTTCGCGGCATCCACACGCTCGGGGTCCGGATGCGAGCGCATGGGGAGAGCGCTCGCGCGGTCGCCGAGGCGCTCTCGGGTCGCTCTCGGGTCCGTCGTGTGCTCTATCCGGGCTTGCGTTCTCACCCCCAGTATACCCTCGCCCGGCGCCAGATGAGCGGATTCGGTGGAATGGTGAGCGTAGAGGTCGAAGGGGGCCGGAGAGCCGCCCTTCGGTTCCTCAGGGGTTTGCGAGTCTTCACCCTCGCCGAGAGCCTCGGAGGCGTCGAGTCGCTTGTGGACCACCCGGCATCGATGACCCACGCGAGCGTGCCCCGGAAAGAGCGAGAGGCGCACGGCGTGACGGACGGGCTCGTCCGTCTTTCATGCGGGATCGAGGATCCTTCCGACCTCGCGGAGGACGTGGTCCGCGCTCTCCGAGGAATCTAACCATGAGACGGTTCACCGTCTACGATACTCGCACACGCGACACGCGAGTCTTCGCCCCCCTTGCGCCGCCCCGGGTCGGCCTCTACGTCTGCGGCCTCACCCCGTATGCCCCCGCACACATCGGGCATGGCCGCACGTTCGTCTTCTTCGACGTCGTCGCACGCGCCCTTCGCCGGTGGGGCTACCGCCTCTTCTACGTCCAGAACGTGACAAACCTAGACGACAAGCTGATCGCGCGTGCTGCCGAGGAAGGGGTCGAACCGCTCGGACTCGCCGAGCAGCACTTCCAAGAGTACCGCCGGTCGATGGACGCTCTGGGCGTTCGTTCGGTCGACTACTACCCGTTTGCGACCGACTACGTTCCCGAGATCCTTCGACAGATTCACACGCTCGTCGAGAAGGGATTCGCCTACGTCGCCGACGATGGTTCGGTCTACTTCTCCGTCGCCAGATTCCCCGAGTACGGGAAGCTCTCGGGCCAGCGTGTCGAGGCGCTGAAGCCGGGGGCGCGCCTCGAGATCGATACGCGAAAGCGAGCCCCTGAGGATTTCGTGATCTGGAAGGCGACGACTCCCGGCGAACCGAGCTGGGAGAGCCCTTGGGGGCCCGGGCGACCGGGGTGGCATGTCGAGGACACCGCGATGATTCTCCGCCTGCTCGGCGAACGATGCGACCTGCACGGTGCCGGGCTCGACCTGATCTTTCCCCACCATGAGGCCGAGGTGGCGCTCGCCGAAGCGACCACAGGGGTCGCGCCGTTCGCGAACTACTGGATGCACGGCGGAATGCTCCTGATGGAGGAGGAGAAGATGTCGAAGTCGATCGGGAACGTCGCGTCGCTCACCGAGGCGATCGACGCAGTGGGTGCGGGCCCACTCCGCTTCTACTACCTGAACGCGAACTATCGGAGCCCACTTGCGTACATCCCGGGAAAGAGCCTCGAGGAGGCTCGGGAAGCGTACGCGCGGCTCACGCTTGTCTCCGGTCGGATCGATGAGCTCCTGGAGCGGGACGGCTCCGACCGGCCCGGCGCCGAGATTCCTGACCCTCTCTCCGCGGAGGCCGAAGACCTGGTCGACCGGCTCGATGCCGCGCTCGCGGAGGACTTCAACACGCGCGAGGCGATCGCACTCCTCTTTGGATGGACGCGACGCCTCGTCGAGGAGCTTCCGCGACTCGAGGGATACTCGGGGGAGGCACTCGAGGAACTCGCGGGTCCGTACCGTTGGGGGGAGGAGGTCCTCGGACTGTTCCCCCGAGTCCCCTCCGGCTCACAAGGGGCGTGGGCGTCCGTCGTTTCGGTCGCACTTGCGGCCCGGGCGAGGGCGCGCACACGCGGCGATTACGCGGAGGCAGACCGGATCCGCGATGAGTTGAGGGCGGCCGGCGTCGAACTCGAGGACGACACCGGCGGCACCCGCTGGCGGGCTCGTCAGGACCGATAGCGACGATGCGAGGGTTCGGCTTCGCCCAGCACGGCGGTCTCGAACAGCTTGCCTTCGTGAACGTTCCCGAACCGGTGCCGGGTCCCGATGAGGTGCGGGTTCGGGTCCGCGCCGCGGCGTTCAACCGGCTCGACCGGTTCACCCTCGCTGGGATTCCGGGCGTTCCAATCGCTCTCCCTCACGTGCTTGGCTCCGACGGTTCCGGGGTCGTTGACCGGGTCGGCAGCACCGTCACGGACCTTTCGAACGGTGCCAAGGTGCTGATCAACCCGGGGATGTGGGACGGCACTTGTCCGGCGTGCCAATCGGGAAACGAGGCCCTCTGCCGGAACTATCGCATCCTGGGAGAGCACGTCCAGGGAACCGTGACGGATTTCGTGGTCGTGCCCCGTCGCAATGTCCATCTCCTTCCGGACCGGATGTCGTTCGTCGACGGCGCCGCTGCTCCCCTCGTCTTCCTCACCTCCTGGAGGGCGCTCAAGACCGTCGGTGCGGTCCGGCCGGGGGATCGGGTCGCGATCGTCGGCGCCGGAGGAGGGATTCCCACGGCCGCGGTCCAAGTGGCAAAGCTGCTCGGTGCGACGGTCGCCGTCGTGTCGCGCTCTCCCGCGAAGGAGGAACGAGCAAGGGCCCTCGGCGCCGATGCGTTCCTCGTCTACTCGGACGAGCGACCGCTCGACCGAGTCCTGTGGGAGTGGAGCGGGAAGTCGGGCGTCGACGTCGTGCTCGACTCGGTCGGCCAATCGACCGTATCTCGCGGGATTCGCGCTCTTGCAAGGGCTGGACGGGTGGTAGTGATCGGAGCGAGCTCAGGACCGACGGTCGAGCTCGACATCCGGACCCTCTTCTGGCGCCAGGCCTCCGTTCGGGGTAGCACGATGTCTTCCCGAGGCGAGTTCCAAGAGGTCTACGGGGAGCTCGCCGCAGGTCGATTGCGCGCCGTCGTCGACTCCACCTTTGAATTCGAGCGCGCGCCCGAGGCGTTCCGGCGGTTTGATGCGCCCGACCTCTTCGGCAAGATCGTAGTCGAGGCTCCGACGGACTGACCGTTCGCGGCCTCGCTCCGGCCGGTTCGGAGTCGTTCGGTCGCCGGTGAGCGAAGGCATGGTTAAATACCAGAAGCCGGCCTTTCTTCGCTCGTGAGCCTTACATTGTCTGCTCCCCAGCGGGCCGGGAGCGTCGGGAGCCGAGCTCGCGGGTCGATCTCAATCACGATCTTCGCGGTCGTGGTCGTCCTTGTCGTGGTCCTTGGAGGGCTCTCTGTTCTCGCCTCCGGACACAGCGCCGCGTCGGTGAGTCACACCTCATCGGGTGCTCTGCCGGCGGCAGGGCCACCGGACACTCATGGCGACCTGATCGTCCCCGCCGGAAAAACGTTCGTGATTGCGCCGACGCCCGGATCGCACACGTACTACCAGGGTGGCAACATCACCGTGGAATCCGGCGGCACACTCATCGTCCAAAACGTCACCCTCTCGTTCGTCCAGTTCGTCTCGGATAACGGGACGCCCCTCGAGCGCCTCTCGCACATCTACCAGTTCCTCGACCTCGCCGGTGGAACCGTCTCCTTCTACAATTCCACGCTGACGACGGACGTCCTCGTACTCAACGCATGGGCGAAGCTCGACTTCACGATCCAGGGGACCGTCACCGCGTGGAACTCCACGTTCGCGTTTCCCGGGTGGGTGAACGTCGAGGGAGCCTCCGGAGCGCTCACTCTGAACAGCTCGAGGATAACGGCGAACCCGCTCGTCCCGAGCCTTCGCGAGCCTCCCGCCATCCTCGGGGACACGATGTACGCGCCCTCGATCTCGGTGACCGGCGGAGCGCAACTGAACGCGTTCAACTCGACCTTGAACGAAACGTACGCGGACAACACGCTCGTCCACAACCCACCTCAGCCCGTCCCCCTGACCATCGTTCCGGGATCCGGGGTCGTCACGATTGGTGGTGGGGTCACCAACTTCTCGAGTTTGTACACGCCCTCGGATTCGGCAAACCTCACACAGGATTGGCTCTATCCGAACGCTGATTTCCAAGTGGGTAACGTGGTCGGGAACTACACGAACTCGATCGCAGTCACCTCCGACGCGACCGTGTACGTCTGGTACAACGGCACCCAATACGCCGTCGGCACCGTGACGTTCGAGGGAAGCTCGAGCAATACCTTCAATCTCCCCCTCCCCGGCGCGCTCCTTACCGCCATCACAGATGACGGGGTGTTGAACTATCTCAACTGGACCGGCGACTTCGGCGTGAGCCCTTCGAAGATTGCGATCGAATTCGACGTGACGACCGGTTCGGGCGCACAGATCGCCGCGGGTCTTTCCCTCCGTCCCTCCCCGCAGTTTAACATAATCGTGTCGGGAGTCGGCTCCACGATCAACAGCGTCGACACCTCGTTCGCGCTCAACTGGAACCCTCTTCCCGCGAATTCCACCTCTCAAGCCGTCCCCTACCCGTGGTCCTCGAACAAGCTTCTCCTTGAGAACCACGCAAAGGCGTACCTCGCGAACGCGACCGTCGCGAGCGGCCTTCCCGGTGTCTTCCGCGTCTCGGCGGTGATCCCGGACGCGACCAGCGAGGCGTTCTTCTATCGGTGGGGACAGCTGAACCTCACTGGGCGCGGCGGGGTCCTCCCTATCCCGAACGCTCAGGTCTCCGCCTTCTACGCCACCAACCAGACCAACAACCTGACCGTGAACGCGCTCAACGACCTCGCGAGTTCGAACCCCCAGATCTGGGGATACGTGCAGTACTGGGACCAGCTCCACGGCGCGAAGTCGTACGGCATGTCGAACGCGGAAGGGATCGCCGATATCCTCCTCGCGTCGAGCAACATCACCTCCGGAACCCTCCCCGACGGCTACTTCCTCGGGGTATACCACATGGGCGTCTATGTCCCCGCTCCGGGAGTTGGCAGCAAGTGGTTCAACTGGGCGGTGAGCCCGTATCCGAACGGGGTCGCCCAGATTCCGCCGGCGCTCGCGCGTCCCGACTACGGGCCGGCGGTCAACTTCCCCGCGTACTTCGGCGGAATCTCGGTCTCCTCCCTTGTCGTGACCGCGAACGGCGTGCCGAGCTCCACGATTTACCTCGGTCAGACGGTCACGGCCCACCTCACCGTCGAGGACATCGGAACGACCCCGATCACCCAGCTCTCGGGCTCACTATACTACAACTGGACCCGGCCTCTTACGTCGCCCCTCGCGCTCTATAACAACACGACCCTCGATCTCTCGACGCCGGGAGAGACCGTTTCGTTCACGCTATCATGGGTGGCGACGGCCAACATCACTGGGATCGGAGCAGCGTTCCATCACAACCTCACGATCTACCTCACATGGAATCTCAACAACCCGCGCCTCGCCGGAGGGAACTTCTCGAAGAACGTATCCGAAACCTTTGCCCCGACGGCGATCAAGGTCACGACCACGCTCCTCGCGAACGGGGTCGCCAACCAGACTATCGACCTTGGTCAGGTTCTCGGCGCCCGGTTGCTCGTGAAGGACGTGGGCAATGGCACAATCTCCGACTTCACCGTTGTGCTGTCGTACAACAAGACAACGCCGATCGCATGGTACAACAACACGAACTTCGGGCTCACGAACGATCGGAACACCACGGTCACGCTCTCCTGGACGTCGACCGAGAATATCACCGGCCTCCACGGATGGTTCCTGCACAACCTGAGCCTCGCCATCGCGTTCAACAACAACTCCGCGACGAAGTGGCTCGGGAACGGTGCCCAAAAAGGGAACGTTTCCGTGAACTTCGCTCCGTCGCAGATCCGCTTCACCGCGTTCAACCTTCCACCGTCGACCCTGGACCTCGGAACGATCTACTTCTCGGCGGGCACGCTCGAGTACAACGGCTCGAAGGCCGCCGCGATCAGCCTGACGGCGACCCCGGTGGGAGGCGGAGTTCCAATCCTCGTCGCGACCGGCGTCGCCCTGGCGCCCGGCGCGTTTGACCTTCAGTGGTCGAACCTTGAGCAGATCAGTCCGAGCCTTACCCCGGGCACAAGCTACACGCTCACCGCGACCGCGACCTACAACCAACGGAGCACCGAGCTGAACCTCACCGGCATCTACTCGGTCCCGCCGACCCCGAGCTCTCCCACGAACTTCTTGACGCAAAAGGTCCTGGGACTTCCGCTCTGGGTCTGGCTCGCGATTGCGGCCGCCATCGTTGTCGGGATCGTCGCCTTCCTCCTGATCGCCCGCCGCCAGGCGGCGGGCCGTCTCGTCGAGTGCGGCGAGTGCGGCAACCTGATCCCCGAGGACGCGACGGTATGTCCGAAGTGCGGTGCGGAGTTCGAGACCGACCTCCTGCGGTGCAGCCGGTGCGCCTCCACGATCCCCGCCGACTCGAAGTTCTGCCCCGAGTGCGCGGCTCAGCTCCTCGGAACCCCCGGGGAAGAGAAGGCCGACCCCGAGCGGCAGGCGTACGCGGACTTCACCGAGAAGTACCGCGCCGAGGCGAAGCGCGAGCTGGGAGACAACTACAGCGAAGGCGCATTCTGGGACTGGTGGAAGCGCCAGCCGACGTACACTCCGTTCAGCCAGTGGAGCCTTCAGCAGGGACAGGGAACGGCTCGGGCCGGTATGACTGCGCCCCCCGCGGGCGCGGAGACCCCTCCGCCCCCGCCCCCCAGTACGGGAGGGAAGCCCCCGAAGGGAGGCGGGACCGCGTGGACCGAGCCCACGGGCGCTGCTCCGGCCCCTGCGCCTTCAGAGGCACCGCCGCCGACCGCGACGGTGCCTCCACCCGCTCCGGGTGGAGCAGGTCTCAAAGCGTGCCCGAGCTGCGGGAAGCAGATCCCGTCCGAGTACCTGGTCTGTCCGTTCTGCAATGCGGTGACCCAGTAGAGACCGACCCCCGCGGCCGAGGACGCGGCCACCCAACCCCTTCCTCTCATCCTTTATCCCATCCGGTCTCTCCGCGAGGGAGGTTCGCATGAAGGGAGACCTCGCCCGCGGGCGCTTGAAGGTCGAATGGGCTCGGACTCACATGCCGGTTCTCGAGGGGATCCGGCGGCGATTCGAGACCGAGCACCCGCTCGCGGGGCTCACCGTCTCGGCGGTGCTTCACGTCGAGGCGAAGACGTGCGCGCTCGCTCTCGCGCTCCAAGCTGCCGGCGCGGACGTTCGGCTGGCGGCCAGCAACCCTCTATCGACCGACGACGACGCGGTCGCGGCCGTTCGTGAGGGCGGTGTCCCGACCTGGGCCGAGAAAGGGGAGACGGTCGCCCAGTACCGAGCGGGGCTCACGGCCGTGCTGGACGCGGACCCGGACATCATCGTGGACGACGGCGCCGACCTCGTCGCTCTCGTGCATACCTCGCGGGGGACGCGCGGGAAGATCCGGGGGTCCACGGAAGAGACGACCACCGGGGTCACCCGCCTCCGGTCGCTAGAGAAGTCAGGGCAGCTTCTCTTTCCGGCGATCGACGTGAACGACGCCGAGATGAAGCACCTCTTCGACAACCGCTACGGAACCGGTCAATCAAGCGTGGACGGAATCCTTTCGGCAACGAACCTCCTCATCGCCGGCCGGACCTGCGTGGTCGCCGGCTATGGCTGGTGCGGAAAGGGCGTGGCCGCGCGTCTTCACGGTATGGGCGGGAACGTGATCGTGACCGAGGTGGACCCCGTCCGGGCGATCGAGGCACGCCTGGACGGCTTCCGAGTGATGCCGATGCTCGACGCCGCGAAGGAGGCGGACCTCATCGTCACGGTCACCGGCAACACCGACATCGTTCGGGCCGAGCACCTCCGCGTCCTCAAGGACGGGTGCCTCCTCGCGAACTCGGGACATTTCGACGTCGAGGTCTCGAAGAAGGACCTCGAGGGGCTCTCGGTAAGTCACCGGACTGCTCGTCCAAACGTCGAGGAATATCGGTTCGCGGACGGTCGCCGGGCGTACTTGCTGGCCGAAGGGCGCCTCGTCAACCTCGCCGCCGGCCAAGGACACCCGGTCGAGATCATGGACCTCTCGTTCGCGCTCCAGGCGCTGAGCGTCGAGCACCTCGCGAAGCACGGACGAGAGATGGCGACGCGCGTGCACCCGGTCCCGACATCCCTCGACCGCGAGGTGGCTCGCGCTGCGCTTCCCTGGTTCGGCGTCCGGCTCGAGGAGCCGACGGTCGAACAGGTGAAGTACGCACAGGCGTGGGAGGGAGGGACAACATGACCGAGGAGAAGGTTCCGAACGACCTTCGGTACACGAAGAGTCACGAGTGGGTGAAGGTGGAGGGGAACCGGGCGACCGTGGGGATCACCGACCACGCCCAGGCCCAGCTGACCGACATCGTGTTCGTCGACCTTCCGGCGGTCGGCAAGGCGGTCCAGAAGGGCGGAAGCGTCCTCGTCCTCGAGTCGGTGAAGACGGTCGCCGACGTGTACGCACCCGGGGCCGGGACCGTCGCCGAGGCGAACGGGGAACTCAAGGCCCATCCCGAATACGTGAATCACGACCCGTACGGGAAGGGATGGCTCTACCGAGTCACGCTGTCGGCTCCGATCGACCCGGCCGAGCTCCTATCCGCGGACCAATACCGCGCCCTGGTTGCCTCGGGAAAGTAATCGGCCCACCGGCAGCCCGAGGGCCGGTCAGCGGCCTTTGAACTCGGGCTTGCGACGCTCGAGGAACGCCCGCATCCCTTCAAGTCGGTCTTCCGTCGCGAACGTGTGGCCCGCGGATTCCCCTTCGATGTAGAGTGCGCTCGCGAGCGACGCATCCGCTCCTCGGTCGACCACCCGTTTCACGCGCTGCACCCCGAGTGGGGCCCGACTCGCGATTGTCTCGGCGATCGCCGCGGCTTCCTCGCGTGCCCGGTCGGCGGGAACGACCTTCGCTACGAATCCAAGGCGGAACGCCTCGTCCGCCGTGACCGGCACTCCCGTGAACACGAGCATCTTCGTCCGAGCGGGGCCGATGAGACGGGTCAGGCGCGACGCGCCCCCCATCCCAGGATGGATCCCCACCGTCACCTCGGGAAGCCCGAGGAGAGCTCCCTCGGCGGCAACGATGAAATCCGCGGCGAGGGCGAGCTCAAGCCCCCCTCCCAACGCGTACCCTTCGACGAGCGCCAGCACGGGAGCGGGGAATTTCGCGATCCGTTCCCCGACCCTCTGGCCGCGGAAGCCGAATTCGATCCCTTCGGCGAGGGTCTTCTTCTCCATCTCCGCGATGTCGGCGCCTGCGGCGAAGACCGGCGACGAGCCGGCGAGGACGACTGCCCGTATCCCGTGTTCGAGCTCGAGAGACCGGAAGGCGTTCTCGACCTGGTCCAGGAGCTCGGAGTTGAGCGCGTTCAGCGCTTCGGGTCGGTCGAGGAGCACCCACGCTACCGGCCCTTTCCTCTCCACCCGTACCTGCGATAGCGGCCACGTTCGTTCGCCCCGAGCGACGCGGTCGCGGAGCTCGGAAGAGGTAGGGAAATTCCCGGGCCATCGCTGCGCGTACAGCTCTACCAAGCGGAGCCCCTCCGAGAGCCCCACCGAGGAAAGAAGGGCGAACGGCCCGAACTTGCGTCGGAGCCCGACGGTCGCGCCGCGGTCGGTCGCCTCGGCAGTCGCGACCCCTTCCGCGACAAGCTCCGTCGCGATGCCGATCGTGAGCCCGAGGAATCTTTCGCGGACGGCCGGCTTCTTGGTCGGCTCGACCTCGGTCTCCTTCCAATGCCACGGTTGGTTCGACCGGAACTGGGACTCGAGGAGTTTCGAGGGGGCGTACGCGGGCCCGAACGCACGGTAGAGGCTCGTCTCGGCGTGGAACGCGATCGGGATCCCCGTAACGTTCATCAGCTCGAACGGACCCAGCGTCGCACCGAACAGCTCGCGACCGACCTCCTCAATGGTCGCGAGGCTCGCGACGTTCTCTTCCGCGAGTCGGGTGGCCTCATTGAGGTATGGGACGAAGTAGCGGTTCACGCAGAACCCGGCCCGGTCCGCCGTCTCGATCGGGATCTTGCGGATCAGATAAGCGAACCGCTCGAGGGCGGCGATGGTCTCTCGGTCGGTCGAACCTCCCGCGATGATCTCGAGCAGCTTGTTCACCGCCGCCGGGTAGAAAAAGTGGAGGC
>Ga0187780_10000784_pt1 | contig 23674 bp, 20 predicted proteins | sample 1015_Q2_SP10_20__FD_132429 | JGI IMG/M metagenome (GOLD analysis project Ga0187780, IMG submission 132429) | Tropical peat soil microbial communities from peatlands in Department of Meta, Colombia - 1015_Q2_SP10_20_MG | ecosystem: Environmental > Terrestrial > Soil > Wetlands > Peat | place... | reverse complement strand
GGTACCGACGAATACGATCCCCTGGGTGACGATCACCTCGATCTGCCTCCGGATGCCCCGCTTGTCAAAGTTTTGCCAACGGATGCTGAGGACTCTGCCCCGCCCCCGGTTCATGCTCAAATCCAGCGCTGGACTACGGAGCAAAAAACCATTCACGTTGACGCGTTATCGCCAGCGCGCCTCGCGTTGCGCCTTTTGAATTACCCCGCTTGGAACGTGGAAGTGAACGGTAAACGTATCTCGCCCGGCCGCCGAGATGACGTCAACCAGATGGTCATTCCAGTCGAAGCCGGGAGCTCTGAAATCCGTATCCAGCTCGTACGCACGCTCGACCGCACGATTGGAAACACAGTTTCAGCATTCAGTGGTGTGCTTTCGCTTTTTTTGCTCTGGGTCGGCCGTAAACAGCGGCGCGCCACGGCCTAATGCTGCTCCGCGGCAGGACGGCGCTCTTCTCACCGCCGGTCGATCGAGGGATGCCGGATATCGAGCCCCTGCACGATATAAATCACGTCTTCGGCAATGTTGGTCGCATGGTCCCCGATGCGTTCCAGGTTCTTTGCCACCAGGATCAATTCGAACGCGGGAAACACTAGGCTCGAGTCACCCATCATGTACGTAAGAAGTTCACGGAAGATCTGGTCGCGGTAATGATCCACCTGGTCATCGTTCGCCATGACTTTCTGCGCCAACTCGACGTCGCGCCGCACCACTGCATTCAGCGCATTCCGCACCTGTTCTTCCACAAGCTCCGTCATCCGCGGTAGGTCCACGTATGGCTTCACGCGTGGGTGGCGCAGGATTCTCAAAGCCCCCTGCGCGATGTTCACCGCCTGATCCCCAATACGCTCCAGATCGTTGTTGATGCGAGAGACCGCCAGCACGTAGCGCAGGTCCACGGCCATTAATTGGTGCAACGCCAGCAACTGCACCACACGGTCATCGAGTTCCAACTGCAGCTCGTTGATGGCATCTTCTTCGTCAAGGACACGCTTCGCGAGTTGCTCGTCCGTATCGAGCACCGCGTGGACCGCCTGGTGGACGGATCGCTCCGCAAGGCTGCCCATCCACAGCAGCCGCTCCTTCAGTTCATTCAGGTCCTTTTCGAAGTGACGTTCCATGAATGCCTTCCCATCCGAATCTTAGCTGCAATTCAATCCCCGTCAACCAAATTACGCGCCTTCCCTCATCCGAACCGCCCGGTGATGTAAGCCTCTGTCCTCGGGTCGCCAGGTGTTGTGAAGAGGTGGGGTGTAGGGTTGAATTCGATCAACTGGCCCGTCAGCAGGAACGCCGTAAAGTCGCTCACGCGCGCGGCCTGCTGCATATTGTGCGTCACGATGGCGATCGTCGTCAGGCTCTTCAACTCCACCAGAAGTTCCTCAATCTTTGCGGTGCTGATCGGATCCAGCGCCGAGCACGGTTCGTCCAGCAGCAGCACTTCCGGCTCCACGGCGAGCGCCCGCGCAATGCACAGCCGTTGCTGCTGTCCGCCAGAAAGCTCGTATGCCGATTTGTGCAGATGGTCCTTCACTTCCTCCCACAAAGCCGCGTGCCGCAAACTCCTTTCCACCGTTTCTGCGATTGATCCCTTCGTCCCGTTGATCCGCGGGCCGTACGCCACGTTGTCGAAGATCGACTTCGGAAACGGGTTCGGTCGCTGGAAGACCATACCCACTCGCCGCCGTAAGGATGTCACGTCTTGCACCAGAATGTTCTGCTGGTCCAGGAGGATTTCTCCTTCCAATCGCGAATTGCTGAACGTTTCATGCATGCGGTTCAGCGTGCGCAGGAGCGTCGACTTGCCGCAGCCCGAAGGCCCGATTAACGCCGTTACCTTCTTGTCCGCAATCCCCATGCTGATGTCGAACAGGATCTGCTTGCTGCCGTAATAGAAGTTGACCTTCGAGATGCTCATCCGCAGCGGCAATGTAGCGATGCTCTCGCGTGCCGCGGTGCTCCCCGCGGTTGCCGCAACGTTTACGGACAATCCCTGGTTTGGCGATGCTTGCATTCCTAAGACCTCGGTACCGCGATCCCCCTCGAGAGGATCGTCCGGGCCAGGATATTGATGATCAGAATGAACCCCAGGAGCACCAGGCCCGCTGCCCAAGCCTCCCGATGCCATTCCTCGTACGGCGACCCGGCGTACCTGAAGATCATCTCCGGCAGCGACGCTGTCGGTTGGCCCCAGCCCGGACTCCAGAAGCGGTTGCCGAACGCGGTGAACAGCAGCGGCGCCGCCTCCCCCGCCACCCGCGCTAGCGCCAGCAGAATCGCGGTAAGAATTCCGCGATAGGCCGCCGGCACGATGACCGTCGAAATTGTCTTCCATTTGCTTGCTCCCAGTGCCATCGCCCCTTCCCGCAACATTCGTGGCACTCCGTTCAGAAACTCCTCCGTGCTTCGCAGCGTGATCGGGATCATCATCAAACCAAGGGCAAACGAACCGGCAAGCGTCGAGAAGTGCTTGAAGGGAAGTACCACCATGCTATAGGCAAAAATCCCGATCACAATGGATGGAACTCCATTCAGCAAGTCCGCGGCGTAGCGCACTACCCCTGCGATCTTGGCACCGCTGAACTCGGCAAGATAAATCCCGCCGAAGAATCCAATGGGTACGCCGAATAAGGAAGCGGCCAGAAGGAGTTTTGCGCTCCCCACAATCGCGTTGGCCATCCCCCCGCCCGTCTCCCCCACCGGCTTGGGAAGTTGCGTGAAAAATGCCCAATTAATGGATGTCCCGCCGTTAAATACCAGGTATCCCAAGATGAAGAAGAGGACCGCAACCGATACGAACGCGCAGACACCTGTGAGCGTGAGCATAAAATTGCTCACGAATTTCCTCCAGCGTAGCCGCGCGTTCCTCAAGAGGTCACCTTGCTGCCCTTCTGCGTTGTCAGGATAATCAGAAGCCGTGCCATTCCATTTAGGATGAACGTCAGCAGGAACAACACCAGCCCTAGTCCAATCAGCGATTGCAGGTACAGGTCGCCTGTGGCTTCCGTAAACTCATTCGCGATCACCGCGGCAATCGAATAGCCCGGCGCGAACAACGATGCAGCGATTTTCGGAGTGTTTCCGATCACCATGGTTACCGCCATCGTTTCGCCCAGCGCGCGCGCCAGCGCCAGGAAGACAGATCCCATGATGCCTGTCTTCGCGAACGGCACCACCACTTTCCATGTGGATTCCCAGCGTGTAGACCCCAGCGCCAACGCCGCTTCGCGCTGGTCTCGTGGCACAGACAACAGAACTTCTCGCGAGACGGAGATGATATACGGGATGACCATGATGGCGAGCACGATTCCCGCCGTCAAAAAGCCAACGCCGTACGACGGTCCCTTGAAGATCGGCAGGAATCCAAGAGGTTTGTTCAGCGCGGGATAAATCACTTCGCGCATGAGTGGCACCACGATGAAGATGCCCAGAAGCCCATAAATCACGCTGGGTACTGCCGCAAGCAAATCGATGAAGAATTGCAGCGTGTCCGAGACCCTGGCCGGCGCGAGCTCCGCGAGAAAAATCGACGCTCCAATTCCAAGAGGTACCGCAATCAACAGCGCCACCGCCGAGGTCACCACGGTTCCGTACACAAACGGAAGCGCTCCGTACTCGTCCATGACCGGGTCCCACACCTGGGTCACGAAGAAGTGCAAGCCAAACTTCTGCCGTGGCATCACCGAATTAATCCACAGCTCGTACACCAAGAGAACGGTGATTAATACGACTGACGCCGCAAACAGAAAGGTCAATAGGCGCGCAATCTCGTCTCCATCTCGGAGTTTGGATAGAAAAGAGCGCGAACCCGCCACCGGGCCCGCGCTCGGCATTGTTGGAGTTGCTGTGGCCACGTCCTTGTTCGGTTCCAATTGCCTCTACTGGATGGAAGCTAGTGCTTTTTGTTCCTTCTCAACCACTTCCTTCGGGAGCTTTGCATAGGACAGCGCTTCCACCATTCCCTGCCCGTCCGTCAACATCCATTTCACGAACCCCTTGATGGCGTCGCGCTTCGCACCGTCTTGAAACTTCGCCGGAATCAGCAGCCAGGTGAAACTGGAGATTGGATACGCCGTCTTTCCGGGGGAGTTCGTGATGCTCACCCGAAAGTCGTCCGGCATCTCTTTCGCCGCGCCGGCCGCTGCCGCGCTCACACTGGCTAGGTCTGCCTTCACGAAATTCCCAGCCGGATTTTTCACCGTCCCATACGGAATGTTGTTCTGTGCCGCGTAGATCAGCTCCACGTAACCAACGGAGTTCGGCGTCTGCTTGATCAGTCCCGTTACGCCTTCATTCCCCTTGCCTCCGAGTCCCACAGGCCAGTTCACCGAAGTCGCCTTGCTGACCTTCCCCTTCCATTCGTCGCTCACTTTGCATAGGTAGTCTGTCCAGACGTAGGTCGTGCCGCTGCCGTCCGAGCGGTGCACGACAATGATGTCATTTGCCGGAAGACTCACACCTTTGTTTGGCCCCGCGATCGCCGGGTCGTTCCACTTCGTAATTTTGCCGAGAAAAATCCCTGCAAGCGCTTCCGGAGTGAAGTTCAGTGTCCCGGTTACCCCTGGCACGTTATAGGTGGGAACGACAGCGCCGAGCACGGTGGGAAAATGAAGAATTGCCGACCCGCGCTTATCTTGGTAGGCCTTCAGTTGGTCGTCGTTCATGGGGCCATCGGTCGCCCCAAAGTCAACGGTCCCTTCCGTGATTTGTCTTATTCCCGCCCCGGAGCCAACGGACGAGTAGTTAAACTCGAACTTGGCATTCTTCTGGTGATACACGTCAAACCATTTCGAATAGATCGGGTATGGAAAAGTCGCGCCAGCCCCATTAATCAGAAGCGGGCTTTGGGCCCAAACGACTGCTCCGAGCGCCAGGACGGCGGTCAGCAGCATGACAGTGCGTTTCATACGATTTCTCTCCCTACGTTTGTGTGAGGTGCTAGGAACAATTCAGTCTGCGCAGGCAAGGTTACAGAATTGTTACACCTTCTCTTCAGTCTGTTAAAAATCTGAAACATGCCTTATTGAGTCGTCTAACCCTTCTGACCTTGAACGAGTTACACGCAGGTTCTGTCGACGCAAAATGGAAGAGGGCAGCTCTTTGTCAGAGCTGCCCTCGTGCCGTCCCTTGCATCGGAACGGGTCAAGTCAATCATATCTGCTTACGGCAAGTAGTAGCGGAACGACGTCCACACCATGTTATCCACGGCATGAGGAGAAACCCCCACGGCCGTTGATGTCCCGGTGGACGAGTTATTGCCCGACCACCCAGTCTTGTAGAAATACGAGTACTGGATGCCCCACTGCATTCTCCCCTTGTCGCCTTGATACAGCCTGTGCCAGAAGCCAAGCGTACCCTCTCCGATGTACCGGATGTCGCCCGCGCAGCTTCCGCCACCGCCCGGTGCACTCGTGCCCGTCGGCGAAGTTTCCGTCGAGCAGCCGCTGTTGTTCGCGAATGGTGAGCCGTACCCGCCAATTGTGTTGGTGGTGGTCTTGTAGGTGGAAACGGAGGGAATCCCGTACTGAACTGTCCCCGCAGGCGCGCCTGTGCAAGCGGGCTGCCCTGCGCCGCCGCAAGCCGGGACGGCAGGTGTTGTGGTGATGGCCACCGTCGAGTAGCCAATATAGGCTGCCCGTGCGGCGTACTCGCCCCCCACATAACCGTAGATGTCAAACTTCGGCGTGACGTGCCATTCCAGCGAGCCAAGCCAATGCCCGCCGCGAATGAGTGCCAGCGTTCCGTCCGGACGCACGGTCGCATCCGGCAGTTGCGCGGAACCGAAGCGTCCCGTGCCGTCGCCATAGAATCCCGTCAGCCCCACGTCCAGCTTCTTGTAAAAAGTAGGCGCGTGGAAGTGGAAACCGCCGCCACCGCCCGTGCGTGAATCGTTGTATGCACCTACCGCCGAAGGAGCTGTGTTGGTGCAGGTCGCTCCGCCTGTCCCAGCCACCGGGCTGCCGCTCAATACCTTGGTGCCGTCGGCGCTGGAAGCTGCGATGCTCACCACCGAACAGGGGTACACGCGGTCCCGGAACTCACTCACGATTCCGAAAACCTCGTAATGGCCCCAACCTGGATCGAGAGCTGCCTTGAAGAGAAGCTCGGGAGTTTTGTTGACGGCATACCCCGTTGTATCGAACGCGTTGTAGAGTCCGCCGCCTGCTCCGGGGGCAAACTGGAAAAAGTTCTGTGCTGTGGTCGTCGCCGCCGTGCCCGCGATGGCGGTCGTCACTGTGCTGAATCCCCGCCCGCCGACCGTGGTTTGCGGACCTTCGACTGAAATCGCCACCGCAAACTTGTCTCCAAAGCTCTTTGTTACTCGCGCGGCGTCGGCCCGTTGCCATGTGTAGCCCACAAGGTACTGCGGGTCAATCATCAGCGGGAACCATTCCGCCCGGTTGGCGATTCCCTTCCGGTTCTCCGTTGCCAGGCTCCACATCTGTCCGGCGGAAAATGCCCAGCCATTCGCAAAATCCGCCCGTGCCCACAGTTGCCGCTGCCGGAACACGTACGAGTTGCTCTGCCGGTTGTTCGATGTTGTGCCAGCCCCGAGGAAGTCAGCCTCGTAGTAGCCCGTCAGCTTCGTGTCGCCCGCCTTGGTATCGAACAACATGCTGAGGCGCGACTGGCGTGCCGTGAAGTTCATCTCGGTGAGCTTGCCGGTCGCGTTGCCGCTGTAGGGAATACCAGTGAACGGCGTGTTGATGTCCGCGCTCTCCGCATGCTGCCGGTTGACGGTCGCAGCTTCGATGAATCCTCCAGGCGTGATGTTCACACCTTTGAAGCGGATTGTCGCTGGGCCCTTTTCTTCCGCGCCCGCTGCTTGCCTTTCCGCCCTCGCTACCGAAGCATTCACCTCTGCCGCATTACTTGCTGCCAGGCTTGCGACAGAATTATTTAGTGTCGCGGCCGTCGACCTCACCTCGGCCGACGTCGCCACGGCTTCGGTGGCCTTCACGTTGGCCTCCGTCGCACGCGAATTTGCAGCGGCCGCTGCTTCCCGCGCGTCCTCAATCTGCCGGTCGCGCTTGGCCAGCTCCTCCTTCAAAAGTTGCAACTGTTCTTGCTGCGCCTGAAGCGCCTGGCGCAATTCCTCCATCTCCGCGGCAATCTCTGCATTGCTTTTACTCGAAGCCGGCTTCGCGGCCGTTGTGGTTTTGGGCGGCTGTGCGCCTGCCTCTTTCGGTGAGTCTTTTGGTGAGTCAGCAAATGCCGTTCCCGACATCAAGAACAGCGATAGTGTGAGTGCTGCTAGTTTTTTCATCGCCTCTCTCTTCTCAAATAAATTTTCGGACTGTGCCCTTGGAAAAAAGCGAACACCCCGGTCGAGAGCGTAGAGATGGAGTCTTACGGTTATGTCAATCACAGATAAAGAATCTGTAACAATCGGGGACCATGCTGTTTAATGCCCTTTGTTTTCAATCGCTTATCAGAAGCGCCTGCCGAAGCAGTTCTCCGGGGGACGGCCCTGCGCACGACATCATTCTCACCGAACTCCTCCAGATTCGTTGACATCCTGCGGTGAGGGCGGCGATGTTTCACTCGGCCCAGCTTGAACCTTGCACCCGCAGGCAGGCCTTGACGCACACGCAAGGGCCATTCGCGGTCGGGCGCACAGGTCCACAACGTACTTCTGTTTGTAGAGAATAAGCTCTCGATCGTTATCGTTTGGGCGCGTAACGTCACCTTTCAGCTTCGCCCTTCGTTTCCGCCCAGTAAGCTTCTTGCGACGGGGAAGTTTGCACGCTCAAGTGACCCGTAGTCTGTCCCTGTCCACCTCGGCGCGCGGAATGGGTGACTCCTCAGGTCAAATTCGTTGAACTCCCTCGGTTTGGAAGATGGAGGTTCAGTCATGATTCTGACAAAAGCGGCGGTCATCGCATTCACCGCTCTGTGCGCACCAGCTTTTGTTGTCGCCGGTCCAAACGGCGGAACCGTGAGCGGCAAGGTCACCCTCTTGGGAACTACGCCAAAGCTTAAGCCAGTGGATGTTTCAAAGGAACCAAGCTGCTTGAAGATGCATTGGTCAAATCCCCTGTATCCGGAGACCATCGTCACAGGTCCAGGCAACTCATTGGCGAATGTCGTCGTTTATGTTTCCAGTGGTGACCCGGAGAATGTGCCGCCTCCAGCAACCTCTGTGACCTTGGATCAGCAAGGTTGCCACTACACGACGCACGTCCTCGCCTTTCGCGTAGGCCAGGAAGTTCGTATTTCCAATAGCGACCCCTTCCCCCACAACGTCCACCCTTTGGCTAAAATCAACCGGGAGTGGAACAGAATGCAACTTCCTGGCACTCCTCCGTTTTCTTATGCCTACGATCATGAGGAATTCATTCCCATCAAGTGCAATCTCCATTCCTGGATGCAAGGCTACTTTGTGGTCCTGAAAACCAGCTTTTTCGCTGTCACTGGCGAGGACGGCCGCTTTACTCTGCCTGTCCTCCCGCCCGGTCGCTACACGCTCACGGCCTGGCATGAAAGTCTTGGCACGCAGAGCAAGGAAATCACTGTAAACGCCGGCGAATCCCAGTTTCTGGACTTCACCTTTGCTGCTAGGCCGTAATCCACGTGTCCTCATTTTCCGAAATGATGTACGCTGGGCATGGATGAATCGCGTGCCATGAGAAAACTCTTCAGCGTCCTTTTTCTGCTACTCCTTACTCTGAAAGCTTCGTTCGCCCAACCCCTCCGCTGGACCGAGCAACATGCTGCCGATTGGTATGCTCAGCAGCCCTGGCTCGTCGGCAGCAACTACATCCCTGCCAATGCCATCAACGAACTCGAAATGTGGCAAGCCAATACCTTCGATCCTCAGCGCCTCGACCTCGAACTCGGTTGGGCCGAATCCATCGGCTTCAACACTATGCGCGTCTTTCTTCATGATCTCCTTTGGCAACAGGACGCCAATGGTTTCCAGAGGCGCATGGACACCTTCCTTGCCATCGCGGACAAGCATCACATCAAAATCTTGTTCGTACTCTTCGATTCCTGCTGGGATCCGAATCCCCAACTCGGACCGCAACATCCGCCGCGTCCTGGAATCCACAATTCCGGCTGGGTGCAGAGTCCGGGTGCGGCGCTCCAGGATCCCAAACAGTTGCCGCGCTTCGAGGCCTACGTGAAGGGCATCGTCGGCGCTTTTGCCAACGACCCGCGCATTCTCGGTTGGGACGTCTGGAACGAACCGAGCAATGACGGCGGTGGCAATTACCAGCGCAGCGAGCCGCCCAACAAGAAAGACCTGGTCCGCGACCTTCTTCCGAAAGCCTTCGCTTGGGCGCGCGAAGTCGGCCCCTCACAGCCGCTCACCAGCGGCCTTTGGGAAGGGGATTGGTCCTCGCCGGAAAAACTCGACCCTATCGGCAAGATCCAACTCGAACAGTCGGATGTGATCTCCTTCCACGACTACGGTTCTCCGCGCTCATTCCGCAAGAGTCTGCATCAGCTGCAGCGCTATCACCGCCCCATTCTCTGCACCGAGTACATGGCCCGCCCAAGAAAGAGCACGTTCGCGGGCATTCTGCCGATTGCCAAACAGAACAAAGTCGCGGCCATCAACTGGGGCTTGGTTGCCGGCAAAACGCAAACGTACCTCCCGTGGGATTCCTGGCAAAAGCCGTACATAGACCACCAGCCGAAGCAGTGGTTCCACGAAGTCTTCCGCACCGATGGTTCACCCTACCGCCAGGACGAAGTCGACTTGATTCTTAGCCTGACCACCACTAAGTAGCACTTCAACCTTGCGGCGAGGAACAGCCTGCGAACGATCGTCCCGCCCCTCCTTCGTCCCAATGCCCTCCAAGTGCGGTACAGTATTCCTTCATGATCATCAATCTCGCGCGACGGGCTCACGACCACAACTGGGACCTCGACCCCATCACGCGGTCTCTGCTCGATACCGATTTCTATAAACTGCTGATGCTGCAGTTCATCTGGAAATGCTTTCCGCGCACCAGGGCTTCCTTTTCCTTCATCAATCGTTCTGCCGAAGTGCGCCTCGCCGAACTCATTGATGTGGTTCAGCTTCGCGAGCAACTTGAACAGACTCGCAAGCGCCGCTTTCATAAGTCCGAACTGATCTGGCTCGCCGGCAACACTTTTTACGGCACCCGCGGCATCTTCGAACCTGCTTTTCTCGAATGGCTCGAATCCAGCTTCCGCCTCTCCGACTATGAACTCTCGGTGAAGGATGGACAGTTTTCCCTCAGCTTCCACGGCTTCTGGACAGAAACCACCATGTGGGAGATTTACACCCTTTCAACCATCAGTGAACTAAAGACCCGCGCCAGCCTGAAGCGTCTCAGCGAATTCGAGCTCGACATCCTTTATGCCCGCGCCAAGACCAGGCTTTGGGAAAAAATGACACGCCTCCGCGGCGTCCCCGGCCTCAGCGTCAGCGACTTCGGAACCCGCCGCCGCCACAGTTTCCTGTGGCAGGAGTTCGTTGTGAAGGCCATGAGCGACGTCCTCGGCAGCTCGTTCAAGGGCACGTCCAACACCTATCTTGCCTACAAACACGACTTGGAAGCCATCGGCACGAACGCGCACGAGTTGCCTATGGCCCTGGCGGCAATGGCGCGGAATGAACAGGAACTGAAAGACTCGCAATACCGTTTGCTTGAGCTCTGGCAGCAGACCTACCAGGGTGAATTACTCATCTTGCTTCCCGATACCTTCGGCACCACGCAATTCCTCCGCGATGCTCCCGATTGGGTCGCGTCGTGGACCGGTCAGCGCGCCGACAGCAAGGATCCTTATGTGGCCGGCGACGAATACATCACTTGGCTCGAGCAGCGTGGCCAGGATCCCAGGCAAAAACTTTTCATCGCCTCGGATGCTCTCGAGGTGGACGCCATCCTGGGCCTGCACGCCTACTTTGCCGGAACTCTTCGCAATGGCGCATCGCCCGCGGACTTTCTGGACTCCCGCGATTTCCTCGACGCGCAGAGGTGGGAAGCCAGGCGCCGCATCCGTTTCAGCGCCGGATGGGGCACGCTGCTTACGAACGATTTCCGCGACTGCAATCCGCAAGGAGACTCCGCTTTCAATCCGCTCAGCCTTGTCTGCAAACTCAATGATGCCGAAGGCCGACCTGCCGTGAAACTCTCCGACAATTTTCAAAAGGCCCTCGGCCCCGCTTCGGAAATCGAGCGCTATCGCGGCGTCTTCGGCCTCGCAGGCGTCGCCGACATCCCCGTCTTGATCTGATCCCCTCCGATGGCTGCCTTCCATTTGTCGAAGTGGTATCTGGACTTCATTTCGGATTCCGGCGAAGCTTCGATTCTGTACCTCGGCTCTCTCCGTTGGGGAATGCTCCGACTTCACTATTCAAGCATGCTGGAATGTCTGTCTGGCCACGTCACTGTGCGAACCTCCCTCCGCAAGCCGAGAACACCTGAGGTTAACGGCTCTTCAATTTCCTGGCGTGCGAAGGCGCTCGGAGTAGACGCGGTCTGGAAGGCCGACTCGGAGCCCATACAGTGCACGATCTTCAGTTGCGACAAGGGGTCCGTCGAGTGGCACTGCTTCATGCCTCGAGCCCGAGCACAGATCGGGGAACGATTCGGGTTCGGATATGTGGAACAACTGACAATGTCCATACCTCCTTGGGAACTCCCTATGGAGAATCTGCGTTGGGGGCGGTTTACGAGCGCTTCCGATTGGATTGTCTGGATTGACTGGCGAGGTGAATTTTCACGGCGAATCGCTTATTGGAATGGCGAAGCCGTTGCTCCTCCGGTCCTTGAAGACGATTGTATAAATTTTGGGGGAGGAGCACTGCTCACAATGGACAAGGCACTGGTGATTCGCGATGCTCCACTCGGGGCCGGAGCGCTGCGCCGGATTCCCGGAATTAACAGGATGTTTCCCGTTCGGCTCCTCCAAATAAGCGAACGCAAATGGCGCAGCCGCGCACGACTGGTGAGGAGTGGCAGGCCTACTGTTGAAGGCTGGGCAATCCATGAGAACGTGAGTTGGCCGAGATGAACTTGAAAAAGATCCTGTATGGCGGACTATTCGTTTTGGTTCTTCCAGCCTTGCTTATTTTGTGGTCTGTGGCGTTACAAGACAAAGTTGTGATGCCCTTGTACGGCACCCCGGCTCTCGGCTGGGCATTTGCGGCCTGCGGCCTTGCCACAGCATTCGCTGGAATGTCCGAATTATGGAGGTTCGGTGGTGGTCTGCCCATGAATGCTTTTCCTCCTCCGAAACTCGTTACCCGCGGGTCATACCGATACCTTCCCCATCCCATTTACATTGGCTTCGTCGCCCTTTGTCTTGGCGCTTCTATGGTCGCCAAATCGGCTTCGGGCCTTTGGCTCGTTACTCCCTGCGTGGTCTTGGGTTGTGTTGCGTTGGTGCTGGGATACGAGCGCATCGACCTTGTGCGCCGCTTTGGCCGTACCCTCCCCTTTCTGCCGGCCGATGAAGATTCCCCACCATCCACAGTGGAGCGAATTCGCTTCTTGCTTCTTGTTGTTGTTCCCTGGCTCGCGTTGTATGAACTCACCATTCAGCTGCCTTTGCACGGCCTGAGTTTTGGGTTTCACTTCGAAGAACGTTTGCCGATCTATCCCTGGACTTCGCTTTTCTACGAAAGCGTTTATCTGGCCGTTGCTGCGGCGCCGTGGCTCGCCCCGACGCGAAAGGATCTCCGGCAATTGACGATTTCTGCCTGGGTGGCCATGGCAGTTGTGTTTCCAATTTATTGGTTTCTTCCTTCCAGCGCTCCCCGACGTTTGCTTTTGGACAATGACTGGCTGACACAGATACTGCGATTTGAACGCACGGCGTATCCGCCGGTAGCGGCCTTCCCGTCGTTTCATGTCATTTGGGCCCTTCTTGTAGCGCGCCTCTTCCGGCGCCGGTGGATTGGATTGAGCTACGTCATTACAGTGGCCGTGAGCTGTGTCACCACAGGAATGCATTATGTGGCGGATGTCGTTGCAGCACTTTTGGTCGCGCCGGTTCTTTTGGAGCCCCAGCGCGCATGGGAAACACTGCGGCGTGTTGCCGAATGGCTCGCCAATTCCTGGAAGGAATGGCGCATCGGCCCGCTTCGCCTAATCAATCATGGCCTTTACGCCGGCGTGGCTGCTCTTGTGCAATCGGCAATTGTCCTCGCGGCGGTAGGCCCAGGGAAGGAATGGAAAGTGATGGTCACGGTGGTGGCGGGCCTCGTCGGAGCGGGAGCTTGGGCGCAATGGGTCGAAGGCTCGTCAATCCTGCGGCGCCCATTTGGATTTTACGGAGGGCTGCTTGGCGTGGGCGTCTCATGTCTGTTTTTCCAGGAACGCTGGGTACTCCTCGCCGCTCATTGCCTTGGGGCTCCGTGGATGCAGGCAATTGGACGGATGCGTTGTTTGGTAAATGGTTGTTGCCATGGCCGCCCTGCAAGTGCATCAGTCGGCATTCGCATTAGCCATCCCCGATCCCGAGTTGCTTTTATGGCGGATCTTGCCGGGTTTCCCATCCACGCCACGCAACTTTATTCCATTCTGGGCAACACTATGCTCGGCCTATTGCTCATGCGACTGTGGATCTCGGGCTGTCCTCTCGCGTTGATCTGCGGGATTTACGCCATCGGCAACGGCGTTTCTCGGTTCATCGAAGAGGGCTATCGGGGCGAGCCTCAGACTCCCGTCGTTCTCGGCTTACGCTTGTACCAGTGGCTTGCTGTTTCGACCATTATCATCGGCGCCACAATCACAACGCTACATTCACCCCCACCAACAGCCCTGAGGCTTTACCCCATTGACTTGGTCCTGGCGGCAACATTTGCGTGCCTTGCCGCAGTTGCTTTGGGAGTGGATTTCCCGGATAGCGACCGTCCTTTGGCAAGGTTGACCTGAACATGGAAAGTTACGCGGCCGTGCATGCCTTCCGTCACTGCGCCTTTGGCTGTAAACTACTATGGTTCCGCGGACTACCCCGAGAACGCCCCGGAGTATCTAGGTTCCACTAGGCCCATTCGGCCCGCGATGCAAGGAGAAGACTCCCATGGCAGTTGACGTCGTCATGCCCCAGATGGGCGAAAGCATTTTTGAAGGCACCATCACCAAGTGGCTCAAAAAGCCCGGCGACAAGGTTGAACGCGACGAGCCACTCTTTGAGATCTCTACCGACAAGGTTGACGCCGAGATTCCCTCTCCCTCTGCCGGCGTTTTGAAGGAGATTAAAATCCCCGAAGGCCAGACGGTGCCCATCCAGACGGTAGTCGCCATTATCGACGGTGCTGCCTCGGCCGCTGCGTCTGCTCCCGCGCCTGCCCCAGCGGCAGCGCCTCTCCCAACGAAGGCAGCTTCACCGTCACCCGCTCCCACTCCCGCAATAGCCAAACCAGCGGCCCCAGCCCCATCGCCGACTTCTGCACCGGCCGCCGCTGCTGCTCCCGCTCCTGCTGCCGGCACAGGAACCGAACGTATTCATTCTTCGCCGCTGGTCCGCCGCATGGCCAAGGAACACGGCATCGACCTCGCCTCGCTCGAAGGCACTGGCGCGGGCGGGCGCATCACCAAGGAAGACATCGAAGCGGCCATCGCGTCCCAATCCGGCACCGCCGTGCACGCAACTGCTGCAGCTGCCCGGCCCGCACCTCCGCCTCCCCCGCCCGCTCCGATTGCGGCTCCCGGCGCACCCGCGGTTCACGGAAGCCAGTACGCCCCTGCTCTCCAAGTCGGCGTCCCCCGCGAACGGATTTACTTCGGCAGTTATGAGATTCAGCCGCTCAGCGTCATGCGCCAAAAAATTGCCGAGCATATGGTGGCCTCGAAGCACGTTTCCGCACATGTCTACTCGGTGGACGAAATTGACATGACCAGGGTCGCCGCCATCCGCGCCAAATCCAAAGATGACTTCGAGAAGCGCTACGAGACCAAGCTCACCTACATGCCATTCTTCGTGAAAGCTGCCGTGGCTGGACTGCGCGCCTACCCGACGGTGAACGCTTCTCTCGACGGCACCAACCTCGTCCTCCACAAGGAAATCAACATCGGCATCGCCGTGGCGCTCGACTGGGGCCTGATCGTGCCGGTCATCAAGAGCGCCGACGAGAAAAACTTCCTCGGCATTCAGCGCAACCTGAACGACCTCGCCGAGCGTGCCCGCTCGAAGAAGCTCAAGCCCGAGGAAGTTCAGGAAGGCACCTTCTCCATCACTAATCCCGGCGTCTTCGGCGGCCTCTTCGGCCTGCCGGTGATCAGCCAGCCGAACGTCGGCATCCTCGGCCTCGGCGCCATCGAAAAGCGCCCCGTGGTTGTGGACGACGCCATCGCCATCCGCTCGATGTGCTACGTCACATTGAGTTATGACCACCGCGTAGTTGATGGCGCCATCGCCCACCAGTTCCTCCACAAGGTCAAGGAGACCCTCGAGAACTGGTCCGAGCCGCTTGTCTAGCAGTCGGTGCCCCGCGACAAGTGCCACACACCAAGTGCAGTGGCCGGTGCCCTGTGCGCAGTGCCGGACTCTACACAGCAGGGACCTAGACGCACTTACCTTACGATTACGGGACACCGGTCACTGAATTAACGGTCTCATCTTCGCCGTCCAAACCGCGAACCCCTCCAGGGGCACTGCGGCAACTCCAGCGTCCCGTAAGGTTTGATCAATGAACCGATGGCGCTCATTCTCCGTGATCAAGTGCACGTCCGTGACTGCGGTAAATTCGCTCGACTTTACCTTGTTCCGGATGCGCTCCACCGTGTACGCCAGCGATTTCACTTCTCCCGCCGCGCGGGTGACGCTCAGCGTCTGCACGAAGCCGCGGGTCCCGTTTCGCCGGTAGCCGTAGTCGATCCGCATCGGATCGCCCGGAAAGGTGAACTCTTCCACCCGCACGCCTTTTTCGAGCCGCTCCCACAGCCGTGCCTGCTTCCACACCTGCGCGCAGTACGACCGCATCGCGCCGCGGCTTCCCGGCGCACCCACTCGGGAATTTCCTCTTGGTGACGCCACGCGATCCGTGTACAGCCGCTCGGTTTCTGCGTCCAGGTCGCTCGCATACACACCCTTCTGCGGCGCCAACTGCAAGACGTTCGAGAGCGTCTCATCCCACTTGTCGAGAAGCTTCAGCCAATCGGCTTGGTTGTTTCTTCCCGCGTCTTCGCCGAACAGCTCGCCCGCCCGTGAGAAGCGATCCTCCATGTCGTCGCGCAGTGCGCGAAGCAGCGCTTCATCCGCTTGCGGATGAAGCCGCCGCACGCGCGCGTACTCGCCCGGCTCCTCAATCAGCCGCAACCGTCGCTCGCCGCTCTTCGGGTCAAACACCAGCACGCCGATATTCACCCACTCGTCGCGCACCAGGTTTGGCGTGTAGCGCAGCACGCGATACGCAAACGCTCGTTCCATTGCAGTTGTTTCCGTCAATTCGGTGACCATCACCTTTCTCCTATTGAGTCCCGTTCTTCAGACCCCTGGCGCCAAGTGCCCTGTACATTGCCATCGGGTTTTTGGCTATCACTGGTTCTGCCCTTTGCCCCTGGGCACCGATCGCCGGGCGCCGCTCAGTTCTTCCAGTACGGAAACGGCTGCCGATTTGAGTTTTTCGCAGCAAGCAGCAACTCCGTCACCCGCCCCCGCCTCCGGTAAACGTGTTCCAGCAACCGCATCAGTGCGTCGTAATCATCCTCGTACCACGCCGGCGGAATCTCCTCCGCGAGTTCCGAGATCACGCGCTCGCTGATCTGTTTTTCCAGCCGCTCCAGCCATGGCGCGAACGACTCCATTCCGATCACGCCTTCATAAACGCGGTTCCGCGCGTACAAGGCTCGCAACGGCGCATCCGGAAAATTCCACTCCCCGGCGTTGAAGCAGAATCCTTGATCGATCATCACCGTGTGGTAGACCGGGATGCCCGTGGCGTCAGTTTCGACTCCAAAAACCCCGGCCTTTATCCGCTCGGCGCGACGCTCGGTCTCGAAAAAGAGCGTCTGCCTTCCGTTGGTATTGCAAGTCCACTTGTCAAAAACCAGCATGCCCGCGAATTCGTGCAGGTTGTCCACCTCGCGCAACTTCTCGTCCGGCAGGAAATCGTGCAGCGCCGCCTTGTCCGGATCTCCCGGATACCGCGACCCAAATTGCAGCCCCGCTGCGCACGGAATCCGGCTCCGCGGCGTCTCGATACACAACTCCGGCGTCAACCGGATCAATTCCTCCGGAACTTCGATCACGCTGACTGGCTGTGTCGGCAGCCCCAACCTTCGCGCCAACCTTGTTCCGAGCAGTTCGTTCACCAAAATCCGCCGATGTTGCGGATTATTCTGGAACTTCACCACGTAATAGTTCTCGTCCGCGCACCGCATCAGGTGCGACTGCGCGCCCCCGCGCATTCGCCGTATCTGCTCGATTGCCCGTAACATCCACTGTTATCTTATCGGTACGTACTTCTTCCGGCAAGGACGCTATTGCCCGTTCCTTTCCCCTTCTGGCACTCGCCTTTTCCTCTTTCAAACCCTTCCGCCCACTTGCCCCGCCCCATCCCGGCACTTCCCCCAAAAAAAAGGCCTCTCGAATGAATCGAGAGGCCCGTCCGCGAATTTGAAAAAACTCCTAGCGGCGGCGCTTCTTTCCGCCCTTCTTGGCCGCTTTCTTTGCCTTGGCCTTTTTCTTGGCCGCTTTTTTCGCCGGCTTCTTGGCCTTTTTCTTGGCCGCTTTCTTCGCCTTCTTCGGAGCGGGCTTGCTCGGCGGAGCCTTCGGAGCGGGACGCGCCTCCTCTCCGGCCCCTTCGGCGGGTTCTTCTTCCACCGAAAGAATCTCTTCTTCTTCGATTACGCCTTCGCTCTCGCCGCCCAGATCGTCGTCTTCTTCTAGCCGCGACAGCTCATCATCGTCTTCGAACTGATCCTTTTCAAAATCCATGCTCTCCTCCCTGGGGGCTCTTGATAGCCTTTCTTCTCGGAACTTGTCCTGCTGCTGGCGTCGGAGAATACCTCGCTCCGTCCTTGCGCTTTGTTATCCCACTCCAACGTGGTTGTCAAGCGTTCTGCTCACTTCTCAAGCAGGCCTGCCCCGTCCCCAGGAAAAACGCCCCACTCGGCCTTTGGCCCTCGTTTTGCCTAGTTCTTGGCCTGGCCAGTGGCCCCGGCAGGCTTCTTTTTAGGGGTGTGCTTCGTGGTAGTGTGGTGAACCGGCCGCGTCTCCGGCCCTCCCCCTACGGTGTAGATCCTCAGAACCATCCCCCGGCTGACCTTGCCCGACTTCAGCCCATTCCATTTGCGTACCTGCTCCGAGGTTACGCTGAACTGGTCGGCGATACCCCCCAGCGTGTCGCCCCTGCGCACCCTGTAGCGCACCAAACGGCTCTTCAAGTCCTCCGGTGGCCGCGTCGCCGGGATAATCAGCTTCTCTCCCGGGTCCAGACCCTCCCCGCTTTCCAGGTTGTTGGCTTCGGCAATCGCCGCAGGCGTCACCCGATATTTTTTGGCGATGGCCGTCAACGTCTCCCCGGATTCCACCCGGTGCCTCCTCCAACTCACCCACTTGTCTGCTGGGATGTCCGCAATCTCTGCTGAGAACCGTTCCGAGGTCCCTTTCGGCAGGTGCAACACGAATTCCGGGTCGTCCGGCGTGGCCATGCGCAACAAAGAAGGATTCAGCGTGCGCAGCGTGGCCACGTCCACGTCAATCGTTTCCGCCACAAGCCGCAGGTCGATGGCCCGCCCCGGCTTCACGATGTCCGTCTCTACCGGCACTTCCGGCTCCACGGAGATTCCGTAATGCGCCGCGTCTTTCGCAATCAAGGTCAGCGCCACGATGATCGGCACATAATTCATGGTCTGCCGCGGCAGCACGTGCCTCTTGTACAGCTCCCAGAAATCCGCATAACCCGTGCGCTCGATCCCCTTTTGCACGTTTCCCGGCCCGCAGTTGTACGCCGCGATCGCCAGGTACCAGTCGCCGTACAATTCGTAGAGGTCGCGCAGGTGCTGTGCGGCGGCGCGCGTGGCTTTTTCCGGGTCCATGCGCTCGTCCACCCACCAGCTCCGCTTCAATCCATATTCATGTCCGCGCCACTGCACGAATTGCCAGATCCCCCGCGCCCCGGCGCGCGAAAGCGCCAGCGGCTGAAACGCGCTTTCCGCCTGCGCCAAATACACCAGGTCCTGCGGCACGCCTTCTTCCTTCAGGATTTGCGAGATCATCGCGTCGTACTTGCCCTTGCGCCGCAATCCATTCTCGACAATCGCTCGCCCCCGCGGCGTCTGGAAGAAATTCAGGAACGAGACCACGACGTCGTTCACCGTCAACGGCAGGTCGTGCGACAAACTCTTTGCCGCTTCTTCGGCCCTCTCCCTCAGCTTTGGGTCCACCGGAAAGGTCATCTCCGCCACTTCATCAATGGGTGCGGGCACCGCCGGAGCTTCCGAAAACCCGTCGCCCGCGCGGAATGCCTGCAATTCGTACGTGTACACCTTGTCCGTAATCTGCTGGAACAGCTCTCTCAGCCGCGGGTCGCTGTTCGGGTCGTACCCGCTCTCCAAAATCCAGTCCACCGAGTCGTCGAAATCGCGCCGCGCCGCGGCCAAATGTCCGGCGTGGTAGTTGGCCTCACCGGAAGTGAACTTCTCTTTGACCTGCGCAATCAGGTAGTCAATTCCCCCCGGAATTGGCGGCAGCAAGGGCTGCAGGATTTCGGTCGGGAGTTTTTTGAGTGGCAATGCCCCGACCTGGGTTGCTTCCTGTGTCGGTGGGTCGGCCCGATCCAGCATCGGCACCCGCGCCGCCTGCACCGGTTTCTTCGCCGCGTCCTCGCAGCCGCACAGCCAAACCAGCACGAGCAAGCCGCAGCCCGCTCCCAGCGCCAGCTTATGCATGAACGATTGGCCCATTTTTCTATGGTAAGAAGCCCCTCGCACCCGGGTCAACGCTTAACCGCCGCGCGTTCCCCAACCCATAACGCCCCCTGCTCGACGGATAAGATTTGCCACAGAGGCACCTGAAGCACATTCACGAGACGCCCGAAGGGCAAGGATGTTGCACCTGTCCATTTCCTGGACTTCCTGACAGTTTCCCTACCCCTTGGCAGGAGCTAACTTTATCCTGTCCCAGCCCAAGGGTGGCAATATGCACGAATTCAACTCTTGGACGGAAATCAATTGGTATGCGCTGGGAAGCCTTCTCGCACAATTCGCCTTCCTCGCTGCAGGCATCTGGTTCGCACGCAACATCCTCAGAACAGTCAGGGCATTTCTCGAGCAGGTTGGCGCGCTCCTGAAATTGTCAATCACCGGAAACCCCTCCGAGCCGCACGCCGCAAGTGCGCATTCAGCGCGCTCCTTTGCAGAGACGAGCCCCTATTGGCTCGCGCCCAACGAACCGCAGCCGGACAGCCCTGCCCAGCCAGTGAAGACCGGCCCTGGTGCATGGCGTCGCATGGTCCTTTGGCTGAATGAGCCCATGCGCACTGCAGAGGTGTCCGCCTGGCGTCGCGCCATCAATTGGCTTCAGGCGCCCTCCGGGAGCTGAGCCGCCTTGGACAACACCAATCCAAATCGGCTCGCCGAATCCGGGCACTCCGCGCCGGTAACTGTAGTGCCGCCTGAAACAGGGGGAACTATGGACGAGAACAATCCGCAGGAACCCACGTATTCTCGCGAGTCGATCGCAACAACTTCAATTACGAGTCCCTCTGAAATGCCAAAGACGACCGAGCCTGCTCCGATGGAACGCCCCGCACCATTTTCGACGGGCACGCTCAAGACCCGCCTGTCAGGCTGGCTGGAAGCCGCGTGGAACCCTCAGCACTTATCACTGGCGGAGGTCACTGCCTTCCTGAAACGAACTCGGCGCCTGTGGCTTACCGTAGCCGCCGTGGCTATTGGACTGATCGGCTTTGTCACGCTCGTCCAGCGCCTCGCCGAGCGGGCGCGAAACATGCGCGAACGGCGCCACGAACAAGCCGTGGCCACCGTCACTCCGGACCAATTGATCGCGCGTTGCGGCGTGGCGGCCGAGGACGTAACCAAAGAAGTCTATCCCATCCTCATGCGCACCATGAGCTACCCCGCTCGCGGCGATCGCAAGTTAGTGGTGGCCTTCAGCCGGACCGCTGAGGAAAAGAGCGATTGGGTGTTTCTCTCCATGAACGACGAGAGCGGCGCCGCGAGCTACGATACGCCTGACGCGAAAATCGCCGCCCTCCCTTGCCTCGACTCCAAGAGGTGAACCCTCTGACATTTGAGGAAAGCGTCTCAGCTAGGGTATTTCATACCTAGCCATGGCCGGGCTCCTACCCCGTGCGAGAAGTCCAGCGGCGGCTCTCGACTTCCGCTGAATTGATTCAGCGTAGCCGCCTCTTCTCCTGCCGCCGCTGACGCCTCCTCTTCCGAGAGGTCCAGACTTCCACTCCAGCCGCCTTCAGGAAGTCCTTTCCCCAAATGCCAATCACCAGCGCGGCGCCAAACAGCAGCACGGCGTCCAGGCTGATGATGTCGCGCCGCGTCCAATAGATACCTTCCTCGACGTTCAGCCACAACGCAAACTCATCCAGCGTGAGCGCAGCAGCCACGCCGTAGAGCAACGACATCAACCGGCTCGCCAACAGGGACGACGACTTCGCTCCCGTGCCCACTTCGACGAGCCAGCAAAATCCCACCACGAGCAGCAACAAGATTCCCAACACAAGGTGATGAATATGCGTCCGGCCAACGTACACATAGTGAAACGGCCCGGTGTTGCGGTACGCGCCGTAGGCCATGGCGCGCGCCACCGCAAAGGTTACGAAGAATCCGATGGCCGCAAGAAGCATCCGCCGCTTCGGGCGGTCCTTCACATGTGTGTGAAACAGCTCGCCGATCTTCGGTTGGTACAGCAGCAGCAGGACTACGCCGACCGTCGCGACCACCGACAAACTCAGCAGCCAGGTCTTGGCCACCATGACCGAGCCGTCTCCTCGTCTGGAGCGATACGTTGAACTTGGACCTGTCCCGGCCAGTATAACTTGTGTCGCGGCCGAGCTGCGGCAGAGCGGGGGAACTTCTTGCCGCTGGCGCACGCTTCGGGATGCGTGACTTTGCGCGCAAGCTAAGTACAATGGTCGGGAATGCCGACACTTCCAAGACGAATCCCCGACTGGCACACTTACTATCTGGCCGTGTGCCGCTCTGTTGCCTTGCGCAGCAAGGATCCCAGCACGCAAATCGGCTGCATCATTGTCGGCCCGGCGCATGAAATCCGCTCCACCGGCTACAACAGCTTTCCCCGCGGGATTAATGACACCGCGCCGGCGCGCCTGGAACGCCCGGAGAAGTATCTTTGGATCGAGCATGCCGAACGCAACGCCATTTACAACGCGGCAAGAGCGGGCACGGCGCTTCAGGGCTGCACGATCTATGTCGAGGTGACTCCCTGCATGGACTGCGCGCGCGCCATCGTCCAGGCAGGAATCGCGCAAGTCATCGTGGACGCCAACCGCATGCGCCAGTATTCCAGCAAGCGCTACGATGAAGAGTTCAAGAAAGTCAAAGTGCTGTTCCGCGAAGCCAAAATCAAGATGCAGTTCATTTCGGTCGACGCGGTACCGTAGATCTTCATCGTCCGCCGCGTGCCCCACGTGTAGCTTGTGCATGGCGGTTTTTCTTTGCCATGGCCGATTTCCAGTTCTGACTACGCCCTATGCTTCCGACCGGAAAGATCGGCCATCATTTTTTCCTCCCCCGCTGCGCGTCCTGGTTCCAACCTCCGTCAGTTAGAGTATTGGGCACCTCTTTTCTTCGCACTCGCTGGATGGTACCGTTTGCTTTACGAGCACTGTCACATGTCCTAAACACTGCTTTGAAAGGTGTACACACGAATGACGGGCAAACCCCTCACGCCGGAACTCATCACGCTGGTCCAACACATCGAACTAAACAAGGCGGGCTGGTGGGATCGAAGCATGCAGCAGTTGATCCTTTCCGTCCTGTGGCTTTCAGCACGTGACCTCACCGAGATCGAAATCGACAACTATCTGAAAGAAACTTTTCACCTTGAGGCCGAAAGGTCGCGATTGCGCTCACAGTGCGAGGCGCTCGCTAAACAAGGAGTGCTCATTCCGCTCCCCTCGAGACAATATCGCCTTTCGCAAGCCGCGAAGGGCAAGCTGGAACAAGAGATAAAGGAAGGTGAAGCAAACACACAAAAGGCCAAGGAACGATTTCTGGCACTTCTCAATAAACAATGCCCTTCTCTGGACCCTGAGCGGACGTGGGGCGATTTTCAGACGAAATTACTTGTTCCACTAGTTCGAGAAATTGGGGCCCGAACTTATGAACTGATCTCCGGCAGTAACCTAGACCTCGATGCCACAGCTCAGTTCCCGGAATTCCTTTCTGTGTACGATGTGAAGCATCACCAGGACATTCGCACCGTCATCGTGAATTTTCTGGATCCGACCGATAATGACATTCGTCCCTACATCCTCAGACATCTTAACGCTTATTTTTCAATCGAAGCGGGGCGCCTACCCGAGGGGATCATTGAAGCTCTCTCTCACTCTCTGAAGAAGCCTCCCGCCTTTAAAATATTCGTCGACACTAACTTCCTATTTTCGTTTCTCGAGCTGCACGACAATCCCTCCAACGAAGCAGCAAAGTCACTCGTCGAACTGACTCGCCAGATCAAAGGAAGAGCACCCTGTAAATTTTATGTGTCCCCCGAGACTCTCGATGAATTCAAGCGGGTAGTGAAT